>Ga0206677_10004138_pt1 | contig 11957 bp, 6 predicted proteins | sample M130m12015metaG_FD_155475 | JGI IMG/M metagenome (GOLD analysis project Ga0206677, IMG submission 155475) | Ammonia-oxidizing marine archaeal communities from Monterey Bay, California, United States - M1 30m 12015 | ecosystem: Environmental > Aquatic > Marine > Intertidal zone | place: USA... | reverse complement strand
GAGTGTCGACAGTGTTCGAGCGCTTTTTAATGTCACATACGATAGTAGTGCATTAGGAACACTTGTCAAAACTGGTGGTACAACTCATTTAACTGGCCCTACGCCTAATCAAATCCGTGGCTTGTTTACAGCAGGCAATGACTTACAATATAATGCAGCAACAGGTGAATTCTCTGTTACGGTTCCAAGTGGTTCGTCAGGGTTTGATAGTAACTTCAATGCGAAGTCTACAACAAATCTGCCGGAAGGCTCTAACCTATATTACACCGACTCGCGTGGCCGAGCGGCAGTATCTGTTGTCGACGCCGGCGGATTTGGTTCGCTTGCGTATAATGCTGTTACCGGTGTTCTTACATACAATGGGCCAAGTGTTTCCGATATAAGATCTGGAATTAATGTTGGTGCGAATTTAGCATATGATTCTGCGACAGGCAAAATTACATTTACAGGTTCACTTGGCGGAACATTCGATTCTGACAATGCGCGTAAGTCAATTAGTGTTGTTGATGCTGGTGGACAAGGTTCACTTGCATACAATAATGGCACTGGCCAAATCACTTATACTGGTGCGACCGATTCATCGACTCGTGGATTATTCTCTGCTACCGGTGATCTAACATATGATAACGGACAATTTGGATTTACCCAAAGAACTGATGCACAGGTTCGTGGATTACTAAATGCCGGTTCAGGAATAACGTATGACAATACGACTGGCCTAATTAGTGCAAGTGTTGGCACACACTATGCTGACTCAGACGCTCGTCATGCAGTAACAGTACAGGATCTTGGCGGACAAGGTTCGCTTTCATACAACAATAACACAGGTCAAATATCATACCAAGGAGCAAGCGACTCTGATACGCGTGGTTTGATTAGTGCGACTGGTGATATTACATATAATCAAAATACCGGTGTTATTAATTTTACACAAAAAACTGATGCACAAATACGAGGGTTGTTTAATGTCAGTGGGGACCTTGGTTACGATACTGGTACTGGTGTATTTTCTGTTGATCTCGGATCGGTGGATGTAACCGATTCTGCAGTTACTCGAGCGTTACTTTCTGTTACCAACGACGATGGTGATTACGGCTCACTTGCATACGATGCTGGCACAGGACAATTTGCCTTTACAAAGGTTACTGACTCTGATATAAGAGGATCTTTATCTGCAGCCGGCGATTTGGCATACAATCAGACAACAGGCCAATTCAGTTATTCTAAACGAACAGATGCTGACATCCGCAGCTTGTTATCTGCATCTGGTGATCTAGCTTATAATTCTGGTACTGGTCAATTCAGTATCACAACAGGTGCACATTATCAAGACTCAAATGCCCGACATGCCATTAGCTTTAGGCACACTGCTGACTCAATTGCTAATGTCAATGAATATGGAACAGTAACGTACAACCAAGCAACTGGTGACGTCGTAATATACGGCACACGTGATTCTGATATTCGTGGATCGATGAGCTTTGTTGATGCAGGTGGATTAGGCTCACTTGCATACAATGAAAATGAAGGTCGAGTTACATACACAGGACCAAGTAATACTGATATTGCCGGAACACTATCGGCTACGACTGATCCTCTCTCAATGGGTAAACTTACTCTTGATTCAAGCAAAGGACAGTTTACACTTAAGTTAGAAGACGATAGTGTCAGAGCTCTATTCAGTGTTACTTCAGATAACGAAGGCGGCTCGTCTCTAACATATGATTCTTCTACTGGTCAATTTGTATTCAGTGGCCCAAGCACCCTCGATCTGCGTTCAAAGATTAGTGTTGTTGATGCTGGTGGTGACGGTTCTCTTACATATTTTGAATCGGGCGGTGTGTTTACATACACTGGCCCTAGTCCGGCCGAAGCGCGCGCTCACTTTACTGCTGGCCTTGGACTAGACTATAATCAGTCTACGGGCACATTTAGATTAGACAGTTCTGCTAACATTGTTACAGGCGGCATTGTTACAAATGTTCTTGAAGTAAAAGATTCTGCACGGATCGATACTATTACATCGCGCAATAGTGGTGCTAATACATTAACCCTTACTGGCAGTAGTGTACATCTTAAGACCACTGATGCCAGAATATTACTTGATACAGAGTTTTTACACACAACTGATAATAGAATTATTTTTAATGTCGACGATAGTGACATTACTAAAATTGATAATGGTGGTTTTGTTATTGGTGCAGGATCTAATGTTCAATTCTTTGTGTATAAATCTGCGACAAATCAATTTTTAAGTAGCGCTGGTTTAAGCGTACCAGACGGCGATATTACTGGTAAGACAATTGACTCGTTAAACAAACGAATCGATGAATTGCCTGATTCGGCCCAAACAAAAGCAATTTTTACGTCAGGTCCTGGTTTATCCTACGATAATACTAACGGCATATATCGAATTATATCTTCTGGCGTAACAGCTGGAACTTATGGTGATGCGACAAATGTTTCTCAACTTACCGTAGATTCACTTGGTATTGTTACGGGTGCTGTCAACGTTCCTATATCAACAGTAACAAATAACACCTTTGATTCTGCAACTGGTCAGTTAACAATTACTACGGCAACAGATAGTTTCAACGCATCTATCACATTAGACCCATTTACTACAAATACTCTGGCCGAAGGTCCTAATAATCTATATTATACTCGCAGCAGATTTGATAGTGCATTAGATGATAGTACGTCTGAAACAAGAATACGTCAATATTTTAGAACAGATCTTGCATCTGATTCATCTCGCCAACAAGTAAGAAAATATATTAACGTTGGCCCAAGCCTGTCATATGATTCGGCGACAGGTAAGCTAACAACTAATCAGGCGCTTGACTCAAATAGCAATGTGCGCTTCCAGAATATTGTTCAGACCGGACAGTTACAAGGTCCGGCAGAGTTTATAATCGATCCGGCAGCTATTGGTGATAATACTGGTACTGTTAAGATTCTTGGTAACCTTCAAGTCGAAGGTGTACAAACGATTATTAATTCTACTACGGTTTCTGTCAATGACAAAAACATTGTATTGGGTGACTCAGCCGCCGATTCATCTGCGCTACATGGAGCAGGAATTACGCTAGGCGGAACAAATATTGTAGACAAACCATCGTTTACATATTCTCATGCTGGACAAAGATTTGTATTTAATCGTAACATTCAGGCTGACAGCTTTTATGGTGACGTAACAGGCAATGTGACTGGTGATGTTACAGGTAACGTGACTGGTGATGTTGTAGGTGATCTCACTGGAAACGTCACAGGTCAAGTATCTGATATATCAAATCATACCACAACAGATTTAGCCGAAGGCAACAATAAATACTTTACGATACCCCGAGCTCGCAATGCAATACAAGCCGTTGATGCTGGCGGCGACGGTTCGTTCATATATGATTCTTCGACCGGGACAATGACCTACACAGGTCCTAGTCCGACTGAAGTTCGAGCACACGTATCTTTAGTTGATAATGGTGGTGATGGCGAAATGTCGTATGACGCCGCAACCGGTATTATATCATATACAGGACCGTCAGAAGCTGAATGGTATCAACACTTTGTAGATAACGCAGATAGCCTTGGCGATATGGTTTGGGATTCAAATTATGGCACAAAGGGTGGACTGCGGTTACACGAGCGTCATATACTTGGTTTACAAGAAACAGGCGTAGATTCGTTTGTTGCAGCCCAAGAATTTATAATGTACTATAGTGGAACAGCAGGCAGTTTACGAAAATTAAATCTTAACACATTTAGCTCTCTGGTTGGCGGAGGCGGAGGCGGCTCAAAATTGTTTGGTTTTATAAATTTATAGAGCATTTTAAAAGTATAAATAAGATGAAGAAGTTAATAGTTTTGGATAAACAATGGCCGCAACATTTGGAAATGGACTAGCTACAGTCGGAAGTACAGAGACAACTTTGTACACCGCGCCAGCTGGTTTGTCAGGATTACATTTGGTCGTAGGCTTTATTGCTACAAACATATTTGGCTCTGCCTTGCCTATTACTGTTAAGCTAGTGCGTGGATCAGATACAATATATTTGGCGCATGATCGTAGAGTTTTGCCAAACGACACCATTGACATTTTGATGGGAACTAAAATAACGCTCATTGATGGCGATCTTATCAAAGTCAAAGCACCACTAGACAATGCCTTCAGCGTATTTCTAACTGTAACTGAGGAAGTGCTAACATGAGCGGAGAATATGGAAGAGATAATGTTGGCGGCATTTACACAGGCAACGCTTTTCACGATAAGACATTTTATGGGTTTAAAGTAGATAGCATCGGAAATTTTAATTGTACAATAATTAGAAGCAATGATAGCGACGTTATAAACCTACCACAAACAACAGCGCCGTCGGGGCTTGACTCAGCGGCGGATTCACTTAATGCAAAATTTGCACACCCTGATGACTACAAGGTACATTTTTGGTCAATGGACGCAATTACATTTAGATTTAATAACTCGACCGGCCACCTTGAAATGGTCAGGTATTAATGATCCGGAGATAACAGTCCTATGGCAACAATAATCGACTTAGGTAAAATCAGATTTGACTTTAAAGGCGTTTACGCAGGTGGTATTACCTACGAAGTAAACGACGTTGTCAAGTATGGTGGTAACTTGTACGTGTACACGTACGGCATTGCAACATCAGGAAACGTTCCTACCAATACGACATATTGGGATCTAATGATGGAAGGCTTCAACTTTGAAGGCATCTTCGATACAGGAACAACGTATAACATCGGTGATGCGTTTTCGCATGGTGGTATTGTGTATATCGTTACAGCAAATACTGTTGTCGGCCAAACACCGCCTAACGCATCTTATTACTCGACATTTGTCGATGGTCTTCAGTTTGAAGGTACATGGGATGTAGGTACGGCGTACCAAAAAGCAGACCTTGTAACTTATGGCGGTAAATCTTATATTGCGCTTCAAGATACAACCGGCGATATTCCTTCGTCGTCTGGTACGCAGTGGGACATCTTTGCTGACGGCATTGGCATACTTGGGACTTGGCAAGCAGCTACGGCTTATATCAAAAATGATGTTGTCACTTATGGTGGCTCAACATATCGCGCGCTGCAGGATGTAGCGCAGAACATCAAGCCTTCGGCAGGTTCACCCAATTGGGGAACATTTGTCACTGGCTTTGACCTTAAAGATTCATTTGACTCAGCAACAGCATATGTAAAAGACGACATTGTTCTTTTCGGTGCAAACTTATTTAGAGCTAAAGGCGATGTGACAGGTGTTCATCCAATGAATACAGTCAGCTGGGCACCTTTCCTAAGTGGCTTCTCTTATGTCGGTGCTTATGACGCAGCACGCAAATATTTTATTGGTGAAATCGTTTTACACGGCGGCAATTTATATCAGGCCAAACTACCTTCAACTGGATCTGAACCAAGTGGTACAGCTGCGGCCTGGGAAATTATTGCTACAGGATTTACTGCAAAAGGTGATTGGGCAACTGGTACAGTGTATGCACCTGGTGACATTGTCAAGCATGGTGGATCTGCTTATGTTGTTGAAACATATCATACCGCTGCAGCGGCCTTTGCAACAGATTTAGCAGCTAACCGTGTAGCAGAATTTGTTTCTGGCGTTAAAAACCGAGGAACATGGTCAGCTGGTGCAGATTATATTGTCAACGATATGGTTATCAGTGGCAACTCTTCTTACATCGCGCTCACTACTCATACATCAACAGCCAACTTTAGCACAGACTTAGGTAACGGTAACTGGCAGGTGTTTGCTGCTGGCGGTGGCGGTGTGCTTCCGACTGTTGGTGGTTCTGACGTTGGTAAATCACTTGTCGTTAAAGGCGATGGCACAGGTTACGAGCTCGATTATGTCGATAACTCACCCAACACATATTACGTCGCACACGGCGGTGTCGATGCAACAGATGCTGGTAAATCGGCTCAACGGCCATTTGCTACAATACAATATTGTATGACACAGATTGCTGCAGAAAAAACTGCAGACTCATCGGCGCAGGTGTTTATTAAAGACGGCGTGTATAGAGAATCATTACCTATCACCGTGCCTTCGGATACAACAGTATTTGGTGATGGTCAGCGTAATACTACGATTGAACCGGCCGCAGGTGACTCAAACAAAACCATGTTCTTTGTGAACGATGGTGTTCTAATGAAAGAACTTAAGCTTCAGGGCTTAACTGGATTTGCACTCGATTCTGCTAACGGTGAGCCTGACAATATTGAAAAGGCAACGATCGGTGGTGTCTTCCTTCGCCTTGATCCTACTGCGGTTATTAATAAATCACCGTATATTAAAGAATGTTCTGCCTTTTCTACAGGCGGTGTTGGTGTTCTTATTGATGGCGGATTGAACTCTAATCCGGCCAATAACGGTTCAATGGTCTTTCACACATTTACTCAAATCCACTCAGGTGGCGTTGGTTTCTGGGTGCGCCGGAACGGTAAAGCTGAAATTGTATCATGCTTTACATACTATTGCGACTTTGGTTATGCCACATCTGGCGGCGGTCAAATCCGTGCGTTGAACGGCAATAACTCTTATGGTACATACGGAACAGTATCGTCGGGCAATGATTCAAGCGAAGTAACTCTTAACGGTTCTGTTCGTGGTTATAATCTTGATTATCAAGATGGTTCGCTTAAAAATGGTGAGTTTACAAAGGGCGGTATCGTTGCTGCAGTAAACAGAACATTTGCTCTTAACACAATCGCTAAAACGAGCCCAGCTCGTGCTACCACAGTAGCTCCGCATGGGATGACAGATGGTGCTCTTGTTTCCTTTAACACACTCTTGCCAGCATCTTGGTCGAGCTCAGCTAATGCGACAAGCTATTATGCTGATGTTCAGGACTCATACTCGTTTGATCTCTATACAAACACGGCTCTCTCAAATCCGGCGAGTGGAGAAGCATGGGGTGGACGGCATGTAACAAACACGTCTATAACAGATATTACTCGTTCAAACCCAATGACAACAACAGTTGCCTCACACACACTCGATTCATACGACCTTATTCGTATCCAAGGTGTCGGCGGCATGACGCAAGTTAATGACCAATACTTCCTTGTTATGGATCATAGTTCGTCTATTATTAAATTTAAAGAAGCTGAAAATAACTATATCGCGGTTGCGACAAATGGCAGCAACGCGGCTGTAATTACCGGTGTAGCTGGTGGAGTTACTCATGCTGCTGCAGTTGAACCTACTTTGTCACTTTACAAAGGTTCTCGTTACTACTTTGATATTGATTCGTCAAACGGCAATGGCTTCTATCTCACGACAAGTGATCCAGCGTCAGTCACGCCTTCACTATCTTATACAGGCGAATATACAACCGGTGTTACTGGTTCGCGCGCCGTTAAAGGTGGAAGGCTTGCTATTACAATCGATAGCTCGGCTCCGGCTACTTTGTATTATGCCAACTCTGGTAACGTGCTAGCGGCTGGTACAATTAATATTGCCGCTCCAGGCGATGTAGATGCTACATCATATTCTGTATATACGTCTGGCGGCCAATTGCGTAAAACAGATTCAGGCGATGCTCTTATATCAGGCAATATGTCTAGAATTGGTTCCAAAGCGCTGATTGTAGATCACCAGCCCGGCGCCAACAAACTTATCATTGATAACATTATTGGCACTGGTTTTCAAGATGGCGACTCTATTAACGATTCAGGTAATGCTTCTAATGTATATGCAAAGCTTTCGGTATCTGATGCTGCGCACGACCAATTTGGTTACACAATGGCGTTTACCGGCCTAACTGGCGCTAGACCAAAAACTGGTGGCTCTGTACAGTTCATAGCTAACCTTGGTGATTCTGGCTACGACTCGGTAGGATCTTACGTGATTCAAACTGTTGGCGATTATGATTCATCAACAGGCAATGCACTTCTTGTATTTGCTCAACAAAAGGCAGATACACGTAAAGCACCTAAAGGACAGCAGGTAAAAATTCGTTATAAATACTCACAAGCTAGACTTACTGGTCATGACTTCCTGAATATTGGTTTTGGTAACAAAACTCAGACCAATTATCCTGGCACACCTTCACTCGCTGCAGCGCAGGGTAATGAGGTTGTTGAACGAGATACTGGCCGTGTGTACTTTGTGTCAACTGACCAATCTGGTAATTTTAGAGTAGGTAACTACTTCCGGATCGATCAGGCGACAGGCCGAGCAACATTGGACGCCTCAGCGTTTGACCTTTCTGGTCTAACATCTCTGAGACTTGGTTCGATTGGTGCTCAGTTAGGTGAAGCAATTAACGAATTCTCGGCCGATGGTTCATTGGCAGGTAATTCAAACTTGGCTGTTCCTACAGAACAGGCCGTAAAAACATATGTTGATGCTCAACTTGAAATTGCATCTACAAAATCATTGCCAAAAACCGCTAAAGGTGGCGACTTAGCAACAGAACAATATATTGGATTTAGTATCCACGACTTAACAAAATTAACCGCAAAAGGCGTCGACAAGGCGTAAACGCGAAAGAGGAATTAAAAAATGGCAAGCATTGATACTGTACGTAACGCTCTTTTAGATAAGATCAACACGTCTATCGCATCAGCAACACCAGAGCAGTTAGCTTATCTTACAAAGGCTGCAAATGGTATTGAACAATCAACAACGTGGTCAACAGACGCAGTCAACTTTGATGCTGACAGTTATGGCGGACACTTTGTCAATACAGGTTCGGCTGCAATAACTGCATCTCTACCTTCAGTAGGAGGCAATGTCGCAGGCGACGGTAAAATTACCTTTGTTGACGTAGCTCAAAGTTTTGCAACAAACAACTTTACTATTTCTCCGGCAACAGGTGAAAAAATTCTTGGTCAAGATAGTGATATCTTAATTAACACCCAAGGTATTGCTGTTCAAATCGTATGGTCTGGTGATACTTACGGATGGCAGTTCGTAGTACAAGGCTAAATAGTAAGAACTAAAATACGGGTATTGATATGGTCAAAAAATTAACACAGTATGTGAAAACAATAGGTTCACAAAAGGCTGGCAATCCTAATCAAGGTGTATGGGAATTTGCGCAGTCTTTAGACCAGAACCGAGGGGTAAATGCTTCGGTTGAGCATTCATCAACCATTTGGTGTGTTCCTACTGGCATATCTGAAGCTCGTTTTGAAATCTGGGGAGCCGGAGGACAACCTGGCGGGGCTGAAAGTTGCTGCGGCATTGGTCCGCCATCAAGTTCTGGTGCCTATGCCTATAAAAAGATAGGCGTAACTCCGGGCCAATGTTATAACGTTTATGCTGGAGTTTCATATTGCGCGACGCCGTGCCGTTGTGGCGGCTGCGCAATGACAGCCGGCCAAAGTGAACCATGTCATGAGAGGTATAATACCTTTGTAACAGGCTCTGGCCTAACAAACTTTTGTGCAGAACATGGTAACCATTCGTGCTATATCACGTGTGGCAGTGCGGCTACTGGTGAATGGGAAGCCGTGACAGGCGTTGATAGCGATACAACGTTCTTATGGAATGATTCTGAAAACGCCCCGCAGGCTCAATACTATGGAGCAGATGGTGGTACGATTGGAATTAACGGATATGCGTTTACAAACAAACAAGGTAATCCAAAAACAACTGGTGAATTTTGCTCATGGCGGTGGGCTGTTCCTTATCCGGGTGGGCTAGTTACTAAACAAGGTGGTCACTATATCGCTCAAGCGTGTTGTAACCAATCTGGCTGTATGGGTATGTATTTTAATCATACATTTGGTTATGGCGGTGGCAACCGTAGCACTGGAGGCGCATACGCTGCAGGTGCTGGACAGCCCAGTGCAATGTCTTGTGGCGGCAACACCAACTGCGCCGCGGTGAACAACCACGGTCGTGTCAGAATTACTTATACTTAGGAATTAAAAATGGCAAAAAATATTACTCAATTTATTCCTGGATTTAGTTCAACCTCTGAAATGGTCGACAAGTGCGAATTTATGTGGATAGCTACCAGTATGGACGATAACCGCAGTGGGAACGACTACGGCTCGATTTGTGGCAGATGGTGTTGGCAGGCTAATCACAAATATAGAGGCGACGTAGAAATAACAGCACGATTTTCAAGTGGTGGCGTAGGCGGTAGCTGTTGTTGTCAGTATGGTGCGGCAGGATTTAGCGGCACCGTCTTAAATTATAACGCTAAACCAGTTAATTCAGCAGACGCATGCGATCACGCAGAGCTATGCTGGAGAATACCTTATGGCGGTTGTTGCAGGCCTGACTTTGCAGCAAGCAGCGAAGCTTGTACTGGTTGGTTTAAAGACACAAACGCGTTTGGCAATGATGGTAACGATTACAAATACTGCGCGCCATCTCCATATTGTATGTGTACAGTGTGTAATGATATGCTAGACAGTTGTGCTCGGTGTAATACTGTAGTTTACAATGACAATATGTGTTACGATATGACCACCTGTGCCGGCCAATCATCTGGAAACATGTATCATCGCTGTCGACAGCAGTATGTTAACGCTGGAATTAATCTTGCCGACTTTCCTTTTGATTCAGACACGAACATAAAACCGGGTAAACCTGGATTCCGAGCATACGCTCAAGAATCATATCATGGCTCTGGCGTGTGCACAGCAACAAGTTGGGCAGAATTTCCTGCTATGCGTGGCGGCAATAAAGAGCACTTTATAGGTATGCAGACTGGTGGAGAAAATTGTTTTGGAGCGTGGGTACAAGAGTGCATGGAATGTGTTTGGTTTGGCAGAGCACAGACAGGCGGTAACTCACAGAACCAGTACAGCAACGTTTGCCTCTGGGGCCGAGCAGCTTATCCTCCCTCCGCCAATGGCAACAATTGCTATTGTGGTTCAATGGAGCATGGCGGTAAAGGTTTGCATATGTACTACACATTAACTGAAGAAATTACAGGGTAAAAATAATGGCAAAAGTATATACTGAAATATTACCCGCGGTTTTTCCGACAGAAGGTGTCACAAATTCCGAAGGATTTAGAGATCGTAAGTTATTAACTTTCCAAGCGCCGCACGATCTAGCGCGGGACCAGTGGACAAGCTATTATGGTTCAGATGCTGATAGTCCTACGCGGTTGATTTGGGTCATTCCAACTGGCGTGAGCAAAGCAAAGTTTGAGCTTTGGGGTGGCGGAGGCCATGGAGCCGGGGCAAGTTGTTGCCAAATGGGAGCACCTGGAGGGTCAGGTGCATATGCACATAAAGAAATTGACGTAACACCGGGCGAAAGATACGTGCTTTGTCTTGGCAATTATGAGCACTTTTGTTGTACACACCGTGCTTGTTGTAGCGGTATGAGCCCTTCGACAATTAGCCAAGGATGTATGATAAAGCAGATCGGCCATAAAGGTGCTACGGCTTGGGTATCAGGCAGCGGACTAACAAACTTCTGTGCCGAAGGCGGTAATCCTGGAGTTGTTGCATTTTGTCCTGGAACTAACTGTCATGATGTAGAATGTAGATCTTGCTGTTACTGTTGGACAACTTGTGAGTTTTTTACAGGTGGTCCAGCCGGTACTACTTGTTCTTGTTATAGTGGTGGTCCTCAGATCAGATCCCTTGACAGCGATGGGGACATAATGCGTTGTGCTTGTTACTTCGGCGCGGACGGCGGCGAGAGAGGAACACGCGGTTATATGAGAACTAGCTGTTGTGGCATCAGTGCTGATGCATCAATGTGCGGTGGACGAATTGGCGTACCATGGGCAGGCGGATACTGGGATAGACCTGGTCGGACGGCCAGAGGCGGCATAATGGAAATGTCAGGCGGCATGTGTTGCCACTGCTGTGGCGGATATGGCGGCCCGTGGGCGCAGTGCGCGCTTAATGGCACATTTGGTGGCAACGGCACGACCAATCATGCCAACATGATGCGAGGCATGGGTGGTACATCGTCTGTTGCAATGGACGGTACAAGTTGTTGTGGT
>Ga0206677_10004134_pt1 | contig 11963 bp, 11 predicted proteins | sample M130m12015metaG_FD_155475 | JGI IMG/M metagenome (GOLD analysis project Ga0206677, IMG submission 155475) | Ammonia-oxidizing marine archaeal communities from Monterey Bay, California, United States - M1 30m 12015 | ecosystem: Environmental > Aquatic > Marine > Intertidal zone | place: USA... | reverse complement strand
ATAAATATGTGTCTTATTATTTATCAAACGCTGATGTTTTATTGGCCCTTTGGAGTCGTTCAGTATCAACCATAGATTATTGTTCTCCTTTAAAAATATTTGAATATATGAATTCGAATAAATTAATAATAGCTGACGGATTTATTACTATTAAAGAAGTGTTAAGTGATAATAAAAACGCAATTTTATGTAATCCAGATGAATATGATAGTTTAAAAAAGGCATTAAGTGATGTTATTAACAATACAGAGAAATTAAATTTAGGAAAAGATAATAAAGAACTTATTATGTCTAAATATTCTTGGGAAAAACGTACGGAATTAATTTTAGAAAAATTATATGAGTAAGCTTAGAGAGGATTTTTCATACAATAAAAATAATACAAAAGGACTATTATTTATTATGGTTTTTAGATTTTGCTCATTTTTTGCAAAAAAGAAAATCCCAAAACCTTTTAATTACATCATTAAATTAATAATTGAACTACCATATACAATAATTGTGCAATGGTTTTTAAATATCGATATCCCCTGTACTACAAATATTGGTAAAGGGTTTCAGTTATATCATGGACATGGAACAGTAATTAACAGTAAATGTATTATTGGTGATTATGTAAAAATAAGACACAACACAACCATTGGAAACTCTAAGAAAAATGGAAAATGCCCAATAATTGGCAGCTATGTAGATATTGGTTCCAATAGTGTAATTATTGGAGAAATTCTAATAGGAAATAATGTTAAGATAGGGGCACTAACTTTAGTAAACAAAGATGTTTCTGCTAACGCAACAGTTGTAGGGATACCTTTTGAAATAATTTCATGAAAAAAATCATCTTAATAGTTACAAAACATCCAAAAAGCAAAGGAGGTGTTGTAAACTACTATAATCACTTTTTTAAGGTTTACAAAAGTAATGATTTTGAGTTAAAGTGGTTTACTGTAGGATCAAGGCCAGAAAATTATCAAAATAGATCTGAAAGAAAGTTCTCTTACATACTTGAGTTTTTAAAAGATATTTTTTCTTTTATTGTTTTACTTATTAAAAATAGAAGCATATCTATTGTACAGGTTAGTCCTTCATTTATGCCAGTTCCATTTATAAGGGATAGTATATATTTATTTATAGCTAAGCTGTTTCGAAAAAAAACAATAACATTTATTAGAGGTTGGTCTAGTGAATTTGAACATAAAGTAACCTCAAAACCAGGATATTTTAAATATATAATAAACCTCTATAAAAGATCTGATGCCGTTTTTATATTAGCAATTAAATTTAAAGACGTATTAACAGATTTAGGTTTTAAAGCGGACAAAATAAGCGTTACTAGAACCATTTATGTGCAGAAAGATATTCAGAAAAAGATCACTCGTGTTTCTAGATCTCTAAAGTTTCTATTTATTGCAAGATTAAGTTTACAAAAGGGTATAATTGATATTATTGATGCTGTGAAATTACTTAAAGATAAAGGCATACCAGTAACTGTAGAAATGTATGGGCATTATTCTAATAAAGATATACAATTAGCGGCCGAAACTAAAATTAAAACTTATGGTCTTGAATATCAAATAATAATAAATGATTTTATTTCCGGAATCAATAAATATAAAAAGCTAGCAGATTCAGATGTGTTTTTGTTTCCAACATATCATGATGAAGGATGTCCAAATTCTATTATTGAAGCTTTGGCATCAGGTTTATTTGTTATTTCAACACCTATTGGTGCAATTGATGAGATGGTCATAAACGATGAGAATGGCGTGATCATTCCCATCAAATCACCAATATTATTGGCTAAAAAAATAGAATGGTGTGTTAATAATATAAATAGAGTTAGAGAAATTGGACAATCAAATGCTAGTTATGCATCTGTTAATTTTGAACAAAAAATAATTATAAAACAAATTGATAAAATATACAATAGTATTATTTAGTTATGCTATTTAACTCTATAATTTTCGCGGTATTTGCAACAGTATTCTTTGTTATTTATAACTTGTCAAAAAATAACCAAAAATTAAAATGGATTGTTATAACCATTTTTTCCTTTATTTTTTATGGTTGGTGGGATTGGAGATTTTTATTTTTAATACTATTTAGTGGTATCTTAGATTATATATCTGCTAAATATATGTATAGGTCAAAGCGGTTTTTTCTTTGGCTATCGTTAATTGGTAATATTGGTTGTCTTTCCATTTTTAAGTATAGTACTTTTTTTGCCAATAATATTGATTGGCTTATGAGGTCAATTGGAATAGAATCTTCATTAAGTGCTAATATCAATACTTTTTCAATAGTATTACCTGTTGGTATTAGCTTCTATACATTTCAATCTATGAGTTATACAATAGATGTGTACAAAGGAAAAATGAAACCAGTGAAAAATTTATTTTTATTTTTTTCATACTTATCTATGTTTCCTCAACTTGTTGCTGGTCCAATAGTTAGGGCGAGAGATTTATTTCCTCAATTACTTAAAAATCGAAAAGTAACAACTGTAGAGAATTGGAATGGATTAAAGCTAATCGTATTTGGTTTTTTTAAAAAAACAGTTATAGCAGACAATCTGGCGCCTTTTGTTAATGAAGCATTTAGATTGAATAATGAAATAGATTCAACTATTTATTGGTTTTTTGTAATATCTTGTTTTGCGTTTCAGATATACTTTGATTTTAGTGGTTATAGTGATATAGCTAGGGGTTTAGCTAAATGGATGGGGCTTCATTTTAAATTAAATTTTAATCATCCGTATTTATCATTTTCACTAAAAGAATTTTGGCAAAAATGGCATATTTCCCTCTCAACTTGGTTTAGAGTTTATGTTTATATACCATTGGGTGGATCTAAAAAAGGATTCTACTTAGGCTTGTTCTTTATGTTTTTAACAATGGTAATTAGTGGGTTTTGGCATGGGGCAGCTTGGACATTTATAGTTTGGGGAGCATTACACGGTGTGTTTTTAGGTATAGAAAGAATAACAAAGTATACTCAGTATTTAGAGAAATATAAAATTGGGAAGCCTATATTATTGTTTATTATTCTTCTACAAGTATGGTTTGCTTGGGTTTTTTTTAGAGCAGAAAATATTGAGCAAGCATTTTCAATATGTCGCTATATGTTGTCCTTTAATTTTGATTTATCTTTTATAAACTATAGTACAAGGATGGCAAATGCTTTTTTCTTTTTTCTTTTAGGAGTAGTATTTGAGTATTGTTTTTTAATTGGTACTAGAAGATTCCTATTTAAAAGGACTAATTTTGTGTTGATGTTAGATGTTTTAATTATAAGTGTAATTACCGTGGCTTGTATCTTTCTTAGAGGTCCACAGTCAGATTTTATATATTTTCAATTTTAATTAAAATGAAGTATCGAATAATCTATATGTTTTGTACAACTTTCATCCTTGTTTGTTTGGTTGGATTTTTAAGACCAGAACCTATGAATAGTAAGGCTAGTGAAAGTTTTTTTTGGAATAATAAGGTAAATGATACCAAAAAATACAATTTCATTGTTAGTGGTGACTCCAGAGCTTATAGAGGTGTTTCACCATATGAGATAGAAACTATAATTCAAAATTTTGAAGTGAAAAATTTAGGTTTTTCATCAGGAGGATTTAATAGAGAAGTCTTTAAATTGATTAATAAATATTTAGATCTAAACAGGAATGATAATATTGTTTTGATTTGTTTAACTCCATTTTCTTTAACTAATTCAGCATATGAAGGTGGACATATAAAATCTTTACAAAAGAATATAGGTTTTGAAAATTGGAAAATAAATAATCTTACAAAAAAACTTACTTTTTTTGATCCAATTATACCCTCTGAAATTGCTGCTCGTTATTTTGGTTATGGTTACCTTCATAGATATTACTATAATGGATGGATTGAATCACAAAAATATCCTGTAGATAAAGATGTTGCTCTTAAGCTTTATACTAAAGAATTTGCAAACAATAAATTTAGTGAGAAGTCATTTCAATTATTACTTGAAAATATTTTTAATTTAACAAATAGAAATGTTAGAGTTTTTGTGGTAAGAATGCCTGTTTATTCCAAATTAAAAAAATTAGAGGATTCATTATCTGGTTTTAAAGAAAATATTATTAAATCTAGAATAATAAATAATGGTGGTAGGTGGCTCGATATTGAAGAGTCCCTTTATTCCACCTACGATGGAAGTCATTTAGATGGTGAATCTGCAAGATTATTCTCGGTACATATAGCAAAAAAAATAAAAGCTCAATTATTAAATGAATAAAAAAATATATTTAATTAGTCAAACAGAATCACACCTTACACAAAGAGGTAAAAGGCATCCAAACCTTGCAGATTATCTTGTTGATAATAAATATAATTTGACTTATATTAGTTCTAATTTTTATCATGCTGATAAAAGGCATTTTGGGAAAGCTGAAATTAAAATTGCTCAAAATCAAGTAAAGTATAATCTACGGATTATTAAATCTATTGGGTATTACAAGAATGTTGGGTTTAAAAGAATTTTATCCAATTTAATATTCTCATGGAAAACATATAAGTTTTTAAAAAATGAAAACCTGGATAATGCTACGATAATTGTACCTTCTAGACCAGTTGAAATATTATTTTTTCTAAGTAAATTAAAAAAAATAAAACCTGCTAAAATTATCGTTGATATTAGAGATGTTTGGCCAGATGCTTTTAATATTGGGAATCCAATATTTAAAAAACTGTTTTATGCATACTGCAATTTTTTCCTTATCAAGAGTGTTAAAAATTTTGATGAATTTATTCATACTTGTCCTAGTTTTACAGATTGGTTATATAGATATGCGCCAAGTAAAAAGTCAATATTAACTCCATTAGGCTATGATAAAAGCCGTTTTGAAAACTTTTTCATAAGCGAACCTAGGATTTTCACTGGTGTAATAAATTTTGTTTATATTGGACTATTACAAAAGCAAATGGATTTACTACCGTTTATTTCTACAATATCAAAGAACTGTTCATTTTCATTAACAATTTATGGTGATGATGGTGAGGGAGAAAATTATAAATTAACTAAAAATTATATAAAAGATAATAGAATTGAAAACGTTTATTTAAAAGGAAAAATACTACAGAATAAAGTGCCTAAAATACTTTCAAGTTTTGATGTTGGTTTAATGCCGATGAATGCTAAATACGCATTTCCTAATAAAGTTTTTGATTATATTGCATTATCATTACCCATTTTTTCAATTGGAAATCATGATACATCAACATTTGTAACTGAAAATAATATTGGATGGTCTTGTGATTTTGATGAAAGCGATATAAACCAAAAAATTCAACAAACATTAAACAAAGAAAACTACAATAGCTATGCTTTAAATATCTTGAATATTAGAGCCACTTATTCTAGAGAACAATTATTTAAAATAATACAAACTAAACTATAATAAATGCAACAGCTCACACAAAAACTAGGTTCTGGCGATATGATCATACAAGAAGTACCCTATCCCCAGTTGGGCAAAGGAATGGTTATTGTTAAAAATCACTATTCCATAATAAGTGCAGGTACAGAAGGTTCTACAGTTGTTGCCGCTCGTAAAAATCTAATAGCTAAAGCCAAAGAGCGTCCACAGCAAGTTAAACAAGTTATAGATACTTTAATGAAGCAAGGGCCAATACAAACATATCGAGCTGTAATGAAAAAACTAGATGCTTATTCACCATTAGGCTATAGTTGCGCTGGTGAAGTTATTGAAGTTGGTGAAGGTGTTACCGAATTTGAAGTTGGCAATAAGGTTGCTTGCGCAGGTGTTGGTTATGCCAATCATGCAGAAATTGTTTCTGTTCCAATAAATTTATGTGTAAAGTTAGATGAAAAAACAAATTTAAAAGATGCAGCATATAATACGCTAGGGGCCATTTCCATGCAAGGGGTTCGCCAAGCTGATATGCGTTTGGGTGAATCTTGTGTTATTATTGGTCTTGGTTTACTAGGTCAATTAGCCGCTTTAATTTTAAAAGCCTCAGGAGTTACGGTTATAGGTATTGATGTATCAGAAGCAGCCGTTAGGACAGCAGTTAATAATAATGTGGTAGATTTAGGATTAACAAGAAATACATCAGGTGTTGAGGAACAAATACAAAATGTAACAAATGGTTATGGTGCAGATGTTGTAATTATAGCTGCGGCAACAGATAGTATTGATCCTATCAATTTTGCGGGCGCAATTGCACGCAAAAAAGGAAGAGTGATTGTATTGGGTGCTGTACCAACTGGATTTGAGCGTGATCCATTCTGGTATCGTAAAGAGCTAGAATTAAAAATGGCTTGTTCTTATGGTCCAGGACGTTATGACTTAAACTACGAAGAAAAGGGCATTGATTACCCTTTACCTTATGTTCGTTGGACAGAAAAACGTAACATGGAAGCATTTCAGAATTTAATCGCTACAAAGAAAATTGATATAGATTACTTAACAACACACGAATTTGATTTTGATAATGCAAAAGCTGCCTTTGATTTAGTAGTTTCAAAAACAGAACCGTTTACAGGAATTGCCCTAAAATACAATACTGTAAAGAAAGCTAATAAAATAAAAATTTCAACTGGTGAAGCAAATGCATTAGGGAAAATAAACATTTCATTTATTGGAGCTGGTAGTTATGCACAAGGTAATCTCTTGCCAAATATTCCAAAAAATAATAATGTTACTAGATTAGGGGTAATTACCAATACAGGCACCACTTCTAAACGAGTTGCCGAAAAATTTAAATTTCAATTCTGTGCCACACAAGAAAAAGATGTGTTAGATGATAAAACCAACACAGTTTTTGTAGCGACACGTCATGATTCACATGGGTCTTATGTTTTAAAAAGCTTAAAGGCGAATAAAAACGTATTTGTTGAAAAACCTTTATGTCTTTTAGAGTCAGAATTACAAGAGATTATTGAAGCACAAGCTAAAGCCAATAAAGCCGTTATGGTTGGATTTAATAGACGCTTTTCACCATTAACAGCAAAGTTAAAAAAAGCAATAGGCAATAATCCCATGACGATGCTTTATCGCGTTAATGCAGGTGCAATTCCTGGCAATGATTGGATTCAGGACTTAGACATTGGAGGAGGTCGCGTTTTAGGAGAGGTATGTCACTTTATTGATTATTTAACTTATCTTAACGGAAGTCTTCCGGTGAAAGTGTCAGCGTCTGCACTTCCAAATTCGAATCAACTAAATGATACTTTAAATATATTAATTCAATTTGGAAATGGATCTTCTGGAGTGGTAGCATATTACGCCAATGGATCAAAATCCATGACCAAGGAATATGTTGAGGTGTTTTCTTCTGGACTTTCAGCCACATTAAACGACTTTAAAGAGCTGAAGGTTTTTGGTAAAGGAAAGATAAAAAAGACAAAAATATTAAATCAGAACAAAGGGCAAAAAGAAATGGTAGATGCTTTTGTCAATGGGTTACTTAAAGATGGTCAAGCACCAATAGCATTTGAAGAAATTATTGCTATTACTAAAGCCTCATTTAAAGTTCTAGAATCTATAAAACGTGGCGGTGAACAAGTTAAAATCTAAAATAGAATCGAGTTTTTTAAAACTTAAAATCTACTGTGAAAAAGAAAATTTTGCAGGCTGGGATCCTTATGATGGGTTAAACTCTAAAGTATTCCAAGCCTTGCCTTTTAAGTATTGGGATTTAGCTCGTTTGGTTTGGATTCAAAGTTTTAAAAGAAGTCCTATCAATTTTAGAAAACTATTGATGATACCTAAAGATCACAATGCAAAGGGCATTGCTTTATTCCTGTCTGGTTATTGTAATATTTACGATTTAGCGCTAGAAGGTGAAACTGCTTTTGGGACCAAAGAGGAAATATTGTCTAAAATAAATGAACTAGCAAATTTATTAGACGAGCTTAAAAGCACTAACTTCTCGGGGGCTTGTTGGGGATATAATTTTCCATGGCAAGCTAGACGTTTATTCTTATTTCCAAAAGATACCCCAACAGTGGTAGCCACTTCTTTTTGCGTGGAGGCTCTATTCAAAGCATATGATATTTCAAAAAACGAAGAATATAAAACTTTGGCATTATCTGCAGCAAATTTTGTTATGAATGATTTAAATAGAACTCCACATTATTCTGGTTTTTTGTTTTCATACAGTCCATATAAAGGAAATAATACTGTATATAATGCCTCTTTGCTAGGGGCTAAAACATTAAGCCTATGCTATAAATATTCAGGAGAAGAAATTTACAAGAAAACTGCATTAAAGGCTATAAGTGCTGCTTGCGATGGTCAAGAAAAAGACGGTTCTTGGGTATATGGTTTATTGCCTCTTCAATCTTGGATAGATAGTTTTCATACTGGTTATAATTTAGATGCTATTAGCGTCTATCAAGAATGCACTGGAGATGATCAGTTTGAAGTAAACCTTAACAAAGGCTTTGATTATTACATTCAAAACTTTTTTGAAAAGGATGGTGTGCCAAAGTATTATAATAATAGAATGTACCCTATAGATATTCACTGTCCAGGACAATTGTTTGTGACGTTATCAAAATTAAATAAATTTAAAAGTAACAAAGTCTTGGCAGAAAGAGTAATTAATTGGTCTATACAAAACATGCAATCTCCCAAAGGTTTTTTTTATTATCAGTTTAAAAAAGTAATGAGTTCTAAAATATCTTATATGCGATGGTCTAATGCTTTTATGTTTAATGCTATAACTTTTTATTTAAAATCAAAATAATAATGAAATCAGAACAAATAAATGGGTTAACTATTTTTGCTCCAACAACACGTAAAGAATTAATTTCATTTGCATTAAAGAATCAAAAGATATTGATTGCGATTAATGCAGAAAAAATTTTATATGCAAATAATGATAGTCGTAAACTAATTAATAAAAATATCGGTTATCCAGATGGTATTGGTGCAGTTTGGGCTGTACAAAAAAAAGGTTATAAAAATCCAGTAAAGATTCCCGGATGTGAATTGTGGTTAGATATTATTGAACATGCTTTTAAAGATAAAACTTTCTATTTAGTTGGAGGTAAACAGCAAGTTATAGAAGAGACTGTTGAAAAATTAAAAAAAGAATTCAAAGGTATTAATATTCTAAATTATCGCAATGGCTATATCAAAACTGAGAATCAGAAAAATGAGTTAATTAAAGATATTAAAACTTTAAAGCCCGATATAATTTTTGTGGCAATGGGTTCGCCTAGACAAGAATTACTTATGGAGGAGTTACATAAGTCTCATCAAGCGACATACCAAGGGCTTGGGGGTAGTTTTGACGTGTACATATGTCGTGTAGATCGTGCGCCTCAATGGTTTGTAAAGAATAATTTAGAGTGGGGATATCGTTTATTAAAACAACCTTTAAGAATAAAACGTCAAATTCATTTAGTACGTTTTTTTATTTTACTACATTTAAATAAATTTTAAACTATGAATAAAGTTACCATTATTGCTGGTGCGAGACCAAATTTTATGAAAATTGCACCCATTATCCATAGCATATTAGATGCTAACTCTAAAGGAGTTAAAATAGACTACCGTTTGATACATACCGGGCAACATTATGATAAAAACATGTCAGGAAGTTTTTTTGATGAGCTTCAAATTCCAGCGCCTCATAATAACTTAATGTGTGGAGGAGGCTCACAAGCTGAACAAACCGCAAAAATTATGATTGCTTTTGAAAAGGAATTATTAGCCCATCCAGCTGACTTGGTTTTAGTTGTTGGTGATGTGACTTCTACAATGGCTTGTGCCATAGTTGCTCAAAAATTGCACATAAAAGTTGCACATGTTGAAGCTGGTATTAGATCTGGTGACTGGTCTATGCCTGAAGAGATAAATCGATTAGTTACTGATAGTATCACTAATTATTTTTTTACAACCTCAAAAACAGCAAATAAAATTTTGATTGAATCAGGTGTAAATAAAGAAAATATTTACTTTGTGGGGAATACAATGATTGATACATTGTTAAAGCAACAACCGAATTTCATTAAACCTAAGCTATGGGATGACCTTAATTTGAAGGCTAAAAATTATTGTGTAATAACATTGCATAGGCCAGCTAATGTGGATGAAGAAAAAAAATTAAAAGATTTAATTAATGAAATAATTCTTAATTCTGAAAATATGCCTTTAATTTTTCCAATGCATCCACGAACAAAAGCAATTTTTAAAAGATTAAATATTAATCATCCTAGATTGCATACTGTGCCTCCTTTATCATATTTAGAATTTAACTATTTAGTTGAGCGCTCAAAAGTTGTACTAACTGATTCAGGAGGGATTACTGAAGAAACAACTGTGATGGGCGTACCCTGTGTGACCTTAAGAGATAATACCGAAAGACCTGAAACAATTACAGAAGGCACTAATGAATTAATTGGCACAAATCCTAAGGCAATTGCTCCAGTTTTCAAAAAATTATTTTCAAGTGGTTGGAAGATTGGTAAAGTGCCTGAATTATGGGATGGGAAAACAGCTAATAGAATAGTAGATATTATTACAAAAATATAATGCCATTCGATCCAAAATCAGCAAAGAAAGCAGGAAAACAATCCAAAAGAGGCCCTGCAAAAAAAAGATAAACTTTCTATTAAAGAAAAGATGGAACTGCTCTATGAAAAAGTGCTGGATGATCTTTTGGTAAATCAAGAAAAACTCACCAAAACAGAACGGGTAAAAGTCTTTGTAACCCTTTCTAACTATATCTTTCCAAAAACAAAATCTGTTCGATATCAATTTACTATTAAACAATTAAAAGAAATAGAGAAGCAAGGTCTTATGGATAGAGACCCAGACCCTACCAAATAACTCCCGCTTTTTGCATAAACAAATCTGCCAATGCATCTTTATTCTGATGAGTACCAATATAGGTCAAAAACGTACTCTCTTTGGTGTGTCCAGTTATGTTCATTAATAGCGGTGTTTCAATTTTCCCATAATAGTTAGAAGCAAAAGACCTTCTCATAATATGAGAGGTTACAAATTCATACTTGGGAGCATCTACTACTTCCTTTCTTCTGGTTTTAGGATTGTTTTTAAATCCCCGAACTACTTCATCAATTCCTGCAATTTTACAAATCATTTTTATGTGCTTATTAAAAGCTTCTTGAGAAAGTACTTTTGGAAATTCACTTTCTAAAAAAGTAATCACTAGCGGATCTGCCACCCCAATAGTAACGGCCTTTTTTGTTTTTTGCTGAATAATATCGATATAGAGTCCATTGGTAGCTTTTCTAATATTGCTAGAATTAAGACTTAATAAATCCGAAACTCTTTGTCCAATAGAAAGTCCAATCAGTAACCATTCGTAACTATCTTCTAACTCACTTGGTATCCTCTCCAACCCCTTCAATACTTTTATTTCTACTGGATTCAAAAAATGAATGATTCGATCTGAACTTTTCTGTTTAAATGATTCTATATAATTAGAATAAGGGTGAATCTCAAAGCCACTCTTCTGGGCATCTCTTAAAATAATCTTCAATAATTTCAGCAATTGACCACAGTAATTATCGCTGTATTGTTTCTCTATTTTTAGAAATTGGGTGAATGACACAGCCATTTTTTTATCGATTCCAGCCAGAAATAATTGCTGAGATTTCTCCAACTCGTATTCTTTAGTGATCCTATAAAGGGTTTTATAGGTTCTAATAGTATTATGAGCCAATCCAACAGGACCATATCCATTGACTCTTCTTGTAGTGGAATTTGCAATAAATTCGATTAAATATTCCAAGAATAAGGTTGAGTTTTCCATTTTTGAATGAGAGTTATTGACCTGTATTAGAGGTTTTTTTATAAAAATTAACGTGCATATAACATATGTTATTTAAATTATTTAACATGAATATAGCGTTTGTTTTTTATACTTATAACAATTTAAGTCTAAAATTATAACAAACTATGCTATATAAATATACGTTATTTTATTCAAATGAAA
>Ga0206677_10004133_pt1 | contig 11967 bp, 7 predicted proteins | sample M130m12015metaG_FD_155475 | JGI IMG/M metagenome (GOLD analysis project Ga0206677, IMG submission 155475) | Ammonia-oxidizing marine archaeal communities from Monterey Bay, California, United States - M1 30m 12015 | ecosystem: Environmental > Aquatic > Marine > Intertidal zone | place: USA... | reverse complement strand
TTGAGCAAGCAATTTTAGAGTGGGACGGAGAAAAAGAGGCGAACGATTTCAAATCAAAGTTTTTTATTGACGGAGGTATTAAAAAAGTACCAAATGGACTTTATAGTACTCTTACTTTTTCTGGCATTCGTTTGAGCTCATTTGCTGAAAATCAAAATCATGGCCTACTCAACAATGTAAACTCTGCTATCCTCGTCAGTATTTATGGTAAGCCAGTAATGAAATATGTGCCATTCAGAGCATATTTTCAGCAGATCTACTCTGGTGGTGGAAAAGATCAGTTTACCTTATTGATGGATTTACCTGTAGGAAATGATTATTTGTTCAATTACACCATGATTAAAAAAGATGGATTGCTTCGTATTGCAACGAGTGATCAAGAATTCAGCGCTGAAATAGATGCATTGAATGAAGATAAAAGAAAAAGTAAAAACTTCAAATACGAAACTACATCACAAAGTATTTTTAAAATGAAGTTGATTGATATGTTTGAAGAGAAATGATGGATTTTATTTTATTTGCAATATCTGCATACGTTTTGGGTTCAATTCCAACAGCAATTTGGTTGGGAAAGGCGAAGTATGGAATAGATGTCCGAGAACACGGAAGTAATAATGCTGGGGCCACAAATACATTTCGTGTATTGGGCAAAAAACCGGGGGTCGTAGTTCTTTTTATTGATATTCTGAAAGGATTCATTGCAGTCTTTTTGCCATTCACATTTGGAATTGGAGAATGGGGAAGCAACCATCTAATTGAAGTCCAATTGGTGGCTGCTTTGTGCGCTGTCTCGGGGCACGTTCTTCCAATTTTTGCCAATTTCAGAGGAGGTAAAGGTGTGGCGACTTCATTGGGAGTAATTGTTGGTGTTCATCCAATTGCTGCTGGAATTTGTGTTGCAGTTTTTTTAATTGTGTTTGTGATTTCAAAGTACGTTTCTCTTGGTGCTATGATTGCTGCTTGTTGTTTCCCGATTTTATTGGCGTTTTATTTTAAAGTAGATTCAGTTTGGCTTCTGTCATTTAGTGTATTGTTGTCTGCTGTTGTAGTATACGTTCACAAAAAGAATATTGGTCGCCTACTTCGCAAGGAAGAAAACAAAATGAACCTTTTTAAGAAATAAACGTATTGTAAAATAAGGCGATACGTTGTCAAGATTAAGTGTTTAATTTGAACAGATTAAGACATAGTGCAAGTGTTTTTTTATTCCTAATTATTCCTGTCTTTCTCTATGCACAGGATACTGCTGAGGAATTGAAGAAAAAAGCCAACAAATTGTTCGACAAAGAACAATATGTTGAGGCTACAACTTTGTATTCTCGTGTACTTCCTTTAGAACCCAGGAATTTTGAGTTAAATTTCAAGTATGGTGCCTGCTTGCTTTACAATTCGAATCGAAAAGGAGATGCGCTAAAATACCTTCAGTACGCAGTTACAAATGCGAACATTGATCCAAGAGCTTATTTCTTTTTAGGAAAAGCCTTTCACCTCGATTATCAATTCGATTCAGCTGTTCAAAAATATCAAAAGTACATTTCGAAGCGAAAGAAAGCCGATCCGATCTATGACGCAGAGCGCGGCATTCAAATGTGTAAAAATGGTGAGCGGTTGTTGACTTCTTTTACTGATATTGTTGTAACTGAAAAACAAGAGGTCAGTGGTTTAAAGTTCTACAAGATGTATTCTGATGCCAAATTAGTTGGGGGAGACATTCTTGTCAGTGCGCAGTTTCAATCCAAACTAGACAAGAAAAAAGGGCACGTGCCAATTGTACATTTTCCTCCAAATGCAGATGTGATTTATTATGCGAGTTACGGAAATGACTTGAGTACAGGGAAAGATATTTTTACAAGACGTCGCCTGCCAGGCGGTATTTGGGGGAAACCTGAATTGTTATCAGATATGGTGAATACTTCAGAAGATGAAGACTTTCCTTATATGCATCCAAGCGGAGAACACTTGTATTTTAGTTCAAAGGGCCATAATTCGATGGGAGGCTATGATGTTTTTGTTTCTCAATATGATCCTGTTAGGGAAGAATACGGGAGAGCTAAGAATGTAGATTTTGCGATTAGTTCACCAGATGATGATCTCTTTTATATTGTTGATTCATTGTTTGAAAATGCCTATTTCACATCTGCACGTCAGAGTCAAGATGGCAAGGTTCATGTTTATCGTGTTAAGGTTGCGCGTGTGCCAATGAAAAATGTTATCGTTATTGGTGGTTTTGAATCGGAAGTTGATCCAAACATTAATGGGATGACAATGAAGCTTTTTTCTCCCTCTGATAATTTGCGTATTGGAACAGTTCGATCAGATGCTCAAGGAGATTATTCGTTTGTTTTTCCGGGAACTGGAAAATACAATTGTGAAATTACAATTGAAGGAGAGAATAGGGTGTACCGCCAAACAATTGAAGTCCCTTTTCTTGATGAGTTTCGGCCAATAAAGCAAAAAATCGTACACACGTTTGACCAAAACGGTGAGGAGGTAGTTCATGTCCTTAATTTATTGGATGAAGATGTACCAGAGTCGAATTCCATCATCGCAGGAATAATTCGTGAAAAAGCACAACTTGCTGTGAATATAGATGATTTTGATCTTGAAGCAATTGAAGTTAAAAATAATGAAAATGAAATTCGAGCTGAACTTGGTTTTCAAAAAATGTCGTCAGCAGAAATTGTTGAATTTCTCTACGGTTTGGTAAACGAAAGTACCGAAAATGATACCATGATAGAGCGCCTTATAAACCGAATCGGGAATGATGTTTTGTCGCTTTCACAGCAAGTTGTATCGCTTGATGTGGAGGAAAAAGCAGTTGCGGCTTCATCGAAAGGTGCTGAGTCTGATTTGATAAAATATGAGCTCTTGATGAGGTCAGAGCAGCTTCAAAATGAAAAAAAACATCTTATTAACCAAATCGGAGAACTTGAGGAGTTGAAACAAGAGTTGCAGATCAGACGTGAGAAAAAGAGTGGAAACGAACTTTTGCAGGTCGTTGATGGGGTGAAAAAGGAATTAAATCGCGCTGATGTTATTTCTGGTCTTAAACTACTTAAGGAGAACAAGGAAGTTTTGGAGCAAGTGAATCACAACTCGATTCAATCTTTGACTGATAGTTATTTAAATGAAAGTATTGACATTCGTGGTGCTATTTTGCGTCAGAATGAAAAATTGACTTCCCTTCAGACTTCGAGTACAGCGATTGAGACAAAATTGAACAATTTAGAGTTACGCTTTTTAGCTGTCAAGAAAAAGGATAAAGATGAGCTACAAAGAACCATTCTAGAAACCAAACAAGAGTTGAAAGCAATAGAGCAATTAATTGCTTCAGTTGGTGCAAAAAAAAATACTTTGGAGCTCGATAAATATAAGTTAGAGCGCCGAATGGAGTTGCTGCAAAAAGCGAAAGATACAGATGGAAATCCAGTTTTGAATCCATTTGATCTTGAATCGGCAGTTGCTGCGATTGAGGATATAGCAAATCAATCACCTGTTGATTATAAAGCGGAACTCGAGTTGTTGAAGACATCAAATGCTGAGATATCGGAGGGGAAAGAAGAATCTGGAAGCGATTTGAACTTAGTTGCTGAAACAGAATTTGTTCAAACTTTTCCTGACAAAACTGAATCTTCAGAAGAGACCGAATATAGTGTTCGTTCCGATTCTTTAGAATTGAGTGCCGAATACATCAAACTTCAAGAGGAGTCTCCCAATATTGAGGATTCGGAGGTTACAATTGGTGCGTTGAAACGAGCTTTTATCTCTGAAATTGCTCCAAACTATTCTCGTTCCCTTGAGCGCATTGCGAGTTCGAGCGCATCTGATTTTGAAAAGAGGACAGAAAGAGCAAATACTGAGTCAGAAGTATTGGATCTTCTGCGTGTAAAAAAGCAGCAGATTGAAAGTAAGAACAATAAGTTGAATAAGAGACAAGTGGCAGAATTGCAAATTAATGCTCTTGAAGCGCTTATTTTGGAACATGAGCTGGTGCTTGATGAGATTTTAGCAGAAGGAAATGAAATGTTGACAGATGAGGATCGAAAACTTTTGATTGCTTCCTTAGATCGAAGGTATGCAAATGATATGAAGTCTATTTCATCATTCAAAGCTGCTGCTCTACGCGAGGAAGTGTTACAGCAAAAAATTCAGAATGAGATAAACAAATTAGACAATAAAGGTTTGAAATCTGCCGATGTATCAATTGATTTGGTGAAGAATGCATACGAATTATTGCTGGCTGAGAGCGAACAGCGCAGAAAGAAAGCATTCAATGCAATTCCAGTTACAGTTCATAGTAAACAAAGCAAGGAGGACTTTATAACTTCGGAACGTGAGGCAGTAGAGGGTGAGGTTCTTGTTGCTATTACGTCTACATTCCTGACTCGAAAAGAACTTGCCGAGCAAGAAGTCATTTTAAATGCGTATCAGAGCGTATTGGAAACAAAAATTATAAATTTCAGAGGTGATAAAGAATCTGAATCAATTGAAGCTTCAGATCGCAAATTAAAGTGGCTTGAAGAAGAGAAAGAGCTTGTTGTAAAAAAACGAAAAAGTATTCGTGTTTCTATTGGTCAGTTAGAGTCTGCTCTGATTGTAAATACTGAAGAAAATACTTTAGATTCTGTTGCAGAGAATAGCGAATTTGAGTATCAAATAGCTGTAAACCCTAGTCAAGTAAATGATCGAAAAGATGAAGTCAAGCAGGGATCTTTTGTGCATCAAGAATCTCAGGATAATTCGTCTTCTGATTTAATTGAGAAGCTTTCATTGAATAGTGAAGAAAGAACAGCTTTAATTGAAGAGCTTACAGAGAGTTCTTCGATTGATTTCCAGATGCTATCAAAGGTAAAGAATCTCCAAAGTAACGAAGAGGCGAATCTTTCAGAGCACGTCAATTTAGCAAAGAAATCAGGATCGGAAGCTGAAAAGCGGTACTTGCTTAAAGAGGCTCAAAAACGCAGTGATCAATTGAATGATAAAATGGCTGAAATAGTCCATACCGCCAAGATAATATCTATAGAACAGCAGGAGAACGTATCGCTTGAGTCTCGAAATGATTTAAATCGCAGGAAACGCAATTATTCGGTCCGGATTGGTGCGCTTGAACAGGATATTTCACGCTATGAAAGTCAGATTTTAGTGGCTAAGAGGCGCGATATTCCTCAACTCAATTCAAAGAAAAAAGATCTTGAAATTGAAAGAGACCTTTTAGTTAAACAGCTGGAGATGATTGATTTTAAACTATCAGGAATTTCGAATATTGATGCGGTTGTTGGCGATGAGTCGCGCAATACGGAACTTACTTTCAAGGAGGAGAGAGCAATTGCAAGTTCAGTTGAATACGAAATTTTTTATCCGCTTGCGAGTGCTGCCTTGAAAGTTGAGAATGAAATTCGTATATTGGAACAAGCTTTGGAAGATAATAGAGCCCTCGCTCAGCGCATAATTTCTTTCGGAAGTGATGAAAAGAATTTGGATTCAATCACTCGGAAAATTAAGCGTTTTGAGTCCGAATTGGCCGATAAACAACTAGATGCGCAGCAGAAGAAACAATTATCTGATAGCACATTACCTAAAAATAGAGAAGAGGCAATGAAAATGCAAAACATAGCTGCTCGAGGTATCCTTCCAATTAAAGCTATTGCCTTTACAGCCGCAAGTGTTATGAGTATTCCATTGACTGGATTGGCTATTGATTTGGAGTCCGAGCGTGTCAATCATGGAGCACGTGAAGTACCCATAGGTATGGACCATCCATCTGGTTTAGTGTATCGTGTTCAAATAGGTGCTTTTTCTAAACCTTTGCCTTCAACTGTGTTTAAAGAATTCAATCCCGTTTCAGGAGAAAAAATAGAGGGGACATCAATAATACGTTATATGGCAGGATTTTTCAATAGTAGTGATGCTGTTGTTGATGCGAAAGCCAACATTCGCTCTTTGGGATACAATGATGCTTTTGTTGTTGCTTATTGCGATGGTAAGAGAATCTCTTTTGGTGAAGCAAGAAGGCTTCAGGCCTCAGGTGAATGCATTCCAAAAGGTTTGAATGAGATAGTAATAGAAGTTGCTGAGAAGACTGCAATTCGATTAGGCGTTCCGGTCTCTAGAGAAGTTCCTGAACTTTCAGAGCTCGATTATATGATTGGGCCAGATGTTGTTGATGCCGATCCTGTTGAACCAATCAAAGGCTTATTTTTTACAGTACAAGTCGGTGTTTTTAATACTTCAGTGAAGCCTGAAGATGTATTTAGTTTGCCAGAGATGATTACTTACAGATTGCCGAATGGGCATATTCGCTATTCAACAGGTTACTTTGATTCTCGTGAAGAGGCAAAGTTAAGACTGAAAATGGCGCGTGAATCTGGTGTTCAGGATGCATTTATTACTGCGTACTATAATGGGGAGAGAATTTCGTTGTCCAAGGCGCAAAGTTTACTGTTCGAACTTGGAGATTCAATTTTAAAATCTGCACGAGAGATGTCAGATGAAGAAGCTGAGGATGGAAATGTTCAAGTCGCTAATTTGAATGAAGAGACATCACTATTCAAAGACGAGCATCAGATACCTTACAGTTCTTTTAAACGAGGTGTTCAATTGGTTACCAAGTCCACTTTTGATCGCTTCCCACGAGATGTTTTAAATAGATACAATGCACGGGGTAGTTTTTATTTTGATAAAAAAGACAAAAAGGTGAAGTCTGTGATTTATAGGGGTTCTGATCGTTTGCCAAATATTTGGAACTTTAAGGATGATCTTGATACTGTTTATTTGAAAGCTGAGGATGGAATTGATTCAATTGGAAGCGTTTTAAGTGTTACGTTCAGTGATTCGATTATTCCAGGGGACTTTATGGATTTTTTATTGCGATTTGAGAGTAGAAGGGAAGTACGAAGGAACATACATGGTGTAGAAATTCTTATCTTTGTAATGGATTCTGAGCAAACGGGAGAGTTGATGGATCGCATTCGTTTGTTGGGCATAGAACCACGGTTGATTTATCGAGGGAAGTGAAAAATGACAATAATAAATAATAGAAGAATTGATATGACTGAAACGGAAGTTTTAGAGGAAAGGGGAACTGTTGAGACTGTAGTGGAGAGCAAAGATCTCATCGTTTTTAACGATGATTTCAATACATTTGACCATGTGATTGATTCGCTGATTAAAGTGTGCAAACACAAACCAATTCAAGCAGAACAGTGTACGTGGTTAGTTCATTACAAAGGGAAGTGCCAGGTTAAAAAAGGATCTTATGATACACTAGAACCAATGTGTATAGCATTATTGGATCGAGGGATTACTGCGGAGATTCAATGATTGACAAATTATTTTAACTGAGACACTTGTTCAACTAAAAAAACGACTTATATTTGCACACGCCTAAATTAAAGTAGGTGAAAAAATGGCCTTGTGGCGCAACTGAATAGCGCACTTGATTACGGCTCAAGAGGTTCCAGGTTTGAATCCTGGCAAGGTCACCAAAAGCTCCCGCAAGGGGGCTTTTTTGTTTCCTGCCTAATCAAACCTGTTTGACCTGAAGTTCATTGATGGGTTTTGACAAGTAAAAATTTCTTATACTTGTAGTCAACTAAAAAATTTAATATGAACAAACAAAGACTATTTATTTTAATTGCTGCTATTCTCGGAGCTCTCGGAACATTCTTGCCTTGGGTCAATACATTTATTGGTTCTGTCTCTGGAACTGTTGGTGATGGTTGGCTAACACTTATTCTTTTCGCTGTAGTCATCGTATTATGCCTAGTGAAAGATAAAGACAAAAGACTTGAGGGCCGCGCTCTTTATGGTGCAATCGCTTCATCTGTATTGGCTGCGGTCATAGGTTTGTATGCCATTACAAACATTAATGCAGCTGCTTTTGGCGTTGCCTCCGTCGGTTTCGGCTTATATTTAGTAGTTTTGGCCGCTATTGCTGTTCCTGCGTTGGGATTCCTAATTAAAGATTAGTAGCGTTATCAGTCTCAATAAATGATTTTTTTCTAGTCTACAGATTAAAATTAGTTTTTAAATATTTTTAAAAAGCTCCCATCGGGAGCTTTTTTTGTACCAAAGAAAAAAGCAGAGCAACACATAACAAAAAATCACCACGAAATTATTCATGGTGATTTTATGATTTTTTACCTTTTTTGAGCTAAGCTATACTTTCTCAATTGTGATCACAGCAGCTTGCCCAGAGAACCCCTGGGTTGTTGTACTAGTGAACTTCATCATTGTTCGGTCATTTTCAATAATCTCATAGGTACCACTGAAATCGAAGCACTGCGTTGCCATTTCTTCATCGGCGTGTTCTAATCCTTCATCAGGACCTTGACGAGATATAATAAATGAACCTCCTTTATCAGTAACTTGCCAGACGAAATCGGTTGCTCCTCCTTCGTCATTTTGCCAAGATCCCACGCATGCTTCCGAATATATATCACATTCGTTGATTGTCCAATGTGGAAGTTCTTCTTGATTTTCTCCATCGACTGACAATTCAACAACGTTCCATTCTCCGGCTTTCATAATTCGCTTTGATGTTGACTTTGTCTTGTTGCATGAGGCAACGATTACCGCGATTGAAAAAAGGGCTATTATTAGTTTTGTATACTTAATCATCTTAATGTAATTTTAGTTTAATTTATTGAACTTCTGTAACAAACGTGACGTCTATGTCTGTTTCTCCTGGTGCACATGTTCCGTCTTTTACATCTGGTTGGTGTTTGAGGACGATTTGTGTCGTTCCATTTTCTGCATTTCCTGTAGTCCATTGGCTTTGAAGTCCTACTTCATACATTCCATCGGAATCTGTTCTTACGATAGAAAGGTTTGCTAATGATGGTGTGAAGCAGAAAAAGTGCTCGTCATCTTCGTCCAAGACTTCGTTTGAAATGGTGTCGGCTGGACTTACAGTTTCATTCAGAAGAAGAATACTTGTATTGTATGTTGTATTATTCATTAGTCTGATTGTGTCGAAAATGTCATAGTCCAATCCACCATCTCCGTCTGGGTCACGGAATGTAGCCGTTACATCTGGATTTATTCCTGCATCATCAGAGAATAACAAGGTCATTGTGGTGATTAACTCAACTTCATTGCCAACAGGAGGTGGAACTTCCACGAGATCTGCATCTTTCTTACAACTTGCTAGTGCTACCATGCATACTAGTCCGAACTTGATTTTTGTTTTCATATTGATTTGTTTTAAAAATTTACTAATTGTTGTTTGACGATTTAGGTGTAAAAAGTGTCATGGGTATAGTTGCTCTTATGGATATGTTTCTTCCCATTTCATCGGAGAAATAACGGAATCGATTCATGTAATCGCGGTAACGCGTATTTAAAAGGTTATTGATACTAATTCCTAAAGCGATAGTAGTATTTTTTGTACGAATATCCATTCCTGCCGATAGGTTTAGAAGTGTGTAGCCTTCAGGGGGAGCTACATAGTCGCTATTTTGTGGAACACGCCGTTGTTGCAAAACAGAACATGAGGAGATTGAAACATATGTATTCTTGATTCTACCTCTATCTTGGAAGTTGTATTCCAATGAGTTTTCGAAGCGGTCTGCGGGCATCATTACGAGATGTTCGTTTTCTGTTCGATTGTAAGCTCTTAAAATCATTGTTTTGGATACAAAAGACAATCTCGAGGTAATGGCGAAGTCGACTGTAAGGTCAAAACCTCGTAGATGTGCATTGACTTGATCGTGCATAAAAGTTGGAAATGCACCTTTTATCGTAAGTGTTGGCTCCAAAGTAGGCTTCAAATAGATGAAGTCGTTAATAACTTTGTAATACGCGTCAAATACAATGGACAGATTTTTCCCATTGTATTCCACAGAAGAACTAAGATTAACCGCTTTTTCTGTGACCAATGTAGAGTCTCCTCTTTCGATTGCAGCCGCGCCATGATGGAGACCATCACTATACAATTCATTGACATTAGGTGGTCTCCAGGCACTTCCAAGGTTAAAGCGAAGTACAAGATTTGTATTGGGTTTGTAAATTGCTCCCAGGGTACCACTTAGGTTTTGATAGTTGTGCGCTGGGGAAACAATATCGTCTCCTTTTCGCATGAAGATGCGTTGGTAGATTCTATCGAAACGGATGCCGCTCTCAATTTCTATTTTTGTTGTTTTGGGTTTCCAATTTTCTATCCAAAAGACACCCGTTCCAATTTTTTGGAAGTTGGGAATAAAAAAGCGTCCATTATAGGTGTTACCTTGATGCAATGCTGTTATTCCTAGTTTGCCTTTTAATGTTTTTCTTCGCACACTCTCCCAAATTAATTCACCGGTATGAGTAGTTAATTCAAATTGCAGTGCTGGAAGATTTAAATTGGCGAGTGAATCGTTTAGTGGAGGATGTTTATCATATTCAAGGCGCTTGTTGTATTGTCTTGCATAGGTCAATGAAAGTTTGCCTCTTTTTTTTGCCGCTATGTAGGTCTTGGTCCGAAAGAGTTCGTGCTCAATGTGCTGCCTTGGTCGATTGATTTCGTATGTAAAGTTGGCAGATTCAAGCGGTTCCTCCGCATTGAATGCTTTTTCTAAATCGGTAAGATTTCCAAAATGAGAAGCTGAAAAAATTCCAATATCAGTATTGAACTGACTGTAGAAAAAGTCGATTCCATATTTCGGTTTGATGTAACCGATAGCGTAGGAGAAATTGTACTCTTTCACACCTGTATTTTTTAAATAGTGGGAGGGCGTCTTTACATTTCCTCCCTGTTTTAGTGTTCCTTGTATCCGCCACCTTAATGGTGTTAACTTACTCAAACATCCATTGATTGCAACTGAGGCATTTCCTTGTCTTCCATTGCTCAGTCCCACTGCGTTCAATTCAGCAGTTATGCCAGGAGTTTTTTTCAATTCTTTTGGATTTACCAATACAACACCGCCAATTGCATCTGGTCCGTAACGGACGCTGTTTGCTCCTTTGACAACAGCGATTTCATCGGCAATGAATGGATCGATTTCTGGTGCATGCTCATTTCCCCATTGCTGTCCCTCTTGCCGAATCCCATTGTTTAGTATAAGTATTCGATTGCTGTGAAGTCCATGAATAACTGGTTTTGAAATGTTATTTCCAGTTGTGAGTGTGGTTACGCCATTCAACTTTGAGAGACCATCACCTAATGAAAGACCTTTGACCTCATTTTTGTCCCGCACACTCAGTTTTCTTTTGCTAAGAGAAAGTTCCTCTTCGGTCTTTTCTCCTTTAACTTTTATTGCTTCAAAGTCAATATGATGCTCGGGATAGAAGTTATGTGTTGTATTGCTGGTGATTTTTACGGTCTGTTTCACTGCAGCGCAACCGAAATGTTTGCAATAGAAAACATAAGTTCCTTTGCACAATCCATCAAGGTGGTAATGTCCTGATGAATCGACATAAGCAACTTTACTACCATCTTGGAGATAGATTTTCGACCCCGATAAAGGCGTTTGATCGTGTTCATCAAGAACATATCCGGACATTTGATAGCTACAAGTCTCTTGAGCAACCAAAGGAGAAAGGGATAAGAACAAAGTTAGGGTTGCAATAAATTGCAAGAACCGTTGCATAAAATGCTTGTTTTAATTTAAAATGTAATCGTGCTTTTGTGTTCAATCAGTCAGCATCTGTTAATTCAGTCATTTACGAGAAATCAAATTTGGTCGCTGATTCCGAGAAAAAAAGATTCAACATAGTAATCGTAGTAGCCCGAACAGCTATTTGGTTGATTGAATAAATCATGATGGTATTAGGAGCGGGGAGGGGCTCTTCCAGCGAACGTTCTTAATGAAAAATTAATCTTCGCTATTTCTGGATTTGAAGTGCGATCAGCTTGATCACTGAAATAAATTAATCCAGGTTGTGTATTGATCGAATACGTTTGACTGTTTGAAGCAAGCAATAGTTCACATACCTTACATGCCTCTTCATGTGATTCTTTGCTAACGATACACTCGTGGGTACTGTCGG
>Ga0206677_10004132_pt1 | contig 11968 bp, 5 predicted proteins | sample M130m12015metaG_FD_155475 | JGI IMG/M metagenome (GOLD analysis project Ga0206677, IMG submission 155475) | Ammonia-oxidizing marine archaeal communities from Monterey Bay, California, United States - M1 30m 12015 | ecosystem: Environmental > Aquatic > Marine > Intertidal zone | place: USA... | reverse complement strand
GAGCCAGGATCAAACTCTCCATTGTATGTAATAAAGATATTTGTATTTCTGGCCGGAATCGACGTTTAGACTCGTCGTATACCAAATTTTCAATAACCAAGCTCCGAAGAGCCGGCAAACTTAGTGACCCTATTAAGGTTGCGCAATAGATATTCTAATAAATACTAAAATAAATTAACAAACCTTTAATTAAGTACCTTTAGAGTGGGTTCTGGAAAATCTAAAAATCTACTAGAATTCATGTTTTTCAATTCTTGTAAAATATAAAACTGAATTAATTCTTTATTTTTTCTTTTAGTATCAAAAAGTGACAAAAAAGAACTAGTCACATATAATGATGAAGCTACTAAAAAAGGTGGTGTAATAAATTTTAATACCCCTGATTTCATAGCGATTGATATTGGTATTTTGTCTTTACTTTCTAATGATTTTTCCGATCCTTTAAAATTAAAATCCTTAAATATAGGTAAATAATTCCCCTCACTATCTGAAAATCTTTCTCTTCCTAGTAAACTATTTGAATCAATCCATGAATTAATTAGAATCATCATAGCCACGCTTACTAAAACGCCTTGCCCTCCGCTAGATTCTTTCAATAGGAACTGCCCACCCCCAGGGATAATAGAACCTGAAAAAAAAACTAGATATTTATTATGCATCGGCAGATCGGCTACATCCTCAATTAATTTAAACATAGGAGTTATCAATTTGCTGTAATGCTGATGATTAAACGTTGCTTGCGCTGAAATAAAGGATGCTCTCGCCTCTTCCCACTGCTGATTTTGCAAATGGGCATAACCCTTAAACGTAATTAAGTAAGGGTCATTACTACCTTCGGCGGAAAAAATGGCCTGATCTTGGTTCTCGTTTAATAAATGAATATGAGTGAACCTATAATTTGCCGCCTTATGGACAAAAGAATTAGGAAGCTCACTATCCATAGCTTTTTTATAGTAGCGTTGTGCTAGGGTGTAATTTTCGATTTCTTCATAGCATCTAGCTATATGATATTGGATGTTAGGTAGGATCGGATCATTTGGAAACTTATAAGAAAGCTCAAATAAGCTTAACAAACAACGTTCGTAGTAACCTTCTTTGAAAAGAAATTCTGAAAAAGAAACCATTTCTTCCTTCTGATATGAAGTATATCCAGACCACTCTTTTTTAATATCATCAACTGATCTATATAAATTTTCTTGAGAAAATATAATAGTAAAAAATAGTGCTAGTAGAATGTGTTTATTTTTTTCCCGCATAAAAAAAAACCCCTATCCGAAGATAGGGGAATTTAATTAAAAGATGTTATTTGTAAATAGGGTTAACGTATCAACAACATTTTCTTTCTTGATACAAAATCACTACTACGTAATTCGTAAAAATAAATACCTGAAGCAACAGGGTTACCTAACTCATCAGTTGCATCCCATTCTTGTGTATATCTTCCCGCACTCATAGAGCGACTGACTAATGTGTTAATGTTTTGCCCAAGAATATTATAAACAGATAAAGACACCAACTCGCTAGCTTCTGGAATATCAAAAGATATTTGAGTTGATGGATTAAATGGGTTTGGATAATTTTGGTTTAAAGCAAAGGCATCTGGAACGGACTGCTGATCATCAGTAGAAACTAATGCTTGAGTTGAAACAACTATTGGATTGTTCATATCAGGATAGCCACAAACTACATTTAATAGCTCAGGATCCATTGAAGTACCAGGTAAGTTTGCTAAACCAAAGTAAAAAGTTACTTCACTTGGCAATGAGGCACCCTCAACCAATTCATAGGTTAAGTGCATCAAGTCTCCTTCCCCACCATCGCCTGCTGTTCTTGCTCTTGATGTACTGTACGCTAAAACTTTGAGGTGATCTTCTAAATAATTGCCGAGAAGTGTCATTGTCCTAGGGTTTCCAGCTTCATCAACTACTTCATCTAATTTTGATCCTTTAGAAAGCCCCGAATAAACAAGGTCTGTATTATCATGATAAATATCTAATTCTATTCCACGAATTGGCTCATTATCTAACATTCTGATTGTAAAAGTAATTTGATTTCCATCTATTGTTGCGCCATCAACAAATCCAAGGCATCCACAAACGCCGGTTGTAATATCCAACCCATAAGTTGGGTTTGGACTACCATCAGGTAACATTGTTCTGGTATCAAGATGGACTGATGAGTCCGCTGGACAATCAAGATTAGCCCATAGACTTGTAAAAAAAAGAATACTAGTTAACACGATTTTAAAGTTTTTTATCATTATAGACTCCATATGGTATTGATTAAATTTAATAAAAAATCACTCGTTATTGCAATCATGTAAATCACTTTATTAATAAGACTTTTTGAGAGCTAAAATTATCTCCAGAACGAACTTGAAGAAAATATATGCCCGTTGGCATATTTACACCTCTTAAATCATTCCCCATCCATTTTATTTTATAAGAGCCTGGAAGGACATTAGTATTTTTTAAAGTATTTATTAAACGTCCAGAAACATCATAAACACTCACATTTAAATTATTTTCATCAGTAGTTATGATATCTATTACTGTTGAGGGATTAAACGGGTTTGGATAGTTTGCACTGACACTAAAATGTGACGGAATAAAATTTTGGGGTTCTTTTATTGCCAACATAGAAATACCTAGCGTACCAGATCTTCCCATGTTGCCGCGATGTAGTTTCCACGAAGAGCGCTCACCTTTTTCAGTTTTGACATCTATCACTTTTAATCCCATTGTTGTCCCAATCGCTATTTCAAAATCACCATCCCGATCTAAGTCTGATATAACTGGTGTTGATTCAATCGCCCCTCCTAAAGAAATTGGAAAACTCCCAAATGGAGAAGAATCATGATTAAAGACAAATAAAGTACCATTTTTATTAGCAGCAACAACCTCTAAATCTCCATTATTATCCAGATCAACTACTAATGGCTCCGTAAGAGAGTTAGCACCTAAATCAACTGGCCAGCCTTCCAACTCTTGCCCAGAGATAGGATTCCAAACATGCAGAAGGTCATCATAGCCACTGAAAAGGATTTCTTTAGAGCCATCATCATCAAGGTCTGCAACAGATATGCCTCCTCTTATGTCATCTCCTGTATCAAATGTGTATAATTCAGAGCCACTGAAATTGAGTATATGTAAAATACCATCATCATTTCCAGCAACAATCTCAAGATTACCATCTAAAGTCAAATCCACAAGAGTTGGAGGAGCATTAAATCGTTTACCTGAAGTAAATGGAAAGCCATTTTTGATAGTTCCATTTTGAGTTAATGAATAAATATTTTCACCCCAAGTACAAACTACAATATCTGCAATACCATCATTCTCTAAATCAGCAACAGCTGCACCAACTAACATTTTTTCACCGATATCAACTGGGAACCCATCTACATTTTCTCCATTATAATTAATGGCATAAACTTTCCCGGAGGAGTTATAGTCTGTTGTAAATATAATTTCTAAATCACCGTTATTATCTAGATCATATAAAGCAGGTGATCCATTAATAGAGCCACTAGCAGGATAAATCAAATCCTGAGATCCATCACTATTTAAAATAAATAGCTTGCCATCATTAGAACCAAATACAATCTCTTTTTGCCCATCTCCATCCAAATCACCGACAGCAGGACTTGATCTAAGGCCTGCATCTGCATCAATTGGGTAACCATTTAAGAGTTGACCTGTTTGATTAAATCCATAAAATTTTCCATTGTCAGAACCAAAATAAATTTCCGAACTCAAATCACTATTCAAATCAGTGATGATAGGTGATGACTTTATAGTAAAATTTTCTGTTGGAAATCCAGCTTGATTTAAACTTATCGGGATTTCAATAGGCACAATATTTTGATACGGATACTCTTGGTTGTCCGTTGTAATTAAGACACTGCATGTAATTGTTCCAAGCGAAGCATTGGGATCTACATAGACTTCAAACCAATCTAAAAAATTAAAGGTTGTAGTATTTGGAGGAATCGAATCTGGAAAAGTCACAGTATTATCAATTACGAACAATCTTTCGTCTTCAGTGAATAAATTTAAAGTAACACCGCTAGCAGTTATACCAACAAGACTTTCTAGATTAATCAATATTCTCGCTGTATCGCCAGGATTGAAGATCCCATCACCATCACTATCCTGATTAACACTTATAGCATCAATGGATAAGTTAGGATACCATAAATCATGGGTTAAATATCCTGGGTGATAATTTGCAGTTATGAAACCCATATAATCGTCCTGGCCTAATGTGAAATTATTTCGACAATCATCTGATGAATAATTCATATAGTTTCGAACCGGATCGAGACCCTCTAGTTCAGGACAACTATCTTGATTTTCATTACAGCTATTGTTTTCATTTTCATCCATAGCAGGCGTATCATCAATACCATCATTAGTAATTGAACAGCTTCCAGAGAATGTATGATCTAAGCCTAAATGATGACCTATCTCATGAACGCCTGTATCAAGGCCATACGCAACCCGTGTATAATGCAAGTTTATACTTTGCTGATAAGCGCTTGGCCCATAAGAGTTACCAAGGTATGAATACCCCCAAGCTCCCATACTTGCCAAGTCTGCGCTATATGCATTTAAATAATAATATGGCTCCTCAGCTAATTGCTGCATTGCTGGCCATGCTTCTTGCCCGTTCCAATTTACAAACCACTCATCATTTTCAGTACGATCTATGCTTACTACAGTAAAAACAAAATTATGCTGAGCAAAGGCTTCATTTACCCATTCAAAATGTTCATAAATATTTTGATCAGAGACATTTCCATCGCCATTTGAGGCGTGTATTACATGAAATTTGACTAGAATATGAACTGGATCATCAACTCTAGTATTATTTTCCATAGAATAAGTTTCAAATAACTGCTTCATCTCTCTAGCCTGCTCTAAAGTACGAGACTCTGTTGCGCAAGGTTGTTGCAGATTTTGAGATACTATTAAAACAGGTAAAAAAGCTATCAATAAATATTTGCTCATAAAGAACTATCCATTTTTTTATTAATTATTTGACTAAAAGTACTTTTTGTGTACTATTGTTTTTACCAGAAACCACTTTTATAAAATAAATTCCAGTTGAAACAGCACTACCATTTCTATCAATTCCACTCCATTTTATCTTATAACGCCCTGGATTAACAGTCCTATTTTGAATAACATTTACTAAACGACCTCTAGAATCAAAAACTTTAACTGATAAATCATTTTTTTCAACAATTGAAATATCAAACTGAGTAACGGGATTGAAAGGATTAGGATAGCTAGCACCTACAATAAATTTGTTTGGTAAATTAAGAGAATTCTTATCAATTGGTAAAAAAGATAACCCTATATAACCAGTTCTTTCTGTATTTCCACGATGAATTTTCCAGGAAGGACTTTCACCTTTAGTATTTTTAATGTCAAGAATATGTAGACCTGCAGTAGTTCCAAAAACAAGCTCATTATCTCCGTCGTTATCAATGTCATCAATCACTGGAGTTGATTCAATATCACCAACTATATTTACCGGGAATGGCTCAAGATATGAACCATCGTGATGAAAAACATGAACCGTACCCGATTTTATAGCTGCTATTATTTCAAGATCACCATCACCATCTAGATCTGCGGTAAGAGGCTCGCTCAATGAATTAGAACCCATATCAACGGGCCATCCATCTAGTTCAACTCCATTAATTGGATCCCATACATGGATATTATCATCATATCCTGAAAAAAGAAGCTCTATAACTCCATCATTATTAAAGTCTGCTATTGAAATCCCACCTCTTATATCATCACCCGTATTAAAAGTTGCAAATTCGCTCCCATCATGGTTTAGGACATGTAGCAATCCATTATCATTACCCGCCACAATTTCTAAGCTTCCATCATTATCAATATCAACTAGTGTTGGTGGTGCGTTAAATCGCTTAGTTGAGACAACAGGAAACCCCGGCTTTAGAACACCATTACTATTGTAAGCATATATTTTTTCTCCCCAGGTACAAATAACAATTTCTACGCTCCCATCATTTTCTAAATCTCCAACTGCGGCACCTACAAGCATTTTTTCACTTACATCAACTGGAAAGCCCTCAACGTTATTACCATCATTATGGATTGCATAAAGCTTCCCTGAATTACCATCCTGAGTTGTAAAGATAATCTCTTTATCACCATCCTGATCAAGATCAGCGATAGCAACTGAACCAACTATATATCCTGATTGTGTATAGCTGAGCTTCAAACTGCCCTGAGAGTCCAAAACATAAATTTTCCCATCAAAAGAACCAAAAATAATTTCATCTACTCCATCATTATCTAAATCTGATATGGCTGGGCTTGACCTTACATTATCATCAGTACTAAAAGGAAACCCATTAATTAATTCTCCTGAAAAATGATACCCTTGAAGCTTACCTTCTTCAGTACCGAAATAAATTTCCTTTTGTCCATTATTGTCTAAATCAACAACGACCGGTGAAGATTTAGCAACAAATCCAGTGATTGGAAAACCATATTGATCTATTGAAAGCCTGATAGATATATCCTCACTGATTTCATAAGGATAATCTGTACTATTCGAAGTTATTTTTAACTTACATTGAATATTACCTAACGAAGCCTCACTATTTGCGGACACTTGAAACCAGTCCAATAATGGACCGAATGAAACTTCGCCTGCTTCCAAAGGGCTCTGAAATTGAACAATGCTATCTAGAATAATTAGTCTAGCGTCTTCTGTAGACAATGTCAATTTAATATCATTTCCATCTGCACCCCACAAGTTACCTATATTGGCTCTGACCCGGATTGTATCTCCTGGATTAAAGATACCATCTCCATCTGAATCATTTGAAAAATTCAAGCTACTATAATAAAGGTTAGGATAATAAAAAGAATTTTCTAGTAGTCCAGGGTGATAAATATTCGTGATTGAATATCCTCTATCTGCCTGTCCCGAAGTAAACTCATCTCTACAATTTGAGTAATTCATATGATTGCGAACAGGGTCTAGCCCTTGATCATCAGGGCAACTATCTTGACTACTATTGCAGCTAGTGTTAGCATCCTCTGCCATAGCCGGGGTATCAGAAACTTCATCATTGACACCGTCACAACCTCCTTGAAATACATGGTAAAGCCCAAAGTAGTGACCTGCCTCATGAGTTAAAGTTCCAGATAAAATTGCTGTATAGTTAATTGTTGTCCCTTGCCAGAAGCTATTTTCGGAGTTCCAAAAAGGAAAATAATTCCATCCTAGGGTAATATATCCATCTTCAGGCTCTGTTTTTACGGACCATACATTATAATAATGCACTGGATCTATTACAGTTTGCGACCTCATTTCTTGCTCTTCAGAACTTTCATTGGCCTGTTCATTTGGTTCAAAGATAAACCAATCATCATTTTCGGTTCTGGTTACGGTATCAAGCGTGAAATAAAAATTAAAAGTCTCATTATAATAATAATTAAGCTGGTCAATCGCATCGTCTATCTGCTCATTTGAAATATTTCCCAAGTTATTCGAGTCATGTATTACATGCCACGCGACTAATACGTTTACGGGTTCATCACTTGGTGTTCTATGGTTACTCATTTCCCAGTTACGGATAGACTTACTCACTTCGTTAATCTCATCTATTGTAGGGTCTGGGGTACCGCAAAAAGACCTCAGTTGTTGCGAATATATTTGTGCAAGAATAGATATAAAAATAATGATTTTAACCATAGAAATAGCCTTTTATTTTAAAAGTAACACTTTCTGCGAGCTAAAATGACTTCCTGATCTAACACGAATTATATAAAGTCCAGTTGCTAAAGATTGACCTAAATAATTTTCACCATTCCAATCAACTGAATAGTGCCCGGGGTATAGCTCTTTATTAATCAAAGTATTAAGTACCCTTCCATTTAGATCAAACACTTTAACTGTTAAGCTTCTTTTTTCTGGAATTGCAATATCAATTGATGTTGAGGGATTAAAAGGGTTTGGGTAATTTTTACTTACTGAGAACTTAGAAGGCATAACTTCAGCTTCATTATTGACCTTAACTAGAGTAAAACCCAAAGAGCCAGATCTATCTATATTTCCACGATGCAATTTCCATGATATAATATTTCCGCTCTGAGTTTTTATGTCAAAAACATGTAAACCCTCGCTTGTTCCTATAGCTATTTCAAAATCACCATCCTCGTCAATATCACCTACTACAGGAGAAGATTCAATATATCTGTTTAAGCTTGTGGGAAAACCATTAAAGCTGCTCCCATCGTGATGAAAAACAAACAACATACCAGATTTATTTGCTGCAATTACTTCTAAATCACCATCGTTATCTAAATCTACGGTAACTGGCTCACTTACTGAATTTGACATTAGGTCGATTGGCCACCCGTCAAACTCAATATTATCCAATGGATTCCAAGCATGTAAAAAATCATCATAACCACTAAAAAGAATTTCCTTACTACCATTATTATCTAGGTCAGCAACAGAAATACCACCTCTTATATCATCGCCAACATCATAAGAAATTATCTCTTGCCCGTTATGATCAAGAACTTGTAGAAGGCCACTATCATTACCGATTATAATTTCTAAATCACCATCAAGATCAAGGTCTACTAAAACAGGCGCGACGTTAAATCGATTTGTTGATAGGACAGGAAAACCTTCTTTGATATTACCGGTATTATCAACTGCATAAATATTATCATCCCAAGTAGCTATTACTATATCAGGAGATCCATCACTTTCTAAATCTCCAGCAGCTGGTCCAGCTACCATTTTCTCATCTATTTCTACGGGAAACCCCTCAAAAGGTTCTCCATTATGGTTAATCACATATAGAGAACCAGAGTTACCAAATTGTGTAGTGAAAACGACCTCCTTATAACCATCTTGGTCCAAATCAATAAGCGCTGGAGAACCAACGATATCTCCAGGATATTGAGACTCTGACAAGACAGATCCAAAAGGACTCAATATATAAAGCTTCCCATCAAAAGAACCAAAAACAACCTCTAAAATTCCATCCATATCTAAATCTGCAACTGCTGGGCTTGAGCGTATTTTATCACCGCTTTCAAAAGGGTAACCAAATTGACTAAAACCTGCAGAGCTATAGATATTAAGATTACCATCTTCATCTCCAAAAATTATTTCTTTGGCTCCGTTTCCATCAAGGTTTACAATCACAGGGGATGATTCAATATTCATTTCACCCACTGGAAAACCTTTTTGATCTAAAGATAATGATATGTCAAGCACGAATTCAGTTATTTGATAAGGCTCACTTAATCCAGATCTAACAGTAACTAAGCATGAAACATTACCAAGAGTTACATCTTCAAAAGCATAAACTAAAAAATGGTCGATTAATGTAAAGGCGGAACCACCTGCTTCAATGGGATTCGAAAAAGAAATGGTATTATCTAAAAAAGCAATCCTTTCGTCTTCGGTTGAAATTGTTGCCGTAACGTTTTCAGCATCTAAAAATCCAATTTGATTACCTATTACTAGTTTTATTTTAACCTGTTCTCCTGGGTTAAAAACCCCATCACCATCTGTATCATTTAAATAATTTACATTGGAGATATATAATCCTGGTCCTTGTAGTGAATCGCCAGCCATGATGGCACTATTAATATTTAGACGACCGGACCCCAGCATTCCAACAAGGCTTGTTCCCTGGCAAGTTCCATTCATAGCCGATATAGGGTCAGTATTATTAATAATTAATTCTTCTATAAAAGTATTAGATGCATTTGGGTACCTTGATTTTAGTAACGCTGCTGCTCCAGCAACAATTGGAGAAGAAAATGAAGTTCCCTGCGTATATGTATAACCTCCTCCCACATTTGTGGTTCGTATTTGCCACCCAGGTGCACTTAGGTCTACCGTTGTTCCAGCGGTTGCCCAACAATCAAATTGGTCACCAGGGTCTGTTCCTGTTACAGAAATGACATTTGTACAAGAAGAAGGTGAGTGAAGATCAAAATTAGTCCAACCGTCTTCACCTCCATTCCCAGAGGAAGCTACAATTATACATCCATAATTATTGTAAGCTACGTTTACTATATTTTGCCAGGAATTACATGCGCCCATTGATCCAAGGCTCAGATTTATTACATCTGCTCCCATTTGCGCTGCGGCTAAAAAGCCATCAGCAGCATCTGTTACGACCAAGGCTTCGGTCGAGCTATTAATTCCCATTATTTTTATTCCCCATCCAACCGATGCGATTCCTATACCATTATCTGTAGAGGCAGAAACACAACCAGCAACCATCGTTCCATGGTCAAAACTCCCCGACGGAGGAACAGGGTCATTATCATTGTTAGCGACATCATAGCCAATGAAATTATCAACATAACCATCTCCATCATCGTCTATACCATTAACATCTCCTGGATCAAAGATCCAAGATCCACCGTTATAGATAATGACAACTCCATCACCATCAATATCTTCTCCTAAATTATGCCACATGTTCCCAACTAGGTCTGGATGATCCCAATCTAGACCGACATCAACTACGCCAACTACAATCGGATTTTCATCAGTAAAACCTGGTAATTCTCCATTTGAAATATCCCATAAATCAAATGCTAAATCAGCTTTTATATTTGGCAAGTACCATTGATTACCATAATAAGGGTCATTGGGCTCATACTCCGTTTTCATTACTAACATTTTTTCAGCACTCTGGACACACCTTAGTAACATGACTTCAGAAAGTAAAGAATCTAACATATCTGATTTTTTTTCAAGTTTTAAAACATAAAAACGATTTAAAAATATCAGTCCATCTTGATCTTTTTCATTTGCATGGGGTAACCACTTTACAATTTTTTCTACTCTATTATTCTCAAGGAATTGATTCAACTCTATATTGTTAGAAAATTCCTTAGTTTTATTTAATTCAAAATCCGTAAAGCTATTATTTATATAAACTAAAAATCTGTCATCATATGTTTCTGAAAATATAAAACTGAGGAAGAGGAAGTATGGAAGAAGGATTTTTTTTTTCATTTATTATTATTTATGTTTTATAGCTAAGGTGTTTAATAAAACACCTTAGCTATATTTAAATACTATTTCATTAAAACCATTTTCTTAGTTGCATTGAAAGTTGAATTACCAACATTATCTTTTATTTGCATTTTATAGAAGTACATGCCTGATGGTAGATTTTTGGCATTAAGATTATAAGAATATCTACCTGCTGAGAAATTTTGACTAACTAAGTCTTGTATCTTTCGACCTGTGATATCATATAAAGTAATTAATGCACTTCCACTGGTTGCAAGTGAGAATTCTATCTTAGTTGTTGGATTAAATGGATTTGGATAGTTCTGCTTTAAATCAAAAGAATAAGGAATTGCTGAAGATCCATCATCATTCGAGGCCATTACATTAGCAGAATCAACTTCAGCTCGAATCATCATTGCTCCTTCGAAATAATTGCCAAAATTTTCAAAACCTAAACCTGCTCCAATATCAATGAAACTATTTTCTGATGAGTTATCTGAGTCTACACCAATTGGAGGAGTATTAGGTGTTTCCCACCATCCAACATAAAAACTTCCTTCATTAATATTAACACTGTAATCAGACATACTCACAGATGTCCAAACTCCACCACCAAATGTGGTTGGTAAATTTTCCATAAGTAATGTTCCAGGGCTTCCATCTACCCCATCATCATCCCATACATTTATAAAACCCACTCCATTAGCATTCCCAACACACCAAAAACTTATCCTATACAGATCAACCGGGTAAGCATTTGGCGTAAATTTGACAGCTAAATAGTTTGAGTTCCCAGCATTGATACTTGTTTCGCTAGTTCCATCATCATGTACTAATTCATAAATAGTTTGAGCTTCAGGCATTGCACAAACTGGACCGGCAAGGTTACTTTCCACATCATCATAGACTGATG
>Ga0206677_10004131_pt1 | contig 11970 bp, 1 predicted proteins | sample M130m12015metaG_FD_155475 | JGI IMG/M metagenome (GOLD analysis project Ga0206677, IMG submission 155475) | Ammonia-oxidizing marine archaeal communities from Monterey Bay, California, United States - M1 30m 12015 | ecosystem: Environmental > Aquatic > Marine > Intertidal zone | place: USA... | reverse complement strand
CTGCAGCCGACTGAACTACAACTAAGTTTCTTTCATAAGTACACCCTAAACTATCAGAAATAGTTGCTGTAAAGTTTCCTGCTGGCAATCCAGTAACAGTTGCATTTGTTCCCCAAATAACTCCAGATTTTTTCCAAACTACATTGTATGGGTTACCAGTGATAAAAGGTGTACCTCCATTCGGGTAAACTGTTGCTGTTCCTGTACTATCTCCAAAGCAAGTATAGGCAGTATCAGTATTACTACACACTTGTTTATATAATTCAAAGTTTAGCGCACCACCATTAGGAGAGTAATTTGCAGTTGGACTAATATAAGTAAATACCTGTGTATTACCATCACCTATAAAATTATACTCATAAGTATGAGTTGCACTATAAACATCTGGAGTTGGCCTAGCAGTAAGTAACCCATTCCATCCCCAATCATTAATTGCTAACTGAGGAGTAACATTAAATTGGTAAGCTGCATCTTTAAAAGGAGGTGTCCATGCATCTTTGTATGTTCCTGAAACTACTATCTTATATTCTAAACCTAATTGAGTAGGCAATACAGTAGTATAACTAAAAGCTGTATCAAATGTCATTGTAAATGCATCTACTAAAACAGATACTATAGCTGTATCAATACCACATGCATACAGGGAATCAGATTGATTAATTATAACTACTGAATCTTGAGATAAACAACCTACTGAATCTTCAATATTTAAAACATAAGAACCAGCAGGAAAATTATAAGTCGTATTGGTTGTTGCTACACCATCAATAAATGGAGTATAAGGAGAAAACCCAGAAGAGTGATCTGCAGTAATAGTTATACTCCCAGTTGAATCCCCATGACACAATACATCAGATACTGAAACAGTATCAAAATTTAAAATATATAAATCCCAAGCAACATTTACCGTATCAAAAGCATCACAACCATTAGCATCTTCAACAGTTAAAATATAATCTGTTCCATTAACTCCTGGATAAGCTAAAGCCGTCTCAGTTGTACTAATTACAAAGGGATTTGAAGGAGGCTGAGTAGTCCATGAATAAGTATAAATTGAAGTATCTAAAGTAATCTCATACAATTGGAAATTTAAACTTCCAAAAAAACCTGAATTTAAAATATAAAACTCATGTATACCATTTCCAATAAAAGGAAATTCATAAATATGATTCCCTTGATATACATCAGGAGTAGGCCTGTGAGTTGTGTTCCCATCCATTACCCAATTCATATTTGGAGTAGCTGGTAGAGTTGTATAATCATAAGCTGCATCATACATATTCCCTGAACCATCTTGATAGGTTCCACTTACTACTAATAAATAATTAATACCTGGAGTTAGTGTATCTGAAAAACCTATAGGAGCATTGTTAAAATTAAGTGTCTGAGTACTTATGAGTGTAGTATCATTAAGAGTATTTCCTCCTACAGCTATTGAAGTTAACAAAGTATCCTCTCCACAATCAATAATAATATCAGTACCTAACTGAACATAAATTGAATCTGGATCAACAAGAGTAGGAAATATTAATGAAGATGAAATTGAATTGCCATAATAATCATAAGCCATAAGTGAGTAACCTCCTGCACATCTATTTACATAAGTTGCAACATGCGACAATGGATTGTACCAAGGCGAACCTAAAGAATCTATCTTTAAAATATTTCCAGTTGCTATATCGCTCCACACAAAGGTAAAAGGAGGCACTGAATAAGTTCCTACACCATACATTTGTGCCCATAACTCACCATCACAATCACCATAACATGTTGGGTTTAATGCACTAAAAGCTGCAATTCTTAATGAATCCTTAGCATTTTCAGGATGTACAAAAACAACTTCAGAACCCAAACAACCATTAGTGTCCGTAACATTTATAGTGTACCCTCCATTATATTGGTTAGAGTAAGGCAAAGTATTCTGCACATAACCTCCATTAGCAAAAACTGTTAAAGCGTCATCTAACCACTGAATAGCATAAGGAGCTGTACCTCCAGTTATTGAATCAATCGTAATTTGGCCATCACTAATCCATGGTGCAGAAGTACTATCTGCAGTAGCATAAATTACAATTGGGTCAGGCTGAGATAAGAATAAAGAGTCAGAAGAACAATATGTACCATATGAAGCATCAAAAACAGAAACTAAATAATTATTTGAAGGTAAATTTGGAAATATGAATGACAAGTTATTAGTAAATTGTGGTGTTCCTACTGGAGCTAGAGGATTAGTTGTAAATAACTCAAAAGTATATCTTGGACCAGTGAATAATATCGGGCCAATTGGCAAATTGTTAGTATCTATACTCACCTGAATTACTCCAACACCACCATTACAAGGAATACTGTCAAATACAGAAATATTTACATCACAAGGTAAAAATGCCACATCATAACATTCATCATAAGTACATCCATTTCCATCTGTAATAGTTAGGCAATACGTATTTTCACAAAGTGCTGTTTGATTTGTATTAATTCCTGAAGTAGTTGACAAAACAACACCAGCAGTATCCCAAGTAAATGTATATGGAAACTGACCTGTAATTGGATTTACAAAAATAGATCCATTACAAACTGCTGGGTTTGTAATATTATTTACTGTACTATTCACAGTAATCGGATTCATTACTACATTTATTGAATCAGTAGCAATACAACCAGTAGTTGTTTCTGTAGCTGTTAAATAATACATTCCAGAAGAAGTAACTGGGTTAGTAAAAGTAGTTGTAGCAGTTGTAGCTATTTGCAAATCAATCATATTTACACCATCCGTAAGTTGGTAATCAAAACTATATGAACCTGGGTCAACCATAATCATTGCTGCATCCAAATAAACTTCAGCATCACATGATGTATAGGAATTGGCTATCTGTGCTGAACATGCATTCTGTATTGTAATTGAACCTGAAACATTACAAGATGGAACATCTGAACTAACAATAGTATAGTTATAAATTCCTGTATCTAAGTTTGAAATTAAATCGCCATTATTCCAAGTCATAATAGTTTGACAAGGAGGGCCTACTGCTGGATCTTCCCAACACAAATAGTAAGGAGCTGTTCCTCCAAATGCTGTAATTGAGGTAGATCCTAGTGTTGAATTTATTATATTTGTTGTTAATACATTTGAACCTAAGACTCCATTTGCAATCACTAAAGTATCATTAGCTGTACAGCCATTATCATAATTTAAAGCTGACAAATAATAAGTACCAACACCTAAAGGAGGTAGTACTACAGAATCAACAAATAAAGTGGAATTTGATAAAATTGTACCAAGAGCATCTGTTAGGACATACTCAGTGCCTAAAACTTGAGATGGGTAAGAACAAGCATTAAAATAAGCAGTAATATTAGTTGTCGTAACTCCACACAAACCCATTGAACCACTATATGAAAAACTTCCTCCTGGGGCTGTAATTGTTAATGTGTCATTTGTCCATGAACCAGTTCCATTATCAACAAATAACAAATTATAAGTTCCTGATGGTGCATTTACAAAAGTATCTGTCAAGGATGTCGTTGTAGTTGGCCCATAAGCGCCAATTCCTGTAGATAAATTAACCCAAGAATAAGTATAATTCCCTACTCCAGCATTTACAGTAGCAATAGCCTGCCCATCATTAGCGTTTACTGAACTTGCTGAAGTTGTTGTAATAATAACCTGTGCATTTACAGTAGCTGAAATAGCTACCCCTAAAAACAGAAAGAGTACCGACTTTATTTTAGTGGTACTTTTTGAAAATTTATTTCTCATAATTTTACTGATATATTTATTCTTCATTTCTCAATTTTATTGAATTTTATCTTCTAAACAATTTTGCAAATATACTCTTATATTAATAAGTACTTATTTAGCATATTATATTTAGCAACAATCTATTTTTAATAAAGCTATTCTATTATTATTTTACTGAATAACTTAACCCCCTCCACTTCAATTTCTACAAAGTACACTCCACTTGCTTTGTTGTTTCTTTTTAAGATGTGTTTATCTGTATTTGTAAGTATGTATTGCTCTAACTGTTTCCCAAATACATCCACTACACTAATTGTAGCCCCATCTACCTCTCTTCCAAAATCAACTGTAGCTTCATCCCTAAAAGGGTTAGGGTAAATACTTAAATCTATTCTCTCTGCATCAACTATTGATGTAGGCTCCTCATATTCAAAACTATTCGATTGACTCACACAGTCATTTGCATCCTTAACAATAACATAGTAAGTCCCATAATTACTAACCGTATAAGTAACACCTGCCCCAACTTGACCTTGCAATTGCTCTCTCCAAGAATAAGAAAAAGGTGCTACCCCTCCTACTGGAGTAGCAGCTGTTAACACATAACCATTCTGAGTAATATTGGCCGTTAAAGCTTGTGGCTGAGTCACCTCAAAAGTATCTACTTCTTGACAATTATTATCATCTGTTATCGTTAAAGTATAAGTTCCTGCTGTTAAATTATTAAACACTGAACCTGTCATTCCTCCAGGATTCCATTGCAAAGCATAAGGACTAGAACCCCCTACTACCTGACCTGCAACTAGCTTACCTGTAGCATTACCATAACAATCAACATCCGTAATAGCAGCTGTTGCCTGTAAAGCCGATAACTCTGTAACACTTACTGTATCAGTAGTAGTACAACCCACATAGTTTTGACCCAAGTTATTCGCATCCGAATAATGAGCATACAATACATAAGTACCAGCCATTAAATTAGTAGCACTTACACCTGTAGAAATAAGATTTCCTGGATTATTTACATTCTGCCAACTATAACTGTAATTTGGATTGGTAGTATTAGGATTGAAAACTGCTAAAGACCCTGCTGCTGAACCATTACACAACACATTTGTAATAGCTAAAGGGTTAATAGTAGCTGTTGTAAATACACTTGTTCCTATTACTTGCTGATCTACTCCCCCATTAATCACTGAAGAAGGACAGTCATTTGCATCTGTTACTGTTATTGTATAATCTCCTGAACAAATACCAGGAACAATACTATCATTATTCATAGGAGATACAATCACATTTCCTGTAGTGTTCTCTGTAGAAACACCTACATAAGGCCCTACTCCCCCTGTAATATCTATAGCTATCTCTCCATTACATGCTCCTAAACAACTCTCATCTGTAGCCCCTAAAGTAGTGAAGTAAATATAAGCAGGCTCTACAAGATGAATACTCCTGTTCACCATACAATTATTCGTATCCCTAACCGTAACAGAATAAATACCTGCCTCTAAACCAGATACACTATCATTATTACTATTAAAACCATTTGGACCATACCACTGATATACATAAGGAGCATGTGCTCCCCAAGCCAATACCATAGCCTCTCCATCATCCTCTCCAAAACAACTTACATCATTACCCCCTACATACTGAACTAAGGAAGTAGTCTGTGCATCCATAGTATTCGTTAATGTATCGATATCTCTTGTATCAGAAGTCATACAACCTTTTGTATCCGTTACTGTAATCGTATACACTCCTGCCAATAAAGCACTAGCAGTTGCTGTAGTCTGAGGGTTAGGAATATTATCATCCCACTCATAAGTATACCCTGGAGTTCCTCCAGAAGCTATACCTGTTAAACTTGCTGTATTCACCCCTATACAATAAGCTAATACTGTCTGATTATCATCTATAGCAATTACTAACTCTGTAGGTTCATGCGTAAATACCGTATCACTTGCAGTACAACCCTTAGCATCCGTAACCACAACTGTATGCAAACCTGGCGTTAAAGTATTAATCGTATCTCCTGTCCACTGTCCATTATCCCAAACAAAAGTATAAGGAGATGTCCCTCCTATTGCTGTTGCTGAGGCTAAACCATTATCTGATCCATAGCAATCTATCCAATCTAACTCTGAAGCTTCCATACTCAATGGATCCGGCTCAGTAATAGCAATACTATCCACTACTTCACAACCTAATATATCTCTTGTCGTTACATAATAACTACCCTGCAACAATCCACTTGCCGTATCTGGCATAGAAAAACCAGTATGACCATTACTCCAAAAATAAGTATAAGAAGGAACTCCTCCAACACTAGCTATCCAAGCCTCACCATCACTATACCCATAGCAACTTGCATCTTGAACTGTACTAATCTGGGACTCTATCTCAGGGTTCTCTGTAATTTCAATACTATCAACAACCTCACAACCCCAATCATCTGACAAAACAACACTATGATAACCAGCAATCAACTCATCTGCTATAATAGTCGCTTGACCATCAGACCAAGTATAAGTATAGTTGGGCATACCACCACTAGCATACAACATAGCCTTACCAACACTATCACCATAACAAGAAATACTCTCTATAACAACCATACTATCTATACTCAACTTAGTTGCTGGCTCTCCAACACTTAAACTATAACTTATAAAACAACCCTTAGCATCATACACATGTAAATTATAACTCCCAGAACTTAAACCTGATAAAGTATCTCTATCTAGCCTAACTCCACTATCCTGTAAAGTATCTCCAGTAGAAGACATCCAATAATAACGATAAGGAGACCAACTCCCTTGAGCATCTCCTACCAACATACCAGTACTATCACCCTTACAAACAACTCCAAAAATCTGAGGATTACCACTCAAAGAAGTCTGAGGAGAAATAACCTGAACACTAGTAAAAGTATCACAACCATTAGCATCCATAACCTCTAAATAATAACTACCTGAACTCAAACCAAAAACAGTGTCATTAGTACTAAAACTCGTATAACTATCATCAAACCACTCAAAACTATAACCAGGAGTACCTCCAGAACCTAAACCTACAGCAAAACCATCTGAAGAACCATAACAAACTACTACTTTTGATTGAGCTAAAGCTTGTAAAGCAAACTTAGGGCAATCAATAATAACTGTATCACGCATCATACAATCATTATCATCAACTACTGATATAACATAAGTACCACAATTTAAATCAGTAAATAAACTATCGTAAGGATAAGCGTTAGTACTTAATACTCCATCAATATAAAAATCATAAGGTAATAAACCATTATTAGCCCAAACTGCAATACTAGCATCATTACCCTCATAACAACTTATATCAGTTGGGAAAGAGGATACTGATAATGGATTAAATGATTGGCCTACTATAATAGTATCTTGTGAGGAATCTCCAAAACCATCTGTTACTCGTGCTATATAGGTTCCTGGAAAAAGATTAGAGAATGTATGTGTATTAGTAATTGCATTAGGGAAATGCTGAACTAGAGAATTACTCATATCAAAAAGCTCTATATTCCAAGGAGGGGAAGTTAAGTTTAAGTCAGGAAAAACACTAATAGTAGCATCATCACCTGAACAAGAAGCATCCGTACCACTAAGGGAAATATCAAAACATCCTGATATATTGATTGTTATGGAATCAGTAAGATTTCCCCCTGAACATTCTCCTGTAATATTTGCATAAATTACAGTGCTAGTTGAGACATTTACAGGTAAAGTTGAACCGACTCCTAAAATATTTCCGTTTACATCTGTCCAGGTATTAACTCCAGCAAATATAACAGAAAACGGTATCTGGTTAATAGTATATGAAGTAGGGCCACTAGGCAAAAACTCCCACCCCTCATTTGCTGCAGTCCACAACAAAGGAAAATTTCTTGGCTGTAATAAAACTGGATCCATAACAATATCAGAATTAGTAGAAGTAGCATCCACTAATCCATGAACAGCAGCCCCACTATTCCAAGAGCAAGATCGTTTTGTATCAATAAAAGTTTCAATCTTATCAGTACCTTCATGTAAAATAATTTGAAATGTATTTATTGAGTCTGTACACGAAAACATAGCAGCAGCACACCAAGTTGCGATAAACCTTCTATTAGGAGCAATACCAGTTTTTGAAATAAAAACGCTACCATTTCCAGTACCAAAAGGTGTTGCTAATAAAACATCATGCCAAGGAGCCATAATTGCATTATAAGGATCCTGACCAAATGGATTTGGTACAGGGCTAGGTATCGCATTATTAATACTATATCCTGAACTAGTATTCGCTAAAGTTGTATCAAAAGTAATATACCCATTATCACATACAACCAAAGAAGTATAGGTAAGCCCATAAAATTTAAAAGGAAAACCAATTTGTATTACACCTGAATAATCATCATCCCCATTTAAAGAATCTTGAACAGCTCCTACTGCTTGCAATACATCAGTATAATTACCACACCTAGTAGTATCATTAGATACTATAATTTGTGCTGACAAAGATTGTATGCTCAAATAAATTACTCCAATTAAAAAAACTATTCTTTTCATTTTTTTTATTTTAAATAAAAATCCCTGTCTTAACTAACAGGGATTTTCTTTATTTCTTTATTTTCTTATCTTATTATTGTAATAGATCCTTTCTCTTCATAATAATGCCCATCTATTCCATCAGCCTTAAACACAAAGAAATAAACTCCTTCTGGTAGATTTTGTCCATCAGCACCTCTTCCATCCCAAGCTTTATTTTCACCAGTCCAAGAGTAAACCTCCTGTCCCCATCTATTATAGAAAGTTACATCTACATTTTCCATAGCAAACTCTCCAAAAGTAAAGTCATCATTTATACCATCATTATTCGGTGAGAAAACATTATTAATTTCAGGAACACCTTGCACCTCAATAGCAAAAGCGATAGAATCAATACAACCTGAATTAGCATTTTGAACTAACACGTAAACATTATTTATTCCTATTTCAGAAAACAAATGAGTAAAAGTCATACCTGCACTATTAAATGAAGATTGAGGAACGTCAAAATCACTCCAATACCAATCATGATTTACAGGGTCATTTGTAGATGTTGTGGTTGCATCAATAAACATAATTGAAGCTGGACCATGAACTGGGCCTGCATAATTTATTGTAGTAACGTCTGCTACAAAAGTATCAGCAGGCTGAGTTAACACAAAAGAAGTATCATACTTACAACCATTTACATCAGTAATTGTAACATCATAAATACCTTCAATCACATTATAAATTGATGATGAAATAGTAGATTGCCCATTAAAAGGACCTGTCCATTCATATTGATAAAGATTACCATTAGAAGGTACGCCTCCAGTTGGATCTAATTCTATCCATCCATCAGATAAACCATAACAAGAAATATCAAATCCAAATGAAGAAACCTGTCCACTTTGCAATCCGTTAGCTACTAAAGTATCTGGTTCATTAATAGTAACATTCGCAACATCACTACAACCATTAGCATCACTAACAGTAACAGTATAATTACCTACACCTAAATTGATAGCAGGATTAGTTGTTTGTGCTGGTACAGTTGACCAAGAATAAGTAAGTGTTCCAACTCCACCTCCATTAGTCACAATTGCAGTTCCGTCAGTATATCCATGACAGCTTACATTATAAGCTACACCTAATGCATCAGATCCAAAGTATGAATTTGCTTCAACAGCAGAAATAATTTTAGAAGGTTCTGTTACCGTAACACTAAAACTAGCTTGACATAAATTATCATCTGTTACTGTACAAGTATAAACATTTGCAGCTAAACCTGAAGCTACATTAGCATTACCTCCACCATTATCCCATGCATACCCATAATTAGGAACTCCTCCATCAACTATAATAGTTGCAGTACCATCATTTCCATTATTACATAAAGGTGCAGTAAATGAAATACTTGCTGTTATTGCATCTGGTTCACCAACTGTTATTGCATCAGTTATCTCACAACCATTTCCATCAGTAATAGTTACTGTATAAGTACCTGGTTGTAAATTAATATGGTCTTCATTATTTAAATTTGAAGTTGGGATAGAAGTTGTTATATCCCAATTATAAGAATAAGGAGCAGTACCACCAGTTGGTGTTAAATCAATTTCACCATTAGCATCCCCATAACACAGAACATCTGTCGGATTAGCCCCTGAATTAATTGCAGTAGGACCAACAATAGTAAATACTGCTGAACTTGCATCACAACCAGAATAGATTTGCCCAAAATTAGTACTATCACCATAATGCGCTACTAACACATAATTTCCAGGATATAAAATAGAAGTAGTATTTCCCGTATCTACCTGAATACCACCTGGGGAAGTTTCCCAAGTATATGAATATAAAGAATTTCCTCCAGCTCCATCTATTGGATTCCATGGAATCCAAGCAGTCCCATCATTACTATTAGAACAACTAGCATTAGTTGACATTACCAAAGGAGGAATTACAACCACTCCTGAATCAACAAACTCTTGCCAAGAACCACCCCAAACAACAGCACCTTCACAGCCATTATCATCTGTTAAATATATACTATGTAATCCAGTACATAAATCAAAAATTAACGAATCGTTTACTAATTGAATAGGATTTGGAAACGGTACTGTAAAATCTCCTACTTCTGTATCATCATAATAATAATTACCTGTACCTCCTTCTACATTTACCCAAATTTGTCCGTTACAAGCACCAAAACAATTTGCATCAATTACATTATAAGTTGTGTATTCTAACTGGTCAGGCTCACCAACTTCTGCATTTACTGTAGTTGCACAACCATTACTATCTTCAATTACAACTGCATAACTTCCTGCATACAAAGAACTAATACTATTACCACTTCCTACAGAAGGTGTCCAATTATAAGTAAAAGGAGCAACTGCACCAGAAACTGAATTAATTGTAACAGACCCATCATAACTTCCAAAACAACTTACATCAACCACTGTCATACTTACTCCTGCAGGAGTCATAGTATTAGTTATTGAATCTAAATCATAAGTAGTAGTAGCAATACAGTTTCTTTCATCCATTACAATTACAGTATATGTCCCAGCAATTAAGTTGTATGCACATTCTGTTGATTGTCCTCCTGTCCACACATAATTGTAATTTGGTGTTCCGCCACTAGCAATTGCACAAAGTTGTCCTGAATTTGTACCTGCACAATAAGAATAAACTGTCATGCTATCTATAATCTCAACTTCTAACTGAGTAGGCTCAGTAATAACAACAGTATCAAAAGCAGTACACCCTTTACTATCGGTAACATATAGCGTATGAACACCAGGAGTTAAAGCAACAGCATTCTGTCCCGCTTGTCCGTTAATACTATCCCAAACAAAAGTATAAGCAGGTATACCACCAGTAGCTGAACCAAATGCAGTAGCATCATCAAAACCGTAACATTGTACGGGCTGTGTCATAATTGCTTGAGCAAATAATTCATCTGGCTCAGTAACTATAAAACTTATTGTTTTTCTACATCCTAAAGCATCTTCCACTAAAATATCATGTCCTCCTGCACATAGGTTAAAAGCAGTGTCTGGCATATTAACTGAAGTTTGTCCTATATCCCAGAAATAAGTATGTGGCAATACCCCACCAACTGTTGAAAGTGTAGCAATAGCATCACAAGAATTGAAACAAGAATTATCTTGCAAAACTGTTACTGTTCCTGAAATTTCAGGATATAAATGAATAATTTCAATACTGTCTCGTAAAGTACAACCATTAGCATCAGTAAAAGTTATGCCTTGCCAACCTGCCCATAAAGCAGTTGCTATATTATTTGTCTCTCCATTATCCCAAGCATAAGTGTAAGGAAACTGCCCTCCAATTACATTGGCAACTGCACTTCCTGTTGAATCTCCCCAACAAGAAACATCAGTCAATAAATTTATTGTTGATGTTAAATAACCTTGTGGCTCAGTAATAGTTATTTGGACATTTTGTCCACAACCATAAATACCATATTGTCCATTAGGAATTGTATCAAATACATTGAAGTCATAAACCCCTGCAGGTAAACCAGTAATTTGAATAGTGTCTAATTGACCTCCTGCACTATATATTGTATCTGCACCAAGCATTAGCACTAAATAATTAGAGCTAAACCCTCCTGAAACTATTGCATAAATCTCTCCTGTAGAATCGCCTTTACACATTACATTA
>Ga0206677_10004130_pt1 | contig 11970 bp, 10 predicted proteins | sample M130m12015metaG_FD_155475 | JGI IMG/M metagenome (GOLD analysis project Ga0206677, IMG submission 155475) | Ammonia-oxidizing marine archaeal communities from Monterey Bay, California, United States - M1 30m 12015 | ecosystem: Environmental > Aquatic > Marine > Intertidal zone | place: USA... | reverse complement strand
TCAATTGTAGCCTCTTCAATTGGCTCCATTCGTTGACCATTAACTTCTTTAAATAAAACTTGTGGTCTAGATATTGACAATTCAAAGCCTTCACGTCGCATGTTTTCAATCAAAACACCCATTTGCAGTTCGCCACGACCAGCTACCTCAAATGCTTCACCACCCGGGGTATCACTAACCTTAATTGCTACATTTGATTCAGCTTCTTTCAAAAGGCGATCACGAATAACTCGTGATTGAACTTTTTTACCATCTCTTCCTGCAAGAGGACTATCATTGATACCAAAAGTTACAGTTATTGTTGGTGGATCAATTGGTTGAGCAGGAATAGCTTTATCAATTGAAAGATCAGATAAAGTATCAGCTACAGTAGCTTTACTCATTCCAGCAATGGAAACTATATCACCTGCTTCTGCTTCATCTATTGCAGTTTGTGATAAACCACGAAATGCCATAATTTTAGTTACTCGAAAACTTTCAATCAGTTCACCATCTCTGGTCATTGATTTAATGGTTTCGCCAGCTTTCAAACGGCCAGTCTCTACTCTTCCAGTTAATAATCGACCTAAAAATGGATCTCCACCTAATGTTGTTGCTAACATTGAGAACTTTTCGTCTCGACGGTCAACTTGTGCAGGAGGTGGAACATGATGTAAAATCAAATCAAACATGGCAGAGAGATCTTTTCTAGGCCCATCAAGATCCATATCAGCCCATCCAGATCGGCCAGAGGCGTACATTGATGGAAAATCTAATTGTTCATCTGATGCTTCAAGATTAGCAAACAAATCAAAGCACTCGTCTAAAGCACGATCAGGTTCTCCATCTGGTTTATCAACCTTATTCACTACAACAATTGGCCTTAAACCTAAGGCTAATGCTTTAGATGTAACGAATTTTGTTTGTGGCATTGGGCCTTCTGCAGCATCTACAAGTAATATAACGCCATCAACCATCGAAAGAATACGTTCAACTTCACCACCAAAATCTGCGTGCCCGGGAGTATCAACAATATTTATTCGCGTTCCCTTCCACTCAACAGATGTTGGTTTTGCAAAAATAGTTATACCACGCTCACGCTCGAGATCATTACTGTCCATAGCGCGTTCAGTGGTTGTTTCATTATCGCGGTAAATACCAGACTGTTTTAGAAGTTCGTCAACTAGCGTAGTCTTACCGTGGTCAACGTGTGCAATAATAGCAATATTTCTCATATCCATGATAGATGGCCTCTTTGGGGAAAAGAATTAATGCGCGCTTTAGACTAGGAAGCTCTCAAATACCAGCATAAAAAAATGATAAAAATCTAGGTTAAAATCTAAGAAGTTTTTACTTTCTAATAAATAGTTCTTAGAGACTTGATTTATCTTAACTTTCTTAACAATTTTAAAGAAAATCATAAAGAAATATTTCGATTTATCTTGAAATTTCTTACATTAAGGTCATTATGTGCACATGAACGCGTTAAATTACGCTGACAATGACATAGGAGTATAAAATGGCAGATTATCAAACAATAAATCGTGCAGGTGTGAATGCTGTAAGCATTGATGAGGGGCTACGTGCTCACATGAGTAGTGTTTACGGAATAATGAGTGTTGGAATGGCAACTACCGGTGTAGTTGCGTATCTCACAGGACAAAACGATGCTCTTTTAGCAACACTATTTACTGGTGGACTTCGTTGGGCTGTAATGTTTGCACCACTAATAATGGTTTTCTTCCTGGGAAGTATGATAAACCGCTTATCTCAAACTGCTGCTAGATTATCATTTATTATTTTCTCAGCATTAATGGGCTTATCAATATCATGGATTTTTGCAGTATATACAGGCATATCAATCACTCAGACGTTTTTCACAACTGCAATCGCATTTGGCGGGCTTTCGTTATATGGATATACAACCAAACGTGATATTTCTGGTTGGGGAAGTTTTTTAATAATGGGCGTAATTGGTCTAATTGTTGCTTCTATTTTAAACATCTGGATGGCTTCGTCTGCAATGACTTTTGCAATCTCAGTCATTGGGCTTTTAATATTTGCTGGCCTAACCGCATACGACACGCAAAAAATCAAAAATACATATATTTCTATGGCTTCAAACGGCCAGACAGATTGGCTAGGAAAAGCAGCAATCATGGGTGCGTTAAGCCTTTATCTAGATTTTTTGAATATGTTTATGTTCCTTCTGCACTTCATGGGCGGTCGAGAATAACTAAAACAAAAAAATCAAACTTAGAAAACCAGGGCATTATCCCTGGTTTTTTTGTGTCTTTTTAATTAAAAAAAAACCGCACTAAAGTGCGGTCGTTTTAATTTAAAATTAGATCAATTTATTTGATCTTACCTTCTTTGTATTCAACATGCTTGCGAACTACCGGATCATATTTTTTTACAACCATTTTTTCGGTCATTGTACGTGCATTTTTTTTAGTCACATAGAAATGACCTGTGTCCGCTGTTGAATTCAAGCGGATTTTTATTGTGGTTGGCTTCGCCATAAGACATCTCCATACGGGTCGGAATATTCCGATTAAACTTGAAATTGCGTTTTAGCGGGATGAAGCTCCGAGTCAAGTGTCAAAAAACTATAAAGCTAAATTTTTTGTAATTAAAGGCATTTTATTTATGTAATGCCAGATCTCGCTTTATAAAAAGCTCTCTAAAACTGTTATCTAATGCAACTGATTTACCAGCCACTAAATCTGCCATTACAATTTTTGTTTGCCCTTTTGCTCTCATCTCTAACGCACTATGCACTTCATAATCCAAATCAAAACTAGTATTTCCAACTTTAGAACATCTTATTACAGTTGTGTATTCTTCATCCAGAAACATTGCTGAATTGTACTCAATATTAGCTGCCCTCACTACTGGCATTGCATTTTTTTTATTAGTAAAATTAAAACCAGACCTCATTAAATAAATAATCCGCAAATTTTCAAACCAAGTATGATAAATTTTATTATTTACATGATCATATGTATCAAGATCACTATATCTAACAAAATCATGAAGGCCCAGAACCCAATCACCCTTGATTCCTGAAGATAAGATTTTATTTTTATCCCATATCATAATATGCCACTATCTATAAGTTTTTGAGCCAACTTAAGATAAGCAGTAGAATGCTTGCTATCAGTAGCAACAACTGGAGTACCTCCATCTCCTGCTTTGCGAATTTCTAATTCTAATGGAATTTCACCTAAAAATGGTAAATTGAATTTTTTCGCATCTTCTTGCGCCCCTCCATGCCCAAAAATATATTCCTCATGACCACATTTTGGACAATGATAGCTAGACATATTTTCAATCATCCCAATTATTGGAACTTCCATTCGCTCAAACATATTTATCGCTTTTCTTGCATCTAGTAATGCTACATCTTGTGGTGTAGATACTATAATCGCCCCTGAAACTTCCGTTTTCTGAGACAAGGTTAGCTGCACATCGCCAGTACCCGGCGGTAAATCTATTAGTAGTACGTCTAGTTGACCCCACTGAACTTGATTTAACATTTGTTGTAATGCACCCATTAACATTGGCCCTCGCCAAATCACAGCTTCATCTTCTTTAAGCATCAATCCAAGGGACATCATTGTTACACCATGCGCTTGCAATGGAATAATTGTTTTGCCATCTGGACTGGCAGGTCGCTTTGATACACCCATCATCCTTGGCTGTGACGGGCCATGAATATCTGCATCAAGTAGACCAACTTTCAAACCAAGCTTTGATAATGCTACGGCTAAATTACTGGAAACTGTTGATTTACCAACTCCACCCTTTCCTGAACCAATTGCTATGATACTTTTAACGCCATCAATTGGCTGTTTGTCATCTTGAGGCTTGGCATGACCTCCAATTTTTAAGTTTGGTGGCTGTTTAGGCGCACTGTGTGCAGTCATCATCACATTACAATGTTTAACACCATTCATTCTTAATATTAATGCTTCAGCACCAGACCTCACAGGTTCCATACGCTCACCGATGTCACCTGGAACTTCCAAAACAAAATTCACCTTACCATCATTAATAGTCACAGCGCGAACCATGTCAGCATCAACGATATTACTTCCATCTGGCAATTGAACTCTCTTCAACTCTTCGATAATTGATTCTACTGTGATAGACATATTGGATGCATCCTTATATTTGATGTAACTAACTTTCGTAATTTAACGCCAAGAGCAAGACCCTAGCAGCCAGAAAGATACTTTTTTGAATATTTTAAATGCAACTTTTCATTTAATTTCGTCTGGTGATGCTACTTTATGGAGTATTGTCTATTTATCTCTAAGAATTTCATTATCAGCAACCATAATAGCAGCGTTTTTTGCAATCCCAATTGGAGCTGCATTAGCAATGGGAAGATTTACTGGACGTAAAATAATAATTATGTTTTCATCTTCTTTGATGGCTTTACCACCTGTTGTTGTAGGACTGGCTATATATTTACTTTTATCAAGATCAGGCCCACTTGGTGAATATGGATTGCTTTTTACTCCAACAGCCATGATTATTGCACAATCAGTTCTAATTTTTCCAATTATTCTAGCGTTAACAACTGAGTCAGTGAGTCCACTTGAAAAACATTACAGACGTTTACTTAATAGTGTTGATGCCTCAAGGTGGTTTCGTTTAAAAATCTTAATTATAGATGCAAGATTTTCAATTTTTACTGCAGTTTTAGCTGGATTTGGTCGAGCAATAGCAGAAGTAGGTGCAGTTATTATTGTTGGAGGAAATATAGCAGGCTCCACTCGTGTCATGACAACCACTATAGCTTTGGAGACATCAAAAGGAAATTTAGAACTAGCGTTAGCACTTGGTATTATTCTTGTCATGCTAGCAATTGGAGTAAATTCTGTCATGCATGTCCTCAAATCTCTAGGACAAAAATATCATAAGGAATTACGATAATGCAGCTGAAATTTAATTCTGTTTCCTTTTGTCAAAACGGCGATACCTTGCTTGGCCCAATTGATTTCGAATTGAAAATTAGGAGAATTACAAATGTTCTTGGATACAATGGTGCTGGAAAATCATTATTCCTAGAAATGTGTCACGCTATGATTAATCCAACTTCCGGATGTGTGTATTGGAATGATAACCAAGCAAGGGATACAAAATACACAAGAGGATTTATTTTTCAACATAGAGTAACTTTATATAGATCAGTGAAAAAAAATATAGCCCTTCCAATGCAAACTGCAGGATGGAATAGTAAATTAATAGCAGACCGTCTTGAGGAACTACTATCTATGGCCGGCCTTGAGTCGAAAAGTGAAGAACCAGCATCAACACTCTCTGGTGGAGAAGTTCAACGTATGGCTTTGGTTAGAGCACTCGCTACATATCCCAAAATGGTGATTATGGATGAACCCACCTCTAGTTTAGATCCAAGTGCTACTACTGAATTTGAAAATTTAATTTCAAAAAATGCAAATTCTGGAATAAAATTTTTATGGGCAACACACAACATAAAGCAAGCAAAACGCTTTGCTGATGATATAATTTTCATAGCTGACGGTAAAGTTTCTGAGATTAGCAAAGCAAAGAAATTTTTTAATAATCCGTCATCAATCAAAGCTAATAGCTATATAAAAGGTTTGTAATGAAAATTATTGCACTTTTGCTTTTTATTCTTGCAAGTTCTGTAAATGCAGAAAATCGAGAAATTATTTTATCATCAACAACATCAACACAAAATTCAGGCCTTTATGATTATATCCTACCAATGTTTACAAAAGATACAGGTATTGAGGTTAAAGTTGTAGCTGTTGGTACAGGCCAAGCAATTAGAATAGCACAAAACGGTGATGCAGACGCATTATTAGTTCATCACCGTCCCTCTGAAGATCTTTTTATGAAAAATGGCTTTGGCATAATGCGTTTTGATGTAATGTATAATGACTTTGTACTAATTGGCCCAAAAAGTGTTAAGACAAAGTTTGAAAAACTCTCAGATTTCTTTGTTAAAGCTAAATCAACAAGTTTATTTCCATTTATTTCAAGGGGAGATGACAGTGGAACTCACAAAAAAGAATTAGAATTATGGAATTTTTTTACTAATGGAAAGCCAAATGGAAAGTGGTATAATGAAATAGGTTCTGGAATGGGTGCTGCTTTAAACATGGCATCTGCAACAAATTCATTCACATTAAGTGATCGGGGCACTTGGTTATCTTTTAACAACAAAGGCAATTTAGAAATCAAATGGGCTGGTGACACTATAATGCAAAATCCCTACGGGTTAATTTTAGTAAATCCTAATAAATTCGCACATATAAAATCAAAATTTGCTAAACAATTTGCAAATTGGATGGTATCATCAAAAGGCCAAAAAGCGATTGGAGAATACAAAGTTGATGGAAAACAACTATTCTGCCCAAACGCAGACAAAACAAACATCAATAGTTTGTTAGTATGTCCTGCAAATTAATTACATACCTAGGGATATGCATCAGATGCATATCGGCTTTGCAGTTTAAACACTTTTAAAGTTTCAAACATTTGCTATTTTAAATTCATGAGATGAAAAACTCTTCGGTCACCTCCTCCCGACCGAAAAATTTATACGGCTTCATATTCTCCCAAAAAGAAGCCATGAAAAAAGAACGATAATATGCTACCTCCTCCCAGCATGTTATCGTTTTTTTTTGCTTATAACTAAAAATTTTATTTATTTTCAATCATTTAAATGAGATACAAAACTTGCAATTACTTTTTTTGCTCCGCCGGAGTCAAACACTATAGAGAGCTTATTTCCTTCAATACCAATAACAGTGCCCTCACCAAGCTTTGCATGCATTACTCTATCAGAAATTGAATACTTTTCTGTAACTTTAGCATCTATAATTACAGCTTGAGGGGTTTCTGAACTATCTAAAAAGCGTTGCGATGTTCTAATTTGCATTCGTTTCCAACCAGGGGAATTATATGCATCAGCTTTTGCAGCACGATCAGGTAAATCACTTTCAAATTCGATGTCTTGTCTTGAAGAACCTCCACCATACAGACCAGGTGGAGTTAGGACCTCTATATTATCCGCAGGTAATTCATCAATAAACCTCGATGGCATTGACGACTGCCACTGACCGTATACTCTACGATTAGCTGCGAATGAAATAGTACATATGGCTTCTGAGCGAGTAATTCCTACATATGCTAAACGACGTTCTTCTTCTAAGCCTTTTTGACCAGTCTCATCCATTGATCTTTGTGACGGGAATAATCCATCCTCCCAGCCTGGCAAAAATACTATTGGAAATTCAAGACCTTTGGCCCCGTGAAGTGTCATGATTGACACTTTTTCAGTTGAGTCTGAAACATCATTTTCCATTATTAAACTTACATGTTCAAGAAATCCTTGAATATTTTGAAATCCTTCCAGAGCCTTGACAAGTTCTTTCAAGTTTTCCAACCTACCTGCCGCTTCTGGTGTTTTATCATTTTGCCAAAAGTCTGTGTAACCACTTTCTTCTAATATTGTTTGAGCAATTTCAACATGATTAACCTTACCTGGAACATCATTCATAGTTTCTAAAATGTCATTTTCAGGATCATAAGAAGTTTGGGAAATAGAAAGCAAATTATTCCATCGATCAAATCCATCTATTAATTTCTTTAAAGAATTGCGTGCTTTTGAAGAAAATCCACCATCAGTACACAAAATGCGCGAAGCTTCTAGCATTGATACGCCGTGGTTGCGCGCAGTAGCATTGATTAACTGTAATGCTTTTTCTCCAATACCACGCTTAGGAGTGTTAACTATACGTTCAAAAGCAAGACTATCATCAGGGCTTACTGCTACCCTGAAATAAGCCATTGCATCACGGATTTCCATTCGTTCATAAAATCTTGGGCCACCTATAACTCTATATGGCAATCCAATACTTAAGAATCTATCCTCAAATGAGCGCATTTGATGCGATGCTCTTACTAAAATCGCCATACTATCCAATCCAAAGGGTGCATGGCCCCTACTGCCTCTTTGATAGCTCTCGAGTTCCTCTCCTATCCAGCGCGCTTCTTCTTCACCGTCCCAATGGCCAATCAAACGCACTTTTTCCCCATCCTTGCGATCAGTCCATAAAGTTTTTCCCAACCGATCTTTATTGCCTGCTATAATACCTGATGCAGCAGCTAGAATATCTGGAGTAGATCTATAATTTTGCTCTAAACGAACAACTTTAGCACCATCAAAGTCTCGCTCAAAACGTAAAATATTTCCAACCTCTGCACCGCGCCAACCATAAATTGATTGATCATCATCACCTACACAACATATATTTTTATGTTTTGCGGCTATAAGACGTAACCACATATATTGTGCGATATTAGTATCTTGATATTCGTCAACCAGTATGTATTTAAACCAATTTTGATATTTCTCTAAAATATCAGGGTTGTTCTGAAAAATATTCACAACGTGTAACAAAAGATCTCCAAAATCAGCTGCATTTAGAGTTTTTAAGCGATTTTGATATTGCGAATAAAATTCAGCACCTCTGCCATTAAAGCCATCTTCACCCGATGGCACATGATCTGGATTCCAAGCACGATTTTTCCAAGTATCAATGAGGCCTAATAATAATCGTGGTGGCCATCGTTTTTCATCTATATTTTCTGCTTTTAATAATTGCTTCAACAACCTTAACTGGTCATCAGTATCAAGAATTGTGAAATTTGACTTTAACCCAACCAACTCTGAGTGTCTGCGTAATATTTTAACACATAAAGAATGAAAAGTTCCAAGCCAAGGTAGTCCATCTCCTACATCTCCGAGCATTACCCCAACACGGTTCTTCATCTCACGAGCAGCTTTATTTGTAAATGTTACAGCAAGTATTTCATTAGCTCTTGCTTGACTCATATTCATTAAATGAACGATTCTGGTAGTTAACGCTTTAGTCTTACCAGTGCCTGCTCCGGCTAACATAAGCACCGGCCCATTTAAAGTTTCAACTGCTAATCTTTGAGACGGGTTCAAATCATCTAAATATTTTGTTGGCCTACCGCCCATAGCTCTTTGAGATAAAGATGGACTGATTGCTGTTTTATTAATTAGGTTTTTGTCTTGAATTTTCATTTTTTAATCATATCAAGTTCATTAATAATGTAAAATCATGTTCTATCATTGTTCTTCTATTTTAATCAATCCAAATCCCTCAAACAAGATTTCGATTATTTGGAACTTATTGACAATCTCTTGCATGAATATCTCTTGCACTCTATTGGTAACCTTATGAATATTGATGATATATATCCAAGCCTAAATGATCTAAAAAAACGCGCAAAGCGCCGTCTTCCATCTTTTGCATGGGAATACTTAGATAGTGCGACTGGAGTAGAAGACCAAAAAAATAGAAATCGAGTAGAATTAGATAAAATTCTGTTTGAAACCCGTATCTTAAAAGGTGAATACACACCCAATCAAGAAACTACTTTTTTAGGAAAAACTTATACTCATCCTTTTGGTGTGGCACCAGTTGGCATGTCAGGTATGATATGGCCAGGAGCTGAGTATATATTAGCCAAAGGATGTGCATCAGCAAAAATTCCTTACTGCTTATCAGCAGTAGCAACTGTAACACCAGAGATGGTGTCATCAAGTATTGGAGACATGGGTTGGATGCAACTCTATCCACCTACTGACCCAAATGTAAGGCGGGATATGCTTAGACGTGCCAAAGATGCAGGTTTTCATACTCTTGTTTTGACTGTAGATGTTCCTGCACCAAGTCGAAGGGAACGACAAAGAAGAGCACAACTTACGATACCACCAAAAATTACACCAAAAATGTTATGGGAAACAGCAACACATCCATCTTGGGCATTTGGAACTGCACTGCATGGACAACCTAGACTTAGATTTGCAGAGGGTTATGTAAAGGCTAAAGGTAATACATCATCAACCGCACATCCAGGATACATAATTCGAGGTAAACCAGACTGGAATTATCTTTCTGAACTTAGAAATGAATGGGATGGACATATTATTGTTAAAGGTGTCACATCTTCTCATGATGCATCAAGATTAAAAGATGCAGGTGCTGATGCAGTTTGGGTATCAAATCATTCTGGTAGACAATTTGATGGTGGACAAAGCAGCATAGAAACTTTGCCTGAAATCCGTAAAGCTGTTGGAAATGATTTCCCACTAATTTTTGATAGCGGCATAGAGGGTGGTTTAGATATCTTGCGCGCTATAGCGCTTGGAGCAAATTTTGTTATGTTAGGCCGTGCTTTTCATTATGCATTAGCTGCATTAGGAAAAAAAGGTTTTGAACAAATGGCATTTATTTTATCTGATGATATAAATACAAATATGTATCAAATGGGAATAAAAGAACTGTCACAATCTTCCGATAGGTTAATTAAGCGAGATTAAATTTGCGTAAAGTATTAGTAATATCTGATATACATCTACGTTCGAACAAAAGAAATATTATTGGCTTAGATCCACTAAAACAATTCTTAGAGGCTCTTTCACATGGATTGAAAAAGCATCCAGATGCAGAGCATATGATATTAATAGGTGATATGACACATTCAGGGCATATCAGCGAATATGAGTTATTAAAAGAAGCAACAAATTCATATAAAATCCCTATAACGTTTATGTTTGGAAATCATGATAACCGAAGTAATTTTACAAAAGTGTTTCCTGATGTATCTTTAACTTCAGAAGGACATCTACAAAAAAAAATAGTTTTAGGTAACGATGTATTATTTTGTTTGGATACTCTAAATTCAGATCCACACTTTGAAAGGGAACATGAAGGTAAATTATGTGAAAAAAGACTTAAATGGTTGGAGCAAGAATTGATCCAAGTCAAAAATAAACGGGTATCAATTTTTACACATCACCCTCCACATAATATCGGCTTTCCCGGAATGGATAAGATTAAACTTAGCAATAGTGCTGATTTATTTAACATTATAAAAAAATACCAAAACATAAAGCATATTTTCTCAGGACACATTCATAGATCAATCTCTGGAACTACTAATAATATTGGCTTCACTATATTTAAAAGTACATGCCACCAGATGCCTATGGATTTACTTTCAGTTGGATCCAGCCTTTCAGTAGCGGAACCTGCAGCATATGGCATCGTTTTATTTGATGATCAAAGTATCATAGCTCATACAGAAGATTACCAAATAGCTTTACTAGCAGATGCCTCTAATGAAGATGCAATGCCAGATAAATTGTAAAAAGAGAAAAAAGCTCTTGCGGCAGGGAAAAAGTTGCGTATAACGCCCTTACCCAAGAGAACAAACATTCTCTTTAAAGGAAGCGGGCGTAGCTCAGGGGTAGAGCATAACCTTGCCAAGGTTAGGGTCGAGCGTTCGAATCGCTTCGCCCGCTCCAACTGCCATTAAATGGCATTAACAAGGTCACCAACTGGTGACCTTTTGTTTTCATAGTCCAAAAAGTAATTATAAAATGTAGTCAATTTAAAGATTTTAGCTGATTACCCTTTACCAAAAATTTTTATTAATTAATCTTTAAATTTTTAAAATACATAGGATTGATAATGAAACTTCTGAGATATGGCGCTTTAGGACAAGAAAAAACTTGTATTCTTGATGGTGAGGGTAATATTCGAGATCTTTCGAAATATATAGAGAATTTATCAGGTGAAGCAGTATCATTAGAGAATTTAAATAAAATTAAATCACTAGATCTAAAAAAATTACCTATATGTCCAAGTGGAGATAGAATTGGATCATGTCTAGCAGATGCACCTAACTTCTTTTGCATTGGTTTGAATTATGCAAAACACGCTGCAGAAACTGGAAGTAAATTACCAGATGAACCATTAGTATTTAACAAAGCCACATCAGCTATTAGTGGGCCCTATGACAGTCTGAAAATTCCTAGAGGATCTATACATACAGATTGGGAAGTTGAGCTTGGATTAGTCATTGGAAAACCCTGCTATCAAGTTTCAGAAA
>Ga0206677_10004121_pt1 | contig 11985 bp, 6 predicted proteins | sample M130m12015metaG_FD_155475 | JGI IMG/M metagenome (GOLD analysis project Ga0206677, IMG submission 155475) | Ammonia-oxidizing marine archaeal communities from Monterey Bay, California, United States - M1 30m 12015 | ecosystem: Environmental > Aquatic > Marine > Intertidal zone | place: USA... | reverse complement strand
GATCCCATTTGTTGACCGCCAAAACCACCGCACGCCCCTCACGTTCAGCCAGATCAGAAATCCGCAGATCTTGCTGCTCAAAAGGGATATCCGCATCAAGCAAAACCACCACAACCTCGGCAAATTTCACCGCGCGCAGCCCGTCGCTAACCGATAGTTTTTCCAATTTGGCCTGCACTTTGGCTTTTTTGCGCATCCCGGCAGTGTCAAAAATCCGCGTCGGCACGCCGCCCCAATCCAAAGTCAAGGAAATGGCATCCCGCGTGATCCCCGCCTCAGGCCCGGTCAATAGGCGATCTTCTCCAATTATCTTATTGATAAGTGTAGATTTTCCGGCATTCGGTCGACCGATGACCGCGACTTGCAGGGGTTTTTGCAAGGTCGGCAGGCGATATTCTTCCTGCTCATCGCCCTCAGGCAAATCAATATCAACCTCCGGGGCCTCTTCCTTGGCTTTCTCTTCAGCCGCATCAATCAGCGGAGCCAGCATCATTGCCAGCTCTCCCATACCTTCGCCGTGTTCGGCAGATAGACGTAAAGGCTCGCCCAGTCCCAACGAATAGGCCTCAATGACGCCACCATCTGCGGCGCGGCCCTCGCCCTTATTGGCCGCAAGAAAAACATGGGCATTTTTTTTGCGCAGAATATCCGCAAATACCTCATCGGTGGCTGTGACACCCGCACGCGCGTCGATCATAAACAAGCAGGCGTCAGCCATGCCCACCGCGCGCTCCGTCAAGCGGCGCATCCGCCCTTGTAAGCTTTCGTCCGTCGCTTCTTCCAATCCGGCCGTATCTATGACGGTGAATTTTAAATGCCCCAAACGCGCTTCGCCTTCGCGCAGATCGCGAGTCACCCCTGGCTGGTCGTCCACCAAAGCGAGCTTGCGCCCCACCAAGCGATTGAACAGCGTGGATTTTCCAACATTTGGACGGCCAACAATAGCCAGAGTAAAGGACATAGCGGCCCACTTTCAGTTAATTAGAGGCGAGCGTTACACCAAGTTATGCTTAACGGAAAGCCAGTAGATCACCTCTGGTGTTCAAAACATAGAGCGTGCCATTCACGACAATCGGAGCACTGGCCGCGCCAGCAGGCAATTCAACAGTGGAGAGCAACGTCCCATCCGAGGGGTTAAACTGCCGGATCAATCCATCAGACGAGGCCAAGATCAACCGCTCCCCAGCCAAGATCGGACCAAAATGCGCATGGATCTTTGCACGCAATTTCAAACTCTTTTTCGTGAATTTTGGCAAAGGCGTTGACCAAATTAAAGTCCCATCATCTTTGGAAAGGCGGATCAGATTGCTGGTATCACTGACTGCAAAAACCGCTCTGCCAGCCAAGAGGATATGACCTTGACTGCCGTGTTTAGCTGTCCAAATGCGCAGGCCAGTGTTCAGATCGACCGCCGCCATGCGACCCACCGAACTGGCCAAATAGACAGAACTGCCCTCAATCACCGGTTGGCCGGTCAAATCACGCACCTGAGTTGAGGCCAGACGCAAGCGAGCGCCCGAAAGACCCGAGTTCCAAGACCGCAGACCACCTTTGCGGAAAGAGGCCAATACATCGCCTGAGCCAAACGGAAAGACTGCATATTTGTCAGACACTGCTGGACCAGGCCCGCCGGTATGGCTGGCCGCTACCGTCGGACCGGCGACTTGCCACTTTATCCGCCCGTTAGAGGTGTCAATCGCCCAAGCCGCGCCATCGCGAGCCGCAATATAGAGTAAATTTTCATAAACAGTCGGAGAAGCACCGCCATAGCTTGCCAGATCTTGCGTCCAAAGCCAAGCACCAGAAGAGGTATCTAAGGCCACAACCGTTCCGAACCCTGTGGTCACAAAAAGCTGAGTTCCGTGCACGGCCAGCCCGCCACCCGAGGCATCTTTCAACGCGTCGGTGGATTTTCCAAGTTCCCTCTGCCATAAAATAGTACCCGTTTCATCAAGCGCTGTAACCATAGAGTGACTATCAATCGTATAAATCTGACCGTCCTGTGCGACGGGAGCCGCGGCAATCTGATGGCGTTTGTCATCGCCCGCTCCAATCCGGCGCGACCAACGCAATGTCAGCTCGGAGGGAAGCTCGGCATGTGCCGCTATATGCTGCGCATTGCCACCTTGGTGGGTCCAGGCCGACGTCGGCTGTGGCTTCGGCAATCGCAGGTCAGGTAAATTTTCTGCTAAGAAACGCGCGTCGGAGTCCACAAAAACCGTTCCGTCCAGCAGTTCTCGCTCCCCTTGCAAGCGCGGGTCGCTATTGGAACACCCTACTCCCAAACCCAAAAGTCCGATATAGAGCACCGCTTTAAATCCCATGCGTGCCTCCTGCTCTGTTTTTCCCACGTCTGCTTTGTTATTATTTTAATTGAACATTAACAGAAAAAGTTTAATTTGCCAACTCCGGGCTTCTCCCCAGTGCTACGATTAATTCCGCCATGCGCTGAATTTGTTCTGAACTGGCTACAGCATCTTTAATATGTGCCTGCAACAGCTCTAGCGCGGCCTCATGATCGCCGCGCTGAAGCTGCACGGCCACCAAAAGTTCCGTGGCCACGTTGCGGTAAATCCCACCGGGTTCAGACAGATCTGCGAGGATAGCGGCGGCCTCATCCACAGAGAGCACATCCTCAGTACTGGCCATTTTTAATCGCGCGAGATCACGAATATACTGGGGCTGCCCATCATCAGCGGCCACCGATTTGAGAAGATCCGCAGCCTGCTCCGTCTCAACGCCAGCTGCCAATAATTTGGCCACAAGCGCATCCTCCTCATCACGAGCAATTGCACTGAATGCAGCCGCTTGCTCTGACTTATTTTCAAGCTCCAAAGCGTCCAGTAATGCATCACCGCGCGCCTGTGCCACCTGCGACAGCTGGGCTTTGGACCACTCATTATAGGCCGTGCCTCCAACAAGGGCGACAATAATGACCGCAGGAATCCAACCGTAGCGACGAAAATAGCCAAATAAACGATCTCGGCGCACTTCCTCTGTGACTTCATCAATAAAACTGTTGGTATCGGACATCTGCCAGCCTCTGTAAATTTCCTAAGATGTATAGGCAAAACCATCCATACCCCACAAGCCCTTTGAACGTTAAGAAATGTTTAACACACAAAAAATCTCGAATATACCGCCCATTCCGCTGATTTTCGCCGCATATTTCTTACGGGCTCTCTTGTGCCTCGGGGAAATTGGCATAAATAGCGTTTTGATCAAGACCCACCTTTGAATTTTCGGCACGAGAGGCACGCATGCGCATTTTTTCAATTCTGACAGCCATTGTGGTAGCCGCCGTGATCTATTTGTTCGTTTTTCAAAGAGATCTTCTCTTCAGCTTTGGCACAGATGAGAGCCAACACCCGCAAATGGCCACCGCCCAACCTGCGCCCGCGGCGGCAGCGGCGCCTCAAGACAGCACGCCCATAGTTTCGGTCGCGGTGCTGACTTCGACAGCGCAGAATGTAGACAGCGCCGTGACCGTCCGAGGTGCGACGCGCGCGACACGCCAGGTTGATTTGCGTGCTGAAACCAATGGCCGCGTAATCTCCCAACCGCTGCGCAAGGGGGCTACGGTGCGGGCCAATCAACCGATGTGTGAAATTGATCCCGGTACACGGCGCGTGTCTTTAGCAGAAGCCGAAGCGCGCTTGGCCGAGTCGCGTGCGCGCGTGCCCGAGGCGGAGGCCCGTGTCATCGAGGCCCAGGCCCGTTTAAACGAGGCATTGATCAATGATCGCGCGGCCGAAAAATTATCGAAAGGAGGCTTTGCCTCTGAAGCCCGCGTGGCCAGCGCCACAGCGGCCACACAAACCGCACGCGCCGGCGTTGCTGCCGCACAATCAGGCTTGCAGTCGACGCTTGCCGGGATCCAATCAGCCGAAGCCGCGGTCGCTTTGGCGCAGAAAGAGATTTCTCGCCTGGTCATACACGCCTCTTTCGATGGTATCTTGGAATCGGACACCGCCGAACTGGGCAGTCTTTTGCAACCTGGCGGTCTTTGCGCCACCGTATTGCAACTTGATCCAATCAAACTTGTGGGTTTCGTGCCGGAGATGGCGATTCAGCGTGTGAAACTCGGCGCCGCTGCCGAAGCGCGGTTGGTGGATGGCCGTAAGATCCAGGGCGCGGTGAGCTTCATTTCACGCTCCGCCGATAAAGTTACACGCACCTTCCAGGTCGAGGTGAACGTCCCCAATGCAGACCTGAGCGTCAGCGCCGGGCAAACCGCCGATATCACAATTTCAGCCCAGGGCACGCTGGCGCATCTTTTGCCCGGATCTGCCTTGACGCTCAACGACAATGGCACGTTGGGGCTGCGGATATTGGGCGCAGAGAATACCGTGCGCTTTGTCCCAGTCACCTTGATCCGCGATACGATGCAAGGGGTCTGGGTGGCTGGTCTGCCGCGTGAGACCGATGTGATTGTTGTCGGGCAAGAATTTGTAACCGATGGGGTCATCGTCGATCCGACCTATACGGAGGTGGCACAATGACCGGTTTGGTCGATTGGGCCATAGCCCGAGCTCGAATGGTTTTGGCCTTCATCATGCTGTCTTTGGCGGTGGGTAGTTTTGCCTATGCGGTACTGCCGAAAGAGGGCGAGCCTGATATTGAAATCCCGGCGATTATTATTTCCATGCCATTCCAAGGAATTTCAGCAGAAGACAGCGAAAAACTCCTCATCAAGCCAATGGAAACTGAGCTGTCAGACTTGGATGGGCTCAAAAAGCTGACCGCAACAGCCGTGGATGGCTATGCCAACGTGGTGCTGGAGTTCGAATTCGGGTGGGATAAGACCAAAATCATTGCCGATGTCCGTGATCGCATGGGCAATGCGCAAACCAAATTTCCCAAGGGCGGCGACACCTATTCGATCAGCGAATTTAACTTCTCTGAATTCCCGATCATCATCATTTCACTATCGGGATCCGTGCCCGAACGCACGCTTTTGAAGGTCGCCCAGGATCTTCAAGATCGGATTGAAGGTCTCGAACCGGTTTTGAGCGCCGGGCTGACTGGGCACCGCGAAGAAATGTTGGAAGTGCTGATCGACCCATTGAAGCTGGAGTCGTATAATGTGACGGCCGGCGAATTAATTGGCGTGGTGGTCAACAACAATCAATTGATCCCCGCCGGCTCAGTTGATACGGAAAATTCCAACTTTTCGGTTAAGATCCCCTCCGCCTTTGATGCGCCTGTCGACGTTTACAACCTGCCAGTCAAGATCAATGGTGACCGGGTTGTGACCCTCGGCGATATCGCCGACATCCGTCTGACCTTCGCAGACCGCACAGGTACGGCCCGTTTTAATGGCGACACCACAGTTGCCATTCAGGTCGTAAAGCGCAAGGGATTCAACCTGATCGACACGGCCAATTTGGTGCGCGCGGAAGTGGCTAAACAAGCTGCGCTTTGGCCCGTAGAGCTGCAAAATGCCATTAATGTAAACACCTCCAACGATCAGTCGCGGAATGTCGACGGTATGGTCAAACAATTGGAAGGTTCAGTACTCACCGCCATCGCCTTGGTCATGATCGTGGTGCTGGCCGCCCTCGGGTCGCGTCCGGCCTTTTTGGTTGGGTTTGCCATCCCCACGTCATTTTTGCTCTGCTTTGCTTTTTTGGCGGTTATGGGAATTTCGATTTCAAATATCGTCATGTTTGGACTCATTTTGGCCGTGGGCATGTTGGTCGACGGGGCCATTGTGGTGGTCGAATACGCAGATAAACGAATTTCTGAGGGCGCGGGTCCGATGCAGGCCTATGGCGATGCTGCGAAACGCATGTTCTGGCCCATTGTCTCCTCAACCGCCACAACCCTCTGCGCCTTCCTGCCTATGCTCTTTTGGCCAGGCGTGCCGGGGCAATTTATGGGTATGCTGCCGGTCACATTGATTTTCGTGCTATCCGCTTCGCTGGTCGTCGCGCTGATCTACCTGCCAGTTTTGGGCGGTGTATCAGGTTCTTTGAGCCAGAAGTTCGGCACAGCCTCTGACAAGCTGCGGCGCCTACCCCTCGTCTTCCGGGCCGCTCTGGTGCCAGTCTCCCTCTATGGGCTGTTTGTGGGCGCGATGCAGCTGTTGAACCCTGGCTATCTGTTTGGCGGACAAGCTCCCGAAGGGTTTGGCGGAACCGCTCTGGGCATTGGCCTGTTTTTGGCGGGCGCGGTGGTGACCTCGATCGTCATGGGCGCTGTTGAATTGCGCATCAATAAAGCACGGATTAAAGGCGGGCATCAGCGCACTGCTTTTGGCTATTTTATCAAATTCATCACCGGAAACCCGGTCATGCCCATCGTTTCGTTGGTTGGCGTGGCCTTCTTTGTTATCACCACATTCCAGTATTTTGGTGAAAACAACAAAGGCGTAGAATTTTTTGTCGCAACAGAGCCTGAGCAGGCCATTGTCTATATTCAGGCGCGCGGCAATCTATCACTGCAAGAAAAAGATGACCTGCTCAAACAGGCCGAAACCATCATCCTCAACACTCCCGGCGTGCAAAGCACTTTCGCCTTTGCCGGTGAAGGCGGTTTGAATGCCAATACGGGCGGGGCGGGTGCGCCACTTGATACCATCGGACAAGCGCAGATCGAATTGATCCCCTGGGGAGATCGCCCCTCCAGCCAAACAACCAGCAAGATTTTTGGTTTCATCCCCTGGACCTCTTCGGAAGTGGAGGAAGGATACGGTGGAAATTTCGTATTAAACAATTTGCAAGAGCAACTCGATGGCATAGCCGGCGTGCGCAGTCAGATCCTCAACCTCGCTATGGGGCCGGCATCTGCCAAACCTGTGCATCTTCGTCTTAAGGGGGATGATTGGGACACGCTTGTAAAGGCCACAGCCCTTGCACGGAAAAAATTTGAGCAGACCGAAGGATTAATCTCCATTGAAGACACCCTGCCCCTGCCTGGTATCGACTGGCAAATTGATGTGGATGTGCAGGAAGCGGGGCGCTATGGGGCTGATGTGGCGACGGTCGGCGCCATGGTGCAATTGGTCACGCGTGGCATTTTGCTCGACACTATGCGCGTCGATAGCTCTGATGAAGAAATCGACATCCGGGTGCGTCTGCCGGAAGCTGACCGGGTTCTGTCAACGCTTGACACGCTGAAAGTCCGAACACCCACAGGATTGATGCCGCTGTCTAACTTCATCTCTCGCAAACCTGTTGCCAAACTGGGGCAAATCACCCGCGTGGATCAACAGCGCTATTTCGATGTGAAAGCGGGCGTGCGCAGCGATGCGGTGAAGATGATAACAAATGATGACGGCGCGACCCGCGAGGTCAGTATGACCCCAGCGGAACGGATCGAAGAGATCACAGCTTGGTTGAACACCGCCCCCTTGCCCGCTGGCATTGAATGGGAATGGACCGGCGATCAGGAAGATGAGGCCGAAAGCGGCGCCTTTTTGCAAAACGCCTTTATGGGTGCTTTGGGGCTGATGTTCATCATATTGCTGGCGCAATTTAACTCTATCTATAACTCGGTTTTGGTTCTATTGGCGGTGGTTTTATCGACCACTGGTGTGTTGATCGGGATGCTGGTCATGGATCAAGCCTTCTCAATCATCATGACCGGTACAGGGATTGTCGCTTTGGCCGGGATTGTGGTGAATAACAACATTGTGTTGATTGATACCTACCAAGAATATAGCTCCTATATGCCGAGACTGGAGGCCATCACACGCACAGCAGAGGCGCGTATTCGCCCGGTCTTGCTCACCACCATAACCACTATGGCCGGTCTCACACCCATGATGTTTGGCCTCAGCCTCGATTTCATCAGTGGCGGCTATACGGTCGACGCGCCAACGGCCTTGTGGTGGAAACAACTCGCCACGGCGGTGGTCTTTGGTCTCGGGATCGCAACTTTGCTGACATTGGTTTTCACCCCGGCAATGCTGGCGCTGCGGATCTGGATGGTCGCAGGAGCCTACGGGGCAGCAACGGCCGTAAGGGCCGGCGGATGGACGGCCGAAGGGCGCCGCATTCGCGAAGACTTACGGTTGGGCCGCTCCGCTAAAAAACTCCGCGGGCGCGAAATTTCTTGGGAAGATGCAGATCTGATCGACAGCAGCACGCCAAGATAAACCCACCATTAGGAGCTCTCCTCCGAGAGCTGTAGGTGCCATAGATGGGAATAGCGCCCCTCTTGGGCCAAAAGCTCCTCATGGCTACCGGATTCGACAATTTGCCCCTGCTCAAGCACAACAATGCGATCCGCATGAACGACGGTGGACAAGCGATGTGCGATGATCATCACCGTCCGCCCCTGCCCCATTTGAATCAGACTTTCTTGGATTTCATGCTCCGTTTGCGTATCGAGCGCTGAAGTCGCCTCATCCAATAATAAAATGGGCGGATTTTTCAACAAGCTGCGGGCAATGCCAACACGTTGTTTCTCGCCACCAGAGAGCTTAAGCCCCCGTTCGCCGACCATTGTGTAGTAACCATTGGGCAGACTTTGCACGAACTCATGAATTTGCGCCGCCTTGGCGGCCTGTTCAATCTCAGCTCGCGTCGCCGCATCGCGGCCATAGGCGATGTTGTAATAAATAGTGTCGTTAAACAAAACTGTATCCTGCGGCACAACACCAATGGCGTTATGAAGGCTGTTTTGTGACACATCGCGAATATCCTGCCCGTCAATCAAGACCGCGCCAGCGTTGACGTCATAAAACCGGAACAACAAGCGGCCAATGGTTGATTTTCCAGAGCCAGACGGCCCCACAATGGCCAGCGTTTTGCCCGGCTCCACCGTGAGATCGACACCCTTGAGAATGGCCCGTTCCGGATCATAGGCAAAATGCACATCACGAAACTCAATCCGTCCACCCGCCACACGCAAAGGAGGGGCTCCTGGCTTATCTTGCACCTCAGGCGGTTGCTCCAACAGGCTGAACATTTCAGACATATCAACCAGCGCTTGACGAATTTCTCGGTAGACGAACCCCAAGAAGTTCAGCGGCATCATCACCTGCATGATATAGGCATTCACAGCCACAAAGCCACCAACACTAATCATACCATCCGCCACACCTTGCACAGACATAAGCATCACAACCACCATAGCTGTATTGATGATCAGCGCTTGCCCGATGTTAATGAACCCGAGCGAATAGGAGGTCTTCAACGCCGACGTTTCATATCCCTGCATGGCGGCATCGTAACGAGCCGCCTCTCGATATTCCGCACCGAAATATTTCACCGTTTCAAAATTCAACAGAGAATCAATCGCCTTTTGGTTGGCATCATTGTCTTGATCATTCATCTGCTTGCGGATTTTGACCCGCCATTCGGTCACAACAGCGGTGAACCATACATAGGCGATAATCGCTACAACAATCACCAGCAGATAGCGCAGATCAAAAAAAGCCGCCAGAGCGCCGGAGATCAGCACCAATTGCAAGAGCAAGGGACCAATTGAAAACAATAAGAACCGCAGCAAAAACGCGACGCCCTTGACACCACGCTCCATGACCCGGCTCAACCCCCCAGTCTTACGACTGAGGTGATAGCGCAGAGACATATTGTGAATATGCTGAAACGTCTCGAGACCGACCCGCCGCAACGCGCGCTGCCCCACTTTGGCAAAGACCACATCCCGCAATTGTTGAAAGCCGCTGTCCAGGACCCGTGACACACCGTAAGCAATGGTCAGACCGCCGGCGCCCAACACAAACACAGAATACCCCGCATCCTTCCCCGACAGGCTATCCACCGCAGCTCCAAGAATCATAGGCGTCGCCACAGCCACGAGCTTGGCCAGGATCAAACTAGCCACAGCGATCAAAACACGCCATTTGACCCAAGCCTGCCCCGCCGGCCAGAGATAGGGCACGACGCGCCGCACAACCCCAATCTCTACCCGACGCCCCTCGGCTTGCTCAGAGGTGCCAAGACTTTTCACTAAATTACGATTCCTTACCTTTAATTTAAGTGGCGCCTTAGCGCTCAGTCTGGAATTTCAAAAACCTGGCCCGGATAGATCAAGTCTGGGTCGCGGATACGTTCTTTATTGGCCTCAAAGACTTTGAAATACTCAATACCGGCACCGTAGCTTTCTTTGGCGATGGCCCAGAGCGTAGATCCCGGCTGGACGGTTCGAACCCGGAACTTCTGTGACGGCGAGCGCAAGACGGATGCCGTATCGGCCGGTTGAGCCTCGATTGCCACAGTTTCCCCATCCGAGCTTCGCTCATCCTGTGGATTGAGCCCCGCTACTTCAGCTTGAACGGTCACCTCTACTTGCGTCACAGCCGTTTCGGACGCGGTGTCGTCTGCGGGTTCGGGCGCGTCAGAGGGCGGCGCATCCGCTTGCACGATTGGGGCTTCAGCGACACTCTGAGACGGCACTTCGACGCTTGGTTCCTCCGGCTCTGTCTCTGGCGCCATCAACTCGGCCAATTCTTCAGCTGCCTCGCGTTTGAACGGAGTTTCCGCGCGCGACACCACATCCCCTGTTGCATTTAATTCATCAACCCGCAGGGTATAAATACCAGGCTCAATATCGCTAAGCTCCAAGGTCCAATAGCCATTTGCCGAGATCTTACTTGTAGCGATAGATTGATTATCAAGGTAAATTCTAACAAAATTGCCAGCTTGACCCCGCCCCCCTAAAATCACATCTCCATTAGAGCTATAGGAAATAGTGTCAATTGTGACCGCAGGATTGGCCGCGCTTGGCGTTCTATCTTGCAACACGCGCACGCCATCTTCATCAGCCAGAATGACGGTTGCGGGGGCAGCATCCGCAGGGACCTCTGTTGAGGCCGTCTGTGTTTGAGCAGTCTCAATTTCAATATCAGTTTCGGTTTCATCGGTGGTTTCAGTTTCAGCCGGTACCTCAATCTCAGGCTCGAGACTCTCCGACGCTGCAACCGCCTCCTCGACAGGCGCAGGGGTGCTGTCTGTGGCAGAGGTGGCAACCGGTGCAGGCGCGACAAAAACAGTTTGCACCGAGACAACCGGACCTGATCCATCCTGCGCATAGAGATGTAGCTTCAGGCTCTGTTGATCGGCAGTCGCTTGAAGAAAGGCGAAAATGACAAATTGCCCGTTGCCAGTCAAATCCGCTCGTGCCTCTGGCTGTTCAACCCCATCCACGCTTAAAATCACATGGCCGCGACCCTGTGCTTGACCGGCGATGAGCGCTGAGCCGTCATCCTCAATGCGCACCACGTCAAATTTTGGAGCGGACAGGCTATTGCTTAAGGGTTCGACCGGCGTATCCGTGCCGGCCTCCGCAGTTTGACTATCGTTCGCCGTCTCCTCCGACGCGGCCTCAGCCGCGGCAGGGTCCGGCGCAGAGCCCGCATCTTGCGCAGGCGGATTGTCGCTTTCTGCCTTAATATCGCTCTCGGCGCCCGTCTCTGCCCCTGCCTCTGGCTCGGCCTCTGCCTCTGCCTCTGACCCAGCATCATTGGACGCGGGCGCCGCAGCCTCTTCAACCGTGGGACCTTCATTTTGAGGATCAACAGCGGCGCGAATTTGCGGATAGAACCACCACAGCAGAACCAGACCTATCACCCCAGCTATAATTGCCGCAGTATTGCGCGAAGGTTCGGTCACTTTTTTCTTATCGGTCACACTCATTTACCTGCATTCCCCAAGCCACTGTGTTATGCTATCAGGCACAACCAACCTGTCCAGCAAGAACTAAGGAATTCCTTAATATGTCGAAATCAATTTGTGTTTTTTGTGGTGCGCGCATGGGAAACAACCCCGCTTTTGAACAGGCGGCCCGAGATTTAGGCGACATCTTGGCAAAAAATACCTGGCGCCTCGTCTATGGTGCAGGAGATATCGGCTTAATGGGGACCGTGGCCAACAGCGCACAGGCGGCTGGCTCGACCACTTTCGGCGTCATTCCAGAGCATCTGATGCAAACGGAAGTCGGCAAGCGCGATGTGGATCGATTCATTATCACAGACGATATGCACAGCCGCAAGAAATTGATGTTCATCAACAGCGA
>Ga0206677_10004116_pt1 | contig 11994 bp, 14 predicted proteins | sample M130m12015metaG_FD_155475 | JGI IMG/M metagenome (GOLD analysis project Ga0206677, IMG submission 155475) | Ammonia-oxidizing marine archaeal communities from Monterey Bay, California, United States - M1 30m 12015 | ecosystem: Environmental > Aquatic > Marine > Intertidal zone | place: USA... | reverse complement strand
AACAGGAATTCTGTGCCTGTTTGCGTGTCAATTGCTTGTATAGTTATATTTACCGGAGGAGCGTTACCGCCAAAACTGTCTTGATTGCTGGTTACTGTAGCTGGTCCTGAAACCAGTTCTGCACCTGCTTCTCCTACTATGCCAGTCTCACCTGCTTTAATTTTACCACCATCTGCATACAATCCAAACGCACTACCAATGCCTCCAAAGAAATCACCAACCATTCCAAAGTTACCAATGCCATCTGCACCGCCACCGCTAAAGAGACTACCAAAGTTAAAGCCGCCGCCTCCGGCACCTTTACCAAATCCACCAAGTATATCATTTAACAATGTTCCTTGATTGAGTGTATCACTGATAAGACTTTTTAGTGTGCCTTTCCATAAATCTGCAAATGTATCAAAGCTCAAATTACCTTCAACTAATGCATCTGCAAATGTATCATTAAAGTCTTTGTTAAAGCCCTCAACAAATTCTTCACTTGCTGTTTTCATTGTTTTAGTTGCTTCAGCAAATTTCTCTGCTTGTATACCAACTAAGTCATTGTATTCTTTAGTGCTAAGTATGTTTTCATCTAATCCTCTTTTAAGAGTAGCTAATACTTCTTCATTTTCTCTCATTATTTTATTGAGAGGTTTTAGATTTTCTGTTACAGCTTGTAATTCAGCACCAAAGCCATCATCTTGGCTTTCTTTGAACAATTCATTACTTTTTGCTATTGCTTCATTGTATTCTGTGAGTGTGTATTCACCTAATTTGTATGCTTTTTCAATATCTAATATTTGCTGTTGATGTGCAGTAAGAGCCGCTTGTGCTGGAAATAGTGTATCCAACAAGCCTCTCATTTCTTCTTTGAATTCCGCTTCAGCCAACATTGCTTTGCCTTTGGCTGCGTTGTTGGCTTCTACAATTCTCTTGTGTCTTAGAATAGCATCATCATAGCCTTGTAGACTTTCAACTAACTCACGTTGGGCTGCTAATGCAGGATCAATATCACGCATTTCCTTTTTAAGTTCAACCAATGTTGATTCTAATTTTTCTGTGTTGCCAATACCTAATTCAAGTTGTTTGTTAACACCATCAATTTGTGTTTGTAATAATGCCATTTGTGTTTCAACTGGATGCGTTGCGGCATACAGTTTGTTGTTGGCAGTAACTAAATTATCTATTGCTAGTTTTTCTCTTTCTTTTGCTTCAGCAGCACGCATAACTGCGTCTTTGTATCCTGTCATACTTGCTACAAGCAATTTGTTAGCTTCTATTTGCTTTTGGACTTCAGGATCAAGCAACCTCATTTTCTCTTTTAGTAGATCAATTGCTTTGCCTAATTGGCCTGTTTCATCACCATTTTTTGTAATTTCTGCTGTGAGCTTACCAATTTGTTCTGTAATAATTTTAACTTGTGTTTCAGTTGGAAACAACTGTGCTGACAATGTTTCAAAGAAGTCTGAGAACTTTTCAGTTTCTTTAGCTGCTTCACTGGTGCCTTTTCCTAGGTTAACCATCATTTGTGCGTATGCATCAATGCTTATTAGTCCTGCGTTAAGCATTTCCTGGGCTTTTGATGCAGCCATTTCAACAAACACTAATTGTTCTGCACCTGCTTTGCTGTTGGTTACTAACTCATCAAAGAAGTTAGCAAACCTGCTTGCTTGTGTATCAAGTGGTTCAACAAGAGCTGCTATTTCATTTTTAATTTGACCAAGTAGTATTTTCCATTTCTTTGAATCACCAATGTTATTTTTTATTAAGAAGTTTAATGTTTTAATACTTTCATTGTATCTATCAGTTATACTTTGAACTGGATTTAATTGACTAAACAAGTCTTTCATAGCCATTACTTTATTATCAATAGCTTTTGCATTGGCTTTTTCAGCCTCTGCCATTCTAAACACAGCATCTGGATAAAATTTAATATTTTTAATATCCATTAATTCAAATGCTTTGCCAGTTTTGGTTGCTTCATTAGCCACACCATGTAAACTTTGTCCTAATGACATATAGCCTTCTGCTAATGGATGCGTAGCTGCTGTTTGCTCTTCTATTACTTCTGTAGTTAATACTGTTGTGTTCTTTAATGCTTCAAGTTGTTTTTCAAGTAAGAAGATCTCAGCACTGTTGCTAGCCATTGCGGCAGTGGCGCCTTCATACAAGTTAGGAATTTCAATAACTCTATCTTCTAAACTACTAAAGCCGTCATTTAAGTCATTTAAATCAACAGTAAAGTCTTGATATGGTGCTCCCATATCAACCATTGATTTTTCTAATTCTTTATTTTTATCTTTAAGACTTGTGAGTTTCTCTTCAATTGTAGCAATTTCTTTTGCTAATGTATCTGCATCCATTGATGGTGCTGTTTCACCAAACGCTTTGTTTAATGCTAGTGTTCCTACTGTTAATGCCGCAATACCACCTGCTAGTGCTGCCCAACCTGCTGGACCACTCATTGCCATAACTGTCATTATACCAGTGGCCATTATTCTAAATGCACTAGCGGCCTTTAATGCCCAACTTGCTAGTTTTAGTCCTATGATTATTTTGGCTGCAGTTTTAAACTTATCTGAATGTTCTGCAATAAACTTAACACCATCACCTAATGCTATAATGCCTCTTGCTAGGTTTTCACCAAGTGCAACTGCCATATCATTTATAGCTTCAGCATTGTCAGTCATAAACTTGTCTAGATCACCTAATTGTTTTTTGAGTTCTGGGAACAAGCCACTTTCCATAGTGGTCTTTTTGAATTGCATCCACTTGTCACCCATCATACTTACTTGACCAGTCCAAGTTTTAGCCATTTCAGCACTTGCACCTTTAACACTTGTAGTTCCGTTTTCAAATGCCTTACGTATCATCATTTCTGTTTGTGCAGCTGTATACTTGACTCCTTCTTGGAAGCCTAACATACTCTTAACACCTTTTTCACGGAAGATGTCTGCGGCAGCTATACCACCACCAAATGCACGTTGTAACTGACTGGCTGATTCTTGGAATGTCATTCCAGTAGCCGCAGCAATATCACCAGCCATACTTAATGTATCTGCTAATTGATCTACGCTACTTACTGTTAATAAACTTGGTGCAGCCGCTGCCATTTCTTCCATACTGAATGCTGCATTACCTGCCGCTGTTTCAACTATGTCTAATGCTTTAGCACCATCTTTGGCGTTACCAGTTATGTATTTTAACTGAATGCCTAATTCTTCAAATTGTTTTGCTGTATTAAGAAAGCCTGTGGCAAGTTTCATTCCACCAAGTGCTGTTGCGGCCGCCGCCGCTGCTGTTCCCATTTTTCTGAAAGTGCTGTTGGCTTTTACTGCCTTGCTTTCAATGTTGCCTAATTGTTTTGTTACTTTCCCTAAGGCTCTTGATGCTTTGTTATTAGCAACAATATCAATATCATATCTACTAGTTCCACTCATAGTGCTGTCCTTTATCTCTGCCTTGTTTTTCTAAGTGCTGGTTCAACAATGCCACGTGGAGCTTGCCTACTGGTAGGTCTGCCTTCTGATCCATCTAGTATTGAAGCATAACCAACACGGTTATCAATAATCTTTTTACGGGTTGGAGTTCCACGGCCAATGTCTAATGGTTCACCTGTTTGTCTCCAAGTCCTACGGGCAGCACCTGTGTCAACGGGAGTTGTGCTACGTAAATTACGTGTGAGATCAACAACATACTGCTTAAAGTCAGCTTGCACTTGCTTTTTTATATTTTTACCTACGCCTGCTGCTTTCATGCTGTTGATCCTTATCTTTTAGGTTGATTCTTTTTGGATTGTTCATTCTTATATTCATAATATTTAGCCCATCCTTCAAGTTCCAAATAACTCATATTATTCATAATCCATTCAACGCTGTGACCTAGTTCTTCTGCTATCCTAAAGATAAACAGTAGCTCTAGATCTTGTTTTAGTTTCCCAGGTCTGCTTTAGCCTGTTCCTTTGCTGCTTGCATTTCACTTACAACACGGATAATAACTTCTGGGTCTACTTCACGCATCATTACAATTTTATCTGCTGGTGAAAATGCGTTTGATCCATCTTTGTGTAGTGCTTTAGCTAATAGTGTTTCAACTAATGCTTCTACCATCTCACCTTTAGAATGTAGGTCTAAGATCTTTTTCTCTGTTGCAAATGTAGTTGCCGTTTTGAAGTAGATTGTGCAATCCCATTCTGGAACATGGATCTCTTTTAATTCTTGTGTCATAGCACTTCTAAAGTGGCTTGTTGCGTTCTTTAGAATGCTTGGTTTATTTTCTTTGCTCATAATATAGTTTCCTTGTCTTTTAGTTTTTGCATATTCAACAGCCTAATAATTTAGGGTTACTGTCTAGGTCTGCAATTAAACCTAAGAAAACTGTGGGCATTTCTACCCACAGCTTAATAGTTTACAACTTAAACAGTGATGTCTGTTGCTAGAGCGCCTGTTCCAGTAAAGCTAAGGCTTACTGTTTGAACGTCACCTAGTGATGCATCATTGTCAATTGAAGTTACAATTGCGTTGCCTGTGAAGCTTAGTGTTCCACCACTTACTGGGTAAAATACTAGTGCTACTTCAGACCCAACTGTGAACGCATTGGCTGCGCCTGATGTTGCGTCATCTGTGAAGTTAGCGTCTGCTGAACCTTCCCAAGCTAACAATCCTGCTTTATTTTCTTTCCATACTGACCCCATGTATGCACACTCTAGCGTTTCTGCGTTTTGTGATACATTCCATGCTGTCAACATAGCTATGTTTGTGCCTCCTACTGAGAGAGCACCGTCTTTTCCTGCGTAACATGCCATATCATTTTCTCCTGATTATGTATTATTTAATTGGTAACAATATTCTACAGTGAATATCATTCTACAACTGGCAAAAGGTGCACTTTCCCCAGTCTCTACAGTCTCAACTCTTGTGAGCCTAATATCTTCAACAGTGTTAGTCAAAGTTCTGTCTGCCATTAGTGTATTTTCAATAGCCTCCACAGCAATGTTCCGCTGTGTATCTCTTTCTCTTCCACCAATAACTAAAACAACAGCAACTTCCAATACACCTTCACGCATCAACCCAGTTGAACCCATTGTCATAGTAATATCATCAATGTCTTCATCTGTGGTTTCAACATATACGGCTGGAAATGCTGTCTTGGCAAGTTCTTCAATCACAATAGGATCACGTTCAACTTTGCCAAGTTTTACACTACGTTGTGCTTTCAGTAACTTAGTAATCTCTACTAATATATCTTCACGGCGTGCCATTATCTATACAACCTAGTTTGACTTGCTGTAACTATATCTTTGTTAACATCAATAGTTCCATCATCATCAAAATCATATTTAATTCCAACACCAAACTGTAATTCCCATTCATCATTATAGCGTTCTTTGTAAAACTCTATTTGTTCTCTGAATGGATCACCTTCTGGTCTAAACGTTGAAAGTCTTGGTAGTATATAGGCATACATTGCTTGATATACAGTAGTCTTAGTCCACTGTGCCTCAACTAATTTGCTACTAACAAACTCAGTCCTGCTATAGAACTTGTTCCACCATTTAAATTGAATCATGTTGATAACATCAGTTTCAGCCTTGGCCAGTTCTTCTGTCCAATCATCAACTCCTTGTTGGAAAACTTCCGGAGCGTATTCTTCTAAATTTGTATTTGTTGCAAATGCCATTTTCTTCTCCTGTTGAATAACTAGGGACCTAAGCCCCTAGTATTATGCTTTGAGTTGTATTATGCTGCGTCCTGAACAATAACACCACGTGTTGCGTCAATAACGCCCACTTGGAATGCTGTTGAGGCTACAATATCTTGTCCAACTGCTGCTGCACGTCTCTCAGCTTCAAGTCTAACACCACCTTGTGTTGCAAGTCTCATTGCATCATTTGAGAATACTGCAAACTTAGTGTTTGTTAGTGAAGTGTTTGTGTCATTCAAGTATGAACTTGTATAACATGGAACACCTGCAATTGTGCCAATAAAGCCTGATTTCATTGCTGCGTTTTGTGTTTCTGAACCTGCAAATGCTGATCCGGCTACTGCACCCATAAACTGGTGATATGCTGCTGCTGAAACTACACATGTTAGTGGTCCGTTGTCACCAGCTTCTCTGATCATACCAACTGAACGGTAGAATTGATCTAAGATAGTTGCTAAATCAAATTCATCAACTGTTAAGCCAGCCATTGCTGTTGATACCATAGTATCTACTTTTGCTGCAATTGCGTTACCCATAACTCTACCCATGTCATTTGCGTTAATACCGCCAATGTCACGTAATGTAGTTCTTGCTGCAATTAGTTCTAAATCAAGGTTAACTGCTGCTGCACCTGGCTTAAGAACAGTTAAGTCTACGCCTGGATCTGCTTCAGTAGTAATTGATTGAGCTGCTACTGCATCTAGTTTTGCTACTTTAACTGAGTCTGAACCTGCTGGAACGTCTACAGTTGGAATCAATACACCAGGAAGGTATAGTGAGTTTTCTTGTGCAGCAAAGATTGTTGCTGCTTGTGTTGGGACCATTAACTCTGGTAAAGAGAATCCTGATCCATATTGGTTAGTTGTTGCCATAATATTTTATCCTTTATATTATAAAATTAAACTTTGCCTTGTGCTTTGAGTTTTTTGTATATTTCTCTATGCTCTGGCTTGTTTAAATCAAGTTGTGCTAGATCCAAACTCTGTGGATCAGCGTTATTTGTATTACCCGTAGAACCTGCACCACTTGGGCCGGCACTTTTGAAATACGTGTTTCCAGATAAGAACTCTTCAACTAGGTTGTGAACTGTCATAGGATCTGCATTATCCGTATAACGTTGTTTACCTTCTTTGTCAGTAACCATTACGTTACCGTCTTCTCCTAGTTTAATCTGTCCTCTCAGTAGTTGAGCTACGTGATCAGGAGCAACACTTTTGGCTTTAGATGCCGCATCAATTAATGCACCATCAATCTTAATAGTTTCAAGCTCAGAACGTAGTCTATGGATTTCTCCTTCTGACTTTTCCTTTTGCTTTTTAAGAACACCGTTAAAGTCTTCCTTATTGATCAGTTTCTCTTCCTCAACTTGCTCTTTCAAGCTCTTGAGTGCGTTGTATTCCTCTAAGTCAACATTTTCAAACTTCTTGTTAACTTGGGCAATCCTTTTACCAATCAGTTCATTTACCTCTTCTTGAGTGAACGTCTTAGTTTCAACCTGGGATTCTGTATTTTGGCCTGTTGCTGTATCCCCAGTGTCTACAGTTTCAGTTTGCATTTCTGCACCATGAGTTTCAATTGTCATGTCAATATTCCTTTGTTAAGTTAGGGTTAGGGTGTAATATTACACCACACTTACTTTATATGTTTATTTATCCTTTTGGATTTCATTCATTGGGCATCCAATAGTGTCTGCAATTGTATCCACCACGGACTACAAAAGCATCACCTGGTTCTTTTCCAGCCCAACTTCTGCTACTCCAAATGCTTTGTATTTCATCTATAGTGAGTTCTTCACCTAACATTTCCATACAAAACGGTCTGCTACTTTCAATAATGCTACCACTGTATGTGAACTTTTCAATTCCCAAACGTGTGGCTCTTGCTTTTGCAAATGCACCATCAAAACTTCCTACAACTTTATCTACTACAGTAGACATCAATACAGCCAAACTGGCTGATGTGTTTACTGTTTTAGGTAATTTACTTTTTATTTGTGCAGCTAACTTACTAAGATCCTCTGATGGTGTTCCTGGTGTTAGTTGCATCTTACGTAGTTTACGTTGCATACTGCGTATACTTGGATCATTAGTTTCCATTTGTATTCCGCTAATTCTTGCTCTTGCACTTTCTACAATCTGTGTTATGGCCAATCCTGCTACAGTGGCTAATACTACTGTGCTTACTACATCTTCATCAGCACTTTGAAATGTTTTACTTAAACTATCACTGCTGGTTTGAATTAATGTATTAGCTGTAGTGTTATCTTCTATAGTGCCTGGATACTTGCTTTGTGCTATCCAGTCATTGCTAATGTCACTAAGAGGTTGTGCCACAGATCTCACAGTCTGACTGTTCCTATTAAACGCTGCAATGATCTGTGGTCTTACCAAGTCAACTGGTAGACCTTGGGCTACCAGTTCCGCTACTTCATTCTCTAAACTCTTTACACTATCAAAAGTGTCTGCATCTATTGAATCAAGTGTGCGTTGTAAGACCTTATCATGTTTTTTAACATTGAAAGCCAAATTTATTCACCTTCATGTTTAAAGCCCATTTCTTCTAATGCCAAATGTTGTGCTTCATCTGTAACAACTACTGGCAATCCTGAAATAGGATCTGTCATTTCATGGACTTCAAAGTCTGAAGTTTCCATGTCTGCTAATATCTTTGATTGTATTTGATCATCATCTACTACTAGTGCAACAACTTGTTTGCTGATCTCATCTTGGAACATCTTGTTGTTTACACCTGAACTACGTGCTTGCATAAGCAAGTTAAGTTCTAAATGTTCATCACGCATATCAAATGTATCTGGATAATCAATAGTGAATGTTTCTGGATAGTTCATATCTTGCCAATCCATCCATATGTTCCACATTTGTAGTTCTGTTTCACGCAATGTATCTGCAATGTCTGCCAGTTTAGCGTTTAATAACTGACGTTCTGTTTGTATTGCTACACCTGACATTGGAGTGCCATTTGTAGCTTGTATGCTTGACGTATGTGTCATACGTTGTATTGCTTCTACTGAATTTTCAATTGTTTTAAGTATTGAATCTGCTGTGCTTAGTGTTGGTTGTAGCAAATATGGTTTTAATCCAGCGTCAACACTTTCATCTAAGTTAAGTATTGAACCTGCACCTGCTACAGCATCTGTGCTTGTAGGCTTAACTAATGTAGGGTGTCCACTTATTCTAATAGCCTGTTCAGCCTCACTAAGTAGGTTGTAGATAAACTTTTGTTGGTTAGCCACGTCTGCAATCAAACTGTAGCCAACACCTTTTGTTGGTGACTTTAGTGGAGCATGAAACACAAAAGGAATGTAACCCAATGGGTTGTCATGTTCTTCATATGCACTAATACTATGGTAATCACCAGTGTTTTCATCTTTGGTTACTGTGTATTTGTGAACACTATCTTTGTGCCAACAAGTAAATACTACATGTTCATCATTTTCACTCTCTCTCACTTTGATATATTCCAATTGCATTTTGCCTGCAATATCACGTTCATAATACCAATCTAAAACGTTTTGTGGTGTATACATAGCCGCATAAGCACGGATACCCAATGCTATTGCTTCAGCTTCTGTTTCTACTTTGTAACTTGGTTTGTCTACAAGTATCCAAGTGCTTCCATGCACCATTGCCAAATCATTTGCAGTCTTTAAGAAACTGTCCATGCTTTGACCTTCTTGGTCTGTGTCTTCCATCCATTGTTCTACCAATGGGTTATTGATCAACAGTCCAATATCACGTTTAGGTAGTGTTCTAAACAAGAAGCTACGGTAAATGTCTACTGTTGTTTGCACATGGTTATCTAATGGAGTGCTGTTAAGGCGTTTTCCATACTGGTCCCCAGGCGCTTGATTTTCACCAATGTATTGTGTTAAGTAACTACCACCTTTATACAATTCACCACCCACGTATGATTTGTAATGATAGTTGGCCTGTTCAGCTACAGAACTGTAACTTGGATGGGTTTGTTCTAGTTGTTCTAATGTTAACATAATTATATTTCCTTTATAAAGGTAGTCATTCAATAATGATCAGTTATTGTCACTCTATATCAGTTATTTATCCTTTTAATAATGTCCAAATAACTGTGCACCTACGGGTGCGTCTTTTGGTTTGTTTGTTCTGATAGGGTTTATCCAATGCACAAGATAACCTAATGCATCATTCATGTGGTCTAAATTACCACCTTTGTCTGGAATATGTGTGCCTAACTTGTATGTTTGGCTACTAATACATTTGATCAAGTTCTTACACTTGGGATCAACACGTAGTTTTACACTTCCGTCTACTGATTTAAGGCTTGCATTTACACTTGCAATCCTGTCTTTAACAGGTGGATTAATACTTTTAACTTTTAATGTAAATCCACTGTTGCGTAGTATGTGATGGTCTGAAGTATTTGAACTGGTTTTTCTTGCTTGTCCTGATGCATCTGGATACACCCATAACCTATTGTCCGGATATCTGTTTAGCAATTCTTCTGCCATTTCATATGTGTTTGAACCTTCCATACTAATCTCATCTATAACGCTTATTTCATTGCCATTAACTCTGGCTATTGCAGCTACTAGTGGACTAACGTTAAAGTCCATTGCAACGTGTAGTATTTCATTCTTCTTGAAGTCTATGTCTTGTTTCTTTATATGTTCTGCACTGTTCCAATTGTAATAGATAGCACCTGCATAGCTTTCAAAACTTGCTTCATACTCTTGGCGGAATTCCTTCTCACCTAATTCATTACGTGCAGCATCAATCTCTTCTTCAGGAACATTACCACCTTCAATTGTTGTGTATTGAAACGCACTCCAATTGTCTTGACTTGGTGCACCTTGCCACAGTTCATATATCCAACTACCTTTGCCTTGTGGTGTAGTAATAAACATAGCACCACCTTGTCTATCTGACAGTGCTGGTCTACATACTTCAGTCCACATCTTTTGATTAATCATTGCTGCTTCATCCATTACCAAGTAGTCCATGCTTACACCACGCAAGTTATCAGGGTTATCACCTGAACGTAAGAATATTTGACTTCCATTTACTAACTTAATAGTTAAATCACTTTCATTAATCTTCTTTGCCCACCTACACCGTATAAACTTCTCTTTGATATCATCCCAAAGGATTTGCTTACACATCTTGTATGTTGGTGCAACATAAAAGATCTTACTGTTGGGAAACCTTGCATGTTTGGCCATCTCATGCATTGATAACCAACTCTTTCCCCAACGTCTTCCTGCAACAACAACTTTAAATCTATTGGCGTCATTGCTTACTGTTTTTTGAACATCACTTAGTGGCATTACAAATTATCTCACAGCTTTCACTATCCATATATTCTCCGTTGCTAAAGAACTGTCTTGTTACTGTTTCTCTTTTAACTTGTCCGCCTTCTACAAATATTGTTTCCAAGCGTTGTGTTTTTATTTTACCATCTGGTTGATCCAATTTGGTATCCCAATGGTCACTATTAATATGTCTTTTCATTACTTCTCCTTGTTGCTTTTTGAACCTACGTATAAACCAAACCAAGCTGCACCTGCACCAACTATAGTTGATATAAAGCCAGCTTGTGCATTGCTAGGATTTTCTAACGCCATAAACCATTGTGTTGAGTTGTAGAATACAACCATATAGAATAGTATTAGTAGCCTAGGGATTATCCTCCATGCATCTAGGTTGTTGGGGGTTATTTTCATTTATACTACTGCTACAGTGTTAAATGTAGTCCAGAGCCAATAGCTGATTGCAACTATTGCCACAACTGCCCATACTCTTTTGTCTTTTAAATGTTTTTTCATAATACTTCCCCTTTTATTTAGAATACTTCTTTTTACCTTTTTTCTTCTTTTTATACGCCATTTTTAATCATCCCTATTACTGTTGACACAACAAGCAGGCCTAATACCCACCATATTCTATTGTCAATCTTTTCTATTGCTTTTGTTTGTTTGCACATATCAGCTTCCAGATGCCTCAAGTGGTTGTCTTTTATTGTTTCAATTGAATGTTTAATTTCAACAATATCTTTTGCATTTTGTTCTGTGACTTCTGCCCACTTGTGTTCTGATTTGCTCATAATAGCTTTCCTTTTAGTTTAATCTGTCCACGGTAGTATTGTTCCCGCTTCCTCATCTAACGGAGTATCTGTTTGGTTAAGAACGTTTTTACCTAGCCATATCTGCATAGTAACATTGTTCTTTTCCATAGCGTTTCTCCACTGTGCTCTACGTAATGCTATCTTACCTTGGCTTTTGCCCTCATCAATAACATCCCTATAGTTCCTATTTAA
>Ga0206677_10004114_pt1 | contig 11996 bp, 13 predicted proteins | sample M130m12015metaG_FD_155475 | JGI IMG/M metagenome (GOLD analysis project Ga0206677, IMG submission 155475) | Ammonia-oxidizing marine archaeal communities from Monterey Bay, California, United States - M1 30m 12015 | ecosystem: Environmental > Aquatic > Marine > Intertidal zone | place: USA... | reverse complement strand
TTTAAGCCCCAATCTTCTTTTGAGATCATTTCAGCTCCTTTTGAAACTAAATAATCTTCGAACTTTTGTACTGTCTCCTTTATCTGAGTGTCAGATAAAACGGGATTCAAAATGAAAACAGTTTCGTAATGATTCATAAATTAATTATTTATTGATTATTTTAAGGATGCAAATATACTAACTTTTTTAGATTTAAAAGCAGATTTTTAAATTTAAGTTTCATGAGCTATTTTAGAGATTAACTTGCTGTTTGACTATACCCAGACACTCTTAGAAAAATTGATTATAATTCATTCGTAAATTTCTCTTTAAACATGAAAAACTTAGTCATTTTCATTTTCTTCATCACTTTTAGATACTTTATTCCAAACTTTGATTTCATCCCCTTCCGTTACTCCTTCAAGTACTTCAACATTTACATTGTCTGAAGTCCCTAATTTTAAGGTTCTTTTTTTAAATGTATTCTCTGCTGTTCTAACCTCTACGTAGGGCTCTTCTGTTTTTCTGTCAAATCTTAATAAGGCTTCTTTAATTGCCAATATACTATCTTTTTCTTCTAAAATAATGTCTGCATTGGCACTGTAGCCTGCTCTGATGAAAATGTTATTATTCAATGTGACGTCTGCTTTAATTTTAAATTGAACGGCTCCTCCTTCTTCAGTACCTTTTGGGGCAATAAAATTCAATTTAGCAGGGAATTTTACTCCCTCTATTGCACCGATTGAAACTTTGATCATTGCTCCATTGATTAATTTACCAACTTCAGATTCATCTACTTTACCTTCAAAAATCATTTTACTCATATCGGCAATGGATGCAATAGTTGTACCAGCATTAAAATTATTTGATTGAATTACTTGATCCCCTTCTTTAACAGGAATTTCTAAAATTGTCCCTGACATTTGAGCTATAATATTGGTATTCGCAGAGGCACCAGAACCAGAAAAACCTTTTTTTATGATTTGATAATCATTTTGAGCATTTTTCAAATCTTGTTTTGCTTGTTTATAGGTAAGTTCCACAGTTTCATATGCCGATCTTGCAATTACACCTTTGTCAAATAATTGCTTGTTTCTGTTATAGGAAAGAGTTGCATTATCAAGGCGTAATTTAATATTGTTTACTCGTCCTTTTGCACTTATTAACGATTGTTCATTAGGGACGACTCTGACCGTAGCAATCAAGTCACCTTTTTTTACTTTGTCACCTTCGAACAATAAAATTTTATCTATGATTCCTGTTATTTGTGGTTTTATTTCAATTTCTTCTAGAGGAATTACTTTTCCTGTGGCTACCGTTTTTTTTGTGATGGATGTTTTAAATGGTTTCTCTGTTTCATATTCAATGATGTTTTTTTTATTTTTTTTACCAAACCATATCAATGCAGCTGCAAATAATATAACGATAATACTTAACATAATTTTTGCTCTTTTACTCATGATTTCTTTATTTGTTTTTATTCTTCTCTAAGTGCTTCTATAGGTTTTAACTGGGTTGCCATGTGTGCAGGAATTAATCCAATTAATGTTCCTAAAACTATTAATAAGGTACTTGCAATCAAAATAATAGGAATATTAACTGTTGGGTTGATTAGTGCTGCGTCTGGACCTTGACCAAAAGCAGTGTCCATAATATATAAGACAAATGCTCCAAAAACAATTCCTAACATTCCTGCTGTACTTGTTAAAAAAACAGATTCTAATATAATTTGTTGGCGTATACTTTTTGGAGTCGCTCCAAGCGCTCTGCGAATTCCTATTTCTTTTGTACGTTCTTTTACAGTAATTAATAAAATATTACCAATGGCAAATACTCCAGCGATTAACGTAGCAATTCCCACAAACCAAGTTAAAAATTGCATGCCCGTTAGAAAACCTATCAACCTACCGATTTCCTTACCGAGATTTACACTTCCAAATGCCCTTTTATCTTCTGGATGTACTTTATGCAAGCCTTTCAAAGTTAATAGAACATCTTTTTCCATTTGTTCAATATCTATTCCATCATTAGCTGTAATCATCATCCAATCAATTTTGTCAGATGTATTGTATACTTTTTTGAAGGTTGAAAAAGGAATATAAGCGGTATCACGATCAAAATTTATTCTATTTGAAGGTTCATACACACCTACAACCTTATAATTGATATTATTGATCTTAATATACTGTCCAATAGGCATTTCTTCTTTATCGAACAATTGTTTTTGCATGTCCTCAGAAATAACAGCTACTTTGGATAATGACATAATATCATTATCGTTTAAGAAACGACCAAGAATTAATTTTTTCTTTTGAATTTGATCTAAAATTGGAAAATCTCCACTTACTTTAAATGAACCTGATTTAAAATTTCGGACGATTAAATTCATTGTTTGATTTCTAGGAGCTAATAATTTAATTTCTTCTGAGTATTCAGATTTTAAAACATTGATATCATTCATCGTTAAACGAAAGCGTCTTCCCTTCTGAAACCCTTTAAAAGGGGTATCTGTAGATTGTGTCCAAACAAAAACACTGTTGGTCGCTAAATTACCAAAAGCGTTTTTAAAACTATTTTCTAGTCCTCGGGTAGCACCTAACAATACAATTAATAAAAAAATTCCCCACAAAACTCCAATAATGGTAATTCCTGTTCTTATTTTGTTTTTACGTATGCTTCCGTAAATTTCTTGCCAAGTATCTGAATCAAATAAAATCTTCATAATTAATCTGCTCTTAGTGCTACAATAGGCTTTATACTAGCGGCTCTTTTTGCTGGAATATATCCCGCAATTAAACCTGATAAGATTAATGTAATTGTTGCTAGTAATACAATTTCAGGTTGTACGCTTGGATCTTTAATAAAATATTTTTTTTCTAAACTATTTCCGATCAAACTTAAAATATAGGTTCCTATAGATAATCCTATATAACCAGCTATTGTTGTAATTAATATAGACTCTTGAACAACCATTGCAACGACAGATGAAGGTTTAGCACCCAATGCTTTTCGAATTCCAAATTCTTTCGTTCGCTCCTTGATGACAAATATCATAATATTACTAATTCCAATAATGCCTGCAATTAATGTACCTGATCCAATAAAAGCAATGATTAAATACAAGGCAAACATTATAATGCTCACAAACTTATTTGCTTCTGCCATATTTCTTATAGATAAGGCACTTTGATCCTCTGGGTGGATGTTCAGTTTTTGACGCATTTCTCTTTCTACTTTTTTTCCAAATGCAATGGCTGCATCTGTACTTAAATTTCGATTATATCCCAAATTAATTTGATTGATATAATCGTTGTTACCATACATCATCTGTGATGTAGAGACAGGGATGTATGCAATTCTTTCTTCATTATCACCACCTTCATCTGAAAAAACACCCACAATTAAAAAAGAACTACCGTTTACATTTACTCGTTTTCCTATAGCTGGTTTTTCTCCAAATAGATCTTTTTTAATAAGTCTACCGATCACAATTACTTTCCTTTTTTGTCTGAGATCTGATTTATTTATATAACGTCCTTGCTCTATACTTGTTTTTTCTAAAAATTGATAATCTGGATGAACTGCTTTTACGGAGTAATTATTTGCGTTATTTTTATATTTAATCGAAAAATTTTTATTAATTCTTGCAGATTCATACTCAATTTTATCACGATATTTTTCTGTGATATAATTGAAGTCTTTATTTTTTAATTGAATTGTTCTACCAGTTTGAAGCCCTTTGTAGGGTTTTGTTGTCTTCCTTACTCGAACAAACATCATATTTTGAGCATTGTCTGCAAAAGCAGATTTAAAAAAATTGCTCAAGCCATTTGCTACTCCAAAAAGTAATGTGAATAATAAAATTGCAAAGGCTACCGTAAAGCCAGACATTATGGAACGTAATTTGTTTTTTCGAATACTCTGGAAAATTTCTCGCCAACGATCTAAATCAAACATTCTTGGGACTGTTTATTTTTTAGTTAAAAAATCATTAATAATAACGCCGTCTTTTAAATGAACAATTCTTTTTGTTTGATCTGCAACTTCTTGTTCATGTGTAATTACAAACACGGTCATTCCCTCTTCATTGATCACTTTTAATAAATCCATTACAGAGTTTGTTGTACCAGAATCTAATGCACCTGTAGGTTCATCTGCCAACACAACTTTTGGTTTGGTTACCAAAGCTCTTGCGATGGCAACTCGTTGTTTTTGTCCTCCAGATAATTCGTTAGGCAAATGATTTGCCCATTCTTTTAAGCCTACTTTCTCTAAATAATTCAATGCAACTTTTAAACGTTCCTTTCTTTTTATTCCTTTGTAATATAAAGGTAAAGCAACATTCTCTAGCGCTGTCTTGTAGGATATCAAATTAAAAGATTGAAAAACAAAACCTAAAAACTTATTTCTGAGGATCGCTGCTTTTTTCTCATTCATGTTTTTTATTAGTTGCCCATTTAAAAAATAATTGCCTTCATCGTGAATATCTAACAAACCAACAATATTCAATAAGGTAGATTTTCCAGACCCTGAAGATCCCATAATAGAAACAAATTCGCCCTCTTTGATATGCAAGTCAATTCCCTTTAAAACATGAAGAGAGTCTTTACCAATTGGATAAGATTTGTGCAGTTTTTCTATTTTAATCATGAATGTTTTGTATTTATGGCAAAGTACTTAAAGCTAGTTACAGCTATTGCTAATTTTTTGTTAAATAGGACGGTTTTAATTGAACATGCTAAAGTCATAAGACGTTCAATAAAAACGAATGTTACAAGAATTATAAAAAATATATAAAGTATCTTTGTTATCTAAATTATCATTCTCAAATAAATGATTGATATTCCAAAAAACAAAAAGGTTATTTTATTCGATGGCGTTTGCAATTTGTGCAATCAATCTGTGTTAAAAATCATCAAGTATGATAAACATAATACCTTTTTATTCACTGCATTACAATCTGAAAAAGGGAAAGAAATCCTAACCCTTTTGAGAATTAATTCCTCTAAAGTAGATTCTATTATACTATATGACCCCGGTGTTTCTTATGATATAAAATCTACTGCTGCCCTAAAAATTATGGAAAATTTTAAAGGATTATGGAGAATAAGTTCCCTTTTTTTATTCATTCCTGAGTATATTAGAAATTACCTGTATGATGTAATTGCTAAAAATCGTTATAATTGGTTTGGTAAAAAAGAAGACTGTATGATACCAACACCAGAATTAAAAGCTAAATTTTTACTATAATAATGAACTTACCCAAAGATTTAAAGTGTATTATTTTTGATATGGATGGTGTCATTATAGATTCTGAAGAAATCCATAAAAAAGCCTATTACGAAACGTTTGTTTCAATTGGAGTAAATGTTTCTGATCAACTATACAAAACACTCACAGGGTCCTCTACTTTGAATGCTTTTCAAAAACTAGTAACTCATTTTAATTTGGATGTAGATCCTGAAAAATTGGTTTTAGAGAAAAGAAAAAAATATGTAAACTTTTTTGAAAATGACCCAACGTTACATTTGGTTGAGGGTGTGGAGGAATTTATTAAATATTCTTTTAATAGGGGCTTTACTTTAATTTTAGCCTCCTCCTCTGCGATGGTTAATATTGATAGAGTTTTTAATAGGTTTGATTTGAATTCTTATTTTACCGCTAAAATTAGTGGTGCAGAGTTAAGAGCTTCCAAACCACATCCTGAAATCTTTGAAAAAGCAGCAAAATTAGGAAAATCACCAAAAGAACAATGTATTGTTATTGAAGACTCTGATAATGGTGTAAAATCCGCTAATGATGCAGGTATTTTTGTTGTTGGATACAAAAATCCCCTGGTAAAGGATCAAACTCTAGAAAATGCAAATTTTATAATTGAAAGTTTTGATGAATTAAAAAGTTCTATTTAAGTAGCGTTGATCAAATTATCAAGAAAAGTGAACCAATTGATCTATTTTCTTATTCCTCGGGTGGATATCCGTGAATTTTCTCAAAATCTTGATCAAAATTAGACCGTAAATACGCATTGAGTTTTTTTCTGTAATCTTCTTTCAACCAAGTAACAAAATTATGTGTACTCTTTGAAATGCATTTTGCATATCTATTGATTCTGTCATCGATTTCCTCCCCTAACATTTTTGCAAGTATCAATGCATCAAAAACATCTTCACTATTTTCAATACACATTTTTGCATGGTGTACGATAGATTTTTCTAAAACTCTTTTCGAGGATTCTCCTAATCTAATGGTGTCGATATATACTTTTTTCATATCGAAATAAATATCGGTAGACTTTGAAAACTCACTTTTAACATCTGCAGGTAACTCATACCTGAATGTACTTTCGATCTCCTCATCAGATAAAATTGCATTTAAATAATAATCCGGAGCTCTAAACATTTTTTGCCAATCTAAATCTGCACCCCATGGTCCAAATCTGTGAAAATTATTACCTAAGTCTATAACGTCAAATGTGTTTTTATGATCCAATACTCTTGAACCACGTCCAATCATTTGATAATATAAAGTTAATGACTTTGTTGCCCTGTTGAGTATAATGGCTTCAATTGTTGGTTCGTCAAATCCAGTAGTTAAAATACTTACAGAGGTAATAATCGCATTTGGAGTTTTATGAAACCACTTCAAAATAAGTTCTCTCTCACTTTTTGAATTTGTATTGTCCAAATGAGCTATAGGGTATCCCGCTTTTTTAAATGCATGAAACACCTGTATGGAGGTATTAATACCATTATTAAAAATTAATGTTTTCTTTCCTTTTGCAGTTTCTTCATAGGCAGAGACCAATTTGGAAAGCATGTCTGAATTTGTATATAAATCTTCAGAAGATTTTACCGTATAATCACCATTTGCTCCTACTTCTAATGATGTCAATCCAACATTATAAGAATATAAATTTGCACTTGATAAATAATCATTATCAATAAGATGTTGAATGGATTCACCAACGAATAACTCTTGATAATTTTCATACATCGGAAGTTTAATGTTAGAACTTAATGGCGTTGCTGTTACCCCAAGAATAAAAGATTGATCAAAAAACTTGAAAATTTTGGTAAAAGAATTATAATGCGCTTCATCTACTATAACCAAACCAATATCTGAAATGTCTAGTTTTTCATCATTCAATCTGTTTTTTAACGTCTCTACCATCGCTACAAAACAACCAAATTGAGATTGATCGTCTAGTTTAGCAGTAGAATTAATGATTTTATTAGAAACACCAAACTCGCTCAACATCCTAGAGGTTTGTTTACTTAATTCAATTCTGTGTGTCAATACAAGAACTTTCTTTTTAAAAGTTTCTAAATATCGTCTAACAATTTCTGAAAAAATTACTGTTTTTCCACCTCCAGTTGGTAATTGGTATAACAGGTGGTAATCTTTAGGTGCATCTTCAAATCTTCTAAAAATTTCTTGAAGAGCCTCTTTTTGATATCCGTATAATTCTTTACTTGGTGTTTTTACTGAAGTATTTGTAGTTGTCAAAGGAATATAAATTTATGTTGCCAAAAATAAGACTTAAAAAGGGTTTTTAAAGAATTTAAACTATATAAATCTTGATAAATTTACAGAAGTTACTTCATTATGGGATGCATCATAAAAAGAAACACCATTTTTTATGACTAATAATTGAGGAGATTGATGAGTTATTTGAAAATAATTTGCAACTTCATTAGATACATTCCTGTAATTTAATAAATCTAAATAATACACTTTTAAATTTTGATGTTCTTCAGAAAATAAACTTTCAAATTTTTTGAGAACCATTCTGCTAATTCCACAACGAGTTGAATGTTTAAAGATGAAAATAGATTCCGTTTTGGAAAGTGTTTTTATTTTTTCTATTTGATCAATAGAAGTTAAAGGAAGCCAGTTTAAATATGATTTCTTTTCTTTTTCTGAAGAATCCAACTTTTTTTTACTAAAAATGTTTTTTAAAATACCCATACTTTTTCTTTATTCAAATATAGTGAACTTTACTCATTATATAGACTCTGATAGCGTCTTTTAGAGTCAATGTATATTTTCAACAAGAAGCTTAAATGAACCCATTCGATAGTTGTTTCATTTACTATGAAATTAGATTTCTTTGACAAAAGTAAAAATGTATCTTTGTGAACGTTATTAAAATCCTCTTTTAAGGATGCTATAAAAGAACATCAACATTATAAAATTAGTTTATGCCAGCTCAAAAAAACATAAACATACAAAATAAAAAAGCCCGTTTCGAATTTGAAATTTTAGACAAATTTGTCGCGGGAATTCAATTGACAGGTACAGAGATCAAATCAATTAGGTTAAGCCAGGCAAGAATTACAGAGAGTTTTTGTGAGTTTAATGATCGCGGAGAATTGTTTATTGTAAATATGTACATTCAAGAATATATGTTTGGTCATCATTTTAATCACAAACCAAAAAGCGAACGTAGGTTATTGCTAAACAAACGTGAATTACGTGGTTTAAAAAAAGATGTAGAAGCCAAAGGGAATACAATTGTTCCTCTCCGATTATTTATTAATGACAGAGGTTTTGCAAAATTAGAAATTGCATTGGCGAAAGGGAAACAAATACATGATAAACGTGAAGTTTTAAAAGCGCGGGATTCAAAACGAGATTTAGCAAGAATTAAAAAGAATTTTAACGCATAATGGAATTTCTTAAACTCATACGTTATAAAAATCTCTTCATGGTTTTATTGACGATGTTTTTAACCAAATACGCCTTAATTGACTCACAAATACCCCTCGCCTCTCTCAGTAGTTTTCACTTTGTTATTTTGTCTTCTAGTGTGATTTTAATTTCTGTTGGAGGATATCTTATCAACGATGTTTACGATGTAAATACTGATGTGATAAATAGACCAAATAGACTCTACATTGATCGTATAATTTCATTTAAAAAAGCAAAATATGTATCTTTTTTTACATCATTTACAGGTTTTTTATTAGGTCTATACCTTTGTGTGATTAATAATGTATTGTACTTAATAGCTATATATTTATTCTGTATACTTAGTTTATTTCTGTATTCTTATGATTTAAAAAAAAGAATTCTTTTGGGAAATATTGTAATTTCAATTTTATGTAGCCTAACAATTCTTCTTACCTATTTATTTCATGTAAAGTTTTTAACTGGGACTGTTTATTATAGTACTTCACTCCATAAAATAATCATTGGATATGCATTCTTTGCTTTTATAACGACCTTGATTAGAGAGATCATTAAAGATATAGAAGATGTAGATGGAGATTTGAAAATAAAAGCGAAAACTTTGCCAATTGTAATAGGAAGGAGAAGAGCCTCTAAAGTCGCTTTCCTTTTTTCGTGCATTTTATTTTTTTTTCTTTTTTTAACATTATTATTCTTCAAAACTTACGATTTGATTTTAGGATACGGAATGTTTTTTATGCTTATTCCACTACTCTTTTTTATGCGTAAATTATGGGTTTCTGAAAGTAAAAAAGACTTTTCTGAATTGAGTTCACTTTTAAAATTTATAATGCTTTCTGGAATCTTATCCATGATCCTACTTAAAATAGAAACCTAATTTGTTTAATAGAGAAATAAAATGTTACGAGAAAAATTAAAAAATTATAAGCTAATCCTAGCCTCTGGTTCACCAAGAAGACATCAGTTTTTCAAAGAATTAGATGTAGATTTCATAGTTCAAATAAGGGAAGTCATCGAAAAATTTCCCAATAAATTAAAGGGAGCAGAAATTACAGATTATTTAGCCAATTTAAAATCACAAGCATTTACTAATTTGGCAGAGAATGATTTACTTGTAACCTCTGACACGATTGTTTGGTCAAATGATAAGGCGCTCGGAAAACCAAAAAATAAAGAGGAAGCATATACAATGTTGAAGGAACTTTCAGGACAAAAACATGAGGTAATTACTTCTATAAGTATCAGAACATCTACCTTTCAAAAGATAATCAATGATACAACAACGGTTTACTTTAAAGAAATCTCGGACAAAGAAATTACCTACTATATTGATAATTATCAACCTTTTGATAAAGCTGGAGCTTATGGAATTCAAGAATGGCTTGGTCTCATAGCAATTCATAAAATAGAGGGTAGTTATTTTAATGTTGCTGGATTACCTGTTCATAAACTCTATGATGAATTGATGAATTTACCAAGTATTTAGAGGGATTTTGACCCTATGCTCGATGTTAAAAACTCTTTGTTTTTATTATCTCTTTTCATTTCTTTAAAGTGAAATAAAAGTTTATTTTTACGCAAAATATACAACACAAGAATTTATAATGAAAAAATACACATTTACAGAAAAAAAAGATACTCGTTCTGGTTTTGGAGACGGTTTAACTGAATTGGGAAGAACAAATCCAAATGTAGTTGCTTTATGTGCAGATTTAATTGGTTCATTAAAAATGAATCAATTTATTAAAGAAAATCCTGAAAGATTTTTTCAAATCGGAATTGCAGAAGCAAATATGATGGGAATTGCTGCAGGACTCACTATTGGAGGTAAAATTCCTTTTACAGGAACATTTGCAAATTTTTCCACAGGGAGAGTGTATGACCAGATTCGTCAATCAATCGCTTACTCTGGTAAAAATGTGAAAATTTGTGCTTCCCACGCAGGTTTAACACTTGGTGAAGATGGAGCTACCCACCAAATTTTAGAAGATATTGGTCTTATGAAAATGCTTCCAGGTATGACAGTCATTAATACTTGTGATTATAATCAAACCAAAGCAGCTACAATTGCAATAGCAGAACATGAAGGTCCTGTTTATTTACGTTTTGGAAGACCTGTTGTTCCTATATTTATGCCAGACTATAAAGAAGAGAAATTTGAAATAGGGAAAGGTATTTTGTTAACTGAGGGAACAGATGTCACCATTGTGGCTACAGGTCATTTAGTTTGGGAAGCCCTACAAGCCTCTGAAAAATTAGAAGCACAAGGGATTTCTGCAGAAGTAATTAACATTCATACAATTAAACCATTGGATGAAGATATCATTTTAAAATCTGTTAGAAAAACAGGTTGTATTGTAACTGCTGAAGAACACAATATTATAGGTGGTTTGGGTGAAAGTGTTGCAAGAGCTCTATCTTTAAAAGCTCCTACACCTCAAGAGTTTGTTGGAACCAATGATACATTTGGAGAATCTGGAACTCCAGCTCAATTGATGGAGAAATATGGTTTGGATGCTAATTCAGTTGAAAAAGCAGTGAAAAAAGTAATTGAAAGAAAATAATATCTCCTAATTTTAATTGATTTTATACTTAAAAATATATTTATGAAAAAACTATTGTTCTTTTTGATTTTGTTGGTTGGATTTGGTCAATTCGTTAATGCACAAACAGCTTTTGGTCTAAAAACGGGTATTAATTATAATTCAAATTCTATCAAAGAAGTAAGCTCTGATGTTTTTGAGGGAGCAGAAAGTAAAACAGGATATCATGCTGGTGTTTGGTTGCGTTTAAAAGTACCTGTTCTTGGGTTATATGTTCAACCTGAATTGGTGTATACTAATCTAGAAAACGAAGTCAAATACAAATTTACGGGCAAAATGACTTCCTATAGCTTTCAAAAAATAGACCTTCCCATATTGGTTGGTAAGAAAGTCTTTGGAATTGGAAATGTATTTGCTGGCCCCTCCTTTCAGTACATTTTAAATCCTGATTTTAGTTTCAGTGATATTTCTGATGTAAAAGCAGATGGTTTTACTGTTGGCTTTCAATTTGGAGGAGGAATAGAACTCGGTAATTTTGGTATTGATCTACGTTTAGAGAGAGCATTTTCTGCGATAGAAAGTAGATTTATTGGTACGACTGGAACTGCTGTTAATTTTGATACAAGAATCAATCAAGTAATCTTAGGTGTTTCCTATAGATTATAACAAAAAACATATTTTATAAAAAAAGCTCTTGAATTCTCAAGAGCTTTTTTTATAAAATTGTATTAGATTTCCGGATTCAAATAATCTGGTAAAGAAGGATTGTTGGGATCGCTAAAA
>Ga0206677_10004111_pt1 | contig 12002 bp, 12 predicted proteins | sample M130m12015metaG_FD_155475 | JGI IMG/M metagenome (GOLD analysis project Ga0206677, IMG submission 155475) | Ammonia-oxidizing marine archaeal communities from Monterey Bay, California, United States - M1 30m 12015 | ecosystem: Environmental > Aquatic > Marine > Intertidal zone | place: USA... | reverse complement strand
AGGAGGGTATTGTGCTAATAAGCCGCGATCAAACAGTGGTTTAGCTAGGGTGTCATTAGCGAGTTTACGGTAATTGCTCGAGCGTTTTCGTCCAACCAATATGCTTGGATCATAAGAGGGAGCGTTTACCAATGCCAGTACTTCACCCGTTGCAGGTTCGATGGCCACAATGCCACCGCGCTTATTTTTCATGAGCTTTTCCCCATAGGATTGAAGCGAAGCATCTAGGGTGAGGATAATGTCTTTTGCTGGAATTGATGCTTCATCAAATTCTCCTTCTTTGTAAGGACCAATGATTCGGTTGAAGCGATCTTTCTGCAGGTAGCGTTTTCCTTTGGTTCCCCTTAGCTGAGTTTCGTAAGATTTTTCTACTCCCTGACGTCCAATGATTTCTCCCAGTCGGTAGTAATCATCTTTTTTTAAGTCGGAAGTATTGACTTCACTTACATATCCCAACACATTGGCAGAATGATTTATGCGGTATTCTCGTAAAGACTTCTTTTGAATAAAGAAGCCATCGAACTTCCACATTTGTTCTTGCAACTTTGCATAAGTTTCTTTAGAAATTTGATTGACAATGATGGAGGGAAGTTGTTTAGAATATCGACGCGCCTTTTTTAAGTTGTAGATGAGTCGTTTCTTGCTAATCCCCGTTAATTTACAGAAACTAAGGGTGTCAAATGGAGAGGCATTTTTTGGAATAATCATCACGTCATACGCAGGCTGATTAGCGACCAATAAGGTTCCATTGCGATCGTAAATAAAACCTCGTTCAGGGTAGTCAGCAATTTCAAGCACAGCATTGTTCTCCGAGAGGGTTCTATAACTGGTGTTCATCACTTGTAGCTCCAATAATTTAAATAAAAATAGAGCCGCAATGAGTATAGTTAATCCGCGAAGAAGGAAAATTCGCATTAGGTTTTTCTTTGAAATAGGGTTAAGGTTGCGGTAATCAAAACAAAGCTAAATAATGTATTTGCTAAGGTGTGCTTAATAATCGTCCATAGGTGGGTCATGTTGAAATAAATGATCATAGAAAAGATGAACTGATGAACGACAATCATCAAAAATATATACAACATTCGATTGCTCCACAAGGTGCTTTCAGATAGAGCATTGGATTGATTAAAGTTAGCTCCTAAGGCAAAACGGGAAATTGCTGGACGAAGAAATGCAATGGAAACACCGGCTAAGCTATGCGCTCCAGGAGATTGGGTGAGCAGGTCAAGAAATAAACCTGTAAAAAAGCCAATTGCAATAAAACCAAACTGATCTAGATCCAAGCGATAGGTAATTAATATTATCAGGTAAATGGCAGGATTGCTATAATTGAATAGATCAATATGATCAAATACTAGGATTTGTAAAATCAGCAAAACAAATGCAATGGCAAAGAAGCGTGTGTAATATGGAATCATGGTTCTCTTTCTAACAACTCTATTATTTCTCTTCTATTTTTATTGCCAATAACATAGACATATTCTAGGTCGGTCATATTATTGAAAAGCGCTACATTGATATCGTAGTAAGCACCATTCTCGGGTAGTTCAAAACTTTTTACTGTTCCGATAGGGATTCCTTCAGGGAAATAAGAAGACATTCCTCCGGTAACTAGGGTGTCACCAACTTCAACTGAGTTTATACTCGCGATATCCGCTAACTGCATTTCATTTGGATTTTCTCCCAACCAAAAAAGCGAACCAAAAATATTGGACTTTTTAAATTTGGCATTGATTTTTAAATCACGGTATAAGATAGATAATACTGAAGCGTAGTTTTCACTGGTTTGATTTACAATGCCAATAATTCCCTTTGGGCCAATAACGCCCATTTCTTTTGCAATGCTGTTACTACTTCCTTTGTCGATCAAGAGGATGTTTCGCGACTGTGTAAAGCTGTTTCGAATTATTTTTGCTGGGAGTGAATAATATTGGGGGCCTGCAATGTTTTGCTCTTCTAGGGACAAAACTTCTGCCTGGTTAAACCGCTCCAATACCAAGCTTTTAAGTGTATTGTTTTCCTTTGCCAGACGTTTGTTTTCGTCTACAAGATTAAAATAACTATTGAGTTGTTCAAAGGGTTGATGAATAAACCCAGAAATAGCTAGACTGGTTTTAGCGATTTTACTGCTGTGATAATCACTTTGTTTTCCTGAAATAATCAGCCCAAGGTTGAATAAAAAAAGAAAGAGCAAAAAGTTCTTGTAGCGAATAATAGCATTAAAGACCCATTGCATGGTTTACTTATTTTAGTAGAATCGTTTTGTATCTTTCAATGTTTTTAAGCGCAATTCCTGTACCTCGAACCACTGCTTGTAAAGGGTCTTCTGCGATGTAAACAGGGAGGTCTGTTTTTAAAGAGATGCGTTTATCTAAACCGCGAAGCATTGATCCTCCACCAGCTAGATAAATACCCGTATTGTAGATGTCAGCTGCTAATTCTGGAGGTGTTTGCGACAAAGCTTCCATAATGGCATCTTCGATACGTAAAATCGATTTATCCAGTGCACGGGCTACTTCTCTATGGGAGACCATTGCTTGTTTGGGTTTTCCCGTTAGAAGATCTCTTCCTTGAACAGACATTTCGTCTGGCGGAGTTTCGAGGTCTTCTAGGGCAGCTCCAATATTTATTTTAATCTTTTCGGCTGTGCGTTCTCCAACATACAGATTGTGTTGACGACGCATATAATAAACAATATCGTTGGTGAAAACGTCTCCTGCAATTTTTACAGATTTATCACATACAATCCCCGACAAAGCGATCACTGCAATTTCTGTAGTACCTCCACCTATGTCCACAATCATGTTTCCTTTGGGTTGCTTGATGTCTATCCCAATACCTATGGCTGCAGCCATGGGCTCATGAATGAGATAAACCTCTTTCCCGTTAACTCGCTCAGCAGATTCACGTACAGCACGCATTTCAACCTCGGTGATTCCAGAGGGAATACAAATCACCATTCTCAAGGAAGGAGTGATCATCTTTTTTTTCAGTGTGGGAACACTCTTGATTAGCATGCTAATCATTTGCTCAGAAGCGTTGAAGTCAGCAATAACGCCGTCTTTTAAAGGGCGAATGGTTTTGATGTTTTCATGTGTTTTCCCCTGCATCATACTGGCTTCATGACCTATGGCAATGACTTTATTGCTTGTTCTGTCAATGGCAACAATGGAAGGACTATCCACGACAATTTTGTCTTTGTGAATAATCAAGGTGTTTGCAGTCCCTAAATCGATTGCAATTTCTTCAGTTAAAAAGTCGAAAAATCCCATGTAATACCTGTATAATTAATGCCGATTCTCAAAGTTAATAAATTTAATGCTTAAAATGACGTATTCCGGTGAATACCATGGACATATTTTGAGCATTGCAGTAATCGATAGACAATTGGTCTTTTATAGATCCTCCTGGTTGAATAACTGACATTATACCAGCATTTCTAGCAATTTCTACACAGTCAGGAAAAGGGAAGAAGGCATCACTAGCCATGACTGCATTGTTGAGGTCGAATCCAAAATTTTGCGCCTTGTCTATTGCTTGACGCAAAGCATCTACTCGAGAAGTTTGACCAGTACCAGAAGCAAGTAATTGTCCGTCTTTTACCAAGACGATGGTGTTGGATTTTGTGTGTTTGCATATTTTAGAGGCAAACAACAGATCGTCGATTTCGCCTGCCGAGGGTGCTTTTTCTGTTGCTGTACTCAGTATGTCCTTGGAATCAGTAATATTGTCACGATCTTGAACCAAATAACCATTTAAGCAGGTACGTATTGTTTTGCCTTCTAATTGGGTCGGCTTTTGGATCAAAAGAATTCGATTCTTTTTACTTGTTAAGATGGCTAAGGCTTCTTTGGTGTAGCTAGGTGCGATTACTACTTCACAGAAAAGTGTGTTGATTTTCTCTGCTGTGGCTAGATCAATTTCTTTGTTTGCAATCAAAACACCTCCAAAGGCAGATACCGGATCTCCAGCCAAGGCATCTTCATAGGCTGTCAAAAGGTTATCACGGGTTGCAAATCCGCAAGCATTGTTGTGTTTTAGAATGGCGAAGGTGGGCTTTCCATCATAAAATTCAAGCATAAGGTTTACTGCAGCATCAATGTCTAAAAGGTTGTTGTAAGAGACTTCCTTTCCATGAACCTGTTCGAGTAAATCTCCAAGAGGTCCATAAAAAGTTCCTTCTTGATGGGGGTTTTCTCCATAGCGTAAAGGCTTTGCTTCTTGTTGACTTATTTTTAGTGCACTGGAGGCTTGAGTGTCAATGTTGAAATAGTTAAAAATGGCCGCATCATAATGTGAAGAAACTTGGAAAGCTTTTGTGGCAAAACGTTTTCTGTCTTCTCTCGATGGAGCTCCATTCGATGAGATAAGCAGATCCAATACTTCTTGGTAATCATGCTTGTCGGAAACACAGAGAACGTCAGCAAAATTTTTGGCAGCAGCACGAATTAAGGAAATCCCTCCGATATCAATTTTCTCTATGATGTCTTGTTCAGGAGCTCCAGAGGCCACCGTGTTTTCAAAAGGATATAAGTCAACAATCACCATGTCCAATTGTGGAATTTCATATTGTTTCAGTTCCTCTTGGTCAGAGGCTACATTTTGACGGTTTAGGATGCCTCCAAATACTTTTGGATGAAGGGTTTTTACACGTCCGCCCAAAATGGAAGGGTAAGAAGTGATGTCCTCAACGGCAACGACTTCAATCCCCATATCGCGAATAAACTTTTCGGTACCACCTGTTGAATACAATCTAACTCCTTGTTTATGGAGTTCTTGAATAATGGGTCCCAAACCTTCTTTGTCAAAAACAGAAATAAGGGCTGAAGTAATTTTGTGCGATGAATTCATAAAATAAATAGATTAAAATAGCGAGTCGGCAATTGCCACGTTGAGTTGTTCTAGAAAGTGAGTGTCTTGCTCAGAAAATGCGTTTACCACATTAGAGTCTATGTCGATTTGGCCGATGTTTTTCCCTCCAACAAATAATGGAATTACAATTTCTGATTTCACGTGAATGTCACAGGCGATATAATTGTCTTGTGCAGAAACATCATCCACCAAAAAGTTTTCGTTGGAAACGGCCACTTGACCGCATATTCCTTTTCCGTAGGGGATTACGGTATGATCTGTAGGAATTCCTGCAAATGGTCCTAAATGAAGTGTTCTTTCCACTTCATTTGCAAAGTAAAACCCCACCCAGTCATAATGTTCAACCGTGCTTTGTAGTAAAAGACAAACCTTGGTTAGGGTTGTGTTCTTGTCCAAAGCTGTATTCAAAAGTAGCCCTTTGGCCTCTTCCAAAAGAAGGGAATAGTTGGTCACGTTAATTTTTTTTCAAAAATAGGAAAAACGCATACTAAATTCCCTTTTTTTTGACAATAAATTCAGACGAATTAAGGAATTGTTGTGGTTGATTTTGAGTCAATTGTGGCGTGATTTTGATAAAAGTTTTTTACCTATCTTTATAGTGATTTTTTTCATGATGAAGCAGTTGCGTATTTTGACCTTATTGCTCTTCTTTTTACACAGTAAAATAGGAGTGGCTTTTAATGTGCATTATTGTGGAAAGCATATTGCAGGCATTTCTTGGGCGTTCGATGCCAAAGGCTGTGGGATGGAGCAAACAGATTTGCCACTCAGTACCGCCGATCAATTAAACCAGAAAAGTTGTTGTGATGATGATGTGGTGATTGCCCAAAACGATGCCGATCAAGCCAAGGTTGAAGTACAAAAAGTACTGCTTTATGCCAGAACCAATCAATGGAGTTCATTTGAAAAGCAGATCGAAATCATTGATTTCATACCCTCGATAAACAACTTTATCTGTCCTCCCCCCAAAAGGGCACAGTATAAAATCAATTGTGCCTTCATTTTTTACGCTTAAAACAACAGTTTCTTTCAACTCAAAAAGGAATAAACTGTTCTATAAATGTTTTAGCAAAAAAAATAATGAAAACAATACTTACATTTCTACTCCTTCTTTTCACCCTTTCTGTCGTTGCACAAGAATTGGTAGAAGGTCAACTCCTGTTTCAAGAAAACAATGAAACTTACCCACTAGAAGGGGTAAATATATATTGGTTGAATTCAATCAATGGTACAGTTTCGAATCAGAAAGGACAATTTACGCTGGCACGAGACAATAGTACTGATCAATTGGTGCTTAAGTACCTGGGTTTTAAAACAGATACCTTAAAAGTCGTAAGTGGAAAAAAAATCATTCACTTCATGAAAGAAGATACTGGTGAAAGTCTAGATGAGGTAGAATTGACTCAGCGAAGAAAAGCCATACAAAAATCCTATTTCGAAGCCCAAAATGTGATGCAAGTCAACAGCGCGGAATTACTCAAAGCTGCCTGTTGTAATTTGTCTGAAAGTTTTGAAACCAACCCCTCCATTGATGTTAGCTTTTCAGACGCCTTAACAGGAACCAAGCAAATTCGCATGCTGGGTTTATCTAGTCCTTATTTGCTGATTACAGAAGAGAATATTCCATCGGTCCGCGGGGCTTCACAGATTTACGGACTTACCTTCACACCTGGAACTTGGATAGAAAGCATTCAAATTACCAAAGGAGCAGGTTCAGTAACCAATGGTTTTGAGAGTATCGCAGGACAAATAAACACTGAATTACAAAAACCTTTTTCTGATGCACCCTTGTTTGTGAACTTATTTACCTCCATCAATGGTCGTCAAGAGGCTAATGTTCATGTAAACACCAAGTTATCGGACAAATGGAGTACAGGCTTTTACCTACATGGAAATCAGCGCAGCCTCTCTACCGATCGAAACAAGGATGGCTTTTTGGATGTACCGCTAGCAAAACAACTGAATCTGTTTAATCGTTGGCAATACACCAATGCTGAAAAGGGTTGGGTGAGTTTTGCAAGCTTTAGATTTTTAGACGATCAAAAACAAACGGGATCAATTGCTTTTGATCCCGAAACGCATATGGGTTTTACCAACGAGTGGGGGAGTCAAATCGACACGCAACGTTTTGATGCTTCGCTAAAAGTAGGTTATGTTTTTCCGCTTATTACCTATCAAAGCTTTGGTTTTCAGGCAGCCTATAATTCACACGATCAATCAGCTTATTATGGACTTCGTCAATACGACATTAAACATCAAAGTTTTTTTGGAAACCTCTTGTTCAATTCTATTTTGGGTAATACTAAGAATAAATTTAAGACAGGAATAAATGTCGCTTGGGATCGATACGAAGAAATGGTCGACGGTGGCTTATACCAGCGAACAGATCAGGTAGTTGGTGCTTTCTTTGAATACACTTATGATAGTCTAGAAAAATGGAATATTGTCGCTGGGATTCGAGTTGATAAACACAATAATTTAGGTACTTTTATCAGTCCGCGTTTTCATGCACGCTACACTCCATGGGAACGTTCTGCACTGCGTTTTTCTTTTGGACAAGGTAGAAAAGCAGCCAATATTTTCGCTGAAAATCAAACTTTATTTGCCACCAATAGAACCATTCGTGTCCAATCAAACGGAGGGAGTATTTATGGCTTACGTCCCGAAAAAGCATGGAACTATGGTCTCAGTTTTCGTCAAGGTTATACTTTGTTCAACAAGCAGGGTGATATAACGGTAGATTATTACAAAACAACATTTCAAGACCAAGTTGTGGTTGATTGGGAAACGGCACGTTACATTCAATTTTACAATTTAGAGGGAAGGAGTTTTGCCAATAGTTTTCAGTTAGAAATAGATTATGCTCCTTTTCAAAACACTTCATTTCGTTTTGCTTACAAAAATTATGAAGTTAAAACAGATTACTTAGATGGCTTAAAGCAAAAGCCCTTACAACCCGAGCACCGTTTCTTTGCCAATGGAGAGTATAACAATGTAAACCAAGCCGGAAAAGGCTGGCGTGCAGATTTAACTTATCATTTTGTTGGGGAACAGCGTATACCTTCGAATGCAAGAGATGGTATCAACTTCAATTCCAATGCTTATGGATTGTGGAACACTCAATTTACCCGAGTGTTTTCTCCTCGTTTTGAGGTATATTTGGGTAGTGAAAATTTGACAAACATAAAACAGACCAATCCAGTAGTTGGAGTAGATCAGCCTTTTGGCAGGGATTTTGACGCTAGTGTGGTATATGCACCTATTTTTGGACGAATGCTCTATGCTGGATTGCGATTTAATTTAAAAAAGTAACAATGAAAAAAGTAATAATTATTTTATTTGCCATAGCTCCCTTTGCGCTAATGGCACAAAAAAAAGACCTTCAAAAGACAACTTTTGTGGTAGAGGGTGTTTGTGGAATGTGTAAAGCTCGTATAGAAAAAACCGCTTTTGGAATCAAAGGGGTGAAGACTGCTTCTTGGGATATTCCTTCGCATCAGTTTCAAGTTTTATTCGATGCAAATAAGGTGAGTATAGACGATATTCACTCGGCGATAGCCAACGCGGGACATGACACCCCATTAGCAACAGCGCCAGACGAGGTGTATGAAAACCTGCCCATGTGTTGTTTGTATGAACGTAAAAAGAAAGTAGAATAAAAAAAGCGACTCATTCGGGTCGCTTTTTTTATACATTAGACAAACTAGGAAGTTTTGCCTATCACAAAGGCAGTTGATCCTGCAAGTGCAGCGGTCATTAGGGCACCAATTACGATTTCTTTCAGAAAAGGGATGAAGTCAAATGATCCGCCTCCACTTATCATAAAGAAATGATAGCTCATCGCATAAAGTACACCAATAATTAGTCCAGCATTAAAGCCGGTGCTAAATTTCGAAATACTTGTCCAGCGCGTAAAAATTACTGCAAAAATAAAAGCATAAAACAAGCAACCTAGGAAAATAAAAAGAGGGCTTTCTTCTCCTGTTGCCAAGTCTGGGAACAAAATTCCATAGACTAACCATCCCAATAAGTAATAAACGATGGTTCCAACTACTCCTGAATAAAGTAAACTTTTGTTCATAATAATAAGATTTGGTTCGAGTTAAATGTAGAGTAAACTTAATTCAAATAAAAAAACCGCTCAGCTGAGCGGTTTTTTTTAATGAACTGAAATAAAGAAACTTACATCATGCCTGGCATTCCACCACCCATAGGAGGCATACCGCCACCGGCAGGTGTATCTTCTTTAATATCGACTAAAGCACATTCGGTCGTTAAGATCATTCCTGCAACAGATGCAGCGTTTTCTAGTGCAACACGCGTAACTTTTTTAGGATCGATAATTCCTTCTTTTAACATATCTACATAAGTACCTTCTTTGGCATTGAAACCGAAGTTTTTATCGCCTTCCAATACTTTGGCAACAACAACAGATCCTTCACCACCTGAATTTCCAACAATTGTTCGAAGCGGTGCTTCAATTGCACTATTGATAATTTGAATTCCAGTAGCCTGATCTTGATTGTGTGCATCAAGTTCTGTAAGTACATTTTTGGTATTTAATAAGGCAACTCCACCTCCAGCAACGATACCTTCCTCAACGGCAGCACGAGTTGCGTGTAGGGCGTCGTCTACCCGATCTTTCTTTTCTTTCATCTCAACTTCAGAGGGGGCGCCAACATACAACACGGCAACTCCACCTGAGAGTTTAGCTAAGCGTTCTTGTAATTTTTCTTTGTCGTAATCTGAAGTTGAATTTTCGATTTGTGCCTTGATTTGACCCACACGAGCCTCGATCGCTTCAGAAGTCCCTGCTCCATTTACAACTGTAGAGTTGTCCTTGTCGATGGTTACTTTTTCTGCCGTTCCGAGCATTTCGAGCGTTGCGTTTTCAAGCGTAAATCCGCGTTCTTCTGAGATTACAGTTCCGCCAGTAAGAATAGCGATGTCTTCTAACATGGCTTTTCTGCGGTCACCAAATCCAGGTGCTTTAACTGCCGCAATTTTCAATGCACCTCTCAATTTGTTCACAACGAGTGTTGCAAGGGCTTCTCCGTCTACATCTTCAGCGATAATTAATAAAGGTTTGCCAGTTTGTGCAACAGGTTCCAGTACAGGAAGTAAATCTTTCATAGAAGAAATCTTCTTGTCGTATAATAATATGTAAGGCGTCTCTAGGTCGGCTTCCATCTTTTCCGAATCTGTGACAAAATATGGAGATAAGTAGCCGCGATCGAATTGCATTCCCTCTACTACGTCAACATAGGTGTCCGTTCCTTTTGCTTCTTCAACAGTGATCACTCCTTCTTTACCTACTTTTTCGAAGGCGGTAGTGATAAGGCTTCCAATGGTTTGATCGTTGTTGGCTGAGATGCTTGCAACTTGTTTGATTTTTTCCGAAGAATCACCTACTTCAACAGCTTGTTTTTCTAGAGCAGTAACAATGGCATGAACAGCTTTGTCAATTCCACGCTTTAGGTCCAATGGGTTTGCCCCAGCAGCAACATTTTTCAAGCCTTCTTTCACGATGGCTTGTGCTAAAATTGTAGCTGTTGTCGTTCCATCTCCAGCTAAGTCATTGGTTCTCGAAGCAACTTCTTTTACCATTTGAGCACCCATGTTTTCAAGGGCATCTTCTAGTTCAATTTCTTTTGCAACAGTGACCCCATCTTTTGTTACATGAGGTGCACCAAATGCTTTTCCAATAATTACATTACGCCCTTTAGGACCTAAGGTTACTTTTACGGCATTGGCCAATGCGTCTACACCGCGTTTGATGCCGTCTCTAGCATCAATGTCAAATTCTATTTTTTTTGCCATGATATGGTTCTTTATTTTGGATTAAACGATTGCTAAAATATCTGCTTCCTTCATGATAAGGTAATCTGTACCTTCATGATTTAATTCTGTCCCAGCATATTTTCCGTAAAGAACGGTGTCTCCTACAGTAAGTGTAACTGGGTTGTCTGCTGTTCCTGGCCCTACAGCAACTACGATTCCACGTTGTGGTTTTTCTTTAGCAGTATCGGGGATGATTATACCCGAAGAAGTTTTAGTTTCAGCGGCAGCTGGTTCTACTAAAACGCGATCTGCCAAGGGTTTAATGGTTAAATTGCTCATGTTTTTTAATTTTTAAAAAGTAATTTCAGAAATTATGCCAAGCCAATTGTTGGCAGTTTTTTTATAAAAAAAATGCCAGCTTGTCAGGAAGCTGGCATTGAAATGATGTCGATTGTGATTATTCTTCTAAAGCGGGTACTGCAGGAGTTTCAAGTACTTCTTCTGGAATCGTTTCTGGGATTGTTTGTTCTACACCGCTATCAATTAATTTTGACTCAGTGTCAACAGCAGTGGTTTGTGTATTAATTCCAAAGTTAGACAATAAGATTAACGCCAATAATAAAGTGGCTAGGATCCAAGTGCTTCGGTCCAAGAAATCGGTCGTTTTTTGAACTCCACCAAGTTGTTGTCCACCACCACCAAATGAAGAAGATAATCCTCCTCCTTTAGGGTTTTGTACCATCACTACGAGGATGAGTAGAAAACAGACAATAAGGATCAATGTAATGAATATTGAAAAAGTGCTCATGACTTAGCTATTTTGTTGTAATTGTTTAATTGTTTTGATTTGATTTGCAAAGAAACCATTTTTTTCTGGATATTTCAAACTTAAAATTTGATAGGCATACAGCGCTTTTTTATATTTCTTTTGTTGGAGATAAATTTTCGCTAAGGTTTCTGTCATCAACTCTTCTTTGTTGAATTCATTGTGCGCAGACAAATCAACTTTTGGTTGGTCTTGACGAACCGGGGGTATTTTTGGTTTATTTTCCAAAAAGGAATCGATTAAGGATAGTTTTTCGTCAAGGCTGGTCGCTTCTTTTTTAGGGGTTATCTTTCCTTTAGCCGAATAGATCACCCAATCAGTATAACTCATGGCTATCGGTTCTTTCTTTTTTGGACGTATTTTTTTGGGCGTTTTTGGTGCAGGTTTTTTTGGTTTGGCGACCGTATCGGTTTTCGAGCTTGGTTTTTCTGGGGCAATTACTGTTTTTTCTTCTTCTTCAACGATGATTTTGGGCGCTTCTTTTTCAATCTCAGGTAGAGTTGAAACAGCATCCTTGCGTTCT
>Ga0206677_10004110_pt1 | contig 12002 bp, 9 predicted proteins | sample M130m12015metaG_FD_155475 | JGI IMG/M metagenome (GOLD analysis project Ga0206677, IMG submission 155475) | Ammonia-oxidizing marine archaeal communities from Monterey Bay, California, United States - M1 30m 12015 | ecosystem: Environmental > Aquatic > Marine > Intertidal zone | place: USA... | reverse complement strand
AAGGATGGCTGCTTCTAAGCCCACCTTCTGGTTGTTTTCGACCACGGACACGGTTTGTCTGTGACACTTAATTGAAATTTAGGGACCTTAACTTCAGGCTGGTTTGTTCACCTTGCGTCATGGTAGCTTACCCACCATGACTCACTGCCCGTTTCTACGACGATTACAACTTCGGAGTTTGGCAGCACGCCGAGGGCGCGAGCCCCCTAAACGCACAATCAGTGCTCTACATCGTAATCAATCTTCACGGACGTCTACCTACGAGTAGTTTCACGCGGAACCTGCTATTGCCCAACTCGATTGGACTTTCACCCCTATACCCAGCTCGTCCGAGCGATTTGCAGATCAGCAACGGTTCGATCCTCCACCCAACTTTCGTCGGGCTTCAATCTGGCCAGGCATAGATCGTCGGGCTTCAGGTCCTCCACCATTGACTCCAAGCGAGCACACTTCGTCCCTCACAGTAAACTGCTGCGGACTTGTCGGTTTCCCTTCGGCTACGGAGATCAACTCCTTAACCTTGCCAATGATCAAGACTCCCTGGGGCATTTTTCGAAACGCACGTATAGACGCTGCTCATATCATCGCTTTCACGCCTATACAGCCTGTACCCATCTGGTTTCACGTTCTTTTCACATCCCGCTAAGGATTCTTTTCAGCTTTCACTCACGTTACTTGTAAACTATCGGTCTCGAGATATACTTAGGATTGGAAGTTCCTGCCTCCCGTCTTCACACGCGATATCCAACGCATGCTACTCCTGACTCATTACGTGGCCATGTTACCTACATATACGGGACTTTCACCCTCTATGGCTGTGTCATTCCAGACGACTTCTATTTCGGTAATTTAGGCGATAAATGGTCGCACCACATGTCTCTCAGTTTCCAGTCGAGATTCGGTTTGTCCTGATCCGTTTTCGTTCGCCACTACTCACGGAGTCTCTTTGATTTCTTTTCCTCCCCCTACTAAGATGCTTCAATTCGGGGGGTTCCCTATCGCTATTGCGATTATCCCCTAAGGGATAGGAAGTCCCATTCAGCTATCTGCGGATCCTAGACACTCATGCGTCTCCCCGCAGCTTATCGCAGCTTGTCACGACCTTCTTCGGTTCTCGAGCCGAGCGATCCCCCAGATGGGTTGTAGCAACAGAATGTGTATGTACCACACCTGTGCGAGTAACCCTTCGGTATCCAGTCATGCCAATTTAGACATCTTGGAAAGACCGTCTCCCCGCAGGGCGGCCCTTCTAGTCACTTCCCCAGGCATATTTGCATGCCCGAGTGCATAAGCAACCCCCCGACCTACCTCCCCTATATCAAGGCATCGTACTATGACATTGTGAGGAAGGGGTGGCTGCCACTCAGAAACAACCTCGCAGTCATGCGTTTTAAACCCATCATTTCGATGCCAAAAAATAGGCATATTCGTGTTCGAAATCGTTAGCGGAAGTCGGCTAAATCAGTGCGATATTGGCGGACACAATGCTGTCATTTGCGTAGGGTGTGAGAATTGATTCGGCTTCTTCATCCCTACCAAGCTGGATTAAACAGGCCCCTAATGCATTCTCAATCTCAACATTTGAAGGCTCACGACCACGAACTACGCTGATTACTCCAAGGGCTTTTTCTGCCCTTCCACTTACTAAGAGAGCATGACCTAAATTCAAGAGCAAAGTGCTGTTTTCTGGCTCGATTTTGGCACCCTGGCGTAAAGCCATTATCGCCGCCTCGTATTGTGAAGAAGACATCGGATCTCCAAGGGAGTCCATCTCTAAAGCAGATTGTAGTAATGCCAATCCGAGATTGTTTAGAATCGAAGGGTCGTTTTGTCTCATAGAGGATGCAGATGATAGCACTTGGGCGGCTTCAATCCAAGCAGAATTACCCATGTGGCTAAAGGCAGAATCGATCATCTGTGCAACTTCTGGTTGCCCTTGGGCATCAGTAGCTAATGCTCGAGCTGGATGGAGTCCTGGAGCGTCTTCGTCAGAAGCCATTGAATCTTCGACAGCCGCATGATGAAATTCATCGAATGTAACTTCCACATCACCACTACCTAAGTCGTCATCAAAGGATACTTCGATAACCTGTTCTTCTTGTGAATAGATATCATCTAAGTCTACTTCTGCTGCATCAATGCGCCACATATCAGGGACCTCATCAGAGATTACTTCTGATGTTTCATCGAGATTTACCGTATTCAAAAAGTGGTCATCAACTGACTTATTTTCATCTTCTGCATCGGCAGTTAGGCGTGTAAAACCAGGAGGGTTTACTTCAACAACGAGAGATAATTCTGTATTAGAAGTAGTAGTTACATCTACTGCATCATCAACTTCGAATGGGGATTCTGAATAGTCTTTTGTCAAGCCTATTTCATCATCGTAAATCTCATCAGCCTCTTCAATTTCAAAACTGTCAATATCGTCATCTTGCAAGTCATCATCTTCAACATGAATTGGAGTTTCTACATCATCTATTTCTTCGAATATATCAGACTCTGAAGCAGGAATTGCAAGATGATCAACACCCTCGCTGAAAGAACCTACACCAAAGGGCAAAGAGGAGTCCAAAACCTCTGCTTTAGCACCCATTCCAAATGGCAATACTTCAGCGGATTCGTCTTCATCTGAAGTGGAGCCAATTGCTTCCACGACATCATCTAACCCTGGTATAGAATCATCATCCATCACGACATCATCTATTGCAATGTCGATAGAAACTTGAGAGCCACAGGAAGGACATGCTCCGCCTCCAAGAAATAGTAATCCGCAGACTCTGCACTCTTGCATTGTATCAGCCTATTGCCCCACGAGTGCTCACAACCTTTGAACACACCGCAACTCTGAGTGCAAATCACTCTTCTTGTTCACCTGCAAGAGATTCTGGAACCATCTTGAGTATCGACTCAGAATCAACTAATGCTTCTGCCCAATTTTTACCCTTACTCTTACCATTGTAATATTGCCAAACGATACCTAATAGGGCGATTGCCAGGAATATCCACTTCCACACTTCTGCAACCCAGTAAACCATTACCACATATGCTGTGATGATTGAAACCGTCATGAGCATTACAGGGAAACCTGCTTTGAAGAATTCGTTGAACGAGATTGGATATCCGGCTTCTTCGCTCATTCCAGCAGTTACCACATTCGCTGAAGCTCCGATTAGCGTACCATTGCCACCTAGGCAAGCACCAAATGCTAGGGCCCAAATCATTGGACCCAAGTCCAGTCCCAACGAATCTGATATTTGTAATACCACAGGAATCATTGTGATTGTGTACGGTATGTTATCGATAAATGCGGATGCGATCGCACTAACCCACAAGATGATGACCAAGGCTGCAACGAATTGATATTTCACCTCAAAGAAACTTATTGCAGATTCAACTTGATTACCAATCCATCCGATAACACCCAAATGTTGCAATGAATGGATAAGTACGAATAGACCTGCAAAGAAAATTAGTGTAGTCCACTCTACCTTTTCTAGAGGCTCTTCAAGTTCATGAGGGTCAGTAACTAGAAGCATCAAAACTGCTCCAATTAACGCAACCCAAGATACTGGAATGTGCAATACTGGATTAAGGAAGAAGCCGAGAATCACGAGAGCTAAAACTGTTCCAGAAGTTTTGAGCATCTTTGCATCCTTAACACCATACTTTGATTCAAGTTCTTTAACATCACGAATTCTTTCACCTGCGAATTCGTCAGCATACATCCATTTCAACATCATGAATGTTGGAACAATAGTTAGTAGGATACCAGGTGCTAATTCGATTATAAAATCATTGAAGGCGACACCATCACTCGCCAACTCTGAGTAACCTGCTTTTTCGATAGCACTTTCACTCATCATCGAACCTATGATGATATTTGGAGGGTCTCCAATCATTGTTGCCGCACCACCAATGTTAGAGAATAACACTTCAGCAATCAGAAGAGGAATAGGATTCAGGTCTAACACTCTTGCTAATTGAATAGTAACAGGAGTAAGTAGTAGCATTGTTGTGACGTTGTCTAAAAACGCTGAAAGTACTGCAGTTACAGAACATAAAATCACGACTAGAGTCCAAACATTACCATTGCTTTTCTTGTAAGCTTGAACAGCAAACCATTCGAAAATACCAGTGTGAGAAATAATCCCCACCATCACCATCATACCCAAAAGTAGACCGATGGTTTCCCATTCAATCAGAGTGGTTGTCTCTGCCAAAGTAAGAGCACCGCCAACCTTGTAGTGGTTAAGAGCAAAAATTGCAGCAAGGCCACCAACAGCAGCCGCTAGCGTACGATGAACAATTTCAGTTATTATCAGTGCATAAACGAAAATTAAAATTCCTAAACCAACCCATACAGGCTCGTTACCTAAGCCCTCTTTCATAGTAATTCCAATATCTACAGCAGCACCGCCTCCTGCATTGGAGGAAACGATGAAAGACATCACTCCTGCGCATACTAAAGCAAGCAAGGATATCCACTGAGAAGGGTGCCGATTGAGTATTCGGTTAGCACGCATTGTGGTTGCCAGTAATCACGCCTCTATGAGCATTGGGTCACTACTTGGACCACAAAACACCGACATTCCCCCTAGCTAATACGAGCAAAGAGGAGGTTTCTTCGGCTAAATGGCTCCAAACTAATGCCCTATCATTACGTTCGTAAATGCCTTTGTTGATCTTAATCTTGACTAACTTTCTTTTGGCGAGTTGGCCCCGAATCTCTTCGATGATATTTTCGGTAACTCCAGTCTTACCGATTCTGACACTAGGTTGGAAATCTCGATCCATAGCTTGTCGCTTTATGCTAGTAGGTATATCGGCCATATTATTGCCCCCTGTGATTTTTTGGTCCGCCGCCAAATCTCCTAATTCGATTGCATTCCAAACAGGTTGTTATCCTCTGACCAGCACGAATCCTGACTCTTGCTGATTCACCTGGTATCAAAATTGATTTGCAACCTCGACAGATCCAGTGGCGTTGAGCGACAGGGAGAGGCAACCTGTTTCTAGATGATGTCTTTACTAAGTGTTTAGCAGCATTTCTTCTAGCAATCATTGGCATAGAAGAATCTGACATGACTGATGAAAGGTGAGATTGTGCTGCAAGAGCACTTTCTCTACGTTGGCGTTTAGCCTTCGATCTACCCTTATTGCGACCCATGAATTCAACTCACTGTAAAGCTTCCAAGATATCTATTGATATTTGATCAATAGCCCTGTCACCATTAATTCGATGGAATATCCCTTTGGATTCATACCAAGCAGCAAGAGGCGATGTTTGCTCATGGTAAGCATTCAGCCTACTCATGACAGTATCCGCATTATCGTCAGCACGTCGTTTAAAATCAGAAGAACCACATGAATCGCATGAACCTTCAACTGTTGTAGGATTGAAGGTCTCGTGATAAACTGCCCCGCAGTCACCACAAGTATAACGCCCACATATCCGCTCGACAATCCTTTCATCTGGCACTTCGATAGCAATTACATGTGACACATTAGTAATGTCTGCAAGAGCCTCAGCCTGAGGAATGGTTCTTGGGAAACCATCGAACATTACTCCATTTAATGCATCATCTTCCTGTATTCTATCACGAATCAATGCAATAATTACGTCATCGGGAACAAGTTGACCCGCATCCATGAACTTCTTAGCTTTCATCCCCGTTTCAGTACCGGCTGCAACAGATGCACGTAGCATGTCACCAGTACTAACCTGGGGCAAACCAGTAGACTGCATTATCCTCTGAGCCTGAGTGCCTTTTCCAGCACCAGGTGGACCAAACAAAACTATGCTCTCCATGTTAAAGGCGTGGAGTGTTTCTGTTTTCACTGTTGGCCTTGTTGGGCAAGCCACTGATGACCATAATGTTGCCATTGCTCCATTGACCAACCAGGAGGTAGTCCAGTAGGTGGAAGAGGCGGGCCAACTTGAGCTTGAGGCACTGGAATTGGTACAGGTGTTGCGATAGGAGGCCTCCCCATTGGGATTACCGCAGGTGGTCTTCCTGCAGGGATTGAAGAAGGAGGTCGGCCTGTTGGTATAGAAGGAGCAATCGGCGGTGGCAGACTCGGTATTGATTTGGCTAATGCATTGGCTATTTCCTCTGCTGAAACGCCTCCACTTGCTAGTGACTCTTGACCAACAACTGAGTCCATTACAGCCTGCATCCTCACCCCATCATCAGGAATTGAGTGCGCATCTGGAGAAACTAATTCTTCACCAGACATATCTTTAGGTGCTGATTTCTTAATTCGTCTAGCAACAATTGCTACAACTAATAGCATTGCAGAAATTATCGAGTAAGAAACTACGGGAGAGACAATGCCAAACAAGCCTCCTTGCTTCTGTTTGTTTTCAACACTCATTTCGAATGTAACTGTACTAGAACCACAACTGAAAGATATCTCTTCAATTCCAGCAGCCGTATCTTCAGTTGTAGAAACTTCTATCTCGATTTCTTTTACTTCACCAACACCTAGACCTGTTACTGAGTCATCAGATAAATCTGAACTCCAGCCATCTACATCTAATTGTAATGACAAGTCAGAATCCAGTGGTGAATTACCAATATTGGATATTGTCAAAGTTTGTGTAGCACTCTGGCCACGCTCTATCCCTAGCAAAGAACTTGATTCGGAATCGTAATTAATGGAGCAGAATCCACCTGATAATACTTCAACTGGATAAGATTCTGCAATTTGTATGGATTCAAATCCGTTATTGATTGTGGCATAGACTCCGAGAGTGAATGCATCTAAGGTAATATCCTGATTTATTGGAGCTCTAATTCCAATGAGAACTTCCACAGATTGTCTAGGCTCCAAGTAGGTAGGAGGATCTGCGAATCCAACCCCCCATCCATCCGGCGGCAGTGAATTCGACCATTCGACGCTAATTCCTGAGTTTCCAGTATTTTCAACGATTAGAGTGTTGAAATTGAATTCCCCATTTACAAGAGTTGACATTGAAAAATTAGCATCTTGAGTAATTGATAATCCGATTTCATCTTTAACTATCAGTGTAGTCTCGTTGATGATAAAATTAGATTGGTCTTGAGAGGTCTTAATCACCAAATGGTTTTCATCGTTACGAACTGCCACAGGAGACACTAAAATCTCGAATTTTACTTCTGCAGATAGGCCAGGCTGAATTGCGACATCAACCTCTCTGTTTTCAGATTGTAGGCCGTGTGTGACCTGAATTGTCCAAGTCGTTAATTCAGGGTTTACCCTTACGGTCAAGTCCAAAACAGAATTTCCAGTATTTTCAATTTCCAGAGTGAGATTCAGCCTCTCACCTGTATCCACATTGATGCTCTCTGCGAAAGCAGCAGGCCCAACCTCCACCCCCATATCATCCAATAGATTAGTTTCAAATGATTCTAGAGTCTTCACAGTAAGAACTACAGTTTCACTTATGTTCAATGATAAATCGGTCGCACTTGTAACTGAACAGGTTACTGTATCTGTACTACCTGCGGGAGGCAAACCGTCAGCTACTGGAGGTACGTACAGTCTAACTTGCATAGGGAGATATTCCAAAATATCAAGAGGTTCAAATGAATATGATGAAGAATTTGATTGTCCTAATTGAACTTGCCAACGATTTTCACTATAGCAATCTAAATCGTAAACCGCAGGTGAGTTCCCAGTATTTCTAACTGATATTGAAAATGATGTGCTGCCTCCCGGAACTGCCTCGAGCCCGCTAGTTCCTGCTGGAGCAACTTGAACATTTTTTACTTCTTCAACGACAAGACGTAGCCTAATCGTGTGTTTAACTGAAGGGTTGTTACTGTATTTTGCTGTCAAATCCATAACATAAGTTCCCGCCATGGCATATCTATCTGTGGAGCCTGAAAGGTCTGCATCATCATCATTCATTGTGATATTCAAATATATTTTATCACCGGAATCGCCCATCGCTGAAAGGCTGAATGGTCCTGAAAGATCTGAACTCTTTGACCAAGTATCTTCAGTCGGTAAGAACATATCATCACGAAGTGGATTCGGCATTTGTACTTGGGATAAATGTAATTTGACAGATTGGGTTTCAGTTCCTTCATGTTTCAATACAACTGGCCAAGTATATCCTTCACCAATTGTAGGGTCCAGTGTTTGGTTAACCATACTTTCATCTTCAGCCCCACTGCTATCCAGAGTCACTAATCGAACACCTAAGGCTGCAACAGAGATTGTCATTTCCTCTATATTGTTATTCAAACCGTTAATCTCATCATTTACTTCAAGGATACTAGAATCGACATCAACTGTCAATCTCATATCGTGGTCACCAGTACTTGTAAACGAGTGGAAAAGAGTTAGAGAATCAATTGAGCCAGCGCTCAGGGATGAACGGTTTCCATCATAAATCATCTCACCTGTAGTTAAGTCTTCAAGAGAGACTCGGAATTTACCTGCATCTAATGTCCCCTGATTTAACCAAGAAATTCTGATTGTAATCAAATCATTAACTAGAGGAGAGGTAGAAGATGTGAAAATTGAGCCGTCAAATACCACTAAATCGGCCTTTTGATCAATCGTAGCATCTCCTGTTAAGACCAAGGAGAATGCTTGGTCTAACCCGCCTGCATGAGAAACTTCCAGTTGCCACTTACCAGATGGTAAAGATGACGATGGTGCTATTTTTATTCTCTCAACATTGTTCACACTATCATGTACACCATTTGGAATGGAATAGCCGTTTAGCATGACGTTGCCTTTGAATACAGAACCATCGGGTGATGTCAGAACCAAGTCCAAATCATTGACTAACCTAGCTTCATTTTGTGCAGAATTCGCACTGCCTGCAACATCAGTCCAAGCCAGAGTAATGTCAACGCCTGAAGATGGGTCAATGTCAAATTGATATAGAGTAGAGAATCCAGCAGATAATGATCTGGAGTTATCATGGAATGTGCTTAATTCATTCCCATTATAGCTTGGAATCACGGTATTTGAAACAGATATTTGCCCCCATCCTTCTTGTGAATTAGGGATATTTGCCACTCCAATATCAATTGCCCCGTTGATACTTGCAGCCTTAATCAAGGATGCAGCCGGTGTAGAGATTCCCACTTCTTCACGGATAAATTCACGAATCAAAGATACTGAACCACCGGCAACTGCGGTTGCTTGGCTGGAGCCAGATAGAGACATGTACATCCCATTACCATTTGAGTGCGCACCAGTACCACAACTCAAACCAACAGGAATTGCTGCTTCTTCAGCACGACCGGAACATATCGAAACTCCTGGGGCCACCAAATCTGGTTTAACACGTCCATCCAATGATGGACCATTTGCCGAAAAGTTTGCAACTATACCGCTTGGATTAGTTGTCGAAGCACCAATCGAAAGTACATTCTTAGCGGTCGATGGAGCCATGACTTTGGAAGCATTCTGGTTGGGGTCGTCCCCTGCCGAAAACACTGGCAAGAAGTCAGGGTTATCGTGTACAAACACATCTAAAGAACGCGAATCAGCAGTATATGCACCGTAGTTTCCATTCAGTCCCCAAGCATTTACTGCAACTCTGGAACCTTCCTGTTCAGCGTGACTAAGCATATCATAAATTGAGCCAATTCTTCCAAAGACACCTGTTGGATCATGCTCAAGAGCGTAAGCGACTATGTATGCCGCTGGTGCAATCCCTACTGTTGATGAATCACCACTACCATCTCCTGCAATGGTCAAAGCGACATGTGTGCCATGACCTCCGTTTGAGTCTGCAGGACTTGGGTCGAGACCGTATTGCGTGTATACTCCTGCAATACGTCCAATAATATCCGGATGATCCTGATCGATACCTGTATCTGTAAAGGATATCTTTTCACCAGAACCGTCAAGGCCTAATGTAGAATTAGCAATTTCTGGTATTCCGACAATCGCTCCGGCTACAGCATTTGTCAACCGCATCTCATATGCATTTTCAGACCAAATTATTCTGCCATCACGAGCGAGAGATTCCAAATTTACAGGACCTTTTATTTCACAAAGGTGTAAACCACACCATGCTTCGTCAGCACCCATTTTTAAGAAGTCTAGTGCCAGAATCTCTAGAGCCTCTGGATTCAAATCAGCCGCGGGAATGGCTGCGATATAGTTAGACGAGGAATCAACATCGGAAGAAACTCTCCAACTTGGCATCATTGCACCAGCCCAGCGCACTGACACATCACTTTGAACCGACAGCATGTCGGACGGATGGGATAGCCTAACCAACCAAGTTGAGGAACCGAGATTATCTAGAACAAATACCTCGTGTTCTTCAACTAAATTGTACAACGCATCTCCAGTGTGATGATGTAATTGAACTACTGCCATCCCTGTCTGCCTGTGATCATGAGGATCATCTAAGCGTGATTTAGGAATTTCTTCAGTTAGCGGATCGAAAGAACCTGCTGAAGTGTAGATATGGTAATCCACATTCTTTAGAGGTGATTGAACTGTGTCCAAAGGCTCCATTGCATGCCATTTCTTTGCTGCATCATCAAGTAAGTCATTTTCAATAACAACTTGATTGTCAACAGCCCCTGCCACAGGAGCCAAAAGCATCACTACAAGGATAAAAAATGACCTTTGTGCTGCCAGCATATACCTCGGAACATGCAACCATACTTGAATACAAGCCCCTGATGAGCCCTATAGGGCTCACTCAAACAGTGCTGCAATCGCTGCGTCAGTTTTAGCAACTGATGCTTGCCAATCTGGTTCTGTACCCATCAAAGCTCGAATTGCATCGACATTCTCAGGAATTACATCTGACTCCTGATGAATGGCTTGGAAGTAATACAGATTATTTCCAACCAATTTTACACCATCTTCCCAAACAAATATTTCATGTAAATCGCCCCAAGTTCGGCCCATATCTCTTGCGAATTCCATAACTTCCGCAGTAGTTGTGATACCGGTATTTTCACCATGCATTATCACAACACGTGGACTATTTCTCCACATCTCAAGAACACTTTCGGTAGTAAGTCCATGACCTTCTGGAAGAGTTGCAACAATTGAATGCAAATGCATTATGGTAGTTGGAACCGCTACTGCTAATGAATTAATGTTGATTTCTGGTTTCACTGTCATTACATCTGGCCCGTGATGACTAGGTACTTTCAGAACCGGTTTTATGGCATTGATCGGACCTTTCTTAGAGTCCCCTGGATCGGCGGCTCGGCGTATCATTGTACATTCAACTGACAATTCGCCACAGTGATCATAAAGAGGAACTAATGTTCTTGAAAGCCCTGTTGTATTACAAGAAACAACACGAGTACCTTCTGCATTCAAGTTAGCGCTATGATTTGCGCATGAGGTATAGGAAAGGCCAGTCATAGCGTGCTTCTCCCCACCCTGGAAAATCCACTTTACACCTGCACTTTGGTACTTATCCTTGTTGTCAGCCCCCATTTTACCAGGAGAACAATCGACTACAACATCCGCTACAGCCAATAAATCACTCAGACCACCATGGCATTCGTACCCTGCATCAGCAAATGCAGCAATACGATCTGAATCATCGAACGTACAATACAATGGGTATCCTTTTCTGACAGCTAAATCGCAACCGAAAGCTGGTCTAGTCTTGGTTACACCAATTATTTCCATATCATCTTGACAAGACACTGCGTCAGCAACACGCTTTCCTATTGTCCCATATCCATTGATTGCAACCTTGATTGTCATGAGGCTCCCAATGTACCTGCCTTCGCGCCACTCACATGAACATTGCTTCGCGCAATTGCCACATCTTGGAGGCAAACGGTTGATGAAAGAGAACATTCACCGAGGGTTGATGGCAGGTAGAAACGACATCGTTGCGAGTTCGATGAGCATCAACTCGAGATTGCCCGCGCAACTCGAAAAAGCTCTAGAAAGAAACATTGTTCTACGCATTGGTTGGACAACAAGTGGAGAACCGGTTCCTAAGGATGGAGAGTTGGGGCTTTGTCCGAATCTCCCCGATGGCTCGAAGGTCCGCAGTTTAG
>Ga0206677_10004108_pt1 | contig 12010 bp, 3 predicted proteins | sample M130m12015metaG_FD_155475 | JGI IMG/M metagenome (GOLD analysis project Ga0206677, IMG submission 155475) | Ammonia-oxidizing marine archaeal communities from Monterey Bay, California, United States - M1 30m 12015 | ecosystem: Environmental > Aquatic > Marine > Intertidal zone | place: USA... | reverse complement strand
TTTGTTCCTACCCCTTGCATCTATTTCCAAAGCACAGGGGGTTATTGAGCTAAGCATTAATGGAGAGCCACTCGTCGAAAAAAAGGTGATCGACTACATTGATAACAACCGCAAATATACAACAGACAGTATGGGCAGGCTGCAAACTGAGGGAAGTTGTCCGGCGATTCAATATACAAACAACAGTGGCATAGAATTCCGCATGCTTCAGTTTTGTGGAGTGTCGACTGAAGTGCCTATCTACAAATTTGAGCTGACCGAAGTGGTTACATTGAGCGGTCGTATAGAGACCGATCAGTTATGTCTTTGCGTAACTTCGTTTGTAAACTTAGAAACAGGACTCTCATATAGTACTGGCAACGGCCTCTTTGTTAACAAGTTTCATAACTTCAGCGAAAAACTTCCTTCTGGTCCCTATCGGATAGTAGTTGAATCAAACACTTGGCCTACTCCCTCTGAGGATGACTACGTAATAGCGTCTATTGGTGTTGATGCTAGAGAAGGCAGTGTTGAAAATATTAAATTAGAAATTAGCGAGACCGTTTCTAACAGGTTCGGCAGCGTCCCTCCTAGAGGCGATCTCATAGTTGTCGAGCACAAAGAAGGCGAGCAATTTTCGACAGTGCAGGGTGGCCCGGGAACGGCATCGCCGCTGGTGCGAGTTAGCTTGCTTAATATACAAACCGGACAGGCGACGACATCGATGTCTGAACAAGACGGTAGTTTTTCGATAGAATTTTTCTCACCTCCCGGATCGTACCTACAAGTAACACAAGATATTCATGCTGTCGCCTATAATGGTTTCACTTCCTCAAGCCCAGGCACGGTAATTTTCGTTCCGTTCGAAAGTCAAGCGAAGAATATCTCAACTGCTCAGAGGTTGAATGGCTCAAGTAAAACTCCCTTGGCAAAAGATCTAGCTGTCAAAGGAGGTTACGATCCAGGTATCGCTTGGATCTATGGCGAAATGGATTCTTCAAATTGGGAGGCCGGAGATGCTGGTGTTATTACGGGTAAAATTGAAATTTTTTCAAGAAATCTTAATGAAAATTCGGCTATAGAACTAAAAAACGGAGATGCTTACCTAGAGTTAATTTTCAGTGCGGATGGGGAACAGACTGCTGCTGCGCCGGAGAATTCGTCTAGTGACATGACTGTAACGGGATTGCCAATAGATCGGTCTGAGCCAATATGGGCGGAAGGCATGGCAATTGGATCGATAGCCCTTAGTAATTATCGCTTCATCGAAGACGGAAAGGGAGTGGCTGATTGGGAGTTGTCATATAGTGTTCCGAACCTTGCGCCAGATGGAATTTATCAGCTGATTCTTTCGGGACAAGGATGGTCGATGAATCCCCTAATCGCGGGGCTAGATTCAGACAACTTGTACTACGAGAACGTTTTTGGAGAGCCTTCGTTCCACTTAAGCACGATCCACGGCGCTGCTAGGATTACGATCGGAGAAGTTGAACGCCCACGGCTGTATTCTGCGCTCCTTATGAACAGTTTTAGCAATGGCTCTAGAGGAGTGGTCGCGGCTGAAGATAAGGGAAAATTCGGTATCTCAGGCAGGTTAGTCACCAATGCAGATAGCCTAATCGTTCCGTTAAACGGAAATTCTGATACTAACACCATAACATATAATATAGAGCCATTTATTCCGCTCACGGCCTACAGTAACAAGGAATGGATCAGCAATCCTAAAGTGCCATTCAAGTTTTCTTCCGGCTCGCTTAAAGCAACCCTCAAATCTCCTGACGGAAGCAGTCTCGAGATTGGACCCTATCCTATTCTTGGTAGTTATCTACAAAAAGCAGCTTCTGCCATAGGCGAGGATTTGCATAGGAATAGTAACGCGCCAGATCTTCATTATGGGCTTACTACTTATAGGGACGAGTTTAACGTAGCCTTGAGTCAGTACGGCGATTACGAGATCGTTCTAGACGGCGAAATTGAAGACATCTATGGATTATCTATTGACATAAATGGGACATACAGTATTTCGGTTGCTGAGACGTTGGATTTCGAGACAGGTGTGTTTCCAGGTACGCCGTTTGAAATAGGCGATCAGTTCTCTTCGTCGATCGTGGTACAGCCAGGTGTTCCAGCCGACGTCTCTATAGAAATTACTCATTACCCGTATTCGGATAAAAGCAAAGCTGTGACTAGCGAATACGAAGGCTCTGCTAATCGCTACGGATACTTCACGTCAACTGAGCCGCCGTTTCAATTCGATTCACCGGGGGAGTACAAGGTTAGTTACGAGCTAAGTTACTTGGATTCTACCGGTAAACTATGGAGGGGCTCTAGGCGATGGGGGTCGGTGGTTGAAACACCGGAAAGCCAGATTAGTGCAAAGGGTGCGAGGGGCAGCGAAAGCGGAAATGAGAAAAGACAATGGTATCTGCTCAATGACACCCAAACTGAACGGAACGCCCACTTTTTCTCACCTTATCAAACAGGAGATGTCATTTGGACCATGAATGAGACTTCCTGGAATGCGGCCATGCAAAATATCACTTCAATAGAGGACGCTGGTACGTCGCTAGCAGCGCTGGTTAGCGGCAGGAGTATTTCAAATCATGGTGTTAACGGCTCTTTGGCATTAGTTTCTAGTATTAAAAATAATTACCTGCAAGAAGTGCCTCCCTACGTCGATCCAAGTCAGGAAGATATCCACTGGGGCTACTATTATTCAGCCAATGGCCGACCCGGCGTCGGGGTGAGAGAATTCGTAGGAACCGCGCAAAGTAGCAACGGCTATTGGCGCTTTAATACGCCATATGGATATCAGCTAGGCAATGGTTTTGAGGGAGATCAAACCAATGATTTTAAATTTCTGTTCGGTGGAGCGGTCTACCGGGCGCCGGCAAGCGACTTCTCATTTTATGGGGCCTACGGATCACTTTGGGTCATGTTGGAGGACAGCGATGTTGTAGGCGGGAGAGTTATGCCTCCGTTTCAGGGCGCAGCAGGTGGCCCTTCGGGAGGGCCTTTGATGACACTGAGGGGCGAAGAAATCGACATCTTCGCGCATCCGATGGGAGTACGCCCTGGGTCGATACTAGAAGTTGGTGATACTGTGAGCTTTTCTGCTCAAATCGCGCCGACGTTACCCTCGAAACTAGCGGTCGTTATAACTTCTCCTACCGGTAGAACTCATTTAATAGAAGGGATAGCAAACAAAGTAGGTTACTTTTACGATCCACTTCTTGATTTTATCGCTACTGAGCCCGGGATCTATACTGCTTCAGTGACGGTGACTCACGATGGCCAGACTTCGGCAGGGAAGGTGGAGGCGCCGTATCCAACTGGTTCGATTTTGGGCGCAGATAACAGTGAGTTTGATTTTTACGTGGTGAGCAATCATGTAAAGTCCGCAAAAATTTCGAGTCGAATTCCGGCTAAGCTGCCCTCTACCGCAAGCCTGACACTGGACTTAGAGTCGTCAGAGGGGCGCGAAATTACTAAAATCTATAGCTCTGCGGTTATGCCGGGCTTTATGCTGTTCCAAGGGCAATCGGATACCCCCTCTTTTAATTATGACGCATATGAGCTAAATCGCGAATTCCCAAATTTAGATTTGCCAGGGGGTCAACTAACGCAGAGAAACGGAGCCGACACTGTAACATTAAGCTTTTTACTAGAAACTGTTACTAACTCGGGCGAAATTCTATTCGAGGGACGGACAGCCACTATTCAGGGGGAAGCGCTGCAATTCTTAGATCATAATCAAATACCGGTTGGAAATTTCGAAGTAGTGATTCAGGAATCTAAGCTGGCGCCGGGCGCGCTGTTAGACGCCAACCTAAACTTCGACGCTACTGGTGACGGAGATATTTACGTAGCGCTAATTATGCCAGACGGGAATTTCCTTACCTTACAAAAAGGAATGGTGATAAGTGAAATAAATAAAATCATTCCGTTCGCGTTAAATACTCAGCTTGAGTTGAGCAAAAGCATAAACATTGCTCAAGTACCTCTTCCTTCGTCCATCGCCGAGGGTAGCTATAAATTTTTAGCTATAGTTACGAGGGCTGGGTCTGAACTAATGGATGACACTCAATGGCTTGGATGGTCAGAAGCAAGTTTCACGTTTACTAAGTAGAATCAGAAATTGAAATTCGTAAATCTAATTAGAGCTCATTTATTCCTAATTCTACTCGCCAGTGGTTTGGTCTCGGCGGGAGAAAAAACCTCTTCTATAGTATTCACGGGAACCGAAAACGCGGTTGTCGTAAATCAGCACTCGAATAGCGTTTCTTATTTGAATCTGGGTGAGACAGTTGAGAAAGTAGGAGAAATTTCTGTCGGCCTCTCGCCCCAAACGGTAGCTTACGACGCGGACAGGCAATTAGTTTGGGTAACGAATCAAGGTGAAAACAGTGTCTCTATCTTATCTTCAACTAGCCCAAGGCGTTTCGGCGTCATTAAGACAAAAGCAGCACCCTATGGTGTGATTATCAGTAATAAATTTGCCTTTGTTTCAAGTCAACATAGTAATTTGATACAGGTCTATGATAAATATAACTATGTACTAATCGCTGAAATTCGGGTCGAGGATAAACCTCGAGGACTAACGCTAACATCAGACGAGAAATGGCTTTATACAACACATTTTGATTCTGGAAAGATCTCAAAAATTGATGCTCAGCGGTTTGAAGTCATTGAGACTATTTCGTTGGGAAACAGGGCGGGCTTGACGCAGTCAATATCGATAGATCAAAACGAAAAATTCGCATATATACCCAACACAATAAGAAATACCGATAGTACTTCTCTCGAATTCGATACGTCTGTCTTCCCTTTTGTTTCAATAGTCGACCTTGAAAATCGAAAGCATTTACGTAGTCAAAGAATCGCACTGGATATTATTGACGAGCCAGTTGGTCTCCCGCTAAGTTCGCGACTAGTTGGCGATAATTTATTTGTACTAAACGCAGCAAGCAACGATATCTCTGTAGTTGATATCAAATTGAATTTACTAAGCGCTCATATCGAAGTCGGAAGCTTCCCGGTCGGAATAGCACAAGGACCGGATCAGGGATACCTTTATGTCGACAATTCAATAGACGGCTCTGTTTCGGTTATTGAAGTTTCAACCCTTATTGAAATAGACAGACAGCCAGTGACTCAAATACCACTAGATGATGATATTAAAGAAGGCATTAGACTCTTCCACACATCTAACGATACCAGAATGGCCAAGGATCAATGGATTTCTTGCGCGACCTGTCATTTTAATGGTGGCTCAGACAATCTTATATGGAATTTTCCAGATGGACTGAGGAGCACGCCATCGCTAATTGCCAGTTCGCATACAGGCCCCTTTCATTGGTCGGGAAATTTAGATGAACTGCACGATGTAGAAGACACCATTAGAGATCTTCAAGGAGGGACTGGGTTAATAGATGGACCAGCCAATTGTGTGCCCACATGCGATTCTGCGGAAAAAAATGAGGGGCGATCTGAAGCGCTCGATAACTTAGCAAAGTACATTACTTCTCTAAAATTTGATGCGACCGAAACTAATACTGCAAACACTCAAGATACAGAGCTCAGCAAGCAGCGCGGAGCGAGATTGTTTAGGTCTTCTGAATTCAACTGCTCAGCTTGCCATGCGGCGCCTCTTTATACGGACAATGAAAATCATATTGTCAATTTGGCGGAGGGAGGCGCAGCTACAATTAACACACCCTCTCTTCTAGAGCTTGCTCGGTCCTCCCCTTATTATCACGACGGTAGATTCAAAACTCTGCATGAACTATTAGATCGACATCCGGCGGATATCGAGGGGCAGTCTCAAGTCAATTTGGAGGGTGACTCAGTAGCAGATTTGGTCAGTTTCTTAGAGAGTATTAGTAGGCCAGCGTTTCTCTCGCTACCCGCACTCTTAACCTCAACCGAAGCTCCCGTAAGTCAATCCCCGCTGAATGGAATATCAAGGGTGAGTCTCGAGTTGGTAGTTAACAAAGAAAGTCCACATGCTCTAGAAATTTCCTATACGCACTCTGGTAATTCAGCATTCGATACCTTTCTTATTGTTGAGCATTTAGCAACTGCGGCTTATTGGTATTTTGAAAACAATTCAACGATAAAAAAATTCCGTCTTGGCGCCGATATTATGCCGATGAGCATTCATCAGATATCAGAAGGCGTTCATAGGCACGAGATGCCAAATATTTTACTCGATAATTTGGATTTGGCTGGAGAGATCTTTACTTTTCATGCTATCGCCACTGAGCGAGGTGCTTCACCCTATGATGCTCTTAACTGGCTTTTTTATGATGTTAAGGAAATTGAGCTCTAACCTAGCTTTTTGTAACAATTAGGATTTCCGTCGGGCCTTTGTTTTTAATTCAGATGAGGGCTGCGTTCGAGGCAGCTTAGTTAAGGCGGTTACTAAGCTAGGTTCCTCTAATACCCTCAAAGACGCAATCTTTAGGTGTTCAGCGGAAGCGTCTTCCCAAATAGCGTGGGAATAGAAAGTAAATTACTTTTGCCAACGCACGTTCCGATTGCGCGTGACTTAGCTTCCATAATTAGCCTAAACGAGTGCCTGAAAGACTGATCTAGCGAGCTAAAAGGTAACGTTGATGGTGTTAAAGTAGCAACATTTGCGCCATACTCCACACGGTTACTTCTTCAGTCCGATATGCAATTAGAGAATCACTATATGTGTCAATTGGTTAGAGTGATACTGGCCATCTTAGCGCTGGCTCCCTTATCCGCTTTGGCAGCATCAACAACTTCGCCGATCGCGACAATCAATTCCGCCAGCACAGACGGCACGGCGAGTAATAGCGTCTTTCAGCTCTCTGTTACCGCCTCAACGCCGTCAAACGCGCTCTCCACGGCGACCGAGCTAGATCTTACTCTTCAGTTGGCGCCCCAAGAAAGCCATCGTGGCGCAACCGCCGATATCTACACTGTCATCGTTGCAGGGGGGCAATTCTTTACACTCGACCCCGATGGCGGATATAGCCCATGGAATGGCGCGCTCGAAACTTTAACGCCCTTCGCGACGGCGCAAACTTTATCGGCTACTAACAAGTACCCTTTGATCGATGGCAAGATGACCGAGGCCGGCACCTATTTATATTTCGCCGCTTACAGTGTCGCTAACGAGACGCGACTTCTATTCACCCCCGATCCAGCACAGCTTGTCATCAAGGAGTCGACCGCTTTGCCGGACGATTCGGACTCGCAGGCGGCACAAACCTTTGAAGCGGATGTAGAGACCGCCGTTATTCAAGATAAATGTATTTTCTGTCATGTAGAGGGGGGACTTGCTCGCAATTCGATGCTCCAATTTCAGAGGACCAACACAGCGTCGGCACTGAATAATTTCGGAGCACTGTCGGCGTACTTAAAAGAAAAGGGCGAAGCGCTATTTCTAGCAAAAGTTGCAGGCGGAGAGGGCCATGCAGGTGGCGTTCAACTCACCGAGTCTAGTGACGGGTATTTGGCGATTCAGCGCGTTATAGCGGAGCTCGCCGACGCTAAAAATCAAACCCTTTATACGTTTAACCAGACAAGCGATGGAGTGAGTTCTCGTCAGGCGAGTTTCCTGACCGAGGTAACTCTCGAGCCAAGAGAGGCGTCGCTACGAAGAGCGGCGTTATTATTGCAAGGCAGATTGCCGACTGAAGTAGAAAGAAACTCCGTCGACTCAGACACAGGCCTGCGTGAAGTGCTGCGTAGTTTCATGGAAGGGGCGCCGTTCAGAGAGTTTGTCGTCACGAGCGTTAACGACAGGCTTTTAACGAAGGGCTCAGACAATCCTCTGAACTCAGCTTTTAACCATTTTGTAAAACTTCACAACGAAAAAGCGCGCGTCAGTTTGACTAACAATGAAGAAGTGTTTGTCGGACAAAAAGTAACAGCTGCTTTACATAGAACAGCCGGAGAGCTTGTCGCTTATGTGATTGAGAACGAACATCCCTATTCCGAAATACTTACAGCCAATTATATGATGATGAATCCGGTCCTCAACACATGGCTCGAGGGGTCGGCTTCATTCTCTGCCTACGATGACGCCCAGTTCTTTAAGCCTTCAAAAATACAAGGCTACTACTATGGCAGCGCCCTTGAAGAAGTAGAATTTCGTGAAAATTCGAATAGCACTTATCGCGTTGTCGGTGAGTCCGTTCAAAACTTCCCACACGCCGGACTGTTGAGCGATTTCGGGTTTATCTCACGGTATCCTACAACGGCAACTAACAGGAACAGGGCAAGAGCACGCTGGACTTTTTATCATTTTCTTGGCATCGACATTGAAAAATCATCACAACGGCCAACCGATGAAGCGTCGTTAAGCGACCGTAATAATCCTACTATGAATAATCCTAACTGCACCGTGTGTCACTCGCTACTCGACCCCGTAGCCGGTGCTTTTCAAAATTGGGATGAAAATAATTTCTATCGAGGTAACGAAAGAGATGGGTTAGACCGCTTTTATAAACACCCGGAAGATGGCACGAGGTCCCTCTATCAAAACGGTGACCTGTGGTATCGAGATATGCGTGATCCTGGATTGTTCGATAAAAAAATCACAGAGCGAGACAATACACTCCTAGCGCTCGCTGAGCTCATTGTAGACGAGCCTCTTTTCAAAACTGCCTCGGCTTCTTTTTGGTGGTCGCCCATATTCGGAAAGCCCTTGCTCGATAAGCCCGCGGTCGAAGCTGATAATGGCTATGCAGCAAAACTTGCTGGCTATCGTGCACAGCAAGACGCGATCGAGGGTTTCGCTGAATCTTTAGCAGAAAACTTGAACGCCAAAGACATGCTGGTAGAAATGTTCATGTCGCCCTGGTTTAGTGGTGAGAGTGTCGCTAGCTACACCTTTGATAGCGCGCACTTTGAATCGAAATTCGGCAGTGAGCAGCTTTTGACGCCGCAGCAGCTCGCGAGAAAGACAAGGGCGCTCACCGGAGTGGCTTGGCGTACCAGTAAATGGGTTGATGGTACAGTCTATTCTCAGTACGACGAGTTGAGCGTCTTGCTAGGTGGAATCGACTCGGAGGCAGTTACAGCACGCGCTATTGAAGTCACGCCAACCATGACGTCTATCCTAATGACTCATGCTACCGAGAGCGCGTGCATCGCGGTTGGGCGGCAATTTGCAAGACCGCAAGCCGAGCGATCATTGTTTACCTTGGTGGAGGAGAGCACGCTGCCTTTGTTAGCTGGCTCCTCAGCGAGCACGTTGCCATCAGAAAAGCAGGGAGACTGGAGGACACTGTCGTTACCCGCTGAAGTGGGTACAGGTCCTCACACTTTTTCAATTAGCTTTACCAATCCTTACTGTAATTGGACAGGCACTGAATGTTTAGATCAGCGTAAGCTCTATGTCGAATCTGTCACCGTTATTTCGCCATCGGGCGTTAAGCAAACGATACGTGGCAACGATCCGCGGTTAATCACCTCTTACTCCAATGGCAATCAAAGTTGTTATTCTCAATGGGAGGGCTATTCACTCTGCTTTAGTGGTTCTTTGAGTTTTGAGCTTGCTATTACTGAGCCTGGGCGTTATACGTTTGAATCTTCGCTATCAGCTGAGTTGGCGCCAAGTCTTGAGGGGTACGTGGAGTTACAGTTATCGGTTGAAGCAAACAGCGAAATACTTACGGCGACTACTAAAAACGCCACAGCAATTAAAAATCAAATAAGTATGCTATTTGAAAGACTGCATGGGACGTCTAAAGCGGCAGACTCAGAGCAGGTTATGCAGGTTTATGAAATTTTTGCCGCTGCTCTCGTCGCCGATCAAGAGTTGGACGATTCGGGATGGGGATTTGGAGACTGCAGGTTTGATCAAGATGGATTTTTCTATGAGGAAAATTTTACGCTAGAAGAAGTAGCGTCGTTTGCAATCACAGTCCCTGGACAAAATCATTACAACTATGACTGGGACGTACTAGGGCCGTTACGACAGCGCGTTATCTCTGATCCACTCAGCTCGAAATACGCATGGACCGCAGTGATGATGTATATGTTAAGTCATTATGACTATGTGCACGAATAACGGGCGATCAACGCGAACAGGATGACCTTGAGATGAACACGAGACGAAGTTTTTTAAAGCTCGCAGCGCTGTCGCCAATTGTCGCTGGCCTTCCTTCGGCAGCCTATGGAGCCGCGCCTTTTGCGGGAAAATTTGTAGTTACCATTCAGGCACTCGGCGCGTGGGACGTGACATGTTTCTGCGATCCTAAAGAAAATCAGCGCGGAGAAGCCGAGATAACCCAATGGTCGAAAGAGGACGAAATACAGACGACCGGCAGTATTAAATATGCGCCTTTCGCAAACAACGAGAGCTTCTTTAAAAAGCATGCGAATAAGATGCTAGTGATCAATGGCGTCGACTCCCTGACTAATTCTCACTCAATTGGCGAAACCGTTAATTGGAGCGGTAGAACGGCGCTCGGCTACCCAACACTTACTGCTATGTATTCTGCAGCCAATGCTCCAAACCTGCCTATGTCGTATGTCACGTTCGGAGGCTTCAACCGCACCGAAAATCTCATCAGAGCGACTCAGTTAGGTTGGTCGGTAAATAATATTGGTACGCTTCTAAAGCCAAATTCTGATAACCACGGATCGATGATGAACGATGAAATTTGGTCGCATATAAAGGTGTTGCATGCCAATGACACTCGAGCAAGCATTACTGCAAACTCGGTGACTGCGGGAAATAGAAGCGCTCGCGAAGCGTACCTATCCTCGTTGAACACGATGGATCCCCTAGCTGACTTCGCCGATACGTTACCGGCAAATAACGAGTGGGAGCCTCGGGGTCAAAACGGCAATCTCAGGCAGCAGGCCCAATTCACGATCGCTGCGTTTAAAGCAGGGGTCAGCATTACAGCTGACCTCACGCAAGGTGGGTTCGACAGCCATGAGGATAACGACCTCGAGCAGGCGACGAACTTAGCCGATTTGACCGACGGAGTCGATTACCTCTGGGAGGCGGCTGAGGCTGCCGGCATAGCCGATCGACTCGTGGTTATTGTAGGAAGTGATTTTTCTCGAACGCCTTATTACAACTCGGCACAGGGAAAAGACCATCACCCCGTCGGAAGTTTTATCGTGATGGAGAAAGGGGTGTCTTACACCAACCGAGTGATAGACGGCTCAGACGAGGGGCAAAACGCTATCAAGGTTGACCCGCAAACTCTTCAGCCCTCGGGCTTCGGGACAAAGATGGTGACAAGTCATGTACATAGTGCGCTGCGTGATTATTTGGGCCTTGCAGGCAGTGACAACGTAAGAGCATTCCCCTTCAACAACCCTGAAACATTCAACTTCTTCGTTTAAGGGGTCAGACCTCTTTTAGGCAACCCCTTTTACAGCATTGCCGCCATGATTTGGTTTTAGCGCGAGGCATTCTTATACTAAAGGTGTTCCCCGCAAACGCCGACTCTTAATCCCCGATTTACCCCAGCACGAAGCGCAGCGCGGCCTAGACCGTCAGTCGGTATTCTTCTCTGATTCAGATTGCGCGCGCTATCTCAATACGTTTAGCGAGTATGCAGAACGCCGCAACATTTCCCTGCATGCGTATTGCCTAATGACCAACCATACCCATTTACTGGTCAGCGCCACGGAGAAGGGCGCGCTGAGCGCCTGCATGCAAGAGTTGGGTCGCAAGTTCGTCTCTACTACCAACCGCATTCGAAGCCGCACAGGCGGGCTTTGGGAGGGACGCTTCTACGCCGGCTACCTTGAGCCCGAAGGCTATCTGCTTAGGTGTATGCGTTATATTGAGCTGAACCCGGTTCGCGCAAAGATGGTCGCCAACGCTGGCGCTTACCGATGGAGCAGTTTTTCAGCGAACGCGACTGGTCGCGAAAACGTAATGATTACCCCTCATCCTGTGTACCAAAAGTTGGGCGACACGCAAGAAGCCAGGGCCTATGCCTACCGCAAATCATTCGACGAAAAACCGGAAGGCGTCGACAGAAGCGTAATCGATGAAGAAATTCGAAGCGCCACAAGACAAGGC
>Ga0206677_10004103_pt1 | contig 12014 bp, 9 predicted proteins | sample M130m12015metaG_FD_155475 | JGI IMG/M metagenome (GOLD analysis project Ga0206677, IMG submission 155475) | Ammonia-oxidizing marine archaeal communities from Monterey Bay, California, United States - M1 30m 12015 | ecosystem: Environmental > Aquatic > Marine > Intertidal zone | place: USA... | reverse complement strand
TGAAAGAAAAATTGATGTAAAATATTTAAAATCAGGTGTTTATATTTTAAAAGTATTTTCTTCTTCAAAATCTAGTATGTTTAGGGTGATTAAGAAATAATTTTAAAAAGTTATTTAAAAGTTCTAGGTTTTGTTTCGAAAATAGCTCAACTTGGTGTACAACAACCCTTGTTAATCTTATGATTTGCAAGGGTTTGTTTATTTACGACCTCTTCTTTTTCCAACGATTTGATAACCATTATTTAATTTCTTACTGAATCAGTACCATTGATGAGGTATAAAACAATAATCATAATTTTATTATTCATCGGACTTTCTTAAACTATAAGAGAGTCCGATTTTTTTTTTTGGTGTAGGCTGTAAGTGAATTATTAATTTTTAAGTATCTTCTTGTGCAATATAGAGGTATTGGTTTGTATCTGAAGCAGATATAGTCCGTTTTCAAAAGTACTTACATCCAACTCGACCTTTCTTTGATTAAACGCATAGCTCCGTACCAATTTTCCATCAAGACTGAATAGTTTTACATTAGAAATTTCTCCTGATGAAATTTCTAGCGTAAACAAATCTGATACTGGATTTGGACCAAGGGTTACATAAGGATCTATTTGAACAGAATTAGTTGAAAGGTTTCCAGCAATATCATTAATTGCTGTCCAACTACTGGCCAAACTATTGTCTAATCCCAAACCTGAAAGTTGAAGTAATGCTCCCTCTCCATCTGCCTCTTTTGGCCATGGTAATGCATCATTATAGGTAACTTCATCAATAATATTTCCATAGGCATCTAATAATACAAGATCTTCACCATCATTTGACAAACTTCTCGAAAATTCACCAAAAGGCTCAAATCCATAACGCTCTTTAAAAGTCTCACTCTTGTTTGCCAAATAAATTGACTTATTACCAGAAATTGTAGCTCCGGGAGAAAATTGATAGGTCAATCCTAAACCTCCAAAATAAATTCCTGTAAGATTTACAGACGATCGACTATTATTAATGATTTCAATAAACTCATAGTCACTTGAATCTTGGTCTTCTTGCACCAAAGGATGATAATTTATTTTGGAAATGACCAAAGGAGGTGTTTGCACATTATCACACAAACTTGTGTCAGATAATTGACCTGATATCCAAGAGATTCGCTCAAATATAAATGATTTTAATGCACTAATTTGATCTTCAAATTGACCGGTAGTCCCTGATAGTAATTCCTGGCGTGTAGCAGCTTCCAATATAAGCGTTTTGGTAGTATCGATAAGCTGAGAGATCCCATAGGAATTCATTGGGTTTCCAGGAGCAATAAGCTCTTGCCAACGCTTTGTCAGGTAGCATTTAAAAACGGGATCGTAAAATAAATCTGTCCAAAATTTCGTTCCCATATTTTCATACTCAAACTGCCAGAGATATGATTTACTTCTATCAAAACCAAAATTAAATAAATCATTTCCAAACGTTAAATTGAAATCCCAAATAGGCCCAGCTCTCAGTTTGCCATTACGGTCTTTATGAAAAAACGTACTAAATTGATATCCATCTGCATTGGATGCAAATTCGTTGAGGATCATAAAATCTACAAATGAAGGAATGTCGATCACGGATGGATACCCTGTTGTAATAGAACTGTTGCCTTGACTTGCATATTCTTTGAGCTTCTCAAATTCATTCTTTATATACTCATTTTGCTGAAACTTAACAGTCGTTGGCTTAGGGTGCTCATGTATATAATTCACTTGACCCCAACCGTAAGAATCCATATACCAAGCAGGGGTGTCTGCCCCTTCATTTTTATCTGCTTTGGTAATATACCCCCCTGTAAGTTTAGGAAATGATAGATCGGTTTCTTTTATTTTATTGATATCAATTCTACTATCATCTGCTTTTAATTTCTCTTGCAAGACATAAATACCTCGAAAATCTCCATTCAATACCACTTCACAATAACGGCCTCTTGACGCATAATTTCCTGTTAAGTTTGAAAGTTTATAACTGAGGTAATCTCTCATAAACGAGGGATCATAGGCTAAACCATTCAAAATCCAATCATTCTCTTTGGGCATTTCAAGAAAGGATACATTTACTTTTTCGCCCTGATCATCATAAGGAGTGAATGCATATTGTTTTTTTTCTAATAGACTTGAAGAAGATCCCCGATATTCAATTTTAATAGCCCCGTCATAGTGAAGTGCTGAAGCATTATTGATGTCTGTCAAAAAATTACGTTGTCCATTAGCATTGTAAATAATTTTCATCGTGGCATTGATCTTTGGATCGTCAGGAATTTGTTGACCTTGTTCTGTATCGATAACTACTATGGGTAGGTTCGAAGACTCAAAATTGACCTCACTAGGAATGTTTGGAGTTTCAAACCATGAAGGAGGGGTTCTATAATCATAATCTGTTGAATTGACTCCTACAGAAAGTACAGGAATCACGGTCAAATCGGAAGAAGAAATTGATTGATTGTGCACTTGAACAGCAATAACATTAGTTCCTGTAGTTAACAATGCTGTATCTACTGTAAAACGCTCTGGTGCGAATCCTTGATAAAGCATTGCTTCGTGATTTCCATCGCTGGCCTGATCAAAATTAGGAACAGATCCTGAGACCAAATTCCTAGCAATCTCTTGCCCATTTAAATAAGCAACAAAACCATCGTCATAGTCAAGATCTAAAACCATCGCCTCGATCACAGATGCATCTGTAATTGTAAAGGTAGATCGAATATACACCGAAATCGTACTCGGTAGGACTGTAGTGTCGTCTGCGTCTCCGTATCCAAAACCTGAATTTCCCGAATCCCAACTTGATGAATTGAATTCTACTTGGTTCCAATTTGAATTGGGTTGTGAGCTAGGCAAAAGATACTGCCATTGATCTCCTTGAAGAACCACACTTTCCCAATGATCGATTTGAGCATAAGTTAAAAACGAAACAAAAAGACCAATCAAAGATAAATAACGCATAATTATTTTTAAAAATTTTGTAAATCTATTAATTTAACTTGTGTTTAAGAAGTATTTTTACAATGAATTATCAATTTTTAAATAATATTATGGCAGAAATTGTTTCCTTCTATTTTGGGCTATAAATTCTTTGGGCTTGTTCAACAACATCTGCACGATCAAATGACATTTTTTTTGTTTTAAAATTTGCGTATAATTCCATTTGATCGGTGTAATGTGGACTCTTTGATCTCCTACTATTTCCAAAAGAAATAACAGACTCATAGTAGGTTTTAGTTGGAGTAAATCGAACCATACCTATGTAAGACTCTCCGTGTGTAATTTTGATACGTCCATTTTTATAGGGACTCCCTCGCATCGCTGTTACCACATCGGGTAGACCAAAAATAGGAAGTTCTTTGGCTCCTCTAACCAACTTTTGATACTCTCCAAGCTGAATCCGTTCACTATCAAAATGAGTTTTCATATAGGCTTTTGTAATTTTTAACGCTTCAAACAATACTTCGTGTGTAAAAGTGCGGTCTGCGCCTAAATCCCTGTAAAAGGGGCCCAGTTGATAATATAGTAATGCATATGCTCCTGCTCCATAAGAAGACGCATGAGCAACTCGATCCCAATTTTTAATGTCTGACAAAAGGACACGAACAGTGGGGTAATCTTCTACCTTCATCTCAAACAAAGGGTTTAAATCCATGAAATTATAACGCAATGGCGTGGGTAATTGATGGTCATACTTTATGCGCTTGAAACGCTCATAATCAATATGTTCCTCTGCCTCGAGCAATTCAAGCAGTCGGGTAGATCGATTATTATCATAGGTTTCATAATTCATTGCTTTCGCAAAATTTTCGGACGACGGATTGTCGATCTTCCCAGAAGATTTAAAAGGGCTGTGATTTGCATTGTATACAAATCCTGATTTTGGACTCACAACTTGGGGTAATTCGCTAATATCATAATAGGTGTTCCATAGCGTCTCTTTTGTGTTTCCTGGAACTACATCTGTCCAATCATATCCCTCTGCCCTTATTGGAATTTTACCATTCGAAATGTAGAAAATTGTATCGTTTCTATCTGCATATCCTATATTATATCCTGGTAATGCTTTCATCTCTAGTGCCTTGTAAAAGGATGTGAAATTTGTTGCCTTATTCATACGCCACCATTGCTCTAAGGCATTAATATTTGTGAAACTTGGGGTTCGAACAGCATAGACTCCTGTTTTGTTCTTTAGTGTGGGACCATAAATACTTCGGTAAAATTTTTTGTAAATAGGAATAGATATTCCAAGAAATTTAAACGTAAGTTTTGCTCTAAATTTTTCTAGTTTGTAGGGTACTCCATCAACTAGATACACATCTTTTTTCTTTGGATGCATTTCCAGTGCAAAAACATCTGCCTTGTCCGGATAATTTACAGTATGTGTCCATCCCAAAAATTGATTGGCACCAGTAAGTATACAGGGAGTTCCAGGAAATGAAGCCCCAATAATATTGGTTCCTTCTTCACTGACCAAATGAGCTTCATACCATGAAGTTGCCCCTTCTAAGGGTTGGTGTGTATTGATGGTTAAAAAAGTTTGATCAGAATGAGTTCTACTTCGACTCACTGCGATTAAATTGGACCCTTTTGTGTCTTGTTCTATTTCATAGGGCCATGACATATTATCATTTACAATACCTGTTACAAGTCTATCAGCACCATTTGAAATAAATAACTGTAACTGTGTATAGCGAAGGAGTTTTTTTGGTGTAATCGGAAACAACTTTTTTTCGAGAACTTGGTTTGGATGTTTGAGAGCAAATGCATTCAACCCATCTGTAAAGGCTTCCAGTAGTGTGATAAATTTATCATCAAGTGTATGATAGAGTTCATTGACTGTCTTTTCTGCTTGAATGAATTGCGTTAAAAAATCTGCACCAGCTCCTTTCAATCCAGAACGTCTTCCTAGCAATCCATTCCCTGCTAAATAGGCTTGTTGTATAAGTTTAAAATGATCTTCAGCTTGTGCCCAAGCATATCCGTATGCTACTTCAGAATCTTTCGCCGCGTATATGTGTGGTACCCCATATGCATCTCTAATAATTTGAATATTATCAGGGTTTATTTGAGCATATGTGTGGTTAAAAATACCTGAAAATATAAAAAGTAATATTGTTTTTCTCATCAAGAATGTTTTTTTGTAAAAATAACATCCTGTCCTTTGAAATATAGTTATAGTAAAGTTAATTTTACATTGGAACCAATTAATAATTAAATAATAAATTTCGAAGCTCAATCATTTATTACAATCATATTGACCCTCTTAAAAATGAGTGATAAACTAACTAAAATCTCTTTGCATCCTGTCCTTTTTCATATTCCTGACCTAGGCATGAAAGGTTATTTAAAAAAAATATTAGTTATATTTACAATGTTTTTATGAAATTAGACGAACAATCCGTTCTCTATCAAAACATGAAATAATTTACAATTGTGTTAAAATTATTTACCATACTTATATTTCTGACCTCACTAGGCTCTTTAGAATATACAACATCAAATGAATCTTTATACGATATCAAAATTGAGGGAATTGATGGAAACACGATTGATTTAAATCAATACAGAGGTAAAAAAATACTATTTGTAAATGTAGCCTCTAAATGTTGGTTTACATATCAATACGATCAATTACAAGAACTTTACACTACCTATAAAGAAAAGTTAGTTATCATTGGACTACCCTGTGATCAATTTAGAAATCAAGAATTTGGATCAGCATTGGAGATAAAAACATTTTGTCGCTTAAATTATGGTGTTGATTTCCCATTGACCTCAAAAATTGAGGTTAAAGGAAAAAATCAGCATGAATTATACCAATGGCTGACAATGAAAAGTAAAAATGGAAAAAAGAATTCTTCTGTAAAATGGAACTTCCAAAAGTATTTAATTGATGAAAAAGGAGAATTGATAGATGTTTTCTATTCATTTACAAAGCCCATGAGTAAAAAAATAACCAAGTTAATTTAATCCTTTTGATCAATGAGATTGTTTCTTTCTCAAAACATGTTTAAACTACACAACATCATATTTTTTTAACCAAAAAGGCCACAACAATAAATGTTGTGGCTTTGATTTTATAGATGCTTAGTATTATTTATTGCTCTATTAATACTCTTTCATTTACAAAAAAGGTTTGCACTTTTCCGTTAACTATCAATGCATCATGAACTTGATTTACTTTTACTTCTTTCCCTTCAACGGTGAGCGTTAGGTCATGCCCAGAAGTCACATATTGTCTAAGAGCCCCATCTTTGGTTGTAAATTCGTTTGCAATTGCATATTTAGTAACCCATTTCGGATTATTATTTGCAAACCATTCTTTTAAGAAAGCAGCATGGGCCTCTGTACCATCTATAAACTCTCCTCTAGGTCCATAAGCTTTAAAACCCTTCTCTGCGTTTAATGCTTTGATCGTCTCCATGTCTTGTTCATTGTGCGCTTTGATGTATTTTTCCCATACCGCAACTGTTTCCATATCGCCTCCAAAAAGGGGAGTTTTAACACCTTGAGTCATATCAAATCCAATTTCTTTTGGAACTTCAGTAACTTCTTTATTCGAAGTGTTTGCACAAGAGAACATTAGCAATGAAATTGCTGATAACAATATTATTTTTTTCATATTAAAATAGTTTAAGTTAATAAAGTAAATATAAAAATTAATTGCTAAAAACAAGTATATAGATCAAATAACATGTGGACAAAGAAATTATTTTTTGTATTGATGTGGATTTTCTCTAATTCCTTTTTTAAAAAACTTTCTTAGTGTTTTTCTCAAATTATTATCTATTCTTAAAAGTAGGTCTGTTATTTTTTGAGAAGATCTTCCCCGGAACAATGTAATATGAAAATTATCTTTCAATGATAAAGGAATTTTGGAAAAATAATAATTAGAGATACAGGCCCTTACATCCTCTGTTGTAACTTTGTTGACTGCATGCCAAGATTTTTGATGTGTGGCCATCACCACCAATCTATTATACCTACTCTCTATTTCAATTGGAGGATGTTCCAAACCATTATTCCATAACTCTAAATTTCCGCCGTTTTCTAATTTCCAATTTGGTGAAACATAGAAAAGTAAATTTAAAACTCTCCAAAGCTGTTGGTCTTTGTCATGTGAATTGTCTATATGCGGTTGCAAATAATTATCTTTTTTCATTAAAGAAACTCCTCCAGCATATAAATTTTTATCAGGCACAACATTTTGTAAACCACAAATTTCAGCAATAATGGAAACTATATTATCTTCTTGAAATGCATAAATTACCTCCTCTAAAAGAGGGTCATACTTATTCATTTGATAGGCCACATATTTGAACTCTCTTATGTTTTTTTTCAACTTTGAGTCTGACAGTTTTGGTAATTTTTGATAAATTTCCTCAACCAAATCCAATGGCAACAAACGATCAATATAGAAGTAACCTATTTGATTTTTAGTCTCTGAAAATTGCTTTTTCAGTGTTTCTTTTTCAATGGTTAACCTCTTGAAAATTAAAGATGCTATGTGCTTTCTATGATTCATTTATAATTTTCTAAGGGCATACTTAATTAATGAAAATATATAAAATACTGGGGCTAAATAAACGGAACTTATATTGGTTTTTAAACTAATTTCTTCCTGATACATCTTCCAATGTCCTTTTTTAGAAATTCCATCTGAGTTACAGGTTGTGATTACTATATCTAAAATTTCACAGGGAATCTTTTTCTTAAATAAATATAAATGAAACCAATAATCGGACAAAATTTTATACTTTAAATTATAAAACGTCTCTGAAAATAGGGATTTCCTATAAAATGTTCCTTGATGATGCAAACCATTCCAAAGCCACATCATAGAAGACCAGATTGGTTTTTTTATGTTTTTGTATTTACTGTATACAAATGGCCTTGTGTTTCCATGGTACCTTATGTTTCCTGAGACCAGAGAGTCCTCCTCTTTTATTGAGCTAAAAACGTTGGCTAAAACATCGGTATCAAAAAAAACATCAGCACTCCCCAGAAAAAAAAGCCATTCCCCTTTAGATTGAGAAATCCCTTTATTCATCGCATCATAAATACCCCTATCTTGCTCTGAAATAAAATTAAAGGGGGGTAACAGTGTCTTTAAATATGCTTGCATCTCTCCTGAGGAATTTCCATCAACAATCCAAACTTCAAAATCTTTTAATGATTGACTTTGAATACTTTGCACAGTTGCTTTTAATCCTTCGAGATTATCTAAAACAGGAATTATTATGGTTAGTTTCGGATTGATATTTAGTTATTTAAAATAAGTATCTAATTTTTTTACTTCTGCTTCCCAACATAAAACTTCTTTGGTTTCCTGTTGGTTCTTTTTTATGGTTTCCATAAGAGTTTGATCTGCAAGAAGCTCATTAATTTTTTCTGCTATTTTCTTTGGTGTATAATCATCTACAATGACACCAACTTTATATTGATTTACAATTCTTGAGATTTCCGGCATATTTCCTGCGACAATAGGAATTTCTGCATGGATAAAATCGAACAACTTATTGGGTAAAGAATAGGTAAAACTCAAACCTAGCGGCTCCTCTAACACCATCCCTAAAGTAGCTAATTTTGTGTAATTAACAAGCACATCTCTATCTATCCTTCCTAAAAAATGAACTCGATCTTCCATTTTCTCCCTAATAACAAAAGCCCTCAACTCTTGTTCAACTTTCCCATAACCAATAATTACTAGGTCTAGTTCTTTGATATATTTTAAAGCACTAACCATGGGTTTAATTCCTCTTCCAGGATTCAAAACGCCCTGATAGAGTATTGTTTTTCTTTGGGTTGGAAAGTGTTTTTTTGCTAATAAAAAATCACTCTTTTTTGGAGGAACATTTCTAATAACCCCCATCTTATTTTGATATTTTTTATGATAAAAATCTGCTATAGATTGACTTACTGTGTATGATTTTTTTACTTTTGGAAGAAAAAAATCTTCTAGCTTTCGCCAAAAACTTTGAACAAAAACTCTACCCTGTAATTCTGGCACTTCAGAAAAAAGCTCATGACTGTCATAGACTAAGTCAATACTTTTTAACTTACTAACAAGAAAACATCCCGGCAAAGTATCTAAATCATTGGATAAAATACAATGGAATTTTTTGAATAAAGTAAAAAAAAATAATCTAATATTATACTCTGCATAAAACAAGAAATTAGTATTGAAAAAATGTTTTTTTCTAACAATTTCATAGGCTCTATTAACGGCAATAGTATTTGGCAAAATCCTACCATAGACAAGAACTTCAAAGCCTATTTCAACAAGATAGTTACATATTTTATGAACTCTATAATCGGTTGAGATATCATTGGTTACAGCTACAAAAATTTTTTTTGGTTTCGAGGTCATATAATTCCAAACTATACCATTGTTTTTTGAGCAACCTCAAACAATTCTCCAGCTTCACATTTTATGGTTTTCTGTTTAAATTTAACAATTAATTGATAATCATGTGTTGCCATTAAAATCGTTTTTCCACTTTGATGAATCTCATTTAAAAGCGCCATTACTTCTAAGGAGGTTTTAGGATCTAAATTTCCTGTTGGCTCATCTGCTAAAATTAATTCTGGATCATTTAATAGGGCTCTTGCTATGGCAACTCTTTGTTGTTCTCCACCAGAAAGTTCAAAGGTTTTTTTGAAGTATTTGCTCTGCATGCCAACTTTATTCAAAACCTCATTAATTTTTTCTTTTCGAAGCTCTTTGTCCTTCCAACCGGTTGCTTTTAAAACAAATTCTAAATTCTCAAAAACAGTTCTATCATTTAATAACTTAAAGTCTTGAAAAACAATTCCTATTTTTCTTCTCAAAAAAGGAATTTCTTTATCTTTTATTTTTTTTAAATCAAAATCTACAATTTTTCCAACCCCTCTTCGTAACTTTAAGTCGCCATACAATGTTTTCATAAGACTACTCTTTCCACTGCCTGTTTTACCTATTAAATAGTAAAATGCTCCTTTTGGTATTGTTAAATTAACTTTAGACAACACCAAATTATCTCTTTGATAGATATCCGCATTTTCTAAAAATAAAATTGGTTTTTGCATAAAATGAGATGTTTCTACAAACTTAAAAGTTTCTACCGATTATATACCATGAATTACTAACAATTCTTAAATTTGAAATAAAAAAACATATATTTAAGTAGGCTTTATCAAACAAAATTTAAAAACATCTGTTTTGATTTAGATATTTTGAAACAAATACATGAAATTTCATTTATTTAAAAAACGTATTTTATCGTGTTTCATTGTATTGATTTCTAATACATTTGGGGTATGAGACAATTGTTGATACTCAAGCGTTTTAAGTTTCAAAAGGAATGAATTATAAATTTGACTTTTAATTAGATATCTCCCTTAAAATAATCAAAGTATATTCGCATAAATTTAAACCCAAAACAATGAAATCATATTTATTTTTATTCGTATTTGTCTTACTTTCTTGTTCTAAAAATGACACTATTTTTGAACCTCAAACTGAAACAGATATTTTAAAATACATTGAAGACAATAACTTAAATGCTACAAAAAGTAGCTCTGGTTTGTATTATGTAATTAAAAATCAAGGCACTGGAACAAGACCAACAACTAGTTCTAATGTTACGGTAGCTTATAAAGGATATTTCTTGGATGGAAGTGTTTTTGATCAAAGTAATGCCAATGGTATTTCTTTTGGATTGAATCAGGTAATTCCGGGATGGACAGAGGGAATTACATATTTTAAAGAAGGTGGAGACGGAATCCTATTAGTACCTTATCAGTTAGGATATGGAGCAAATGGTCGTGGCGCTATCCCTGGTGGAGCGGTATTAATTTTTGATGTAAAACTAATTCGAGTAAACTAACTAGTTTCACAGTTCAAAAAGAAGTTATCCAGAATAAGTTGTAACTATACAATAACAAGAGAAGAGCTCGGTAATTTATCGAGCTCTTCTCTTATTATAAATTCTATTTTCTTCTTTATAGAAGTTATTACTATGTTATTTTATTTGATCTCTTGTAATAAAACTTCAACTGCTTTTTTAAGCTGGTCATCTTCTCCTCTGGCTTTCCACCCTGGCTTATTAGCAACCAAATAATCTGGTACCGCGGGACCGTGTTCCATATTCATTCCAGATTCTTTAACATACCAAGCTCTGAAGGGCATTCTTATAAAACCGTCTTGCAAACGATGCCCTCCTGTAGAAATCACAGCTCCAAAAGTAGGTTGTCCAACTAACTTTCCTAACTTTAAACTCTTGAAAGCATGCGCAAAAATTTCTGCATTAGAATAACTACTCTCGTTTGCTAAAGCGACCAGAGGTTTCGTATTTACAGATAAGATTGCCCTTTCATTGTAAGGATAATTTTCGGTATACTTTTGATTGTTTTTCTCAAGGTTCCCTGTTGCTCCTCTTGGAACTGTGTAGGCATGTTGCTGGTAAGTTAATACAGCCATTAATCGGTCTGTAGTCCATCCACCCCCATTATTCCTTACATCTATAACAATTCCTTTTTTACCATATCCACTCGCTTTCAACTCACGCTCAAAACGCTCAAAACTTGGTAAATTCATTCCTTGAATATGAATGTATCCTAATTGTCCATTGGAATATTTTTCTACTAAATTCTTGCGAGAATTCACCCATTCTTCATAACATAATTCTCTGATAGTTCTTGTTGATTCTGTTCTTACAACAACCTCTTTAGCATTCTCTAAAGTCAATAAAATTTCGTTTCCAGAAGTATTCTTTAAAAGGCTGTAGAAATTAGTATTCTTTTCAATCTCTTTTCCGTTTACAGCGGTGATAACATCGCCAACTTGAAGAGAAACATTTGTTTTTGTGGCAGCAGAATTTGGCAAAATAAAATTAATTCGCACTCCCTTCTCTACATTGGAAACATCAAACCCTATCAAGCCAACTTTATCGCTGTAAGTATTTTCTGGAGTACTTCCTCTATACCCCATATGACTCGCATTTATTTGACCTAACATATTGTTAA
>Ga0206677_10004099_pt1 | contig 12019 bp, 12 predicted proteins | sample M130m12015metaG_FD_155475 | JGI IMG/M metagenome (GOLD analysis project Ga0206677, IMG submission 155475) | Ammonia-oxidizing marine archaeal communities from Monterey Bay, California, United States - M1 30m 12015 | ecosystem: Environmental > Aquatic > Marine > Intertidal zone | place: USA... | reverse complement strand
AAACAAAACAAATTAATACCACATCACATGGCTTTTGAATTACCCGCACTGCCTTATGCATACGATGCATTGGAACCGCACATTGATGCGCGCACCATGGAAATCCATCATGGAAAGCACCACGCTGGATACACCAGCAAGCTAAACGCTGCTGTTGCCGGCACAGAGATGGAGGGGAAATCCATCGAAGAACTCCTTGCGCAGCATGCTGACCACGCTGGAGTGCGAAACAATGGTGGAGGATTTTACAACCACACCTTGTTTTGGAGCATCATGTCCCCAAATGGAGGCGGTGCCCCGAGTGGAGGTCTGGCAGCAGCGATCGACTCTGACTTGGGTGGCATGGAGAAATTTCAGCAAACGTTTGCACAAGCGGCAGCCACACGTTTTGGCTCGGGCTGGGCGTGGTTGTATGTCAAAAACGGGAAATTAGAGGTTTGTTCCTCGGCCAACCAAGACAATCCCTTGATGGAAGGCGTAGGTTGCGGAGGGACACCTATTCTAGGCTTGGATGTTTGGGAGCACGCTTATTACTTGAATTATCAGAACCGACGTCCTGATTACATCGCAGCATTTTTCAATGTGATTGACTGGAACGCTGTGGCAGGCCGTTACAACGCTGCTCGCGGGTGAAGCAACACCTGATTCTTGTGGCCGGTGGAACGGGCACGCGCATGCAACAACCGGTTGCAAAGCAATTCATATTGTTGAAGGGTCGACCGCTTATGTGGTGGACCCTTCAGCGCTTTCGGGATGCGCTGGGTGATGATTTGGAAGTGGTGCTGGTCTTGCACAAGAGCTTGGTGCAGGAATTTCATGAATTGGAGAAGACGCACGGGCCTGCTGGAGTTAATCAGGTGGTCCCCGGGGGAGTCGAACGCTGGCATTCAGTGCTCAATGGACTCGATTCGTTGCCTGATTCAGGGGTGGTGGGCATTCACGATGCTGTGCGTCCCTTCGTTGCAGCAGCAACCATTCGCGATTGTTACGAAACAGCTCGTGCTTCTGGATCTGCCGTCCCTGTGGTGCCTGTGAAGGACAGCATTCGCGAAGTCCACGGTGCTGGATCACATGCGGTTACACGAGATGGGCTGCGCGCGGTACAAACCCCTCAATGCTTTGATGTTCAAATGCTAAAAGCGGCGTATGGTTCAGGTTATCGGGAAGAATTTACGGATGATGCTAGCGTGTTTGAATACGCGGGCCATCCCATTCACTTGGTGAAAGGAGACCATCAAAACATCAAAATCACCACTCCGGAAGATTTACTGATCGCCCGTGCTTTTGTCGAAGGATTCACGCAGGATTAATTAGCACATGGGGTGTTTTTCGGGCCATTGAGAATGTCTGCGAATCCAGCGGATTCCGAAAATTCCGATCGCCAATGCCACAATGGCAAAGCCATAATCGCCGAGTTCCCAGGCGCGACTGGCGTTCATTTCTTCTTGAATGAATGCTTCTCCATAAATGGCCGCCATTACGATTGCGCCTGCGTTGTTGAAGAAGTGTGCGGCAATGGCGGGCCACAAGCTGCCGCTGAATACCACAAGGTATCCGAGTCCTGCTCCGATGATCATTCGAGGCAAGAACCCTTGGAACTGCAGGTGAATTGCACTGAACAGAAACGCACCCATCCAGACACCGGCGTGGATGTTGTTGGTCCAACGTGCAGTGAGCGGTTGGATGATTCCGCGAAAAGCGAATTCTTCGCAGATTGCGGGGAGCAGAGCCACTGTGATCAAGGTCGCTGGGAATTGCCAGGTGGCGTCGAAGGTCAGGAGCGAGGCTGTCACTTCCGCAGCCACTGCCTCATAATGGTTGATGGACTCAACCAAGGCATCAGGTAGAAAATCGAGGAGCAAGCCGTTGAGACGAAAAGTCAGATCAATGAGCGGTTGCACGGCCCAGGCGAGGGCAAAGGCACACAGCCACCATCCTGATTTGGGAAAGGAGAGGTTGAGAAATGTTCGTCCAGCGAATAATTTTTGTGCGAACCAAGCCATCAGCCCAAAAGAGAGCAATTGATTCACGCCGTTGATGATGAGGTTATAGATTTTTCCTTCATCGGACGAGGCGTCATTGGCGAAGGCCATTGCCTGGTCCACAGAATGACCTTGTAGTGCGGCGAGCGCGGCAAAACCACCTCCGGAGGCCAAGGCCATTCCCACAAGCACCATGCAAAAAAAGAAAATCAATTGCCCAAAAGGGTGCATCGTTTGAAAGGCGGTTCGGATCATGGCTTAATTTTGCATTCGAAGGTTTCCAATCCGCAAGTTCGGGGATTGAATGGAAATGTCTACTTGAAATAGAAAATGGTACGGATTGCTGACATTGATATCGCAGAATTCCCTCTGTTGCTCGCACCGATGGAGGATGTGAGTGATCCGCCGTTTCGCGCGCTTTGCAAAAAGTACGGAGCCGATTTGATGTACACTGAATTCATCAGTTCGGAAGGGTTGATTCGCGATGCCGCCAAGAGTCGGGCGAAGTTGGATATTTTCGAATATGAGCGTCCAGTAGGGATTCAGATCTTTGGAAGTGAGATCGAGTCGATGCGACAGGCTACAGCGATTACTGAGCAAGCGCAACCGGATATCATCGACATCAATTACGGCTGTCCTGTTAAAAAAGTGGCTTGCAAGGGGGCCGGAGCTGGCATTCTGCAGGACATTCCAAAGATGGTGGAGATGACCAAGGAAATCGTCAACAGTACGTCGCTGCCGGTTACGGTCAAAACAAGGCTCGGTTGGGACGATCAATCCAAATTCATCGTTGAAGTCGCGGAGCGGCTGCAAGATGTTGGCATCAAGGCCATCAGCATTCATGGGCGCACCCGCGCTCAGATGTATAAAGGCGAGGCTGACTGGAGTTTAATCTCCGAGGTAAAGAACAATTCACGGATGCACATTCCAGTCTTCGGAAACGGTGATATCAACTCCCCCCAAAAGGCAGTGGAGTATAAAAACCGTTATGGGATTGACGGAATTATGATTGGTCGGGCGAGCATCGGAGCACCTTGGGTTTTCCGAGAAATAAAACATTTCATGGCGACGGGGGAGGTGCTCGAAGCCCCTGGCATGCAGGAACGGGTTGCAGTTGCACGAGAGCATTTTGAAAAGGGTGTTGAGTGGAAAGGCGAACGGCTTGGCATCGTCGAGATGCGCCGTCATTACGCCAACTATTTCAAAGGACTGCGCGACTTTAAATCGCATCGGCTGGACCTGGTGACGCTTGATGATGTCGACGCTATTCGAGATAAACTCGATGCTTTGGCCACCATGCCATTTGAGAAAGCGATTTAGAGCTCGATCAGCCCAAATTGATGGGGTGTTCGATGCGGCGGACCAATCAAACGAAACGGTGCACGAGGTTGCGCACCATCCATCCGGATCCGATTCCACCGATGATCACGACAACGGTCAACGTGCCAACCACATCGAACATTTCAAGGGCAACGGGATACGATGGAATGACAGACCCTTGCAGCTTGACCCATCCGAACGTTTGCTGGCCCAACACCAAAAGAGTGCCGACAACAGCGCCGACGACACCTCCAACGGTGTTGATCAGCACTCCTTGAAGCGCAAAAACTTGTTCGAGCTTCCATCCTGTGAGTCCGAGTGCATTGAGGACTTCCATGTCTTGTCGCTTATCCAATAACATCATCGTCAATGAAGCCATGACATTGAAAGCAGCCACGACAAGAATGAAACTTAAGATGACAAACGTGGCCCATTTTTCGGCGCGATTTGTTTGTGTGATGAGCTTGTTTTTTTCCGATCGTGTGCGCACCTGCCAATCGAGATTTTCAGCAGCTATACGTGTTCTAATCGCATGTGCGGCCTCATCTTCTGAAACACCGGTCGCCAACCCTAATTCGTATCGGGATACCGTCGAATCTTTTGAAAACAAAGTCCTTGCAAAATCAATGGGCCCCAAGATGTACTTGCGGTCAATTTCGGCATTGATGGAGAAGACGTCGCACACAAACGCACGCTCGGCTTGAAAGGCCTTTTCTTTATGCCGTGCCAGCTTTTTGCCTGGAATTGGGGCTCGGAGCAAAAGTGACGCCCGCTGACTTTCGTCATGTATGGAGTTCAATCCAAGGATGTTTTTGACGCCAAGCCCCACGACCAAGCAGGCGGGTGACTGGCTCCATGCTGGATTCCAGGTCCCCGAGCGGACCGCTGAGGTGATGGGGGCGATGTTGAGAAAGAGGGAATCAAAGGCTAAAACAGCGCATACATGAGGTTGGTTCCCCGCCCAGGACACGATGGCTTCTCCTTCAATGACAGGGGCAACAAATTCGATCAATGGTGTTTTGGATTGAGCTCCAAATGATTGTTCAACCCACGCTCCGACTTCGTTGGGAAGATCAGTTCCCGTTATGGGGACGATAGCCACGGGCGCATCGAGCGTGCCAAACAAATCAGAAACGACTTCTTCAATTCCGTTGAATGCACTCAGAATCGCAATCATTGCCGCTGTTACGGCAGCAATAACGAACATTGAAATACCTGATATCAGGTGGGTCAGGCTTTTGGAACGACTTGCCCATGCATAGCGCCAAGCGAGACGAAGTGGAAGTTTCACGTCGGCGTTATTTTTTCAGAGCATTGTTGATGGACTCATAATAGTCAATGCTGTCATCCAGGTAGAAATTCAATTCAGGAATGACGCGGACTTGCTTTCCGATTTTATCGCTGAGGGCTTTGCGTACGCGCCACGCCTCCTGTTTGACGGCTTCGAGGGCTATTTTCTTATCAGGTACGGCCATAAAACTGAGGTACACCTTGGCCAGACCCAGATCGGGAGACATGCGCACTTGGGTCACTGAAATGAACATTCCGGCAAACCAGGAGCTGCTATTTTGCTGGAACAAAACACTCAAATCACGCCGAATCAGTTCGGCTACTTTTTCTTGTCGGATCGCTGCCATAGTGCAAAGGTCGCAAAGTCAGAGCAACTCCGCCACCGCTTGAGGCCAATCAGTAAAGAAAGTTGTGATAAGGGTACCTTTTAACGTGGATTTCTTTTACCGCTTCAAACACTTTGGTCCGCAATTCTTCCAGTCCCACCCTTTGGACCGCTGAGATGAAGACGGCCTCCCGGTCCACTCGCTCAAAGCGTTCACGCAATCCAGCGATTTGATCTTCTCGGGTGGGACCGAAAGGCTCTTCTTCCAAGCAATCGATTTTATTGAAGACAATCATGGATGGTTTGTCGTCGCTTCCGATTTCTGCCAATGTGCTCTCTACGATGGTGAGGTGTTCTTCGAATTGCGGATGGCTCACATCGATGACATGCAGAAGCAGATCGCTTTCGCGTGTTTCGTCCAATGTTGATTTGAAACTTTCGATCAGTTGATGAGGCAGTTTCCGAATGAATCCGACAGTATCACTGAGCAGGAATGGCAGGTTTTGCAGGACTACTTTTCGCACTGTGGTGTCCAGCGTGGCGAATAATTTATTCTCCGCAAAGACCTTGCTTTTGGACATCGAGGTCATCAAAGTACTCTTACCTGCATTGGTGTACCCAACCAATGCGACACGAACCAACGCACCGCGATTGCCTCGTTGAGTGGCCATCTGCTTGTCGATTGATTTTAACTCTTTCTTGAGATGGGAAATGCGGTCACGGATGATTCGACGATCGGTTTCAATTTCCTTCTCTCCTGGACCCTTCATGCCGATGCCACCTTTCTGCTTTTGCAAGTGTGTCCACATGTTGGTGAGGCGAGGCAGAAGGTATTGATACTGTGCCAGCTCTACTTGGGTCTTCGCGTGAGCTGTACGGGCGCGTTGGGCAAAGATGTCGAGGATTAAATTTGGGCGATCGAGAATTTTCCGTTCCGGAATTTCGCGTTCGATGTTTCTCAGTTGAGTCGGACTCAATTCGTCGTCAAAGATGAGCATATCCACGTCTCTCTCCTCTACGAATTCCTTGATTTCTTGGAGCTTACCACTGCCCACAAACGTTCGGGTATCTGGGCGATCGAGCCCTTGGATGAAGGTTCTGAGTGTCGTAGCCTCAGCGGTGGTGGCTAAAAAAGCTAACTCCTCGAGGTGTTCATCAACGGTGTCCCGTGACGCTCGTCCCGTGACCAATCCGATGAGGATGCATGTTTCGGGTTCCTGAGCCGTGGAGTGCGATTTCTTTTTGTCTAACATGGTCGCGTTAATCCCTGAATTCTTCGATGTATGCAGCAACGCCACGAATGGTGGCAGCGTCGAGGATGTCTTTTTGCGGAGGCATGGTTCCCTTTCCATAGGTGATGAGCGCAATGCGTTCTTCGAGACTCATTTTGGAAACACTGAGGTCGGGAGCCTTCGAAGCCATCAGTTTGCCATCGTTGCCATGGCAAAGCGAACATTTCATTGTGTACGCTCGCTTGATGGAGGCAATTGATGGCTGCGGGCTGGATGGGGAACTCGATTCAGCGGGACCTTTGCCCGGACCGCATTGGACTAGCAATAAAAATGGCAAAAAGCCAAGGAGCAGTGAGTGGCGGCTCAAGGTATTCTGTTCAACCAAATCAGAACCAACCGTAAGCCTCGAAACCGGGGCGCACGGGCCATGGAATGCTTGCAATGATGATCACAAGAGCGATGAGGAAATACCGGAATTGACGGTTGTTTTTCAACTCATCGGTGTCCGCTCGTTTGACCAAGCTGTGCCCTAAGGTGCCGAATAAGATGGCAGTCAACATTCCAACGAGATGCTCGACCGTGAAAAACCGCATAACCGTTGATGACATCACTCCAGGCGAGCCGAGTAAGGAAGCCCAGCCTTTCATAAAGTAAAGAGCGAGACCCAAAAGCAGTTGCACATGGAGGCTGATCATGGAGAAAAGACCCAATTTCGCTTGGCCAGCTGAAAAGCTACTTCCGTTGCGCTTGGCGGACCAAGCTTTCAAAATGGTGACGACGATGAGGGCGAGCACGACCCAGCGCATAGCGCTGTGCAGGTGTTGGAATCCGGTAATCATGCTCCAAAGATAACCCGTTCTGGATTTCGTTTAGACGATGCCCTGATCGATCATCGCGTCCGCGACTTTCACAAAACCGGCGATGTTTGCCCCTTTGACATAATCCACATAGCCATTCTCGTCTTTTCCAAATGCAACGCACTGTGAATGAATGTCTTTCATGATGGCCAGCAATCGCTGATCTACTTCTTCGCGAGACCAAGACAAACGCAGGCTGTTTTGGGACATTTCAAGTCCGCTTGTTGCCACACCACCAGCGTTTGACGCCTTGCCCGGTGCGAAGAGCACCTTGGCTGCTTGAAATGCTTCAATCGCTTCGGGCGTGCTCGGCATATTTGCTCCTTCAGCTACGACCATGCAGCCATTGGAGATGAGATTGGCAGCGTCCGAAGCTTCCAGTTCATTCTGTGTAGCACATGGAAAGGCTGCGTCGCAGCTGATGCTCCAAGGCCGACCTCCCGCGTGGTATGTTGAACCGGGGTGTGCATCGGTGTATTCTGAAATTCGCCCGCGGCGACCATTTTTCAAATCCATGATCCAGGCCAGTTTATTCTGGTCAATGCCATTGGGATCGTGGACGAATCCTCCTGAGTCCGACATGGTGAGTACTTTTCCACCCATCTGGATCACCTTTTCCGCAGCGTATTGCGCGACGTTACCAGATCCTGAAATAACAACTTCTTTGCCGGCAAAGTCTTGCCCCTTGGTGTTGAGCATTTCGGCGGCAAAGTACACAGCACCGTATCCAGTAGCTTCTGGGCGGATCAACGACCCACCCCAGTTGCGGCCTTTGCCTGTCAACACACCGGTGAATTCGTTTCTCAGGCGTTTGTATTGTCCAAACATGTAACCGATTTCTCGGCCTCCGACACCAATGTCCCCAGCTGGTACGTCGGTGTTTGGCCCAATGTGTCGGGACAACTCGGTCATGAAGCTTTGGCAAAACTGCATCACTTCACGATCAGATTTTCCTTTGGGGTTGAAATCGGCACCGCCTTTTCCACCGCCCATTGGAAGCGTGGTCAAACTGTTTTTGAATACTTGTTCGAATCCCAAGAATTTCAAAACACTGAGGTTGACAGTTGGGTGGAAGCGCAAGCCACCTTTGTAAGGACCAATTGCGGAGTTGAATTCAACTCTGTACCCTCGATTTACTTGAACGTTCCCATCATCGTCCGTCCAAGGCACCCGGAACATGATGACACGTTCAGGTTCCACCATGCGCTTCAGGATTTGTTCCTTGGCGTATTTTGGATGATTGGAAATGAAAGGAATGACAGTTTCGGCAACTTCTTGGACCGCTTGAATGAACTCAGGTTCGTGCGGATTTTGAGCGGTGACTTCATTCATGAAGTGCTGCACCTGCTCTTGGATAGAGTGGGTCATCAACGTGTTTATTAACGTTAGTGGTGCAAATTTAATTCACAAGGAAGAAGTTCGGCCTCCATCCACAGGTAAATTCACACCGGAGATGTAACTCGCTGAAGGTGAGGCTAAAAAGGCGATAGCTCGCCCCACTTCTTCCGGGTTTCCTGTGCGTTTCATAGGCACCGCATTCGCCATTTGCTGTCGAATTTCGTCTGCCGGGGTGCTTGTTTTGGCTGATTTATTTTCGATGATCTGGTCGAGCCTTGCCGTGTTGGTGGCTCCAGGCAGAACATTGTTCACGGTAATGCCATAAACGCCGACTTCATTTGCCCAAGTTTTGGCCCAACTGGCTACAGCGCCTCGGATGGTGTTACTCACGCCTAAATTGGGGAGAGGTTGTTTTACACTCGTGCTGATGACATTGATGATTCTGCCGTAGCCTGCACTTTTCATGCCGGGGAGAACGGCTTGAGCCAATATTTGATTGCAGACGAGGTGCTGTTCGAATGTGGTTCGGAAGGCGTCAATTTCTGCGTTGACAATGGGTCCGCCTGCGGGTCCACCTGTGTTGTTGACGAGGATGTGAATGGTTTCTTTTTCAACGATCCCTCGGATGGCATCGCGCACCTCACTGGGGTTGCTAAAATCAGCCACTGCGATTGCATGGTTGGCGTTGCCTGGCAATTTGGAAAGTGATGTTTTAAGGCTTTCTGCGTTTCGGGAGAGCAAAACAATTTTGGCACCGAGACCTGCGAGGTGTGATGCTGCTGCCCAGCCAATTCCCTGTGTTGATCCACATACCACGGCGGTTTTACCCGCGAGATCCAGTGGCATCCATTCCTTGAATTCATTTGACATGCGGCGAATTTAGGACAGCGGGGCTCAAATCATGCTGTACATTTGAAACACACGCGAATGATTATGAAACGAATCGAACACATCGGCATTGCCGTCAGAGACTTGGAGGCGGCAGAGCGCATCTTCGAAGACATTCTCGGGGAGCCGGCCTTCAAACGTGAAAGCGTCCCTTCTGAGTCCGTGAAGGTGAGCTTTTTTCAAACGGGAGAGAGCAAGGTGGAGTTGCTGGAATCGACTGATGCCGATGGCCCGATTGCAAAACACATTGAGAAACGCGGAGAAGGTTTGCATCACCTCGCTTTTGCTGTGGATGATTTACAGGCTGAAATTGACCACCTGCAAACACTGGGCTACCGTGTTGTGAGTGGGCCAAAGGAAGGCGCCGATCAGAAAATGATTGCATTTCTTCACCCGGCGGATTCCTCCAAAGTCCTCGTAGAGCTTTGTGCTGAGCGATAAAAGGAAAGCATCACCATCCGCTGCAGTCGTATTATCCCCTTCGGCGTCGCTTTTTCATTTTGCGCTGCATGGCGGGCTCAAAAAGTGGCATTGCCTCGTTTCCTAAGTTTTTTCCTGCACACGACACGTCTGGTTTATCTCGCAGAAAATCCCACTTGATTGTGAGATGAGCGGAGCGAAATGCTCCCTCATAGCGGTCTATAAGCCCACCGCCGTCATTCGCCAGCGGTGCGAGCTGCAAAGCGTCAGTCTGGGCAATGATTCGTAAGTAGCGACCCGCTCGGGTCCGCACCCCGACCCCGACCCCCAGTTCCAATGCCAACCGATGACGCGCGGGGTCTGTTCTTGGAACGAAACGATGCACCGGTCCAAACCGACTGAATGATCCTCCCCATTCGGCATCCCATCCCAGTCCCATCTGGGCCTCCATGAAAAAGTCAGGCTTCAATTCAATGGCGCGATGAAGCCGGAGTGTTAATTCTGATACGACTACTGCAGAGCCAATATCGGTGAGCGTATCTGGAATGAGCAACCCCGTTGAGTCTGCAACATTGCCGAGGAAAATTGATTCAGTTCGTTGTTTTCCTCCTTCCAACTGGATGCTTATCCGATCCCAAAGAATGGGGCGTTTGGCCACGTGCCAATATCCTATGCCAAGCTTCAGTGCCGTGGAACCTTGATGACTCCAGGCTCCAGCGTGCAGTGTGTCGGTTTGGTCGATTTCATTGACCACGGATAGAACGGACTCCGACGCTTCTGGATTTGCATGAAGCCAATGAACTCCGGCACCAACGGTCCATCCACTGCCCCGAAATTGATTGCGTTGCGCATCGAACAAAATGTCTGATTGGCCATTGGCAGCAGGGGCGAATCCTCCAAGTAGGAGCAAAAATATTGCGCTCTGAACAAAATCCTTCAAAACTATTTTTTCGTGGCTCATGCCTCGACTTCCCAAGCTTGGATGATTTCTTCAAAGAGTTCAGGCGTGTTCCAGTTTTCGGACAAACCAGGGCGATCCAAAATGGATTCCATGATTCCATCTTGCTTTTTTCCTGCAGCTAGGGCTTGTTCGTAAGGGGTGTGACTGAAAGTGACTTGCGAGTATAAAGGCAACCACCGACCGGGATACTTTACGGCCATTTGTGCTTCTATTTTTTTACGCAGCAGAAACCTTGGATCTCCTGTTTTGTCGCGCATCTCGATGTAGTTTCTGAGAGCGAGTTCCAATATGGCATCGCCCGAAGGTTTCCGCAGTTCCGAATATTGCTCCAGGACACGTCCCCAGTCTGAAGCGTCAGACATTTCATCGATGAGCTCACTCAACACTGAGCAGTCTTCCATGCCGCTGTTCATGCCTTGGCCATAAAAGGGGACAATGGCGTGCGCTGAATCTCCCATGAGGCATATGCGTTCGCCTTTGTGCCATGGGTTGCAGCGGGTCATGACCAGCGAGCTGGTGGGGTTGGCAAGCCATTGCTCGGCATAATCCGGTACCAGCGGAATGACATCTGCAAAGTGTGTTTCGAAATAATCCCGCACGCGGTGTTCTTCCGCGAGGTTGTTCAAGCCAGTTTCACCTTCGTAAGGTGCAAAAACCGTGCAGGTGAATGTACCGTCTGGATTGGGCAGCGCCATGAGCATGAACTCGCCGCGTGGCCAAATGTGCAAGGCATCGGACTCCATTTTGAAGTCGCCATTTTCCGCCGGTTTCATCTCGATTTCCTTGTAACCGTGAGTCAAGTACCGCTGTTCAAAATCGAACCGGTCGGTGCGGGTCATTTTTTGGCGAACCGCACTGAACGCACCATCGGTTCCGAAGACGCGGTCGAATTTGTGTTCAATTCGTTCGTCATCTCGATTTCTGAGAACGACGTGCGCGCGCTCCAAGTCCACATCCTCGCATTGATGTCCAAAGTGGTATGCGACATCGCTGTGAGACTCACTTTTTTCAACCAGCAGTTTATTCAGCAATCCCCTCGAGACGGAATAAATGCATTGAGGATCATCAAACAATCCGTTTTCGTTGGGCAGTCCATAAGGTTGCCGCGTCAGTGCCCCATCCGGAGCGTGCATCGTTCGGTGCGTAATAGGCAGCGCAATCTTCCTTACTTCTTCAGCAATCCCAGCCTTTTCCAAGGCTCGCCAACCTCTATTACTGAGAGCGAGGTTGATGCTTCTCCCTCCCTTGTACGATCCGACGCGGGGGTCGGGACGTCGTTCAAATACATCCACTCTATGCCCTCTTTGGGCGAGCATCAATGCCCAGAGACTTCCGACGAGACCCGCCCCGATGACGGCCATATGCTCCGTTGGGATATTGGACTTGATTGGTGCCATGGGTTTAGT
>Ga0206677_10004093_pt1 | contig 12025 bp, 5 predicted proteins | sample M130m12015metaG_FD_155475 | JGI IMG/M metagenome (GOLD analysis project Ga0206677, IMG submission 155475) | Ammonia-oxidizing marine archaeal communities from Monterey Bay, California, United States - M1 30m 12015 | ecosystem: Environmental > Aquatic > Marine > Intertidal zone | place: USA... | reverse complement strand
GTATTCACGTAGACATAGTTCTCTTAATTCTCCATTCCAAGAGGGTGAAAATAGTAGCCTTCTCGATATCATAGAAGATTCTGAAGCTGAAGAGCCAGAAGCTAAAATCATGATGGAATCAATGAGCGAGGAAGTGACTGGTGCTCTAGATACCTTATCAGAAAGAGAAAGAATTGTTTTGGAGATGTATTTTGGGATCAATAGAGATAGTGCAATGACACTAAATGAAATTGGTGAAGAGTTTGATCTTACTAGGGAGAGAGTAAGGCAAATTAAAGAAAAAGCAATCCAACGTTTACGCCATAGATCTAGAAGCAAAAACTTGCGTAGATATCTAGGTTAACCAATAAGAGTTTTCTATAAAAAAAGGGCTTAAATGCCCTTTTTTTGTATTTATTATTACATCAATAAAGATTTTAGTTCATTTGAAGATAAAAATTATGGAAAAAAGAAAAAAAATTGGATTTGTTCTTGGGTTCTTATGTTTTATTTTTTTTATAGTAACTCCCCCTCCTAATGGGATGAACCCTCTTGGGATGAAAGCACTAGCAATTTCTTCTTTGATGGCAATTTTCTGGGTTACTGAAGCAATTTCAATTTTTGCGACTTCATTTTTGCCAATCGCTTTATTTCCATTGTTAGGAATTTTAGATTCGAACCAACTCGCGGCAAGTTATGGACATCATATTGTAATCTTAATTATTGGTGCATTTTTTGTCGCAAAAGCTATAGAAACAAATAATTTACACAAACGAATCGCTCTTTCAACAATTAAAATGATCGGTACAAGTAGAACAAGTATTATGCTCAGTTTTATGATTGCTACAGGTTTTTTATCAATGTGGACGTCTAATAACTCAACAACCCTAATGATGCTCCCTATTGGTATTGCCATTATTAACAGAGAAAAAAAGTTGGGCGCTGATGTTTCAAGTTTTGCACCAGCATTAATGTTAGCTATCGCTTATTCAGCTAGTATTGGAGGTACGGGAACATTAGTAGGTACCCCGCCTAACCTAGTATTTGTCAGTACCGCTCATGAACTTTTCCCAGAATTTGAGCCGATACTTTTTACGGAATGGTTGAAGGTCGGAATACCTTTTGTTTGTTTATTTCTTCCAGTCTCATGGATTTATTTGGTGAAGTTTTTCAATATTAAAGGCAACCTCCATGGTGATAGAAATATAATTCATAGAGAATATGATAATTTAGGTGACATGTCCTCAGCTGAAAAAAAAGTTGCAGTAATCATTGTTTTCTACGCACTGGGGTTTATTTTTAGAAATTGGTGGTCAGAGCTTTTAGGTGTTACTGGATTTGTTAAAGATTCTACTGTCGCAGTATTAGCTGCTATCATTTTATTCGCACTCCCAAGTGGGGAAAAAAATATGAAAGGAAAACAGGTACGACTTTTAGAATGGGAAGATGCTAAAACAATACCTTGGGGCATAGGAATGCTGATTGGAGGAGGTTTAGCGATAGCTTCTTCCTTTAAATCTTCTGGTCTTATCGAATGGGTAGGTACTGCAATAGACCTAGGAGGCATTTCAATATTCTTTATATTAATATTTGTTGTAACATTTATGATCTTTTTAACAGAAGTCAATTCTAATACAGCTACAACTGCTATCTTTTTACCTGTATTGGCAGGTATTTCTATTGCAGGAGATTTTCACCCTTATTTACTTATGATTCCAGCGACCTTTGCTGCATCGTGTGCTTTTATGCTTCCTTCTGGTACTGGACCAAATGCAAGTGTTTTGGCGAGTGGGCATCTAAAAATACCTCAAATGGCAAGAGTCGGCTTTGGACTAAATATTTTAGCTATTTTACTTATTGTTATATTATTTTACTTTTTTCCACTAGATCTTTATTAATGCGTTAAATAAATATACTCTCAGTTTTACTTTAAGGTGTTCTCTATCACTTTTATGATAAAAAAACAAAAAAAAACAAATTAGATGTTGTTGAAAAAAGAATAGTTCCTTATTTTCGTTTCGGCTTTGATTATGGTTTATAGGTTGCGGAACAATTTTTATAACCCAAAATTGAGCTACCCACATACCTACCAAAAAAATACAACAAACAACCTTGGAGGTTAATATGAGAAAAGTGTTACTACTTTTGCTCTTTCTAGGCAGTACTTTGTTTGCTGATCAATGGGTAGATAAACACCATAAGTATGGTACTACCCCAGTTGATTATGAACCTGTATCTGTTGTTATAAACCCTGATTATGTTAATACTTACAGGAATTCTGTAACTATTAGCGTTTCATCAGGATCTTATGATAGTGAAATATCTTGGTCAATCTATATAGCTGATGGAGGAGTAGTTGCATCAGGTGGTGCTCCTCTGGTTGGTGACGATGCTATTGTAGTCACTATGCCTGACGGTCTCTATTCGCTTATTGCCAGTGATGAATACTCTGATGGATGGAATGGTGCATCTATGTCAATAACCGATAATACAACTGGTAATGTATATTTCACTTATGCTATGCCAGCTGGTAATGCATCTGAAACGGTACAATTCGAGATTTCTCAAAGTGTTCCAGGCTGTATTACAGCTACTGCATGCAATTACGACAGTGAAGCTACAGAGGATGACGGAAGTTGTTGTATAACAAATTGCAATGATTTAATTATGGACGGCGGAAGTTATGCAAGTGAAGTTTCTGTTGATATTACAGATGCGTCAGGAACTGTTCTCTACGCTGGTGGAGCGGTTAATAGCTTTCTTTGTTTAGATGATGGGACTTATACTCTTAATGGTTATGATTCCTATGGTGACGGATGGAATGGAGGGGCGAATGCTGCTATTTATGATGGAAGTGGTCAATTGGTTGCATTTCTTGAATTCCCTACTGGATCTTCTGCCTCTGTAGAATTTACGTTACCTTATGTTCCAGTTGTTGAAGCTCCAGAGGGTATTTTCTTCTCTGAGTATACTGAAGGTGCAAGTAATAATAAATATTTAGAAATATATAATGGTACAGATGAAAGCGTAGATCTAACTGGATTTGCTTTTCCAAGTACATCCAATGCTCCAAGTACTCCAGGTGAGTACGAATATTGGAATTCATTTCCAGATGGCGCAACTGTTGCAGCTGGAGATGTCTACGTTATAGCTCATCCAAGTGCAGATGCTGCTATTTTAGCAGAAGCTGATCACACTCATCAATATTTGAGTAATGGTGATGATGGCTATTGTTTAGTTGTTGGAACTGAAGACCTTTACGCGCTAGTTGATTGTATTGGCGACTTCCAGGCTGATCCAGGATCTGGATGGGCTGTTGCTGGTGTTGAAAATGCGACAAAAGATCATACGCTAGTAAGGAAGGTAGGCATGGTCAGTGGAAACATGGGAGACTGGGCAACGTCCGCAGGAACTGATGCTGAAACAAGTGAATGGTCTGTCATCGATTTAGTTTTCTCTCCTGTTTTAGATGAAAATGGAGACCCTGTTCTTGATGATGATGGTGATGTTGTAACAGAACAAACAGGTGATTGGACAGGACTCGGTTCACATAGTAACGTTGAAGCTTGTGCATTTTCAGAAGTAACTCTTTATCTCGTTGATTCTTATGGTGACTCTTGGAATGGTAACATACTTACTATTGGTGACCAAAGTTTTACGATCGATGGAGTTAATGACGATGGTGCAGCCGCGACTTTTACTGTTTGTTTAGAGGATGGCCTTTACTCAGTAACATGTGGTGGTGGAACTTACCAAACCGAGGTCAGCTGGGAAATGCGTGATGATGAAGGTCTTTTACTTCTTTCTGGAGGAGCACCATATGATGGTTCTCTCCAAATTGGTGAGCCTACAGATATCTTAGGTTGTACTGATCCAACCGCATTAAACTATGATGAAACAGCAACTTTTGATGATGGTTCATGTACATACGCTGGTGATGTCTGTGCAACTGCAGTTGCAGCTGTAGCTGGCTCAAATACAGCGCTTGGCGCACCAACATGGTTTTCATACACTGCCTCACTAACAGGTACTGCAACTATATCTTCTGTTGGTGGTGGTGTTGACACACAAGTTTATGGTTACAGTGGTACATGTGATGCACTTGTTGAAATAGGATTTGGGGATGACGAAGGTGGTTCACCTGAATGGTCTTCTATTATGGTCCTTGATGTGGTTGCAGGTGAGTCATATTATATTAATTGGACAGACGGATGGTCAACTGATGGGTTCGACTGGACTCTTGAAGAAGCGCTTTACCCTGTTAATCCACAAAATTTAACAGCAGAAGCTGGAATGGAAAGTGTTTATCTAGCCTGGGAAGGTGCTGCTCCACCTGCAAGATCATTTATTGAAATTGAAAATGAGCTGCAGGAAAGAGCACGTTACCAAGCTGAAAAGAAGGAAACTCTTGTTCAACAGGAACAAGGTGTTCATCTTAACTCTTACAGGGTCAATCCTGACTATGCAGCCAACAGCAATAACTCTAGAACAAATTCTGTTGTTATTAATCTAGGTGGCGGAACATGGCAGGAAGAAATCAGTTGGAATATTACCGATGCTGCAGGAACTGTTGTCGCTGAAGGTGGTGCTCCAATTGAGAACTTAGAGCTTGTTCTTGAAGATGGAACATACATATTTAATGGTTTCGATTCTTACGGAGATGGATGGAATGGGAATTTTGTCACAGCAACAAATGCAACTCAGGTATTTCTATTCTGGTGGTTAGACACTGGAAATGAAGGCAGTGCAGAGTTTGAGGTGAATGATGGTGCTGCAAACCTATCTTTGAGTAATCTTAATTATGACAACTCATCAGATATTTTAAGTCTTGATGTTACCAACAATGGTACTCTCTGGGCATATGGTGGAGATATTGGCTTTTTCTTAGGAACTAGTGCTTCGGGTGATTGTCAAGATGCGAACTCTGTTTTCCAATCCGTTCCTCAGGCGCTTGCACCTGGTGAATCGTATTCATTTCCTCTTACCGGAATCCAGCCTTTCTTGGGTTATGGTGTTCATGCAGTAGGAGCGATGATTGATTGGTCTTGTGATGTTCCAGAAACAAACGAAAATGATAATATCATAAACGCTGAGATTACTATTGAGGACCCATTAGCAGGGATTACCTATTCTGTTTACAGAGATGCTTCAGGTTCGGGTACATTTGATTTACTTGTATCTGGTTTAGAATCTGCAATGTATTTAGATGAAACAGCTACTGGTGGAACTGAACATTGTTATCACGTTACTCAAACAGAAGGCGGAGTCGAGTCTGGTGCTTCTAACAGTGCTTGTGCAACACCGTATAGCTCTTCATCATTCCCAGCACCAACTGCGTTAATGGGTGAAGCTGAAGGATATGATGTTATGCTTGAGTGGACGGCTCCTGATTTAACAGATTGGGAACCACCAATGAATAATTCTCGTTTTGCTCCGTTTACAGGAGAAAAAAATCCGAATTATACCCCTTCCAATACCGGAGAATCAACTCCTCCTGCCACAAGGCAAGGTGGAGATACTTTTGAAACCGCAACCATGATAGATGCATTACCTTATACAGATAATGGTTCTACAGCAGGACTAACAGCTGATTACGGCCCATATGATGATTTATCAGGTTTAGTTTGTGATATTACCGGTTACTACAGTGCAGTAGCGACGGGTTCCGGTGCTGATGCAGTCTACTCTATCGATCTTGCTGAAGCAGGAAACGTAAATATCTCATTGTGTGGATCTGGTTATGATACAGGTCTGGGTGTATTTACTTCAGACGGAGTTCTTGTTGCTGCAAATGATGATTTCTGTACTCTTCAATCAGAAATTACATGTCAAATGCCTGCCGGAATGTATTACATTGTTGTTTCTGGTTACGGAGCAAATGAAGGCGATTACACGCTTAATGTTAACTTACTTGAAGACCCATCACCGGTTGCTGGATATGCAGTATACAGAGATGGTGAGATGGTTGGTACTACAGAAGGTGTAGATGTAACTTCTTTTACTGAGTTTGTTTATAATCCAGAAACACCTGAAGGTGGTACTTACACTTACACTGTTTCTGCTTATTACAACGTGCAAGACGTTTTGTCTGTTAATTCTAATTCTGTAGATGTAACTACCACTGCACCACCGTTTGAGTGTGTGGCACCTTCAGGATTAATGGCTGAAAGTCAAGGGAATGATGTAATGCTTGATTGGAATGCTCCAGAAGGCGGTCCAAGCTGGTTTACACATTTTGATGGTACCGTTAACAGTGGAGTTGGAACAGCTACAGGGTTATTTACTCTTGAAGCCGCTGTCAAATTTGGTCCAGAAACAACTTTGGATCTCAGCGGACTCTCACTAACGAAAGTTGGATTTTACACTAGTGATGTAACTGCATTATTCAAAGTCATGATCTATGACCCTGTCTCTATGCTTGCAGTCGATTCAACAGATGTTATTGATCCTACAACGTTGGTAGTAGGTGATTGGAATGTTGTTGAACTTCCTAATCCTGTCGCATTAAATGGATCTGATGTGATGTTTGGTTATAAGGTTACTGCTACTACAGAGGGTACCTACCCAGCATCTACAGATCTTGTTTCTGATGCAAATGGAATGGATAATCTAATTGCTGGTTTTGGAGCTGGATTTCAAAGCATGTTAGATGCCTATGATATTGATGGTGGATGGGCAATCGCTGGTTATGCAGACTACGCTCAAGGCAGATCAATTGTTTCTTTAGATCCACCAGTGTTTGACAATATTGTTGTTCCTGGTGATCTTGACGTAAGACATTTAGCTAACTCAGTTGAATTGTCGCTTCCAGTAGAAGAGATGAATCGTGCATTGCTTAGTTTTCATATATATCGAAATGATACGACTATTGCAACTGTTCCAGTTTCAGAGACGTCTTATGACGATATGGATGCTCCATGGGGTATGCTAGATTATCATGTTACAGCTCTATATGACGATACGGAAGAGTGTGGTGAATCTGCTCCTTCTAATGTTGTCACATTAGATCTGGCAAACACTCCACCTGCAGCGGTTAATTTGATAGCACCTGCAGATGGACATGTGATCAATCTAACAGAAGCAAACATGGAAGATCAGACAATGTTCGTATGGTCTCCTTCAAGCGATGCTGACAACGATCCTCTTCAATACTTTCTTGGGTTTGAAGCGGTTGTTGAAGGCGACACCCTAGATCATTGGGTACCTGAGAATGCTCTTATGAACGGTGACTTTGATGAGGGATCTGATCATTGGGAATTCTACCCACCAGAAATGGTAAATATTAGCATGGACACGACTGAAGAAATGCTAACGATTGGTGGTCTTAACAATGGTGGAACAAATACTGAAAATAATGTTTACCAATCATGGCCTGGTGATGCCTTGCCTGCTGGTACAGAGTTTGAGGTATATGCAGTAGCAATGTCACCAGAAGATAATTTCATAGGTGAAGGCAACCACGTTGTATTATTTGCTAAGTACTTTAATGCTTCTTGGGGCCTTATTGAGATGCATACTTCTGAGCCAATGAATTCTCAGACAGCTTCTGCTGGTGAGTATCATGAACTAGAGTTAGCCTCAGAAGTTGTTGATGGTGCTGCGGTAATGCAAGTTGGTCTAATGTATGTACAGTCTAGTGATGCAGTTGGTGGAGTTGTTCATGTTGATGAAATGTGGATGCATATACCAATGACAGTTACTGGAATGGGCTTACCAAATAGCTTATTTGCAGAACCAATGTTAGAACTTGAAGTTAACGAACTTACATTTTCATGGGATGTATGGGCTGCCGATGGTTTTGATGAAACAGAATCAAATGGCTTACGTACTTTCACTGTTAATGCAAATGAATTACTATCATTAAATGGTGTGTCTTTGCCAACAGCATTTGCTTTGCATAACAACTATCCTAACCCATTTAACCCAGTAACAAATATCTTATATGATGTTCCTGAGTTGACTGATGTTACGTTAGAAATCTTTAATGTCATGGGACAGCGTGTGAGAACACTTGCACAGGGATCACATGAACCAGGGCGTTATCAGATTGTTTGGAATGCAACAAATGATATTGGCGAAAGCTTATCATCTGGCATGTATATTTATCGTATACAAGCTGGTGATTTTGTAAGTGTGAAGAAACTTGTATTAATGAAGTAAACTTTCACTCTAACAATTCTGAAAAAGAGGCTCGGTTTACCGAGCCTCTTTTTTTTATATTTTACACATGTTTAAAGAGCTTATTCCATGAAATATTTAATAATCCTTTTATTTTCACTATTGTTTGCAAGTGAAGGTAGCCTTCCAAGACAAAGAACAAGAGATAGGGTTGTCGATATCCATCATATCAAGATAGATGTTACCATTGATATGATAGCTGAGTCAGTCTATGGCCATGTGATACATAATTTGAGCCCGTTTAGTTCCTCATTAGACTTTTTTGAATTAGATGCCAGTGATATGAATATTAAACGGGTTAGGGTTAGTAATAAAGACGTTCTCTTTAATCATACAGGTGATAAACTAAGTATTTCTTTGAATAACTCTATTTCATGGAAGGATACAATTAATGTAAGGATTGATTATACTGCAAATCCTAAAAAAGGTGTTTATTTTGTGAAACCCGATGATTTCTACCCAGAAAAGCCCTATCAAGCCTGGACGCAAGGAGAAGACACGGACAACCATCACTGGGTTCCTCTGTATGATTATCCCAATGAACGTTCTACTTTTGAAACTATTCTCACTGTAAATAAAAAATATAAGGCTGTTTCTAATGGAGAATTACTATCTAAAACAGAAAATGATGATGGAACTCACACTTGGCACTGGAAAGAAAACTTTCCTATGGTTCCATATCTAATATCTTTTGTCGTAGGCGATTATGTGAAGATTGAAGATAAGTATAATAATATACCTGTCAATTATTGGGTCTATGAAAGTAATCAAAAAGAAGCAAACCGTTCCTTTGGTTTAACAACAGATATGATGAGTTTTTTTGGAAAAGAAACAGGCATTGAATATCCTTATGAAAAATATGATCAAATAATTGTAGATGATTTTATGTTTGGCGGTATGGAAAATATTACTTTAACTCACAATACGGATCGAACGATGTATGATGAGTTTGCTTCCCCTGATGTTAGTAGTGAGGGACTTGTTGCCCACGAGCTTGCGCACCAATGGTTTGGTAATATGGTTACTACCAGAAATTGGGCGAATGCATGGTTAAACGAGGGGTTTGCAACGTATTACTCTAGAAAATATTATGAACATAAATATGGTTATAACGAAGGTGAATACATAAGGTACTCTGAAATGAATAGTTATTTTTCCTCAAACAAAAGATGGAAAAGATCTACAGTTCAAAATCACTTTTTAGAATCAATGGATCTTTTTGATGGACATATTTATGCTAAGGGCAGTTTAATATTAAATATGATTAATGATTATTTAGGACAAGATGCTTTTTCAAAGGGTATACAACACTATGTTAAAGAAAATCAGCACAAAAATGTAGAGACGAGTGACTTGAAAAAAGCATTTGAAGAAGTAACCGGAAAAAATTTAGATTGGTTTTTTAAACAATGGGTATATGAACCCGGATTTCCAGAATATGAAGTTAGTTATACATATAACCAAAGGAATAGAACTGTAAAATTTAAAGTTAGTCAGGTTCAAGACTTGGAAAATAATAATTTGTTTAGAATGCCCATTGATATCCAAATAGATGAAAAAATCCATACCATATTAGTTGAAGATCAGAACCTTGTTTTTGAGCTACCCGTTCAAAAGAGACCAAAATTAATAGTATTTAACGTAGGAATGAAAGTTCCATGTAAAGTAAACTTTAATAAGTCTTTGTCTGAGTGGATTATTCAGTTGGAAGAAGCACCTCATGTTTTAGATAGGATTGCTGCAGTAAACGTATTGAAACATAAAAAAGGTCGTAGAAAGATAGAGTTGGCTTTGCTTAACGTAGCAAAAATAGATGAATTTTGGGGTGTAAGGAAAGAAGCAATAAAAGGCTTCGCCAATTTAAAAACAAAAATGCATGCCGATGATCTTATGAATTTATCTAGAGGTCAGGATAATAGAGTAAGAAGAGAGATATGGCGTGCTTTAAAAAATTATAAAAACAATGAAAAAGTAAGCTCTTTTCTTCAAAACATTATCCTAACCGACACAAAATATTATAGTATCAGTGATGCTTTTAAATCATTAATTGAGGTTGATACTTTAGCAGCTGGTAAAAAAGTTTTATCCTTACTTCAAAAAAAATCTCATAATGATGTAATTAGGAAAGCCGCTATTTCATATTATGGATCTGTGATAAGCGATAGTAATTATGATAAGTTAAAGAACCTCTGTTTATATGGTGGAACGACTTGGGATGCGCGACCTGAGGCTGTCTATCAACTTTCAAAATATGTAAAAACTAAACCCGAGGCTCTTAAGACTTTTATTGATTTATTAGAAGATCCTTCAAGGAGTGTTCGTAAAAATTGTATTCGTGTTTTAGGTAAATACGGTTCAGAAGAACATTTCGGCTACTTAGATGAAGTTCTTTATAAGGATCCAATCCTTAGTAGAGATATTCGATTAGCAAAAAAAACAATAAATAAAGAAAAGAATCTTATTAAAAATAAGAATGGTGAAGTTGAAAAATTGAACTTGAAATTTGAAGAGATTAGAAAGATTATTAATTAAAACATTTATCAACTTAACACATAAATATTATGAAAAACCCCTGTCTTTTAATCATTGATGTTCAAGAGAAACTTTTTCCTATGATTCCTGAAAATCAAAAACTTTTAAAAAATATTAAAATTCTTATTCAAGGTTTTAATATTTTCAAATTACCAATTTTAATCTCCGAGCAAGTACCAGACAAGTTAGGACTTACAATTGAGCCAATTAAAACCTTAGCCCCCAATATAAAACCAATAATTAAATCTTCATTTTCCTGCATGCTTGAGCCAAGTTTTAAGCAAAGGATTAGTGCTTTAGATTCTATAGATGGTTTTGTTGTTTGTGGGTTGGAAGCTCATATTTGTGTTTTTCAAACAGTAAGGGATTTATTATTGGAAGGGTATAAAGTTGAGGTTCTTTCTGATTCTGTCGCCTCAAGAAATATTCAAAATAAACAAATTGCGATTGATAGAATTAACAATGAAGGGGGAGGGATTTCTTCGGTGGAAATGTTTCTCTTTCATTTACAGGAAACATCAAAAAGTCCTACTTTCAAAAAACTATCAAAGCTTGTAAAATAAATACATCAAATAAATAATTTGGAAAGTATTATGAGAAAAATATATCAGATTGGTCTATTTCTATTTTTATCCTTATTTCTTGGATGCAATGGAGAGACTGCAGAGGTAGTGATTGACACACCCAGTATACAATGCGGGATGTGTCAAAAAAATATTGAGATGGGTTTGAGTAATGTCAAGGGAATCAGTGCTTCAAAAGTTGATCTTGCGACAAAAGTAACAACAGTAAAATATTTTAAGGATAGAATTGATATATCGAAAATAGAGAAAGAAATTTCTAACTTAGGTTACCAAGCAAATAATATATTAGCTGATGATAAAAAATATGAATCTCTACCTTCGTGTTGCAAAATAGGTGGGATGGATAAAATATAGTTTATATTTTTTTAATAAAAATGCTTTCAAACGTTCACGAATTGTGTAATTTTATCTAGTATCCAATACTATGAGTTCATGAAATTCTTAAAAATAATATTATTATCAACATTTTTCTTCACCTCTATGCCTTTTTTTGGTTTGGATATGTTGAATGCTTCCTATTCTGAAGAGCAGACTTCACGGAAAAAGAAAAAAAAGAAATCTTCATCTAAAAAGAAATCTTCATCTAAAAAGAAATCTTCAAGCAAAAAGAAGTCGTCTACTAAGAAAAAATCTTCAAGTAAAAAAAGAAAAAAGAAAAAGAAAAATTCATCTAAAAAGCCAACTGAAACACAAGTCTCTGAGGTTGGAGATAATGATGTAGATCTCCCTGAAAAGAAAAAAGTAAATAGATT
>Ga0206677_10004090_pt1 | contig 12027 bp, 10 predicted proteins | sample M130m12015metaG_FD_155475 | JGI IMG/M metagenome (GOLD analysis project Ga0206677, IMG submission 155475) | Ammonia-oxidizing marine archaeal communities from Monterey Bay, California, United States - M1 30m 12015 | ecosystem: Environmental > Aquatic > Marine > Intertidal zone | place: USA... | reverse complement strand
GATCACTTCGTCGGAACCCGTAAGCAGATCCTCAAGACGACTCACCTGACGGATGTAAATCCGATCGAAGTCCGCCTCAGTCGGAACGGTTGGGCATTCAATCGGTTCCTGTGCCAATGCTATTGCGGATCGCAAACGCACCCTTTCAGCCTCGCGAGTCTTGAGGCGATTGAGAAGTGAATCAACGTCTTCGGCCTCCTCAATGAGGTCGAGAAGGCGATCAATAGTCTGGCTCGTCTTTGCCAGCTGCGCTTCCAATTTAGCCTTCTCCGGTGTGTTGTCGGCTTCCGCCGCTAACATCATGCGCTGGACTTCAGTGGCGAAGTGTCCGGCAAGATCGGTTCGTATGAGCCCTTGGCGCAACCGCGCCAATACGCGGCTTTCGAGTTTGTCTCGAGTTATGGTCTTAGTATTTGCGCAGACGGAAAGGCCCTTGGTTTTGCGATTGTAACAACCATATCGATCACGCGCGACGAGCGTATAGCCACCGCCACAACAATCGCATGTTAGCAGATGCGACAGCAGGTATTTGGGGCGATGGCTATCGTTTAACGGCGAAGTCTTTCCCGCAAAACGCGTGTAGGTGTCTTCCAAGCGTTCCTGCACCTTGTTCCACAAATCATCGTCAACTATCTGCAGAGGAGGCGCAGCCACATCAATGATCTTCCCGGCATCTGCAGGACGAGAAATCCTATTGCCTGTATCCGGATCTCTGAGGAAATTGTTGCGTCCATAGACAATCACACCGACGTAAGCTTCATTTCGAAGCATGCCGTCCCGTTTCTTGGCGTTTCCTCGGATTGTGCTGTCATTCCAATTTCCACCCGATGGTGAGGGAACACCGTCTTCATTTAGGCGAGCTGCAATTTTACGTGGTGACATGCCAAAAGCATACGCTTCGAAAATGCGGACAACGATCGCGGCTTCGAGTTTGTCAATTTCGCGGTTTAAGCCCGTTGCATTTGGAACTGCGCGATAGCCGTAACTGAGTCCCGCAGAGACCCGACTACGCTTAGTCGCGCCTATCTGGCCGCGCCGAGTCTTGTCTGCAATCTCACGAGACTGGAACTCCGCTATCGCACCAAAGAACGGGATAAGTTTCCAATCCATTTTGCCGCCACTGGCGGCGAAAAGGTCGACATTTCGAGCTTCAAACCACTCCGAAAGTCCAGTGATATCGGCTGCACGCCGCCCTATTCGATCAATTCCTTCGACAATAAGACAGTCGATATCACCCTGGGCGACCCTGTCTTTCATCGCCATGACGCCGCGTCGGTTTCGTATCAACGTTCGACCGGAAATAGCCTCATCTTTAAACTCGCCTGCGATTTCGAAGCCGAGACGCTGCGCAGTGTCACGTGAGATAGCCAATTGATCCTCGCAAGACATGTCATTCTGTTTGTCAGAGCTGTAGCGTGCATAGAGAACAGCCTTAGGCGCTGTAGCGGTTATGCCTGTCGACAGATGCGATGCTGCGGCCGCTCGTCGAGCCGTGCGAGGTTTGTTCATGCTCAACCGTCCTTTCTTTTTGCTGTCTCGGCAACGTAGGCCTTCGCCATGAGTGTGACGAATGAGATTAGGGCCGTATCAACATATTGTGCCCCGCCTGAATTTTCGTTTGCGGCTATTATTCGTTCTTTTGTCATTTCTGCTCTCTTTCCTTGGCAGCCATAATTGGCCGGTAAGAGAAGCGTGGGATCGTTAGGCGATTTGTATAAACGCGGTTTGGAACTTTTCTGGTTCGCGTTCACTTAACAGATTGTTTTTGCGCATATCTTTTCGGTCCGATGCCCCGATTCCAACCGATATCTTGTTCTGCTGAAAGTAGATCTGCGACGCGATGTGAAAGTTCGAGTGCCTTGGCCAATGAGTGCAGAAGATTGCTAAACGCAATGGCATCTTGTTTGTCGCGATCGATGTGCGCGAGACGTCGCAACGTATCTTCAACAGCATTCTGGAAATCCTCGTTCACAACTCTGCGCGCACTGATATTCTTGCCGATTATTTGGAGAGACCTATTGAGTGCGCGATCCTCGAACTGTGGTAAGTCCTGCGCAGCTTGCATAGCGCTTCGGCCAGCGCGGATGGCATCGGCAGCCAGATCTTCGAGCCGCTCAAAGTCTGATGGCGTATGTTCTGGGAAAAGCAGCGCAATACGATGGTTGTTACTCGTTGGAATGCTATTTGGCATCTGGTTCATTGTATCTTCCTTTTAGATTTCGATTAGGCAGCCCTGATCTTCGGGTCTTCCGGAAAAAAGACCCGAAGATCAGCGGTTAGACTGGATTGACTGAGCACCGCTACGCGGCCATGAAAGTTTAGAAAACTGTGCTTTCGGAGTGCGTGACGCGAGGCGTAATTGGTCACGCATTGCTCGATACTCTGCTGCGTTTTCGGCATCGGCATGGATGCGCGAGCGGACAGCAATCAAGCGCTTAAACTCTGGACCGGTAAGCTCTCCAAGCACGGGCGAGTGAATTCTGCGGCTGACGGCGAACCCCTTGTGCGTCACAGGCACAATGATGCGCCGTGCGCCAACAAAGCGGGTCGACTTGTGCAAGCCCGCTGCAAGAACTCTCGCCGGGTCGTTGATAGCGATCTCATAGCCACGATTGGCCTTGCCGGATGAGCTCGTGCCGTAAGCGATCGTGAGTAGACGTGTCCCGGCCCGCATCGAAAAATCGAGCACAAGACAAGGTCTACGTTTAGGTTGGCCCCTGTCTTCCGATGTCTCGCTCACCGGGAACTGGAACGAGACAAGATCGCCAATGTTGATGTGGTTCCGCCACTCTGCGGAAAATTTCGGTTCAGTGATTAAATCGTCGAGCATGTCAAATTTCCTTGAAGGTTTGGTTGATCGACGCGCCCTCACGGCGTTCCTTTTCTCATTGGTTCTTTTCGAGGGATTGGCCTTTGCTTGCGCGTCACCAAGCGCGTGCAAGCAAAGGCCAATCGCCTCGGATTTTGTTGGTTCCGTTGGACCGACAGGAGAGCGTTGAGAGACCCCTCTCGACCCCGCGTGGGAGACGCGAGCAGAAGGGGTTTGGGGAAGGGTGCGGAACATCTTCCTCGGGCGCAGGGGGACTTGGGGGAGTGCAGAACGATGACCCGAGCGCGTCGCGAAACGCCGTGGGGGATGCATCCAAAGAAGGGGAGGCGGCGAGCATCACCCCGTCTTGGTCCGGCTGGAGGCCTCCCGCTGATGGCGCCCTCGGAGAGCGGGGTTCGGGGCAGCGCCCCGACGAACGACAGCCCGAGCGGTTTCCAACGGAAATTGCGCGGGCTGATTAGTGAGTAATCGCCCTTACACCCTATGAAGCGCGCCTTGGATTGAAGCTGCCAGACCAGCGATTTCCACGATTTTGCCTGCGGACACACATCCCGACCTCCAATACGGAGGACAAGGAATGACAGAGAAGAAATACCCGGTGGTGTTACGCATGGCTGGGCTGTTCCCGGCGGACCTTTCCGGGTTCGAATGTCACCGCACCCGCAAGGGCGGCGACTTGGGCCATGTGGATGCAAAGCGATCCCACCTGAACCGCCGGCTGATCGGCAGCGAGGATTGGTCGCGCGAGGTTCGCGAAGAGATTCAGGAGATGGCTCAAGAGAACTTCGCCAACGAACTTGACCGGCTAAAGGCCCGGCGGCGCAAGGCAGAACTGCACAAACGGATCACAGAGGGTCCGCGAGACCCTTGGCGTGCTACGGGCCACGGTCCGCTGCGCGAGGTTATCCTAACCGCCAACCGTAATTGGTTTGATACCGTAGGCAGCACCCTGATTGATGACGTTATTGGCGACAGCCGCGAGGATCGGTTCCAGGCGCATGCCATCTCGTGGCTTCAGGAACACTTTGGCGAGGACATCGTGCACGCCCGCGCTGATCTGGACGAGGAAGCCTACCACATCCACGCTGTGATCCTGCCCCGGGCCTTGACCAAGGACGGGCGACAAATGCTGCAACCTTCCAAGCACCCGATCATCCACGACTATGAAGTAGCGCAGGACAGCGTCGGGGAATGGTTTTCCGATCTCGGTCTGGTTCGGGGAGAAAAACGCGCTCAAGCCATTCGCGACGCGTTGGAACACAACGCAGAGATAAGAGGCGAGGCAGGCGCAGAGCCCGTGCCTGTTCCGGCAAAGCGTCAGCATGTCAGCCCGAAGGAATGGCGTCAGCAACAGGAACTGCACCTCGCCGCACGCAATACAGAGACAACAGCGCGAGAAACCGAGATCGACAAACGGGAGACCACAGTTTCTGACGTCATAAAGATCGTCAAAGAAGTCGCTAAGTCGGGCACCTTGGCGGTGGCTCCAGCTGACGCAGGTGACAACCGCCGCTCAGCCGCCGCGCGCACTCTCTTCGGTAAAGCGCTTGCCCGACTTCGGGGTGATGCCCAGCTTGAGGCTCAAACTAATGTGGCACGTGAGCTCGAAGAGATCAAAGCCGCCGATGACGCGATTGTCGCCGCTGCGCGCCTTCTGCCTGACCGCACCCGTAGGGCAATCATCGATGTCAGAACGTCACTGATAAAACGGATCATCAGCCTATCCCAAAGCGTTTCGAAATGGGCCCGTGCCCGCGACGAAGGGCCCCAAAATCATGAGTGAGAAAAAAATGAAAAAAACCGTTTCTCGGTTTTGGGGCGCGGAACAAGCTTACTTAAACGCGACGGCAAACACCCAAGAAAAAACCGGAGCCAGCGGGAATTCCCCCGCGCTTTCACGTCATGGACAAAGGAAAATGACATGCTTAGTAAGACCCAAACCCGTATTCTTCAAAACATCTTGGATGGCACTGAACGCAGCCTTGCCGAAACAGCCATCCAGTCCGTGATCCGGGAGAAGTTGCCAAGGTTTCTGACTGAAGCCAACGCCAATCTTCGTCGCGATTTCTTTGTGCAAATCGAGATCATCGCCTCTGAAGCGACGGGCCGCAAAATCTCAACTCACCCGCTTCGCCCGTCCGAAGTCACCAAACTTGTCGAAACCCACAAAGCGGAGGTGGCGCGACTTAAAGCCGAAGCAGAGAAAGAGAAGGAGAAGGAGAAGGTTCGTAAGGCATAAGAACTGTTGCCCTCAGTGGGAAAAGCGGAGGTGCGGGTTCAACCCCGCACCTTTTTTCGCTTCGGACGGCCCAAAGCTGACCTTTGTGCGAAACCCGTCTAACGGCAGCTCCCAGCCCAAAGCCGACACTAATTTCTTGCAGGGCATGCATTGGACCATCAACAGGGTGGGTGGATAGCAGACTTTCGCCATTCGCCATACTAACGGCAGCAATGCGCAGGAAGCGGGCTTTGCAAAGTCTCGGGCGAACGGCAACTTAGGAAACGTGCCCGGCCCAGAGCCGCCGTTGCCAACAACATGCTGTCGCTGCGATGCGGCCCTTCAATCCGGACTTTCGCTGCAACCGCAAAATCTGGTGATAGCCGAACTCACAGTGTGCGGACAATCCCGCTGTTCCGCTACAAAACTTCAACGGCTGGTGTCAGCGGTTTGCGACCGCCGCGATCACCGGCCTGCGGCGGATTCGGGTCGTTGGTTATTCATGGAATCAATTTGTCCGAACGTTGGCGCTTGTAATCCGTCAACCGTCATTTCACTGACTGCGAGCCTTCTGGCAGTGCTGGACGGGCAATTGTAAGACTATGCTTTATCTGAAGAAATCACGCCTCACCAAGATTTCTTGCGTGATCGGGCTGTGGCTGCTACACATAGTGGAAACGTTTCCATCAGGAGGGTGAATGTTGCGTCAACCGGCCACAATCAAGGATGTCGCTTTGCGCGCGGGGTGTGGTATGGCCACCGTCAGTCGGGTTTTGAACAACAGTGGACCGGCCAGCGCTGACGTGCGTCAACGGGTTATGACAGCGGTTGAAGAGCTGGATTTTCAGTTCAGTGAAGTCGGGCGGTCGCTTCAAAGCAGTACAACCCGCACGATCGGCTGCGTGGTACCTTCAATCGCAAACCCGGTCTATGCCGATGCCGTTCAAGGCGCGCAGGAGGTGTTCCTGGGTGCGGGGTATCAGACGCTCTTGGTCTGCACCAATTATAGCCCAGAGATCGAGACCCAGGCAATCCGCACGCTGATTGCCAAGCAGGTCGACGGCATTGTGCTGACCGTAAGCGATGCGGAAACAAGCGAAGGGCTAACCCTTCTGGAAAAACGACAGGTGCCGCACAGTCTTTTATTCAACACGGCGCGCGAAGGTCAGACAAGCTGGTCGGTCGACGATCATTCCGCAGCCAACACGGTTGCTGACACTTTCGCGCTGAACAACCACGTGCATACCGGGTTTCTGGCCCTGAAGTTCAAAAGTTCGGACCGAGCACGCCAACGCTATGAAGGCTTTGTTGAGGGGTGCGCTCGAAATCGCATGAGCAAGCCCGCCTTGCTGGAGATTGATGAAGACAGTCACGACCTGACCGACCAGCTGCAAAACTTCCTTCAGGAAAACCCGACGATAACCGGGATATTCGCCTCCAACGACTTTCTCGCGCTTGCAACGATCCGCAGCGCCCGCGCGCTTGCGCTTGACGTTTCCGGTGATCTGTCGATCGTTGGCTTCGACGGCATCGAAGTTGGGTCAATGGTCGAGCCAAGCTTGGCGACGATTGTAACCGACCCAAAAATGCTGGGGGCGGGTGCAGGCAGGATGGTTCTGTCGACAATCGATGGTACCGCGCCGCCTGACACGCCCGAGCCTGACCAGACATTCAGTTTCCGCGCCGGAGGCAGCCTTGCACCTCTGGTTGCAGAAAGCAAAGACGACGGAAAGGTTGCAGCCTTTCCGCCGTCAAACGACCCAACCAAGAGACCACAAAATCCCAACAGGAGAGATCGAAATGAGATATAAGCTTGCGGCCGCTTTCGTGGCAACGACAATCGTGGCACCGGCCTTTGCCGAAGACGCAGTGTGCTACAACTGCCCACCTCAATGGGCCGATTGGGCCTCGATGCTGGAAGCGATCGACAAAGAGATCGACATCCAGATGCCGCACGACAACAAGAACTCGGGCCAGACGCTGAGCCAGCTCTTGGCCGAGAAGGCAAACCCGGTCGCTGACGTTGCCTATTATGGTGTGACCACCGGCATCAAGGCGGGCAACGAAGGCGTCGCGACGGCCTATAAGCCGACCGGCTTTGACGATATCCCAGACGGCTTGAAAGACCCGGACGGCAAGTGGTTTGCCATCCATTACGGTACGCTCGGCTTTTTCGTAAACGTCGATGCACTTGGTGGCGCCGCAGTGCCGCAGTGTTTCGCAGACCTGACCAAGCCTGAGTATCGTGGCATGGTCGGCTATCTTGATCCGTCCTCGGCCTTTGTTGGCTACGCCGGCGCCGTGGCCGCCAATATCGCCTTCGGTGGCGATCTGGGGAACTTCGACCCTGCGATCAAGTTCTTCAACGACCTGGCCGAAAATTCGCCCATCGTACCCAAGCAAACCTCGTATGCGCGGGTGGTGTCGGGCGAGATCCCGATCCTGTTCGACTACGATTTCAATGCCTATCGCGGCAAATACGAAGAAGACGGCAATTTCGAGTTCGTCCTGCCCTGCGAAGGATCGGTCCGGGTGCCTTACGTCATGAGCCTGGTGAATAACGGCCCGAACCCCGAGCTTGGCAAACGCGTTCTTGATTTCATCCTGTCTGACCAGGGTCAGGCGATCTGGACCAACGCCTATCTGCAGCCGTCGCGCCCGGTTGAGCTACCGGCAGAGGTGGCCGCGAAATTCCTGCCCGCCAGCGACTACGAGCGGGCGGTGGCCGTGGACTATGCCGAGATGGAAAAGGCCCAGGCCGGGTTTGGCGAGCGCTACCTGTCTGAAGTCAAGTAACCCTTTCCTAGCACAAGGAGGGGTCGGGCAACCGTCCGGCCCCAGAACAACCCGATGACAAACCGACAATTCGTGCTGGCGTGCCTCACGCCACTGTTCATCTTTTCTCTGGCGTTTCTTGCCTTGCCGCTCATCCGCCTGTTTTTGGCATCGGGCGAGGGCGAGGCCGGCTGGGCGATCTATCTCGATATCCTACGCAAGCCGCGCTATCTCAACACGCTGGTGCTGACGGTGCTGGTGTCGCTGGCGACGACCTTTGCCGCGCTGGCGATCTCGACAACCGCCGGCATGTTCCTGTCGCGCAACCGGTTTCGGGGCCGTGGGGTGCTGCTGTCGGTGCTGACGCTGCCGCTGGCCTTCCCGGGCGTGGTGATCGGGTTTCTGATCATCCTGCTCGGCGGGCGTCAGGGGCTGGTCAACCAGCTGACGCCGGGCCATGTGGTCTTTGCCTATTCCGTTGTCGGCCTATTCCTGGGGTATCTCTACTTTTCGATCCCACGCGTGTTGCTGACAGTGATGGCGGCGGCTGAAAAGCTTGACCCATCATTGGAAGAGGCCGCGCGCACAATGGGCGCGTCGCCTTACCGGGTGGTCATGGATGTGATTGTTCCCGGCTTGATGCCATCGCTGATCGCATCCGGCGCCATTGCTTTCGCCACCGCCATGGGCGCCTTTGGCACCGCTTTCACGCTGGCGACCAATATCGATGTCATTCCGATGGTGATCTACACCGAGTTCACCCTGTCCGCGAACATCGCCATGGCCGCGGCCCTGTCGATCGTGCTGGGCATCGTCACATGGGCGCTGCTACTGATCGCGCGCAGCCTGTCGGGCACCACCGTGGCGGCAGGAGGCTGACATGTTCAAATCCAAAACCAAAATTCTGCAACTCACCGTCACGCTCACGGCCTGTGCATTCCTGTTGATCCCAACCCTTATGTCGGTTCTGGCCGGCGTCACGGCGAACTATTTTAAAGGCGTCTCGTCGGGACTTACCCTGAAATGGGTTTACAAGGTCTGGGAGCTTTATGCCGACAGCATCTTTCTGTCGCTCTGGCTGGCGATTGCCTGCCTGATCGTGACCCTGATCATCGGGTTGCCCGCAGCCTACGGCCTTGCCCGCCACCCCGGCTGGCTGTCACGCCTGCTGGAAGAGTTCATCTCGCTGCCGCTGGCCGTTCCCGGTCTGGCATTGGCACTGGCCTTGCTGCAGCTTTACGGGTCAATGAAAGGGTTCCGCGCGTCGTGGACCTTCATTCTGGTCGGACACGTTCTCTATACGCTGCCCTTCATGGTGCGTTCGATCCTGGCGGTTCTGGCGGCGATGGACCTCAAAACGCTCGAGGAAGGCGCGGCCTCGCTGGGGGCCAGCCCCTGGCAGAGGTTCCGCGACATCGTCGTGCCCAACGCCATGCCCGGCATTCTGGCGGGTGCGCTGACGGTGGTGACGCTCTCGATCGGGGAATTCAACCTGACCTGGATGCTGCACACGCCGTACCTCAAGACGCTGCCCGTGGGCCTTGCCGACAGCTACGCCTCGATGCGCCTCGAAGTGGCATCGGCCTACACGCTTGTCTTCTTCGTTCTTATCGTTCCGCTTCTGATGGCCATGCAATGGGCCTCAGGGCGCGCTCAAAGGATCGCCAAATGACCCTTCGCCTGACCAACACCGCCAAGACCTATCCCGACGGAACCAAGGCGCTCTTGCCCACTGAACTGACCGTCGACAAAGGCGAGATCGTCTCACTTCTGGGGCCTTCGGGTTGCGGCAAGACCACGCTTCTCAGGATCATCGCCGGTCTGGAAACGCCCGATGACGGCAGCGATATCTGGTTTGACGACGATAACGTGACCGCGCTGCCGGTTGAGCGGCGCAAGGTCGGGATGGTGTTCCAGTCCTATGCGCTTTTTCCGAACATGTCGGTGCGCGCCAATATCGGCTACGGGCTGAAAATGCAGAAACTGCCCAAGAACGAGATCGAGGCCCGCGTCACCGAAGTGCTGGAAATGTGCCAGCTAGAGGCCTTTTCAGGCCGCTCCATCGATGCACTGTCTGGGGGGCAGCGGCAACGTGTGGCCCTGGCCCGCGCAATCGCGCCGCGTCCAAGGCTCTTGTTGCTGGACGAGCCTCTCTCGGCGCTTGACGCGGCCCTGCGCGAAGCGCTGCGCGATGAACTGGCGGTGCTTCTGCGCGAGTTCCACATCACCGCGATCTTCGTCACCCACGACCAGGATGAGGCCATGGCCATCGCCGACCGCGTCGCCGTCATGTCACATGGCCATGTCGTTCAAAGCGGCACGCCGGAAGAGCTCTACCGCAATCCAAGCTCACCCTTTGTGGCAAGGTTCGTGGGCAACGCGATGCAGTTGCACGGCAACAGCGATGGTGCAACCCTGCACCTTGACGGTGGGGCCCTTGCCCTGCCCGGTGACGGGGGCAGTCACAACGTCTTTGTCCGGGCTGAGGACGTTCAGATCAATGCCAAAGGGCCTTTGAACGGCAAAGTGGAATCTGTCACGTTTCTGGGCACCCATTACCGGGTCGCAATCTCCGGCATCATGTCTGATGTCCTGACGTCGATCCATGCCGGTCAGAACGCCCCGAAAGTGGGGGAAACCGTCAAGGTCTCCATCAAACCCGAAGCGCTGATGCTTCTGCCCGAGGGGGCTGAGGCCTGATGCCCAGGATCATTCAGATCTCGGACCCACATATCGTGCCCGAGGGTCAACTTGCCTATGGGCAGGTGGATACGGCCACGGCACTGGCAAACTGCGTCGAAACCATCAACCGGTTCCTGCCCGAGATCGGCCCGGTGGACATGGCCTTTGTCGCCGGTGACGTGACGGATTTCGGCACCGAAGAGGAATACAAGCGGTTTCGTGACATCATGGAACCGCTGGCCATCCCTTACCGCGCCATCCCCGGCAACCACGATAATGTCGAGGTGATGCGGCGCAGTTTTGCCGATCAGGACTGGATGCCTGAAACTGGCCCGATCAACTGGACCGCTGAACTGGCCGGTTTGACGCTAATCGCACTGGATACCAACGTCCATGGCAAAGCACATGGGGATCTGAGCGACGCATCGCTGGATTTCTTGAAGGCGCAGCTTAGGGCCGCCAATGGCAAACCGGTCATTGTTGCCACCCATCATCCGCCGATTTTGACCGGTATCGAAAAGATGGATATCCAGAATTTGCGCGACAGCGACGCATTTCAAACCATCCTTTCAGAATATGATGGCGAATTGCGGCTGGTCTGCGGCCATATTCACCGCATCATCGTGGCACCGTTTGGCAATGTGATCTGCCAGATCGGACCGGGTGTATCCCATGCTGTGTCCATGGATCTGCGTGTCGGCGCCCCCAACTGCCTGACCAAGGAACCCGGAGGGTTTCTGCTGCACGAAATCCGTGGTGGGATCCTGACGCACAGCATTCCCGTCGGTCAGTACGACGGCCCCTATCTATTCTATCCGGATAGTTGACGTGAACGCAGCCAAAACTGCGGGCCCAAGCATATCACCAATGGAAGAGGCCAAATCCTCCGAGTTTCGCAGACGCGGAAATACGTGGAAACCGCAACTCCGATCCGCACATTGCCGCTGCAAAAAAATGCTGCTGTTGGTGCCAAAAGCGGGAATACGATAGCCGCACCGCCGCGGTTCGGCCAGACAAGAGCGGCTGGATTGAGCGGCCCCTTCAATGGTGAGTGTCTGCATCCTGTTGCACAGCAGAAGTTCAAGCGGTTCGCAGCATCCGCAAAAATGGGCTCAGAGCCGACCTCGGGTGCATCGCAGCAATCCTGTGATATTGTGCCTTGTCAACGTCGGGTTGTCGTTGTGGAGGGCATGGCGGATCGGAGGATCAGTCATGGAAACACCAAATTTACCAGCCATTCGCGCACTTCGCCCCGCCTGGAACAAGGGCCGCATCGTTGGCCAGAAACGGCCGCTGAAGCCAAAACATGTCTGGGCAATCCGTGTTCGACTTGAACTGGCTGAAAACCATCGCGACCTCGCGCTGTTCAATATGGCGATCGACAGCAAGCTGCGCGGCTGTGACCTTGTGCAGATGAAAGTGGTCGACGTTATGGCGTCCGGCCAGATCAAAGAACGGGCATCGGTGCTGCAAAGTAAGACACAGAATCCGGTGCGCTTCGAGATTTCGGAAGGCACCCGGG
>Ga0206677_10004089_pt1 | contig 12028 bp, 14 predicted proteins | sample M130m12015metaG_FD_155475 | JGI IMG/M metagenome (GOLD analysis project Ga0206677, IMG submission 155475) | Ammonia-oxidizing marine archaeal communities from Monterey Bay, California, United States - M1 30m 12015 | ecosystem: Environmental > Aquatic > Marine > Intertidal zone | place: USA... | reverse complement strand
AAGAGGGAGGGAGGCTAAAGAAATAGCAGTAAAAAACTTATCAGAAATTATTGGAGCTCGGTACAAAGAGATTATTGATTTAGTGTACCATCAAATTAAAGTTTCAGGGTATGAGAATAAATTAATGACGGGTATTGTAATTACTGGTGGTGGAGCACAAATAAGAAATCTAAAACAACTTGTTGCTTTTGTTACAGGAAAGGAAACTCGAATTGGTTACCCGAACGAACACTTAGGAAGTGAATCAAAAGATGCGGTGGTTAGCCCAATGTATGCAACTGGAGTTGGCTTGGTACTTAAAGGATTTGAACATGCAGAGAATCTAAAGCCGCAAAAACCTATGATAATTGAGCCAGAAGATGAAAATATAGGTGAAGAGATTGAAGATGAGGTAGGAAAAGAACCTACTTTGATTGATAGAATATCAGGTTGGTTTACTGAAGAAAATATAGACTAATAAATAATTAATAATAAATTCAAAAAAAGAAAATTATGAGCGCAATTGACTTAGGAATGGATTTCCAAATGCCAAAAAACCAATCATCACAAATAAAAGTGATGGGTATTGGTGGTGGAGGTAGTAATGCAGTAAACTACATGTATGAACACGGAATTAAAGGAGTAGATTTTGTAATCTGTAATACAGATGCACAAGCTCTTGAAGCAAGTCCAGTTCCAATTAAAATTCAGTTAGGAGCTAACTTAACAGAAGGTTTAGGTGCAGGTTCTAATCCTGATGTAGGTAAAAGAGCAGCTGAGGAAAGTGCTGATAGAATTACAGAACTTTTGGATGCGAATACTAAAATGTTATTCTTGACTGCAGGAATGGGTGGTGGTACTGGTACTGGTGCTGCCCCTGTAATTGCTGAAATTGCGCGTGAAAAAGGAATCTTGACAGTTGGTGTAGTAACTAATCCGTTTTCTACTGAAGGAGGCTACCGTAAGCAATATGCTGAAGATGGTTTAGCAGAATTGAAAAAGTATGTAGATACTTTGTTAATTATTAATAATGATAAATTAATTGAAGTGTATGGCGACCTTACTTTTACCCAAGCGTTCGGGAAAGCAAATGAGGTATTAAATACAGCTACAAAGGGAATTGCTGAGGTGATTTCACAACATTTATTAGTGAATATTGATTTAAATGATGCTCGTAAAGTATTAGAAAATAGTGGTACTGCTGTGATGGGCCAATCTGAAGCAACTGGTGAAAACAGAGCTATTGAGGCTGTGATGGGTGCTTTGGATTCTCCATTGTTAAATGATAACGATATTACTGGCGCTCAGCAAGTATTGTTAAAAATAGTAACGGGTACAGGTGATGATGAAATTAAGATGTCAGAGCTGTTTAAAATTAAGAATAAAATACAAGAGGCTGCAGGAAGAAATGTAAATATTATTGAAGGAATTGGTATTGATCCTGATTTAGGGGCTGCTGTAAGTGTTACAGTTGTTGCAACAGGTTTTGAAGAAAAAAGAAAGCCAAAAGAACCTACAATAGTTGATTTGAATGATAGAGATTCAAAAAGAGATTACAAAGAAGAAGTTAAAGATGAAAAAACAAATATAGCCTTAGATGTTGATCCTGTGGTTAGCACTTTGTCTCTTGATAGTCCTCAGCAAGCATTGGATTTGGATGAAGAAGAGTATGTTGCTCCAGTTGATAATTCAATGACTTTTGGGATGCCAGAAGCAGTTGAAACTATTCCTCAAATTACTGAAGAGAAAAAAATTATTTTTGAGTTAAATATTGATGAGGAAGAATCTCCTGAAGAGGTGATAACTGCTATCATGGAAGATGCACCACAAGTAGAAATGAAAACGGTTGTTTTGGAAATGGATGAAGAAAATATAGTAGAAGAAGAAACTTTGCAAACTATGGAAAGCGCTCCTGTTAGTACAGATACTATGAAGGTTGAGGCAAGAGAAAGAGAGACTAGGCTAAGAGCTATCTCTCAGCAATTGCGTACGCCTTCAGGATTAACGAATTTGGAAGATGTGCCAGCTTATAAGCGAAATAATGTAGAATTGGAAGAAACAACTCATTCTGCTGAAAATGAAATATCAACTTATACTTTAAGTGATGGAAAAAATAATACTACAGAATTAAAGCAAAACAATTCTTTTTTGCACGATAATGTAGATTAACGATATGTAATTTGACTGTTTTTTTATTGAAAAGCTCTACTGTATCGGTAGGGCTTTTCAATTTACTATGCATAGCATAACACTTTATTTTAGGTTACTTATTTTTGTTCTGTAATCAAACTTATTGAATTATGAGAAAACTAATACTACTGTTAATTGCACTAACTACATTCATGAATGTAAGTTATGCCTCTTTTCCAATTACAGATACTTTGCAGGTAAAACAAGATACGATACAAACAGAAGAAATTAAACAGTATCATCAATCTTTATTGAAAATGGGGATTGATTTAAATTCGTGCAAATGTGAAAGTTGTAGAAAGGGAATCTCACCATTAGTTTGTAACTCTAAAGGAGAACTTGTAAAAGTTGACAAGAAGAGTGTGTCGAATGGTAATGCTAGTGCTATGTATCTTTTGGCTGGATTAATATTATTAGTAGTTGTTATTTGGGGTGTTATTGGTCTTACTCGTGCATATAATTGTGTTGATAATGGATCTGATTGCCCTCAATCATCAGCAGAAAAACCTAAGAGTGGGGCTCCAGTTGAATTCTTGTGGGCAACTATTCTTATAGTAATTAGTGTTGGAGTTGCTATTAAAGCGCGTATTACCCAACTTAAAAATAGAAAAAATAAATCTAAATAATTATGAAAAAATTATCCTTACTTTTAATCACGCTAACTACATTTATGAATGTGAGTTATGCGTCATTCCCTGTTACTGAAACTCAGCAAACAGAGATTGTAGAAACCAATAATGCAGAATTATCAACCTATTCTAGTGGCAATTCTTTATGGGCTATTTTGTCTATAAGTTGTGTATTGCTTAGTTTAATGCTAATACTTAATCCATTAGTTGCAACTATAATTGCATTGTTAGGTGTTGTTTTTGGAGCGATTGGCTTCAATAAAAAGTTAAAAGGCTTAGCGATTACTGGCTTTATTTTGTCATTGATTATTTTCTTAGTGTCAGCTTTTTTAGCATTTGTAATTTTCGCTTTTGGAGGAGATCCAACAAAATTAGGAGATTAAATTTATGTGTAATTAACTGTTTTAAAAATGAAAAAACTACTTTTAATAGCTGTTATAACTTTACCTTTTTTTCTCTTTGGGCAGGATTATAATGTAATGTCTACTACTGATATTTTAATAAATACAGTATTGGAAAGCACAGGTAATTATTTAGAACATAAAAATGATGTTGACCTTGTTGAAAATTTAGAAATTCAAACTAAAAAGGATTCTATTGATTGGAATGATACTCAACTTATAGAATGGTAAATAATTGAACCAAAAGATTCACTAAAAATAATAAAGATATGAAAAAACTAATCTTACTTCTAATTACGCTTTTAACATTTACTAATGTGAGTTACGCTTCTTTTCAAATTACTGATACTTTGGAAGTAAAAAAAAGATACAATACAAACTGAAGAAATAAAGCAATACCATTATAGTTTACAGCAAATAGATGTTGATTTAAATTATTGCAAATGTGTAAGTTGCAGGGCTGGCATTGCTCCTTTGGTAAGTAAACCAAAATCTTTACCAATCAAAACTAAGAATGTTAAGGAAGTTGAAAAAAGAGAACCTAATGGCAATTTGTTTGCTTTTCTTTCTGTTTTATCTGCTTTAGGGGCTATAGTTTTTGCTTTTTTAACTTTAGGTAATGCTATGTCGCATAATGGCAATCATTTGCCTTACTTATTGTTAACGCTAATAGCTATTGCAAGTACTGTTTACTCAACAATAAAAGCAAAGAATAATGGTGCTAAATGGGGAAAAGCATTTTTAGGAGTTGGGGTGTTAGGAATTGGGTTATTGTTGTTTTTAATTTTATTAGGTTTATAATGAAAAAACTACTATTCCTTTTAATCGCGCTAATCACATTTAACAATGTGAGTTATGCTTCTTTTCCTGTAGAAGATGAATTTAATGTAAGTAATTTTGTAGAGTTTACTGAAATAGCTGATAATTCAATTTGTATTGACACATTAAAAAATAAGCCGTTAATATATGGAATTCTTGTAGGTAGTACTATTGATGAATCTCCTTTTTGGAAATATTTATGGATAATTCCTGTAGTTTTATTAGGGTTATTGATTTTAGGTATGTCTGCAATGAAAATGAATTAAATTGAAAATTATGAAACGCTTCATGTTCACGAATACACTTAAAATCAATTAAATATGAGTAAAAAGCTAATACTAATCTTAATAACGCTAACTACATTTACTAATGTGAGTTATGCTTCTTTTCCAATTGCTGATACTTTGGAAGTAAAACAAGATACTGTACAAACAGAAGAAATTAAACAGTATCACCAATCTTTATTGAAAATGGGTATTGATTTGAGTTCTTGCAAATGTGTGAGTTGCAGGAATGGTATAGCTCCATTAACAAATACCAGAGAAGTAAATAAACCACCAAATCAATTTCAAAGAATATGGTTGCCAATAATAATAGTAATGGCCATTTTAGCAATCGTGCTTGTGATTTTACTTTTTAGATGGGCGGATAATTTTGATAAATCTGGAGGGGTCGGACTTGGATAAAAAATCCCCACCAAATTGGCAGGGATTCTTTTTAATATTTATCGCATTGCGATTACATCATTCCTGGCATACCGCCACCTCCCATAGGAGGCATAGCAGGAGTATCTTCTTTTATTTCAGCAATAACACATTCGGTAGTCAATAACATCCCTGCAACTGAAGAAGCATTCTCAAGCGCTACTCTTACAACTTTTGCTGGGTCAATAACTCCTGCTTTGTAAAGGTTTTCGAATACTTCTGTTTTGGCATTAAATCCAAAATCAGCTTTTCCATCACGCACTTTAGCAACAATTACACTTCCTTCTAATCCTGCATTTTCAACTATTTGTCTTAATGGCTCTTCAGCAGCTCTGGTAATAATATTGATTCCTGTTTGTTCGTCATCATTATCTCCTTTTAGCTCTGCTAATTTATCAGTTGCACGCACAATAGCAACACCGCCTCCAGGGACAATCCCTTCTTCCACAGCAGCTCTTGTAGCAGCTAATGCATCATCAACTCTGTCTTTCTTTTCCTTCATCTCTACTTCAGTAGGAGCGCCAACATATAATACGGCAACACCACCTGCTAACTTAGCTAATCTTTCTTGCAGTTTTTCTCTGTCATAGTCAGATGTAGTACTTTCAATTTGTGCTTTTATTTGGTTTACCCTAGCTTTAATTGTGTTAGAATCTCCAGCACCATTTACAAGAGTTGTATTATCCTTGTCAATTGTGATTTTTTCGGCAGTACCCAACATTTCCAAAGTAGTGCTTTCCAATTTAAACCCTCTTTCTTCAGATACTACTGTTCCGTTTGTAAGGATAGCAATATCTTCTAGCATTGCTTTTCTTCTGTCGCCAAAACCTGGAGCTTTAACTGCAGAAACTTTTAGTGCTCCTCTTATTTTATTCACTACTAAAGTAGATAATGCTTCTCCATCCACATCTTCAGCAATTATCACTAATGGTCTTCCTGCTTTTGCCGTTTGTTCCAATATTGGTAAAAGGTCTTTCATTGCTGAAATCTTTTTATCATAAATAAGGATAAATGGATTTTCCATATTTGCTTCCATTTTGTCAGTATCAGTAATAAAGTAAGGCGATAAATACCCTCTATCAAACTGCATTCCCTCTACAACCTCAACATGAGTTTCAGTTCCTTTAGCTTCCTCAACAGTAATCACGCCTTCTGTTTTTACTTTTTTCATTGCCTCAGCAATAAGTGAGCCAATTACATTATCATTATTAGCCGAGATACTTGCTATCTGTTCTATTTTATCATAAGAGTTTCCTACTGTTTGTGATTGTTTTTGAATATCTTCAATTAAAACTTTTACAGCCTTGTCAATTCCTCTTTTTACATCCATAGGATTTGCACCAGCTGCTACATTTTTAAGTCCTGCTGTAATGATAGCTTGAGCTAGTACGGTAGCGGTTGTTGTTCCGTCTCCTGCTGAATCATTAGTATTGCTAGCAACTTCTTTTACCATTTGAGCACCCATGTTTTCTACAGCATCTTCCAGTTGAATTTCCTTTGCAACTGATACTCCATCCTTTGTGATTGTTGGTCCTCCAAAACTTTTTCCAATAACTACATTTCTACCTTTTGGTCCTAAAGTTACTTTTACTGCATTTGCTAAGGCATCTACTCCTCTTTTTAATGCATCTCTTGATTCTATATCAAATGTTATATTCTTTGCCATGTTGTATTATTTTATAATTGCTAAAATGTCCGACTCTCTCATTATCAAGTAATCCTCTCCTTCATGCTTTAATTCTGTTCCTGCATATTTTCCGTAAAGTACAGTGTCGCCAGCTTTTACAGTAATAGGATTATCTTTTGTTCCTTTTCCACATGCTATTACACTTCCTTTTTGTGGTTTTTCTTGTGCAGTATCAGGTATTATAATTCCTGACGCAGTAGTTGTTTCAGCTGCTGCTTGTTGTATAATTACTCTATCAGCAAGAGGTGTGATGTTTATTTTAGACATATTTAAATATTTATTAATTATTTTCTATTTATGTACTAATGCATAAAGTGTGCCATAGCAAAAGCCGTCCAAAATAAATGAAATTATGGCAGATTTAATGCTAAGCATTTATGTTTCTTGAAAAACCTAGTGTATTTTCTGTGTTGAACAATTGAAAATTACTCTCCTTGTGTAGGGTTAGCTGGTAAGTTAGGAATTACTGCATTATCAATTTGCTCTTGTGCTTTAATCTCAACAGCCTCTTCTGTATTATTTCTTGGGATAGCAAAGTTAGATAATAAACTTAAAGATATTAATGCGATTGCTAAAGTCCAAGTTGCTTTTTCTAAAAAGTCAGTTGTTTTTTTAGCGCCCATAATTTGGTTTCCACCTCCGCCACCAAATGAAGATGATAAACCACCACCTTTAGGATTTTGAACTAATACAACTAATACTAATAGGATAGATGTTATGATGATAAGGATTGCAAAAATCGTGTACATTTTATTTTTCTTTTAATTTATTGATCAATTTAATTTGGTTTGCAAATAAACTATTTTTTTCTGGATATTTCAAACATAATTTTTCATAAGCCGAAATAGCCTTGTCATAATGCCCTTGCTCCAAGTAAACCTTTGCTAAAGTAGGAGTGACTAAGTCATTATTTTCAATCAAACTTTCCTTTGCTACATCAATAGGTTTAAAGAAAGTAGTCTTTTTAGGTTTGCTAACACTTACTTTTTTGTCAATAAAATTATCAATTAGTTGTTTTGTTCTTGGTTTAGGTGTGCGGTCAATTTTCTTTACTTTTGAAAGTGCTAACCATTCAGAAAAAGAATACTCTTCCTCTTTTTCAAAAGCTAAAGGTTGACCTATTGCTAAGTCTTGTTCAGTATTTTGTTTATCATTATTATCAGCTGAGATTACTTGCTGTTCAACTTTATTTTGTGTTATAAGTTTGAAAAGTTGCTTTCTGTCCAATGAATAAGCAGCTGCTTTTTTTAACTGTCTATTGTAGCGAATGCTGTCCATGTTCAATAATCCTTTGGAGAGTAATAACTGGGCAGTTTGAAAATAAGGGAATTCTTGAAGTAAGTTTTCTATACTTACTACATCTTCTCTCTTTATTTTTTGAGGAGTATTTATATGTTGAGTTACCTCTATCATTACCAATTTACAAATGCTTTGTTAAATACATCCTCTGCTAATTCATTTGTGATTTCCTCAATTAGTGTATCTTCAATATCCGAAATGTTTTGTGCGCTATTATAATCACGGTAACGGCTAAAGGTTTTCTCAAAGTTGTTTTCAGCATCAAAACTATTGTTGTAGCTTACTTTTACAGCAATGGTTAATCGATTTTTTCCAGCAGTTTCATTGGCCTTAATTGCCATTGGTTTTATCTGATATTTACTGATTTGACCGCTAAAGGATAAATCCCCTTCATTTTCGCTTAGCGTTAAGTTGGTCTGTTCTAAGAACATGTCTTTTAGTTTTTCAGTAAAAACTTGACTTAAAGTAGGCTGTACGGTAGCAGCTTTATTGTTGAAATATTGTACGGATACTGTTTTTGCTTCACTAGGTATTGAAGCTCCAGTAAATGAATATATTCCACAAGAAACTAGGGAAATGCTCAGTAAAATCGTGTAAATTAGTTTCATTATAATCCGAATTCTTTTAGTTTTCTATACAGTGTTCTTTCTGAAATTCCAAGCTCTGCAGCAGCATCCTTTCTTTTTCCTTTGTGTTTTAATAATGATTTTTCAATCAACCTTTTTTCTTGGTCAAATAAAGATAGGGATTCTTCAATTTCTATCGTATTTTCTGTAGGCGTATTTATATTGAAATTGGGTTCATTATTTTCTGTAAAAATAGCAGGATTTATATTGTTTAATATTTCAGTTCCTCCATCTTTTTGCATTAAGTCAAAAGTAATCTTTTTAAGTTCTGTAAGGTCCCTTTTCATGTCAAAAAGCACTTTGTACAGTATTTCTCTTTCGGATAAGTCAGCTTTATTCTTGTCCTCAAACTTAACTAAGCCTCCAGCTGAATTGTTAGGTAATTGTTCTTGTAATTTGTTAGCTGTTATCATTCTTTCTTTTTCAATAACTGAAAGTTGGGCAACAAAATTGCGCAATTGCCTTATGTTTCCTGGCCAGTTGTATTCTTTTAAAACTTCAACTGCATCATCAGTAAGTCGTATTGGTGGGGTGTTGTATTGTTCAGCAAAGTCAGCTGCAAATTTTCTGAATAATAAATGAATGTCATCTCCTCTTTTTCTAAGTGCAGGTAATTGTATGCTTATGGTATTTAGACGGTAATATAAATCCTCACGGAATTTGCCTTGCTTAACAGCTTCAGGAAGATTTACATTTGTTGCTGCAATAATTCTAACATCAGTTTGTTGGGCTTTGGAAGACCCTACCTTTATTATTTCTCCATTTTCTAATACTCTTAATAACCTTGCTTGTGAGGCCATTGGTAATTCACCTACTTCATCTAAAAATATTGTCCCTCCATTTGCGGCTTCAAAGTATCCTTTTCTGCTGTCATGCGCTCCTGTGAACGAACCTTTTTCGTGTCCAAATAACTCACTGTCAATTGTCCCTTCAGGAATTGCACCACAGTTTACAGCAATATAAGGGTTGTGTTTTCTTTTACTATTCTGATGAATAATTTTTGGAATATTTTCTTTTCCAGTTCCACTTTCTCCTACAATTAAAATAGAAATATCAGTAGGGGCAACCTGCAAGGAAACATCAATTGCTCTTGCTAGTTTTGGGCTGTTTCCAATAATGCCGAACCTTTGTTTTGCTTGTTGACTATTCATAATTACAATACTTTACCTTTTAGGGTTGCTGATGTACATTCCTCAATTTTAACCATTACATAATCGCCTAATTTATGATTTTCTTTTTCAAAAATTACTGCTGAGTTATGAGTTGTTCTTCCGTAAAAATGTTGGTCTGATTTTTTTGAGAACCCTTCAATTAACACCTCATATGTCTCTCCTACTTTCGCTTCCATGTGCTGTAGAGCATTTGCTTGCTGTTTTTCAATAATCTCAGCTAATCTTCTTTGTTTTATGTCTGCAGGAACATTATCCTCCATTCTTGAAGCTGGCGTATTTGGCCTTACAGAATATTTGTACATGTATCCAAAGTCATAACCAACATAATCCATTAAGGATAGTGTTTCTTTATGGTCTTCTTCAGTTTCACTACAAAAGCCTATTATCATGTCCATTGAGATTGCACAATCAGGAATTCTGAGCTTAATCTCGTCAACTAATTTTAGGTACTTTTCTCTATCATACCCTCTATTCATAAGTTCCAATATGCGTGAACTTCCTGATTGAACAGGTAGGTGAATATGATCACAAATATTGTTGTGTTTTGCCATAGTTTCAATTACATCAATTCCCATATCTTGTGGGTTTGAAGTTGAAAAACGAATTCTTAATTTTGGATTTACTTGAGCTACTTTGTCCAAAAGATTAGCAAAAGTTAAGCTGTTTTCTTTTTTTGAATCAGTAGCTTTCTTAAAGTCTTTTTTTGCTCCTCCACCGTACCAAAGGTAGGAATCTACATTTTGCCCTAACAATGTAATTTCCCTATATCCATCATTGTATAAATCTTGACATTCTTTTAAGATGCTTTCCGGGTTTCTACTTCTTTCTCTACCTCTAGTGTAAGGTACAACACAAAATGTACACATGTTATCACACCCTCTTGTGATTGATACAAATGCAGTTACGCCATTTCCTCCTAAGCGAACAGGACTAATATCAGCATAGGTTTCCTCTAAGGATAAAAATACATTTACTGCTTTCTTTCCATCCTCAACTTGTGCAATTAAATTTGGCAAATCTCTATATGAATCAGGTCCAACTACAATATCTACTAATTTTTCTTCTTCAAGGAATTTTTCTTTTAAGCGTTCTGCCATACATCCTAAAACACCAACTAACATTCCAGGATTTTTATCTCTTTTGATAGAGTTATAGAATTCTAATCGTTTACGAACTGTAAGCTCTGCTTTTTCTCTAATTGAACATGTGTTCACAAAAACTAAGTCAGCTTCAGTAATATCTTTTGTTGTGGAAAAACCTTCATTAGTAAGAATGGAGGCAACAATTTCACTGTCTGAAAAATTCATTTGACAACCGTAACTTTCAATATACATTTTACGATTGGCTTTTTTATTTTCAGATAATTGTAAAACCTCTCCCTGTTTACTTTCATCAATATTTTTTTCTAACAACTTTTCTATGCTCATTTTTGTATCTTTGAAATGCAAAAATAGTAAAAACTGACAATGTGGCAGTACATTATTTTACTTATATTATATATAATATAATGGAAACTGCCAAGTTTTTTTGATTTGTTTTATTCAAAAAAAGTTCCTTTAATTTGCAGCACATTTCTAAAACATATTAAAATGGCAAAGAACTTAGTGATTGTAGAATCACCCGCAAAGAAAAAGATAATACAAGGTTTTTTAGGAAAAGACTTTGTAGTAGAATCAAGTATTGGGCATATTAGAGATTTGCCTAAAAAAGGTGGGATGGCCATTGATATTGAAAATGGGTTTGAGCCTAATTATGTTATATCAGAAGATAAAACAAAGGTAGTTAGTCACCTTAAGAGTGTTGCAAAAAAAGCCGATACTGTTTGGCTTGCTACTGATGAGGATCGTGAGGGAGAGGCTATTGCATGGCACTTAACAGAGGCGTTAAAGCTAGATGCTAGCTCTACTAAAAGAATTGTATTTCATGAGATTACTAAGAAGGCAATTACTAAAGCAGTAGAAAACCCTAGAGTTTTAGATACTAATTTAGTTAATGCGCAACAAGCTAGGCGTGTATTAGATAGATTGGTTGGTTTTGAACTTTCTCCTGTTCTTTGGAGAAAAGTAAAACAAGGTCTCTCTGCTGGTCGTGTGCAATCAGTGGCTGTGCGTTTGATTGTGGAGCGTGAAAATGAAATTACGAACTTTACTCCTGTATCATCTTATAAAGTTGTTGCTTTTTTTATTAATAGTGATGGAAAGATAGTAAGATCAGAATTACCTCAAAGGTTTAAAGCGAATGAAGATGCTTATGCATTTATGGAAAAATGTAAAGATGCTACTTTTTCTGTAGGTTCTTTGGAGAAAAAGCCAGCAAAAAAATCGCCAACAGCACCTTTTACTACTTCAACATTACAGCAAGAAGCTTCTCGTAAATTAGGATTTTCAGTAAGTCAGACTATGATGGTGGCTCAGAAATTATATGAGGCAGGTAAAATCACTTACATGAGAACGGATAGTGTGAATTTATCTAATGATGCATTAGACGCTGCTGAAAAAGTAATTGGTTCTCTTTATGGGGAT
>Ga0206677_10004086_pt1 | contig 12036 bp, 10 predicted proteins | sample M130m12015metaG_FD_155475 | JGI IMG/M metagenome (GOLD analysis project Ga0206677, IMG submission 155475) | Ammonia-oxidizing marine archaeal communities from Monterey Bay, California, United States - M1 30m 12015 | ecosystem: Environmental > Aquatic > Marine > Intertidal zone | place: USA... | reverse complement strand
CGATGACAATAAAAATTGAATTAAATATTTTTAAAGAGGAAAGCAAAGCTTTATTATGAGATTCCCAATTAATTAAAAATTTTGATAATAAATTGTTAATCTTTGCTTGTTCATGTAATGATAATTGTCTTTTTGATGAAAAAATCCATAATTTAGAATCTGGACAAATTGAATTAAAATCACAAATCATTATATATTTTCAGAAATTAATTCAGCTAAATCCATTACTTCAGCAGCCCCTTCCTTGATAGTCATTACCCCATCAGTTAACATTGTATTACAAAATGGACATCCTGTAGCAATTATGCTAGGGTTAAGCTTTAACGCTTCTTCTGTTCTATTAATATTTACTTCCTGAGTGCCTTTTTCAGACTCTTTAAACATTTGCGCTCCACCTGCGCCACAACAAAAAGATCTTTCTTTAGAACGCTTCATTTCAATTGGCTGTGTTCCTAAAGCTTTAATAATATTTCTTGGACTATTATAAATTCCGTTAGCTCTTCCAAGATAACATGGGTCGTGAAAAACTATTCTCTTATTTTTAAGATTTCCTTTAACAGATAATTTTCCTTTATTTATCAAATCAGAGATAAATTGTGTATGATGGATAACATCATAATTTCCACCAAGTGAAGGATATTCATTTTTTAATGTATTGAAGGCATGTGGGCAGGTTGTTACAATTTTTTTAACATTATATGAATTTAGAATTTCAATATTAGTAAGAGCTTGCATCTGAAATAAAAATTCATTTCCAGCTCTCTTTGCCGCATCTCCAGAAGATGACTCTTCAATTCCAAGAACACCAAAGTTAATCTTAGCTTTGTTTAAAATATATACAAATGCTTTAGTTATTTTTTTTGCTCTATCGTCAAAACTACCTGCACTTCCAACCCAAAATAAAATTTCTGGAATTTTTCCCTCACTACTAAATTCGGCCATTGTTTTTATTTGCATTTTATCCATATTTAAGATTTAAAAACTTGAATTGTAGCTTCTTTGTCAACGAGATCAGTAAACTTTCCGTCAAACCTTGTAGCTCTGACAATATGATTATCTACCCAATGATAGTTTCCCCCTCTAGGTTTATTCATTATTAGTCCATGATATTTAAAACCATTTTTTTTTAACCAAATCTCAGTTACAGATCTATGTTCTTCTACTCTAGATGTGAAAAAAGTAATAAAATGACCTTCATCAAACCATTTATTTAATGTTCGTAGTGCATCGGGATATAATGTTGCATTTTTCATTCTATCTGGCTCCTCATTAGGAATATCATCACAAATAGTTCCATCTATATCAATTAAATAATTTTTTATGTGTTTTGGTAAAACAGGTGAAATCAATTCACCATCAACTTTTATGTTTAATAATTTATTCATCTTTCCAATTTAATCTGTCATTTTGTGAAAATTGCCATGGAGCACCATTATTCTCAATATTATTAAACATCATATTTAACTCTTGAGGTGCTGCGGATTCCTCCATAACTAATTGTCTTCTTAAATCAATAATAATTGAAAGAGGATCAATATTTAATGGACAGGCTTGAGTACAAGCATTGCATGTAGTACAGGCCCATAATTCCTCTTTGGTGATATAATCATTTAACAAAGATTTACCATCTTTATAATCTTGACCATATTTATCAATATTCTTACCAACTTCTTTAAGCCTATTTCTAGTATCCATCATGATTTTTCTTGGGGAAAGAAGTTTACCAGTTTGATTTGCAGGACATTCTGAGGTACATCTACCACACTCAGTGCACGAATAAGAATTCATTAGTTGAACCCAATTTAAATCTGTCACGTCCTTTGCGCCAAATGTTGAATTAACTTCATTAGTTGATTCATTCTCTGAATAAGGATCAATATTTGGATCCATCATTAGTTTAACTTCTTTAGTAACTGAAGACATATTATTAATCTCACCTAAATTTTTGATATTAGAGAAATATACATTAGGAATAGACATTACAACATGAAAATGTTTAGAATAAGGCAATTCATTAAGAAAAATAAGTACAAGTAATATATGTGCCCACCAGCTAATGTCGTGAAATAGATGTAAATTAAAGTTAGAGAAAAAAGGTAATAGTATTTCACTAACAGGATAAAAGCCAACATAATCATTTGAATGAATTCCAATATATCCAATATTCATTGTTAGTAGTGAAATCATTAACAAAGAAATTATTATTAAAGCAATTATTGCATCAATAGATGATGATGTTTTCATTTCCTTACCACTAAATCTTTTAATATTTAAAAAGATTCTTCTTATCATAAATAATAAACAAGATAATAATACTAAAATTGCCATTATTTCACCAGATGCTATAGCAATATTATAAAAATTACCAAGAACTCCAAATGATCTTTCTAAACCAAATACGCCATCTATCATCATTTCTAGAGTTCCAATAGTGATAACTAAGAAACCCCAATACACCAAAGCATGTAAAATTCCTGATGCTGGTCTGGCAAATAATTTAGTTTGACCAAAAGCTATTTTAAATAATATTTTCAATCTCTTTAGAGGATTATCAAATCTATTTTTAGATTTACCTAGCCTTATGTTTCTGACAATTTTCCATAGATTATAGCTAAAAAATGAAATCGAAATAATTAAAATAACAGTAAAGATAACTCTTGATAATATCATAAAATTATTTTTTTAAATTAGAATTAGAACCAATAATTGAAAAGCTAACGTAACGTTTAGGATTATTTTTAATATCATCAATTAGATCTTCTAAAGCTTTTGTTGATTTTTCTAGATTTTGATATATATCTTTATTATTAATTAAAAGACCCAAACTTCCTTCTGAACTATTTATTTTTTGAGTAATGGCATTTAAATCAGATATTATCAGTTTAATATTTGAATTAGCTAAATCATCAGATAAGCTCGAAAAATTACTTAAAATGCTAGTTATATTATCATTACTTTTTTCAAGGTTTTTAAATATACTTGTTATCCTCTCATCATTTTCATCAATAATACCGTTCACTTTAAACATAGTTTCACTCATGAGATTAAATGTTAGATCTAAAGAATTAAGAGAATTACTAAGATTATTTCTTGTATCTTTATTTAATACAGCAGTAATTATTTTCATCACTGAATCTATAGATCCAATTAAGTCTTCTGTCTTAATTTTAAGAGGTAATATTTGTTTGTTTACATCATCTTGTAAAGAGCTCTGAACTGAACTAACTAATGTGTCACCATTTTTTGCTTTAATATTATTATCACCTAGAATTAATTCAACAGCTTTCGTTCCCATTATATCCTGGTTTACAATAGAAAGAATTGAATTATTTGGTATCTCAATATCATGATCAGAACTAACTGATACAAGTAAATTTTGATTTTTTAATAACTGAATGTCAGAAACCATTCCAATTTGATATCCATTAATAAATAAACTACTTCCAATTTTTAATCCTCCAATATTATCATACTTAGCATAATAGGTTTTATTAGAGTTAAGAATATTTATTCCTTTTAAATAGTTAATACCTATAATCAATACAATAATAGCAAGTAGTGAAAAAAATCCGATCTTAATTTCTTTATTCATTTTAATGTAATTTGATCTGCAAATCTAGTGCTTCTTTAACAGATATTCTTTTATTTTTATAAAAAGGTACAATAAATGCATCTTTAAAACCTTTCTTAATCATACTATCTTTAAGATTCTCACATTCAATTTTTGATAGTTCATTTCCAATATAATACTTATACACTCCATCAGAAAATATTTCTTGAGCATCTAGAATAACAAAAAGTTCATCTTTAATCATTGATTTTAAAAATGTTCCAATTTGAACTTTAAAAATTATATCAGGTTTTTTAGGTTCTATAATTTCTTTTTTAACATATCTTTTTGGAGTTTGAGTTGGATTAACAGAGTCTAAATTAATATTCTCTATATTTTCTTTGTATGATTTAAATGCTCTATAAATTGCTGAAGCAATAAAATCCTTACCCTTATCTGTATGCAGAAACTCTTCTTCCTTAGGATTAGTTAAAAAACCACATTCAATTAATATTGAGGGCATATTAGTTCTACTAATCACATAAAAAGGGGCTTGTTTAACTCCTCTACTTTTTCTGTTGGCTGTAGTTGAAAATTCATGCTCAACAAATTCAGCAAGCTGTAAACTTTGATCTAAGTATGTATTTTGCATTAAACTAAAAACAATATTACTTTCAGGAGATTTAGGGTCGAAACCTTCATAAGTTTGTTTGTAATTATCTTCCATATAGATAGCTGAATTTTCACGCATTGCTACATCTAAATTTGCTTTTAACTTGCTCATACCCATAACAAATACACTAGCTCCAGACGCATTTGAATTTGTAAAACCATCACAGTGAACAGAAATAAATAAATCTGCATTTTTTCTATTAGCAATCTCTGTTCTCTCATGTAATTCAAGAAATACATCATTTTTTCTAGTATAAATGATATCTATATTAGGAAACGAATTAGAAATATATTCGCCTAATTTTAATGATACATCCAAGGCAACATGTTTTTCATAAATTTTAAATCTTTTTGTACCCATAGTGCCAGAATCCTTGCCTCCATGCCCAGGATCGATAACTATAGTATTAATTGAATTTGAATTTATTTGTGCATTACTATTTAAATTAAATACAAAAATAATTGCAATGAATAATATAGACCTTACGTTAGATAAAAAGATATAGTATAATTTAATTAGTTTTGACAAAATTTTTTTTAAAGATTTATTACAAATATAACACTTAGATTGAACGTTAAAAAACATACATTAATTCTATTCATGTTCTTATCAACATGTATATTTAATAATTTGTTAGCCAATCAAATAAAGAAAGATAGCTCTAATGTAACTAAAGTTTACCTTGATGATAAGATACAGCAATACGCTGAAGATTCTATTAAGTTAAGTGTAGATGGAAAAATTGCAAATCTTTATGGAAATGCAAAAATTGAATATCAAAACATGCAGATTTCTGCGTCAATTATTGAAATTAATTGGAATGAGAATACAATTACAGCTAAATTTACAAAAGATTCTATAGGTAGTAAAGTAGGAATTCCAATATTTAAAGAAAAGAATGATAGTTTTAGAGCAGACAAGATAATTTATAATTTTAAAACTAAAAAATCAAGAGTTATAAATATAGTAACAAAAGAAGGTGATGGATATATACATGGTAAATCAGTTAAAAAGTTAGAAAATGATATTTTTTTCCTTCGTAAAGGTGACTATACAACATGTGATGCTGAAAAACCTCATTTTTCGATAAGATCGAATAAGATCAAAATTATTACTAAAGAGAAAATAATTACTGGCCCAGCCTATTTAACTTTTTTTAATATCCCTACTCCTTTAATACTTCCTTTTGGGTACTTTCCAAATAATGATAAAAAAAGTTCCGGCTTAATATTTCCATCTTATGGTGAATCTGCAACATTAGGATTTTTTTTAAAAGAAGGTGGATACTATTTCACTTTAAATGAGAGAATGGACCTTTCATTAAAAAGTGATATTTATAGTCAAGGTAGTTGGAATGTTAAATCAAATTTAAGATATAAGAAAAGATATAAATTTAATGGAAGTTTTAATTTAAACTATGGTAGCATGAAAAATAGTTACAAAGGGTTTCCTGAATTTAGCGAGAAGAAAGATTTCTTTATTAAATGGATTCACAAACAAGATCAAAAAGCAAATCCTTCATTTAGTTTTTCTGCAAATGTAGAAGCTGGTAGTAGTAGTTATCATAGAAACAATTCTTATAATGCAAACGATTATTTAAAGAACACTATGTCTTCTAATGTAAATTTATCCAAACAATGGAGTGCAGGCCTCTTTAACAACTTAAATATTAGCTTTAGACATAGTCAAAATATATCAAATAATTCTGTAAATCTTACACTTCCAGATTTGTCTCTAAATTCAAAAAGAATATTTCCAGTTAAATTACTGATTAAATCTAATAAATCTAAATGGTACAATAGAATATCTGTTAAATATGACCTGTCAGCAAGAAACACTTTATCCACTGGGGATAGCCTACTATTTAAAAAAGAATCTTTGACAGATTTTAGAAATGGGTTTAACCACAATATCCCAATTACTACTTCAGCTAGGTTATTTAAACACATTAATCTAACCACAAATATTAATTTAAGAGAGAGATGGTATCTAAATCAAATTAATAAAACTTGGAATGAAATTGAATCCATTGTTATAATAGACACCATAAATAAATTTACAAGAGGGCATGATTATTCGTTATCAACAGGACTTAATACTAAGATTTATGGTATTATTCAATTTCCGAAAGGGAAAATTGCTGGATTAAAGCATGTAATTACACCAAATTTATCATTTAGATATACACCTGATTTTTCAAAAGAAAAATACGGATACTATAAGACTGTTCAAATAAATGATAGTGGTGAATTTTCAAATTACTCAATTATGGAAAACGGTATATATGGAAGTCCTACAAAAAATAAAATTGGTAATATTAATTTCAGTTTAGGTAATATTTTAGATATGAAAATAAGAAGTTCTAAAGATTCAATAAATGGAATTAAAAAAATCAAACTAATTGAAAGTTTTTCAATAAGCTCATCTTACAATATATTTTCTGATTCACTCAATCTAAGTAATATAAGATTAACAACAAGAAATAATTTTTTTAAAATCATTAATTTAACTTTTTCTGCTGATTATGATCCTTATTTGACTAACAAAAGTAAAACAGATAGAATAAATAAATTTGAAATAAGTTCTAATAAAAGATTAGCAAGACTTAAATATTTTACAACATCAATTGGCTTAAATATTACTGACAAAAGCTTTAATAATAATGATGAAGTAGAAACAGAAAATAAGGAAGAAACTGATTTTTATAAAATCCCTTGGAATCTTAATGCGAACTATTCATTAACATATAATAAAGGAAATAATAATTCAAATAATTCAGATACTATTCAATCATTAACATTCTCAGGTAATTTTAAAATTACTGATAAATGGAAAATAGGTTTTAGATCTGGGTATGATTTTAATGAAAAAGAACTTTCTTATTCTTCAATTGATATCTACAGAGATCTTCACTGCTGGGAAATGTTAATAAATTGGATTCCCTTAGGATATCACAAAAGCTATACATTAACAATTAGAGTTAAAGCAGATGTACTCCAGGATCTTAAATATGAAAATAAAAAAGATTGGTTTACTCCAGAATTTAACTAATAATCCAATTTTCAATAAGTTCTAATCCGTATTCTGAAAGTATTGATTCAGGATGAAATTGAACACCTTTAATATTATAATTTGTGTGACTACAAGACATTATTAGATTATCTTCATTAACAGCTGTAATTTTCATGTTATTAGGAAAATTTTTCATAGAAACTACCCATGAATGATAGTGGGAAATTAAAAAATTTTGAGGCAGATTAGAATATAAAGAACAATTATTAAAATGCTGAATTTTTGAATTTACTCCATGTTTTGGTACATTTAAATTTTCTAAAGTTGCTCCATAATATTCAGCAATAAGCTGATGACCTAAGCAGATCCCTAAAATTGGAATTTTTTTTTCATATTTTATAATTATCTTATACAATACTGGATAATCACTTGGAAGTCCTGGACCAGGTGAAAAAATAATTTTATCATAGTTATTGACATCTCTAATAATAATTTTATCATATCTAATTACATCAACACAACTAACAAATTGCATTAGATAATGCTTAATATTGAAAGTAAAAGAATCATTATTATCAACTATTAAAACCTTCATAAATTATATTGGCTTTTGAAAAACTGTTTTATCTTATGCAATGTCTTTATATTCTTTAGAAATCAAAATTTATATTTTATATCTAATAGTTTTTCACAATTGTAGAAAACAGTAATAATTTATATTTTTAATCTTAGTTTATGTTTCTTCTTTACCAAAACTTTATATTTATTTTATCTTTCGATTATAATATTTTCAAGAACCAGCATATCCATTTCAGTTCTTAAAAAACAATCTAAAGCATCTTCTGGCTTATTCACAATAGGTTCATTCTCATTAAAAGAGGTGTTTAAGAGAATTGGAGTACCCGTTCTTTTATAAAACTCATTAATTAAGTTATAGTATTTAGGAGATACTTTAGAATCAACTGACTGAAGTCTTCCTGTTCCATCTACATGAGTAACTGCAGGAATTTCATTGTATTTATTTTTCTTTATTTCATATACTTTCTCCATAAAAGGAACATAACTACTTTGGATAAAGTAATCAGAAATATATTCTTTTAGTATTGATGGAGCAAAAGGTCTAAAGCTTTCTCTTCTTTTAATTTTATTATTTAATAAATCCTTTGCATCTTTTCTCCTTGGATCAACAATAATAGATCTATTTCCTAAGGCTCTAGGGCCAAATTCTGCCCTACCTTGAAACCATCCAATCACTCCACCACTAATAATTTTATCTACTACTATTTTATATAAATTTTCTTCTGTAACTTTAATAAAATTTATATTTTTACTGTTTAAAAGCTTGGTAATCTTATCATTAGTAGTTCTATAACCAAAAAAAGAAGTTGTAATTTCTGGCATTCTCTTATTTCCCAAAATTTGATTATATAGATACATAGCAGATCCAATAGAGGTGCCTGCATCATTACCTGCTGAAGGAACATATAAGTTCTTAAAAGGAGTATTTTCAAGGATTTTTCCATTCACAACAGAATTCTGAGCTACACCACCTGCAATACATAGATTCTCACATTTGGTTTTTTCATACAAATCATTTAAAATATGAAACATTATTTTTTCTGTATGTCTCTGAACAGAACATGCTAAATCAATATGCCACTGTTCAATTTCCTCATTAACCTTTCTACTTCCAACAAAAATATTTTCCCATTCTTTTGTAAATAAAGATTCAATTTTGCAACTCCCACCATTCCAATCCATTTCCACACCCTCATTAAAATGTTTGAAAAATTTTTTATTTAGTTTAAATGAACCATTATTAGTAATATAAATAATTTTTTCTAATTCTTTTAGATATTTAGGCTTGCCATAAGGAGCAAGTCCCATTACCTTGTACTCATCTCCATAATTTGGAAAGCCTAAGAATTGAGTAACTGTTGTATAAAAAATACCTAATGAATGCGGATAATTTATTTCTTTTAAAATTTTAAACTTATTCTGAGATCCTAATGCTGTCATTGTTGAAGTAAAGTCGCCAAAACCATCTATTGAAAGAATAGCAGAATTCTTAAATGATGAAGCAAAGAAAGAAGATCCAATATGACTTCTATGATGTTCTATACTATGTATTTCAGCTTTAATTTTGACAGACGTCCCAAATATAAGTTCTAATTCTTTCTTAATTGATACAACATGTGTAGAATTTAAAAATCTTTGTAAAGCACTTAAAATACTTAATGGATTTTTAAAGACATATAAAATTTTCTTCAGTAAATTAATCTTAGGATTTCGAGAAATTGTAATATGATCAATCATCTCTATTGTAATCCCTTCTTCATCAAGACAAAATTTAATTGCTTCACTAGGAAATCCAGCCCAATGTTTAATTCTCCTAATTCTTTCTTCTTCAGTTGCACAAACAACTACACCATCTTTTATTAAACAAGCTGAAGAGTCTCCATGAAAAGCATTTATACCTAAAATATACATATTTATATAAAAATCTTTTGAATAAAACCATTAGTTGATACGGAATTATCAAAATTCATCTTAGCATAATTTTTAATCAATTTACTATCAAAATTCATTTCTAAAATATCTGTAAAAGCTTTTGAAAAAGAATTCTTATCATTTGTAACGAAAATACCACATTTATTCTGTTCAAGATCATTCCATGGTGTTTTATTTGATGCAATAATTGGCTTGCCACAAGCTAGAGCTTCTGCAATAACAATTCCAAAACTTTCATAATCAGAAGCTAAAGTAAAATAATCACAATTATTTAGTAATATTTTTTTATCATTAAAATTAACAGATCCTATTAAAAATATAGAATCTTCTAAATTATTGCTCTTTATTTGGTTTCTTAAGCCATTCTCAGCACCATAATCAGCTCCAGCAATAATTAACTTTGAATTTTTATTACTTTTAATAAATATTGAAAATGCATTAATAAGCACATCAAATCTTTTAACTGAATGTAACCTTCCCATAGAAAAGAAAATATTAGATACAGATTTTGGTACTTTGTCTGAATATTTACTTATTAAATCTACTTTACTAAAAACTTCAGAATTTTGAAAAGAGTTAAAATCAATACTATCATTAATAAGATGAATTTTCGATTTAGGAAAAACATTACTTAATGATAATTTCTCATTAGAAGAACATGCATGCCAATCTATAATGCTAAGAAATGGAGATACTATAAATTTTAACCAAATCTTTTTTAAAAACTTTTTTTTATATGACAATCCATATTCAGAAATACTACCTCTAGGTGAAATAACAACTTTCTTTTTTAAAAAAAAAGAGAAAAATAATGCAAAAAAAACAGTATAATGAAATACATATTGTACGTATACATAATCTGCATTTCTAAGATCATTATAAATACCAAATATAAATGCTAATGAAATGCTATTAATACGTTCTTCATGATAGTATTTAACATTAAAATTATCATTTATTTTAAGGTAAGTATTTTTCTCTACTTCTAATCTTTCTAAACCATTTGCATTTGTAGTTGAAACATAAATATCAAAACCTTTATCAGATAAACTTTTTGACAAATCCCAAGTAACTGAAACAGGTCCACCATAATAAATAGAGGGGTAAAAATGAGCCGCAACTAAAGATATCTTCATCTTTTAAAATATTTAAATTTATACCAGAAAGATAAAATATGATCTCCCCCATTTAAAATAGCTTTAAATTCACTTCTCTGACAAAACTGAACAAGACTTCTATTCTTAGTATTATTTCTTGAATAAAAACCTGGCACACATGTATATAGCTTTTGAAAACCAACTTCTTTTGCAATATTATTAGTCTTGTGACTATAATAACCAAGTGGATAACAAAGTGAGTTGATCTTTATATTTGTTAAATTTTGAAGATAATTTTTTGATATAGTTATATCATTTTTGAAATTAATGTACGATTGAGAAGTTGCTATTTTGTGCTGATGTGTATGTGATGAAATTGTTATTACATTTAAGTTGATTAATTCTTCTAATTGTTTATTGTTTAAGAATCCTTTTTTATTAATGTTTGAAGTAATGATAAATAAATTAATAAATATATTATTCTTTTTAAGATAATCAATATTATCGTATATACCTTGAAATCCATCATCAAAACATATTTCAATTTGACCATATTCACTTGTGATATTATTAACGATCTCATACCCTTGATTTCTTATAATTGAAACATGCTCCTTAAATAAATCTATTGGAGTAGACATGTGCGTATGAGAAATCAAATCATGAATGTCATGATAAAAAATAACCTTACTTCTTTTATTAAAATAAAATAATGATGAAATTTGTATTAAAAGCTTTTTGAAGTATTTTAAAAAAATCATTTTATTTCTTTTAATGCTTTTATTAAACAAGTTTCATAGTAATTATAATTCCAAATATTTTGCATAGTATACTTAGCGTTGCTTGAGTATTTCATGAGTAATTTTTTATCATTAAAAAACTTAATCATTATATCTCCAAAAGCATTAATATCAGAAGCTATTTCACCAGTATTTTTTGATTTTATTAAATCAAAATTTGCACCAATCTTTTCCATTGATATAATTGGTAAGCTTGAGGAGAGGGCCTCATTTACAACTAATCCCCAAGGTTCAAATAAAGATGGTATAACTAAACAACTAGCTCTATGATATTCTTTAATAAGTTCATTTTCAAATAATGGACCTATAAACATTACTTTTGATGATGAATATTTATTTCTCAGATAAATTTCTTCTTTACCACTTCCAATAATTTTTAAAACCACTTTATAT
>Ga0206677_10004085_pt1 | contig 12036 bp, 13 predicted proteins | sample M130m12015metaG_FD_155475 | JGI IMG/M metagenome (GOLD analysis project Ga0206677, IMG submission 155475) | Ammonia-oxidizing marine archaeal communities from Monterey Bay, California, United States - M1 30m 12015 | ecosystem: Environmental > Aquatic > Marine > Intertidal zone | place: USA... | reverse complement strand
GACGGGTAGCGAATAGTTAAACTGTAAGTGGAACATAAAGCATCACAGCCAGGCGGATGATCTCAGGGCTCGTTTTAAAGGACCTGAATGGGGAGTGTTTTGTCGTTTTCGGACGCCACAAACCCACCCTGTCCGCCTAAACCGAGTTTAATTTGACAGTGCCTTTCCGAGGCCTTTTGCCTTAGTTTGCCCACCAGCAGACCGGTTCGTTTTATTAAGTAATACTTACAAAACACATTAATTTTTATCGTTTTTCGTTAGGATGGTTGTTGGTGTACTCTTGCAAGAAATGCGGTACTGAATTTGGAGATAAAGTTGTCTGACAGCGTGAAACTTATGGACGTCTCCATCTGGCGGGGCGACGCAACTGGCGGTGCGTACGAGCACTTTGAGGTGCCCGCACAGGAAAGCCAGACCATCCTGGATGTCGTGTCTTGGGTGCAGCAAAATCAGGATACAAATCTGAGCTATCGTTACGCGTGTCGCGTGGGGATGTGCGGATCATGTGCGATGATGGTAAATGGAACGCCGCGTTGGACTTGCCGGACGCATGTCAAAAAGGTGCTGGACGGCAACAAACTGACCGTTGCTCCTCTACGCAATCTCCCGGTTATCAAAGACCTTGCGACGGATATGGATCCCTTCTTTGACAAGTGGGTCGAGGCCGAAGGCGTTCACCACCCCAGCAAAACTCGCGATGGCGCGATTGAGCTGATCGATCCGGAAAACAGCGCACGTGTTGAAGCCAATACCGGCATCGAATGTATCAACTGCTCAATCTGCTACGCGGCATGCGATACGGTTGCTGGCAACACCGACTATCTTGGTCCCGCTGCACTTCAACGTGCGTGGACCTTGTACAACGACACGCGCGACGACGATAAACAGGTCATTCTGGACGCGGTATCTGGGAAGGGTGGCTGCCACAACTGCCACAGCCAAGGCAGTTGTTCGGTGCATTGCCCGAACGATCTAAACCCGATGAAAGCAATTGCAGGCCTCAAACGCGCGACCGCCATGTCGTTTCTTAAGAGAGGCAATTAGACTATGTTGGACATCAGGCTCTATATGCTGCAACGGCTGTCGGCCCTGTTTATGGGGCCATTTGTTTTGGTCCATCTCGGAGTCATGATCTACGCGATCCAAGGCGGGCTGAGCACAGCAGAAATTCTGGGTCGCACCCAAGGAAGCGTTTACTGGTTTTTGTTTTATGCGACGTTTGTGATCGCCGTGTCTGTTCATTCCGCGATTGGGCTGCGGGTCATTGTGCATGAGCTTCTCGGACTTAAGGGTTTTGCGCTATCGACGCTGACCTGGAGCATTTGTGTGATCTTGTTGTTTATGGGAGGACGCGCTGTGACAGCCGTAACAATGCTATGAAGCGGACGCATCGCGGTCACCCCCTTTGGTTTGCCTACGCGTTGCACCGCGCGTCGGGCCTTGGTCTGGCAATCTTCCTACCGTTTCATTTCTACATTTTGTCGACGGCGCTGACTAAGCCCGAGCGGCTGGATTACTTCTTGCACTTTGCTGAAAACCCGTTGGTCAAAGTCGCAGAATTTGGCCTTGTGTTTGGCTTGGCTGTTCACATGTTTGGCGGTTTGCGATTGCTTGCGATGGAATGGCTCCCTTGGTCGGACAATCAAAAGACTCTCGCGGCGGCGGCCCTTGCGGTTTCCTTCTTCATCTCCGGTACCTTTTTCTTACAGGCAATATAATCATGCCCCTCAAAAACGATATTGAACGTCACGACACCGACATCCTAATCCTGGGAACAGGCGGGGCTGGCATGTTTGCAGCCCTTCATGCCCAACAGACCGCACCCAAAGGCACCAAGATCACGATTGCGGTTAAAGGATTGATTGGCAAATGCGGCTGCACAAGGATGGTGCAAGGTGGCTACAACGTCGCCTTGGGCGGCGGTGACACGGTTGAACGTCATTTCATGGATACGATCAACGGGGGCAAGTGGCTGCCCAATCAGGATATGGCTTGGAAGTTGTGCGAACAGGCCGTTGTCCGTATTCGTGAGCTGGAAAACGAGATCGGCTGTTTCTTTGATCGCAACGGTGATGGAACCTTGCACCAAAAAGCATTTGCCGGACAGACCGCTGACCGCACAGTCCATAAGGGCGACCTGACCGGTATTGAGATCATTAACCGTTTGATGGAACAGGTGCTGTCACGCCCAATAGAAAAGCTGCAAGAACACCGCGCCATTGGGCTGATCCCAACCAAAGACGGAACGGCGCTGGCAGGTGTTTTATTCATCGATATGCGCACCGGAAAGTTCCGGTTTGTGCGGGCAAAAACTGTGATGATGGGGACGGGTGGTGGCCCGACCATGTACAAATACCACACACCATCTGGTGACAAAACGATGGACGGGCTGGCAATGGCATTGCGCGCAGGCCTCCCGTTGCGCGATATGGAAATGGTGCAGTTTCACCCAACGGGTTTGTTGGCGGGCGATCACACTAAGATGACGGGCACCGTGCTTGAAGAGGGCCTGCGTGGCGCAGGCGGACAATTACTGAATGGCTCTGAACAGCGATTTATGTTTGACACTGATCCGCGCGGCGAACGCGCTACGCGCGATGTTGTGAGCCGCGGAATTTACGCTGAAATGCGCAAGAACAATACATCTGAAAATGGTGGCGTTTATATTTCGATGGCGCATCTCGGGCCGGACAATGTGCGCAAGAAATTCAGCGGCATGGTCAAACGCTGTGCAGACAGTGGATTTGATCTCGCCGCAGGTAAGGTCGAAGTTGTACCAACTGCCCACTATTTCATGGGCGGTGTTATTGTCGATGCAGACACCCGCACAGAAATGGAAGGGCTCTACGTGGCCGGCGAAGATGCCGGCGGTGCTCATGGCTCAAACCGTTTGGGCGGCAATGGCGTTGCCAATTCTACTGTGTACGGCGGTGTTGCGGGCGATGTGATGGGCATGGATATTCGCAAAATGGGGGCGCTGCGCGATCCTGACGAAGAAGTCCTCAGTGCCGAGATTGAACGGGCCCAAGCGCCGTTTGCACAAAAGCCAGCAAACATCCAAGCCCTGCGTCACAATCTGCAAGAAGCGATGTGGGAAGACGTCGGTGTCATGCGCACCGAATACGGGATGGAGCGCGGCATCAAACGGGTCGCGGACATCAGCAATGAGTTAATGACTGTCGGCGTGGATAGCAGCAACCTTGCGTTCAACCTGACGTGGCACGACTGGCTGAATATGCGCTCGCTCTGCGATGTGTCTGATGTCATCGCCAAGGCTGGCATTGCGCGCGAAAACTCACGCGGGGCGCATTTCCGTGAAGATTTCCCAGAGCCGGGCAGCATGGAAAGTTCCTATTTCACAGTTGCGCGCAAGAATGGTGACGATGTCGATGTGGCCCGCGAGCAGGTGCAATTCACAATCGTCAAACCGGGCGAAACCATTTTGCCAGACAGCGAACCTGAAACACTGGTGGAGGCACACTGATGATCTCGATTGATTTGATCCAAAAAACCGCAGAAACCTTGATGGACAAGGCCGCGATTGAAATTCCGGATGATTATTTGACAGGTCTAAAATCCGCAGCCCACGTCGAAGATGGCGATCTTTCGTCCTTTGTCCTTCAGGCGATGTTGGAAAACTACGAGGCCGCCAAGGAAGACCGTCGCGCGATGTGTGGTGATACAGGCACCCCGCGCTGGTACGTGAAAATGGGCAACGAGACGCAGATCGAGGGTGGGCCAATCGCGCTTGAGGCTGCTTTGCGGCGCGCCACGTCGAATGCCACCAACGGTGTGCCTTTGCGGCCAAACCGCGTGCATCCCTTGTGGCGTACGGACCACAACAATAACGTCGGCATTGGCGCCCCCGAAATTGAATATGGATATGAGCCCACCGCACCCGGCGAAAGCGGCGACTGGATTGATCTGATCACCGTCCACAAAGGTGGTTTGTTTGGCACGGATTACCGCATGCTGTTCCCGTCTGACGGGATTGAGGGGATCAAAAGGTTTTACCTCGATTGTCTGGTGGCCTTCGGCAAACGCGGTCTTGCGTGCCAGCCTGCCATTATCGGGATCGGCCTGGGCGGTTGCAAAGACACTTGCATGGTGCTGGGCAAACGTGCCGCCTGTCTGCGCACGGTTGGCGACCGCAATTCAGACCCCAAGATCGCTGACTTGGAACTAGAACTCAAAGAGCTGGGCAATTCCATCGGCATGGGTGCGATGGGGTTTGTCGGCAAATCCATGGTCATCGATACGCATATCGAGGTAGGCTATTGCCACACGGGCGGCATGCAAATGTCGGTGCACGCCTTTTGTCTTTCATCGCGCCGCGCTGTGGCGCGCGTATTTGCCGACGGGCGTGTGGAATACCGCACTGACCCCGATTGGTTCACCGATTATCAACGCCGGGAGACTGTCGAATGGGAACTGCCAAGCCAAGAGAAATTCGCCTAAGTACGACCCCAACGCCCGAAGCTTTGGCTGATCTGCGTCTGGGCGATGTGGTCTATCTGGACGGTACGATCTACACGGCGCGCGAAGGCGTCTATATGCGTGCGCTGGAAGACAAGGCGAACATTCCGATGGAGTTGCCGCGCGACAGTGCGACGAATTTCCATTGCTCGCCCGCCGCGCGGATCAACGCCGATGGCAGCTTTGAGATGGGTGCTGTGACGGCGACGGCATCGTTCCGCTTTGCCAAGTGGTTGCCCGAATGGTTCGCCAAAACCGGCACCAAATTGGTCATCGGCAAAGGCGGGATGACCAGCAAGGACTATAAATCATACTTCGTGCCAAACGGCGCCATCTACCTTAGCACTGTTGGATACGGCACCGGCGCATTGCTGGGCCGTGGCATCGAAAAGGTCGAAGCGGTGCACTGGAACGAAGAGCTTGGCCTTGCCCAAGCGATGTGGGTCATCAAATGCAACAAGATGGGCCCGTTTATCGTGGCATCAGACTTGAACGGTGACTGCCTGTTTGAACGTGAAAACGCCAAGATCGCGAAGAACCTTGATCGGGTTTATGAGGGCACGCGGCCTGCGACGCTCAAGCGATTTGGTGAAACGGACGACAAGAGAGAAGAACTGATCTAATGACACATTCCTTTGGTCTTGGGGCCGTCCGGAAAGCACAAAACGTGTTTCCCGGCATAATGATGGCTGTCGTTGTGGCATTGGCCGCCAAGTTTATCTCTGAACATTACGGCGCACCTGTGATGCTGATGGCGCTGTTGATTGGCATGGCGTTTAACTTCCTCACCGAGGACGGTGGAAAATGTCTGGCTGGCATCGAATTTTCGGCCAAGGCGTTGCTGCGCATTGGTGTGGCATTGCTGGGCCTAGGAATTACCCTACAACAGATCGCCGCGACGGGCCACGAAGTGCTTTTTATCACTGTTGGTGGCGTCGTTTTGACGATTATCTGTGGATTGGGACTAAGCCGGGTTCTGGGAAGACGTGTCCGGTTCGGATTGCTGACGGGCGGGGCTGTCGCGATTTGCGGTGCGTCAGCTGCTCTCGCCATCTCATCCGTCTTGCCAAAGAACGAAGTGTTGGAACGGGATACGGTTTTCACCGTCATCGCCGTGACGGCGCTCAGCACCTTGGCGATGATCATCTACCCGATCATTGCAGACTACGCCGGACTGTCGGAGATCGCGACGGGCGTGTTCCTCGGGGCGACGATCCATGACGTCGCACAAGTTGTGGGCGCCGGATATTCCGTGTCCGACTTAACCGGAGAAACGGCAACCTTTGTCAAACTGCTGCGGGTCGCGTTTTTAGTGCCGATTGTGTTGATCCTGTCGATCATGTTTGCAGGGACACGGGAACCGGGCCAGAAACGCAGTTTGCCGATCCCGTTTTTCGTTATCGGCTTCTCGGCACTCGTCGTCGTAGGGTCTTACGGTTTGGTGCCCGCTGCCATCAAAGATGCGCTGCTTAGTCTATCACGGTGGTTTCTTGTAATCGCTATCTCCGCATTGGGCATGAAGACATCGCTAAGAAAGCTGGGGGATGTCGGGTTTAGCGCCATCGTCCTGATCTGCGCGCTGACTGCAATCCTCGCGATTTTCGCCCTTATTACCATCACACTTTACGTCACCTGATCGGAGAAACATCATGTTTGTGGACGAACGCATTTACACACTGCACGCAGGCCAAGTGCCTGTATTTTTAAAGCTTTACGAAGAAGAGGCGATGGAGTGTCAGGTTCAGGTTCTGGGCAAGATGGTCGGCTATTATTTCACCGACATCGGACCGCTGAACCAGATCGTTCACATGTGGGGCTATGACAGCCTTGATGATCGGTTTGAGCGGCGCAAACTGTTGCAGGCCTCACCGATTTGGCAAAGCTACGCCAAGAAAATGCGCCCTTTGGTGGTGAACGTCGAAAACAAGCTGCTGGTCCCGGCACCTTTCTTTAAGGTGCCATAGCGTCAGGCTAATAGTTCGCGCAGCATTAAAATCAGTCCAGACACGAACATTAAAGCGATGATCAGTCTTCGAAATTGATCATCGTTCAGTCGTTTAAAAATGGTGATGCCGATCTGGGCGAACACCATTGTCACTGGCATTGCGACGGCGATCAGTTTGAGAACGTCCCATGTATAGGCGCCCCTTAGTGCGAATACGATCAGGGCGAGCCCTAACACTGCGACGTTAAATGGTTGTAGGACCGCGCGGGTTTCGGCTTTGGGCCATGGACGCATGGCACACCACATCGTTGGCAATGCCCCTGACATTGATGCGGCGCCGCCCATTAGGCCACCCAGAAATCCAACAAAACAATCTGCGAATGGTGTGGGCCGTTCAAATTTCGGCAAAACGCGGCGAAATGAAAAAAAGCCACCATAAAGCAACATGAAGCCGGCGATTGTGATCTTCAGCACCTCGACGGGCACGAATGATAGGGCTGCAACGCCCAATGGGATACCCGGAAGGGCTGGCAGGAAAAACCGTGCAAGCCGTCTTGGCCGATGAGCAATTGATTTTCGCACAAGCCAAACACCTTGCAATCCGCTTGCGACCGACATCACAACAACTATGGAAACGGCTTGGACGGGTGGCATTATTTGCAACCAAAAACCTAGGGCAAAAAGCGCGGTTCCAAAGCCTGCTAATCCGTTGATCAGCCCTCCAGATGCGGCGCCGAGACCAAGTAAAAAGTAGTATTCAAGTGGCATTCTCAGGGTCCATCTTATCTGTGTCCAGCGTAAACACACCGACCTTCACAGCTTGCCGAAGGCGGGCGACAACTTCGTTGATGGCACGGGCTTTCGCGCTGTCTCGACTATGAATGATCCCGAGAAAACGGTGGGGTGCTGTCGGGCCAAGAGACAGCCGTTTCAGCGGCAATGGATGCATTACTTGAACGCAACGACGAGGCGCGATTGCAACCCCCATATTGCACAATACCATGCTCGAGATGGCCTCTAGGCCTTCCAGTTCCATAGTGTCGTCAACGGTTATTTTCTGGTCTTGAAGCCACGCTTCAATCATCGACCCGACAACGGCTTTGCGACTGAACCTGATAAAGGGGTTCTCACGCAAAAGCTCGATGGGGTCGTCAGAGACAGTGTCTTGCGCAGCAAGAAGCTGAAGCTCCTCTTTCGCGATCTCGTTCCAGACTAGGCCTTTCGGAATGTAGGGCGGCTGCGTCAGAATGGCGGCATCAAGGCGTCCACGTTCAAGTTGTAGCATCAAGTCATTCGTCAGACCGGGCTGAATGTGAACGATCAGCTTTGGATAGGTCTCTTTTAAGGATGATACAGTCAGTGGCACCAGTCCAGCCAGCGTTGTCGGAACCGCACCCAAAATCAACTCGCCAGATAAGCCGCCATCCTCAAGGACCGAAGGCAATAGGTTGTCGTACTCGGCAATAACTTTGCGCGCTTTTTCGACAAGCGCACGACCAATCGGTGTCAACTGCGGTGTACGATGAGAGCGGTCAAATATTTTGACGTTCCATTCATCCTCAAGCACTTTCATTTGCTGGCTGACAGCCGCGTGGGTGATAAAGATAGAATCTGCTGCCGCGCTAAAAGTGCCATTTTCATCAATTGCGACGAGGGTCCTAAGCAATCGAATAGTCATGAAAGTCTCTCCAATTGTAAGTAACGCTATCGTCATATGTAAGAATTTTGCAGTGTTCTATAAGATAAACTTACTATAGAAAATGTCAAGAACTTGGGCACGGAGCTAATCTTTACTGCGTCAACACCGAGGTTCGTAAATTTAGGGAGGAATAGAAATGACACGACTGAACACACTACTCGCTGGTGCCGCTCTTGCGACTGCAACCGCGACTGCCGCTTTGGCCGAGTACCCAGAGCGCCCAATCAACATGGTGATTCCATATGGCGCAGGCGGTGCCACAGACATTTCCGCGCGCACAATCGCAGAGCCTTTGGGTGATGCAGTTGGACAGGCGCTTGTGATGGCGAATGTCACAGGTGCAGGCGGTGCAACTGGATCGGTAACTGTGCAAAACGCAACAGCAGATGGCTACACAATGTTGTTTGCGCGTGTTGGGTCTCACTCGGTGAACCCCGCCATGAAAGCGACGCTGCCGTATACATTGGATGATTTCCGTTTCGTAACGGTTTATGAGATCAATCCGGTGGCCTGTGCCGTGACGCCACGCTCTGGCATCACCAGCATGGATGAACTGATTGCAAAGGCGAACGAAGGCGGCGTTACATACAGCTCCTCAGGGGTTGGATCATTGCCGCATCTTGCGGCCGCAATGGTTCTGGATGAATACGGTGTCGAAGATCCGCTGGAAACAGTCACGCATATTCCCCAGCAGGGTGGTGGTGCAGCCGCAACTGCGTTGTTGAACGGCACCGTGACGTTCCTGTGCACAAACTCATCGGCGTTGGCCGGATTTATTGCCAATAAACAGCTTGTTCCGTTGTTGGTGACGACCGCAGAGCCCGTCGCAGGGTTCGATGCCCCGACATCCGCTGACGTGGGCAAACCTGCGCTTGCTAAACTTGTTGGCTGGACCGGCATTGCTGGACCCGATGATCTGCCAGACGATGTAGCTGGAAAGTGGGGCGAATGGATGGCTGTCGCGACAGAAGATGAGACATTCCGCACCACCATGGAAGCGCGTGGGTCTGTCATCGAGCTGATGTCACCCGAAGACGCCAATGCATTCATTGACGCACAGTACAACACCTTCCGCGCGCTGGTGGACAAGCTTGGCATGCGCATCGAAGGTTAACCCAACTTAAAACATGCAAAAATTGACGGCAGGGCATATATGTGTTGCCGTCATTCCAATAGGTGGAGACCAATATGAGCGACCGTGATATTCAACTTCGTCTTGGCGTCGGGGCACTTGTTGCTTCGGCATTGTTTATTTTCATCGCAATACCGAATTTGGTGTCCGCACCCAGCAACGTGCGAAACATCGTACTGTCACCACTATTTTGGCCTTATGCCATCGCATGGTTCTGCGGTTTGACTGGCCTTGGTCTTGTCGCGGCAGGCCTTCGAGCCCCAAAGCCGCAAACCGCGCAAGTAACAGACGTCTATGACATCCCAAAGGCGTATCTCCGCTTGCTTGGGATGGCGATCATTATGTTGGTGACGGTCTACGCGATGCCGCGGCTTGGTTTGGTCTGGACTTGTATGCTTGCCTTTTCAGCCACTGCATTTTTGGTCCGTACCAGTCATCCGATTACAGCGCTTGTTTGCGCTGTTGTCGTGCCGCTCGTATTGTATTTCTTTTTTGCGCATGTGGCCGGTGTCGCCATCCCGCAAGGTCAATTTGTGAGGTTGCCATGAGTTTTCTTGATAGCCTACTGGCGGGGCTTTCGCTTGTCGCCAACATAGAGAGTTTTCTGGCACTTGGCATAGGTGTGGCCATCGGTGTTGTCGGTGGTGCAATCCCCGGCATGTCGGCCACAATGGCCGTCGCACTGACATTGCCTTTTACTTTTGCGATGTCTCCGATTACCGGGATCTTGTTGCTATTGGGGGTCTACAAAGGTGGTATCTTTGGCGGCTCGATTCCTGCGATCTTGATCAAAACACCCGGAACCCCTGCGTCATCTGCGACCGTCCTTGATGGGTATCCGCTGGCCGAGCAGGGCAAGGCGGGCAAAGCATTAGGCATGGCCCTATGGGCGTCATGTACGGCTGATTTGATTTCCAACCTCGCGTTGATTCTGTTTGCCGGGTGGCTTGCGTCATTCGCGCTTAACTTTGGCCCACCCGAGTTTTTTACGCTAATCCTGTTTTCACTCACGATCATTGCGGGTGTTTCTGGCAATAGCCTGTTGCGCGGCGCGCTTTCCGCCCTCCTTGGGTTGATGCTGGCGACAATTGGGCTCGATCTTGTTTATGGCACAAACAGATTTACCTTTGGCAACCCCAACATGATGGGCGGTCTGAACTTCATTGCCGTGCTTATTGGATTGTTTGCGATCCCTGAGATCATTGGTATGGTGTGGAACCCCAAAGCCCATGATGGGAAAACCCGTACGTTAGGCAGGAATTGGGTCTCCTTCCAAGAATACAAAGACAGCTTCAAATCTATTGTACGCGGCAGTTTTATCGGGGTCTTCATGGGGTCAATTCCCGGCATCGGGGCAGCCCCTTCTGCATTCTTGTCGTATTCCGAAGCACGGCGTAAATCAAAGAACAAGGACAACTTCGGCAAGGGCGAACTTGAAGGTGTTGCCGCAGCAGAGGCAGGCAATAATGGCGTGGCCGGCGCGACGCTTATCCCGCTGTTGGCCCTTGGCGTTCCGGGTGATGTCATAACGGCAATCATTATGGGAGCTTTCATGATCCACGGACTGCAGCCCGGCCCGATGATGTTCATCCTGAATGTTGATATCATTTATGGTCTGTTCATCGGACTTATCGTCAGCTCTGTCTTCTTGTTTTTTATTGGTTCCACAGCAATCCGCGGGTTCAAATATGTTGCTGACATCCCTAGAGGTGTGCTGTTTCCTGCTGTCCTCATTCTGTGCATTTATGGCGTCTATGCCGTAAACAACAACCTGTTCGACGTCGGCGTCATGTTCGCGATGGGTTGGGTCGGTTACATGATGGTGCGCTACCATATTCCAGCGGCACCTTTTTTGATCGCGTTCATTCTTGGGCCATTGTTGGAGGACAACTTCCGTCAATCAATGCTGATGAGCGGCAGCTCGCCTTTGATTTTGTTCCGTGGTCCGATCACTTGGTTCTTCTGGGGGCTGACCTGTATTACAGTCATTGCGATTATTCGCGCAGGCATCAGAGCGACGCGTGGCTCTGTCATAAGTAGTGATTTGGAATGAGACTCGCGTTCTAAGACGGAGTGGATCACCAAGCGGGCCATTCCGTCTTAGATGGTATATAAGACAATGGAGAGCGTGGATGTGAGGTGCAAACCTGCTCGTGCAAACGTTAGCAGCGGCGGGAGGGAAAAGAATCTTCTCCGAGCTGCCAGACGAATGAGAACTCGCATCGGATTGCTGCCACAGCCTAAATCTATGCGCTCAATAATTGACGCCACTCAGCGAGAGCAGCGGCACGGTTCAGCTTGAAATTGGTGCGTGAATAGAGATGCAGTTACCAAACAAAATTACCCCCCAATGAATCTACAACGCTAATATTAAGGGCCCGTGGTCCGAGGCGCATGGCCCTAGGATTGGGGGGCCCGGTCCATGGGCCTGCGGCTTAACTGTATGGATTAGGTGGAGTAACCCGTTGCCGTTGGTCCATGGACCGAGGCCCAAGCAAAACCATCCAACTCCAACTGGGCGCAGGCAACACTTTAGGCAGGACGTGGGTGCGTGGTCTACTGTCCGCTAGAGCCCTGGTTCTTGGTTCCCGGTCCACGGGCCTACACAAAACGGTGCAGTAACCCCGGGCCAGGTTTCATGTAGCGAAATGGAGAGCGTTTTGTCATACGGCGAGGATATAAAACCGCCCTCCCCGTCTCGAGTTAGTTTCTTCTGACAGTACCCGCGGGGACCTTGAAGCGAGGCTCAGATACAATGTATTCTTAAAAAACGCCTTTATCTCG
>Ga0206677_10004081_pt1 | contig 12039 bp, 9 predicted proteins | sample M130m12015metaG_FD_155475 | JGI IMG/M metagenome (GOLD analysis project Ga0206677, IMG submission 155475) | Ammonia-oxidizing marine archaeal communities from Monterey Bay, California, United States - M1 30m 12015 | ecosystem: Environmental > Aquatic > Marine > Intertidal zone | place: USA... | reverse complement strand
GGTACTCCACCCTCAACGAAGCAGCCCAAACCATCCATAAAATCGATGGCAATCACCCCGTTTCCTCAGCCCATGGCGAACTACCAGACAGTTTAGCTTTCTCCATGTGTTCAAACCTTGATTTGTGGGGACTCAATATATACCGATGGGACAACCCTTCCGCCCTTTTTGACCAATGGGAGAAATTAAGCGACAAGCCGTTTTATTTTTCTGAGGCGGGAAGCGATAGTTATATGACAATTGAACGCGACAATTTTAAAGAAGGTGAAAACCAAAAAGCTCAATCGGTTGCCAATGCCAAAATAGTAGAAACTGTTTTTCAAAACAAACACCTCATCAGTGGATTAACGCTTTTTTCCTTTTCCGATGAATGGTGGAAGGGGGGCAATCCCGATCAACAAGACATTGGCGGTCAGGCACCCAACAGTAGTGGGGTTCCATATGATGGTAATCCCAACGAGGAGTTCTGGGGCATCGTTGATATTGACAGAAATAAAAAAGAGTCTTTCCATGTTTTGAAGGAGCAATACAATCATTTTGATTAAAAAAACAAAAAACCAACTAAGGATATGAATGCAAGAGAAGGAAGTATAGACAAAAAAGCACCCATGAGCCAGAAGGTAGCCTTTGGTTTGGGAATGTTAGCCAACCAAATGTTTCCCGCTGTTATAAGTATATTTATTGTTGTTCTTGTTCAAGGATTAGGTTTCCCCGGCTGGATGTGGGGAGTAGTTTCTTTAGTGCCAAGACTTTTTGATGCCATCACCGACCCCATAATGGGTTTTATTTCTGACAACACCAAATCAAGATGGGGGAGAAGAAGACAATATGTTTTTATTGGCTCTTTGATTATGGGTGTTTCATTTGTCGTGATGTGGCAATTATTCAGAGAAAACAGCGTAGAATTTAACTTTTATTACTTTCTTTTTACCTCCTTGATATTTTATTTGGGCTTGACAATTTTTAGCGTACCCTATGTAGCGATGGGCTATGAGATGAGTGATGATTTTCATGAACGAACCCATATTATGGCTGTTGCACAATGGATAGGACAATGGGCATGGGTAATCGCCCCTTGGTTTTGGATTGCGATGGATGACAAAGATTTGTTTCCATCGAGTGATGTCGCTGTGAGAGAACTGGCAATATGGGTTGGAGGTGTTTGTATGATTCTCGCGATGATTCCTGCAATATTTATTAAGAGTAAATCTACTCTAAATGAGAAATATGAGAGCATTACGCTCAAGAATATCTTAGGTAGATTGCATACCATATTTGTGGTTAATTTTAGTGAAGCTTTCAAGATAAGAGCATTTCGAAAACTATGTATTGCTACCTTCCTAATTTTCAATGCATTCAATACCGTAGCTGCATTCACCTATTTTATCATTGTTTACTATCTTTTTGACGGTGTTACTGGAAAAGAAGGCGCTTGGATTTGGCCAACACTTTTCGGAAGTGTAGGTGCTCTAGTAACCACATTTTTAGTCATTCCAATAGTAACAGTAATGTCTAAGAAACTAGGTAAAAAGAGAGCGTTTATTATTTCGCAATCCATATCTATTATTGGCTATATCATGCTGTGGTACTTATTCATCCCAGGAAAACCTTATATGTTTTTGCTTGCCATGCCATTCTTTTCATTCGGTATAGGGGGCTTATTTACCCTAATGATGTCAATGACGGCCGATGTAATTGATCTAGACGAACTCAACACAGGAAAACGTCGTGAAGGAGTTTTTGGAGCGATTTACTGGTGGATGGTCAAATTTGGATTTGGAATTGCAGGAGGTCTCACAGGTGTAATATTTTCACTAATAGGTTTTGAATCAGGAAGTCCAACTCAAAGCGAAAATGCTATTTTTGGATTAAGACTATTCTTTTCTGGATTGCCCATTATTGGAACACTATTCGCCATTTGGGTAATGAGCGATTATTCCATTACAGAAGAACGAGCCAACGACATTCGAAAGGAATTGGATCAACGAAATGAGATCCATCAAAAGTAAACCAATTTAATTATTCTGGCTATGTCAAAAAGAAGACAGAAAGTTTTATCTCTTGCAGAAATAAAGCACGAAAAAAAATCCATTTAAAACCTCAGCTTTTGGACTAATAACTTTTGAAAGCTTTAAGTTTTTCGATCAATTCTGGTACCACCTCAAAGGCATCTCCAATTACCCCATAGTCTGCAGCCTTGAAGAATGGCGCTTCTGGATCGTTGTTGATCACCACCTTGACTTTAGAAGAATTAATCCCAGCCAAATGCTGAATGGCTCCAGATACGCCTATAGCAATGTATAAGTTAGAAGCCACAGGTTTCCCAGTTTGCCCTACATGTTCACTGTGGGGTCGCCATCCCATATCGGATACAGGTTTGGAGCAGGCTGTAGCTGCTCCCAAGGTTGTGGCTAAATCTTCTATAAGATGCCAATGCTCTGGACCCTTTAATCCGCGTCCCCCAGATACCACAATATCGGCATCGGCTATACTCACTTCACCGCTTGATTTTTCTACTTGTTCAACCTTTATAGTTGTTTCAGCAATGACCGCTGAAGCTTGACTAAAATTTACCTCCTTTGGATTTTCAAAACTACCATAGGAGTTATTCGACAATCCAATAATGTTTACTTTATTGTCCAACGTGCAGGTATTGAACGCCTTATTGGTAAAACAAGACCGTTTGACCGTCAAAGGCTCCAAACTTTCAGGAAGCCCTACCACATTGGAAGCATAGCCCGCCGAAAGAGATACGGCCAAAAGGGGCGCAATGTATTTTGCATTGGCACTAGAGCTAAAAACAATCAACTTGATCTCCTTTGTTTGAGCTATTGTCGCCAAATTCGAAGCATACTGCTGTGCTGTAAAGCTTTCCAATGAAGGATCATTAATTTGAATGACTTGATCAACACCATAACTCCCCAATGGGGTAGCGTCTTCGAGGTTAAAACTCACAGCAATGAGTTCAACCCCTAATTGATCTGCAATGGCCCTTCCATAGGAGGCCAACTCATAGGCAGACTTTTTAAACTTTCCGTTTTCGGATTCTGTATAGATTAAAATTCCCATAATGATTATGCTAAATTACTTTGGCTTCGTTGTGAAGCAAGTCAATGAGTTGATCAATTTGATCGGGTTCTACCAATTTTACAGCGCCTTTAGGAGCTGGTTTTTCATACTTTGAAATCGAGGATTTGGCATCACTTTCAACAGGAGCAAGCACTGAAAGACTTTTCTGACGCGCCTGCATAATACCCCGCATATTGGGAATGATCAAATCTTTCTCCTCAACCAAACCCTTTTGGGCACCGATCACTAATGGCAACTCACAAGAAACAGTTTCAATCCCCCCGTCAATTTCCCTGGAGGCTTTGGCAGTGCCACCTGCTATCTCAAGTGCCATACAATTGGTTACGAAATTATATCCCAAAAGAGCAGATAGCATACCGGGAACCATAGCGCCATTGTAGTCGATCGATTCTCTTCCCGCAATGATCAAGTCATAATTTTCTTCCTTGCAGTGAGCACTCAACTGCTGTGCCACCTCAAACCCATCAGAGGGTTGGAGGTCAACCCTAAAAGCCCTGTTAGCTCCAATAGCCAAACACTTTCTGAGTGTGGGTTCACAACTGGCATCTCCCACTGTTATCACCGTAACTTCTGCTTGTTGTTTTTGTTGAAACCAAACAGCTCGGGTAAGACCAAATTCGTCATTGGGGTTAATCACAAACTGTACACCGTTCTTATCAAAGAGCGTATCTCCTTCGACAAAATTTATTTTAGAGGTGGTGTCGGGTACGTGACTGATACATACCAAAATCTTCATAATCTAATAATTTAATTAAATATTACTGCTGGTTTTGTTGTAATACAAAGCTAATTAAAAATAAAGCTTATCATTGATTTCGTATTTGTTACTTGTTATGGTAACATAAGAAATTTCAATAAGTAAGGTGATATTTGCTAAACTTTTTAGGCAAGTTTTGAAATAATGACCCTATAATTAATGAAAAAATTTAAAGGCCAATTGAGTTCTACTGGCATCAAAATAAAATCGTTCTTTTCAATTGACCGTGTAAAGAACTAAAACCGCTGGGGTAAACTCTTTATGTAATTTTTAACGGAAAACCCCATTATCAATTTAAAGTGCTTTTCAAATATTTTTTTGTTTTTAAAGCCACTGATTTTCCAAATGTTATCGATGTCAGAACCCAGCTCTTTAGAATGGTTTCTTTTACGCAAAGTAATCAATAATGAAACCGCATATTTAACCTTTGACCTAACGACTTCATCAACAATATTTTGATCATCTCTAAGTTTCATACTGAATTTTTAGCAATCACAAAATACCAATAAAAAGTAAAAATAAAAGTGGGTTTGAATGTTTTACATTAACAATTTAACCCATTAGAGATTGGACCTTCATGGCCAAGCCCATATCTCCAGTAATTTTAATTTGACCCCCCATAACGGCCATCATGGGGTTGAGTTCCCCATCTCTTAACTTTTCCAATACCTCTGTAGAAACAACAATGGTACAATCTGCCTCTGAGTCATCCATAGAAATCGTATTCTGATCACCATTACCATCGATAAGAATGGGATTTTCATCTACAATAAACTTTAGGGTCCCTCCCAATGGTGAGGCATTTTCGGCTCTTTCCTTAAACTGTTCAAATACTTTCTGATGACTCATAACTTAATGTTTTCAACAAATGTATAAAAAAATGCAACCCTCATAGATTTTTAATAGCTTTGTTAAAAACCCAACGATGAATTTTAGAATAAAGAATGTTGTCGTCCTTGGATCTGGTGTCATGGGATCTGGGATTGCTTGTCAGCTCGCAAACGTCGGTCTTAAAGTTTTGATGCTGGACATTCTGCCCCAAGGACAAGCACAAAAAGATAAAAGCAACAGAAACAGTGTTGCTCAAGATGCTTTAACCAAAGCCATCAAATCAAAGCCCGCACCCCTCTACAAAAAGGAATATGCCAGTAGAATTACGGTAGGGAATTTTGAGGATGATTTTGAAAAAATTCAAGGGGCCGATTGGATCATTGAAGTGGTGGTAGAGCGATTGGATATTAAACAACAGATATTTGAAAAAGTTGAACAATACCGACAAAAAGGAAGTATTGTTAGTTCCAATACCTCTAGTATTCCCATTTCTCAATTGTCTGAAGGACGATCTGCTGAGTTTAAAAAACACTTCTGTGGAACACACTTTTTTAATCCGCCTCGATATTTAAGACTACTTGAAATAATACCCATCCCAGAAACCCAACCTGAGTTGATTGATTTTTTCATGCATTTTGGAGAAATTAATCTGGGCAAACAAACCGTATTATGCAAAGACACTCCTGCATTTATCGCCAACAGAATTGGCGTCATGTCTGGAGTAAAAGTTTTTGATCTAACCCAAAAATACGACCTCTCTATTGAAGAAGTAGATGCCTTAACAGGTTCATTGATAGGAAGACCCAATACAGGAACTTTCAGACTCCAAGATTTGGTGGGACTGGATACAGGAGAGAAAGTCACCCAATTTGTCGTTAACAACGTCAAAAACGATTCCTTTTTTGAATCGGTCGGTAAGGCACCAGAAACAAAATTCATGACCTTTCTATTAGAAAATAACTTTTTGGGGAACAAAACAGGGAAAGGCTTTTATCAAAAAACCAATCAAAAAGACGAAAAAGGGAAAACGATCATCAATGCCCTGAACCTAAAAACATTGGAGTATAACCCCAGTGTACGTCCGATAAACCCCATACTTAAAGAAGCCAAGGCCATTGAGAAAATGCAGAAACGCATGTCCTTTTTGATGGGAAAAGAAGACAAAGAAAGTCTTTTCCTTAAAGAATACTTTACAGCTATTTTTGCCTACTCTGCCCAGAGAGTTCCAGAAATTTCCGATCAATACTATCCTGTTGACGATGCCATGAGAGCTGGATATGTTTGGGATTTTGGACCTTTTGAGTACTGGGATCTCATCGGTTTTCAAAACGGACTGGACATGATTGAAGCCGCTGGAGAAAGCGTTCCCGAATGGATAGGCCAAATGAAAAAAGCGGGTGCAGATCAATTTTACAAATACGAAAAAGGTCAAAAGAAATATTTTGATATTCAAAGCCAACAATACAAAACTATTCCTGGCTCTGATGCCTTTATTATTTTGGAAAGTTTTAGAGAAAACACACCGCTCATCAAAAACAGCGAATGTTCAGTTCACGACATTGGAGATGGAGTCATGTGTTTGGAATTTCAAAGCAAGAGCAACGCCATAGGTGAAGGCATAGGAAAAGCCATTGCAGAAGCAGTAGATAAAGCAGAAAGCGAAAACTGGAAGGGCCTTGTCATAGGAAACAACGCCAAACAATTCAGTGTAGGGGCCAATTTAATGAACATTGGAATGTTGGCCATGCAAAAACAATTTGACACCTTGGATCATATGGTCGCCGATTTTCAATCAGTCAACATGCGAATCAGAACTTCCAAAATTCCAGTGGTTGTTGCTACTCAGGGCTATGTGTTTGGAGGAGGTTGTGAAATTACCATGCACTGTGATGCAGCCGTCTGTGCTGCCGAATCCTACATAGGATTGGTTGAAGTTGGTGTCGGGCTGATTCCGGGAGGTGGGGGAACCAAAGAATTTACCCTTCGGGTCTCCGACGGATTTTATGAGGGAGACGTTAAAATACCCATGTTGATCGACCATTTTAAATCCATTGCCACTGCAGCCGTTTCCACCTCAGCCTCCGAGGCATTTGATCTACATTACCTATTGGAAAATAGAGACAGTGTTTCCTATAACGTTCAGCGTAATCTTGGATTGGCTAAAGACAAAGTATTAGCATTATCCAAGGACTATATCCCCCCTGCTGCAAGAGAAGACATAGAAGTTCTTGGACGATCTGGATTGGGGGCACTCTATTCCGCCATCAATGAATACCGTTTGGGAGGCTATATGTCTGAATACGATGAGGTAATCGCTCGAAAGTTAGCCTACGTCATTTGTGGAGGTGATTTGACCAGCCCACAGAAAGTCAATGAGCAATACCTGCTCGATATAGAACGAGAAGCTTTTATGAGTTTACTGGGAAATCAGAAAACCCTAGACAGAATCCAATACCTATTAATGAATAACAAGCCCTTAAGAAACTAGAAGTTATGGAAGCATATATTGTAAAAGGATACAGAACTGCAGTCGGAAAAGCTAAAAAAGGAGGATTCAAAAACTACAGATCCGACGATATGGCTGTAGATGTTCTAAAATATTTGGTCAGTCAAGTACCTGCTTTGGATCCCACCACTGTAGATGATGTCATTGTGGGTTGTGCCAATCCCGAGGGGGAGCAAGGCCTACAAGTAGGAAGACTCATTTCTGCTAGAGCTTTGGGTATCGAAGTTCCAGGTATTACCATCAACCGTTATTGTGCCTCTGGCCTAGAAGCCATTGCCATGGCAGTGGCCAAAATCAAGGCTGGGATGGGAGATGTTTATATCGCTGGTGGTACAGAGAGCATGAGTTTACTTCCTATGACAGGCTACAAATTATCGCCCAGTTACAAAGCCAACATGGAAAACATCAATTACCATGTTAGTATGGGGGCTACAGCAGAAGCCGTTGCTGGTAAATTTAACATCAGTCGTGAAGCGGCCGATAATTTTTCCTTTGCTTCTCACCAAAAAGCCGCTCATGCCATTGACAAGGGATATTTTGAAGACGAAATTGTCCCCATTACTGTTGAAGACGTATTTGTCAAAGACGGAAAAAAAGTCACTAGCTCCCATACCGTTTCTGTAGATGAGGGAGTTAGAAGAGATACCACAGTAGAAGGCTTAGCCAAATTGAGGGCTGTTTTCAAACAAGGGGGAATCATCACAGCAGGAAATGCTTCTCAGACTTCCGACGGAGCTGCCTTTACCTTGGTGATGAGTGAAGCAAAAGTTAAAGAGTTAGGCCTAGAGCCAGAAGCGCGCCTAGCTGCTTGTTCTGTTGGAGGAGTTGATCCATTGTTAATGGGTATCGGCCCTTGCGAGGCCATACCGAAAGCTTTAAAGCAAGCGGGACTAAAACTTTCTGATATTGAGCAAACAGAGCTCAACGAAGCTTTTGCTGCTCAGGCCTTAGCCGTCATTCAAGAAAGTGGTTTGGATCCCGACACTGTCAATGTCAATGGGGGAGCCGTTGCCATGGGGCATCCTTTGGGTTGTACTGGAGCCAAACTCACCATACAGCTGTTGAATGAGATGAAACGTCGCAATCAAAAATACGGTATGGTCACCGCCTGTGTGGGTGGAGGGCAAGGAATTGCTGGTGTTTTTGAAAGATTCTAGTCTAAACTTTTTTCACCACATAAGTTACGACTCCCCAGATAATCAATTGGTTGTCTTCGGTTACCTTGATGGGTTTGTATTTTGAGTTTTCCGGCATCAGATAAACACAGTCCTCCTCTACTTTTAGGCGTTTTACGGTAAACTCTCCATCGATAAAGCAGACTGCAATCTTATTGTCTTGCGGTTCTAGACTTCGGTCGATCACCAACAAATCTCCATCGTCCAGCCCCGCCCCTTGCATCGATTCGCCCGATACCCTAGCATAGAAAGTAGCCTCCTCATTTTTCACCACCTCTCGGTCAATGCTGATTCGCAACTCCTTAAAGTCATCTGCTGGGGAAGGAAAGCCTGCCGAAATGCCCTCTTGAGCCAGATAAGAAGATTTTCTCCGCTCCTGATCCGGTTGAAAAAAGACGATTTTATCTCCTGTATTACTCATTTTACCCTGATGATTTCATTCATTTCTGTTGTGAACCGATTGGAAAGATGCTCCCGTTTCATTTTCCATGTTTGTTTTAAATCTTGACTGGCCAGTTTCATTCGGTGTGGGCCATATCGACGATGAATTTTATCTAAGGTTTCCATCAATGCGGTATGTTTTGCTGTATCCTGTTCGAATAAATTAATTTGTCTTGAGGAGGAAGGTGTCAGCCCCAAAAGTATCACCCCCGCTTTTTTATATTCTATTCCTGGTTTGAAAATACTCCTCAATCCCATCAGTGCATACCGATTCAAAATAAAATTGGAATCTGTAGCGTGGGGAAGTGTAATAGTACAGCCGTTGCGATATTGCTCGGACTTGGGATCAAAAGGGTTACTTCTTACAAAAACGTGAAGGGCCATAGCACAACTTTTCTGCTTTCGCAACTTTTCTGCTCCCAGGAGGGTGTAGGTAGTAATACGTTCTTCAAGATTATTAAATATAGTAAGTATATTCTTGAAACTTCGAGTCGTCGCAATCGACTTTTTGCTAGGCACAACCTCTTCCAATTGGATGGAAGGAATGCCTTCTAGGTCTTTTTTTAGCCGTAGTCCCAATATACTCATGTGTTTTTTGACCCATTCATCGGACAAATTCACAAAATCCAAGGCAGTTTTTACCTGCATGGCCTCCAATCGTTTGGCGTGTTGCCTCCCCACTCCCCAAACATCTCCTATGGGGGTCCACTTTAACGCTTTTAAACGTTTTTCATTACTATCGATGCAGTAGACTCCTTGTGTTTTTTGGTCAAATTTCTTAGCGATTTTATTAGCAATTTTCGACAAAGCTTTCGTGGGAGCCAATCCAACAGAGACGGGAATCCCTGTCCACTGCCGTACTTGTTTGCGCATCTTCAAACCCATTGTAAACAGGTCAAAATGATCAAAGCCTTCAAACTTTAAAAAGGCTTCGTCTATGCTGTAAATCTCCACATTGGGAGTATAGGTTTCCAAGATTTTCATCACCCGATTACTCATGTCTCCATAGAGGGGGTAGTTAGAAGAAAAAACCTTGATGTTGTGTTTTTTGAATTCGTTTCGAAATTTGAAGGCAGGTGCTCCCATGGGAATCCTCAGAGCTTTGGCTTCATTGCTTCGGGCAATTACACAGCCATCGTTATTGGAAAGAATGACCACTGCTTTGCCCTCGTATTGGGGTTGGAAAACCCGCTCACATGAAGCGTAAAAATTATTGCAATCGATTAAAGCAAACATCTATAAAATCAAATTTTGAAAAGGAGTGGCTGTGAAAAAGTCTTTATTTTTAATTGAAAAACAACCCTATCATCAGCACCGATACTTTACAAATTTAATAAGAATAGGATTGTTTTATCGACAAAATCTTACCTCTTTGGGCAAAAATTGTAATTTTGCTTTAAGGACTAGTAGTAATATTATTTAATGGACAAATTTTCATTTTTAAATTCGGCGCATACCGCCTACTTTGCTGAATTGTACGACCAATACCTACAAAATCCAGATACCGTAGAACCCAGCTGGAGGGCTTTCTTCCAAGGGTTTGATTTTGGAGTGGAAAATGGTGAGTCGTCTGAAGAGGTAGCCGAAGTAGAAGTGCCCGAGTCGGTAAAGAAAGAATTTCAGGTGGTAAAGCTGATTGAAGGCTATCGCACCCGAGGCCATTTGTTTACTAAAACTAACCCTGTTCGTAACAGACGAACTTACACCCCCAATTTGGATATCGAAAATTTCGGCTTGTCTCAAGACGATTTGCCAACCGTATTCAATGCAGGCTCCACAATGGGCATTGGACCCAGTACCTTGTCAACCATTATCGAACACCTTCGAAGAACCTATTGCGATTCCATAGGTGTGGAATACATGTATATTAGGAATTTGGAGAAAAAAGATTGGATCAAAGATCGACTCCATCAAAATGAAAATCACCCCAATTTTAGTCCCGAGCAAAAGAAAGATATACTCAATAATCTAAATCGAGCCGTAAGTTTTGAAAGTTTTTTACACACCAAGTATGTGGGTCAAAAACGATTTTCGTTAGAAGGAGGGGAGTCTCTCATTCCCGCTTTAGATGCCCTAATTTTGGCAGCAGACGAAAAAGGGGTTGAGGAGTTTATAATGGGAATGGCTCACAGGGGAAGACTCAATACCTTAACCAATATATTTGGAAAATCGCCCAAGGATATTTTTAGTGAATTCGATGGAAAGGACTATGATGAAGTCGTGTTTGATGGAGATGTGAAATACCATATGGGTTGGACGGCAAAGATTGACCCCAACAACAACGGTAGAAAAATCAATATCAATCTCGCCCCCAATCCTTCACACTTGGAAACCGTGGGAGCCGTAGTAGAGGGTATCACTAGGGCCAAGATGGACAATAAATTTAGCGGTGATCCATCAAAGGTTTTACCCATAGTGGTTCATGGTGACGCGGCGATTGCTGGACAGGGAATTGCCTACGAGATAGTTCAAATGGCTCGATTGAAAGGCTACTCAACAGGAGGAACCATTCATATTGTAGTCAATAATCAAATTGGTTTTACGACCAATTATTTGGATGCACGATCAAGTACCTACTGTACAGATGTGGGAAAGGTGACCTTATCTCCAGTAATGCACGTTAATGCAGATGATGTAGAGGCGGTTGTCCATGCTGTGCTTTTTGCCTTGGATTTTAGAATGCATTTCAACGCAGACGTTTTTATAGATTTACTCGGATACAGAAAATATGGGCACAATGAAGGTGATGAACCGAGATTTACCCAACCCAAATTGTATAAGGCCATTGCTGCGCAAAAAAATCCAAGAGATATTTATGCTGAAAAACTTATAGCTCAAGGCATTATAGATCACAATTTCGTTAAACAAGAGGAGGAGGCGTATAAGTCCAAACTAGAGCAAAACCTTCAAGTTTCTCGAACGGAAGAAACCACTGCTGTCACACCCTTTATGGAAGATGAGTGGTTGGGCTATCAAAGAGTAGACGAAAAGGGTATGCATCACGAAATACCTACTGCCGTCAATTTAGATGCACTGACTCAAGTAGCCAAAACGATTACCAATGTTCCGCCCGATAAAAAGTTTTTGAGAAAAATTGAGCGACTGATTGCAGACCGCAACAAAATGTTTTTTGAGACCGACAGCTTAGATTGGGCGATGGGGGAGCTCTTGGCTTATGGTTCCCTACTTCAAGAAGGATACAATGTTAGACTTTCTGGTCAAGATGTAGAACGAGGAAC
>Ga0206677_10004077_pt1 | contig 12056 bp, 6 predicted proteins | sample M130m12015metaG_FD_155475 | JGI IMG/M metagenome (GOLD analysis project Ga0206677, IMG submission 155475) | Ammonia-oxidizing marine archaeal communities from Monterey Bay, California, United States - M1 30m 12015 | ecosystem: Environmental > Aquatic > Marine > Intertidal zone | place: USA... | reverse complement strand
TCCCCGCATCCTTATCTACATTCTTAAGCAAGAAGCCTGAGAACACACTGTTGCCCTGAGCACCAATAGTAGTGGCATCAGTCCAAACAGAGGTATTATCTGTACCTTTGGTTCCTCCGATAGCAAAGTTACTCTTAGTAACCCAGACTACACCATTACCTTCCGGCACTGAGGGGTACCAATCTGCTGCTACTAAGCTGCCAGAAGCAGCTGTTGAGTACTTACCATCCGGGAGAGGGTCTCCGTTAGGCAGAAGTAACTCTCTGCTGTCAAAGCTGTATATTAAAGAGTTCTCCGCAGGTGTATTGGGGACCCCAACACCATCGTTTACTTTAGCGTATAAAGCAACGTCGGCTATTGTACCACCATAAGTTACAAAGACAGAGGGTGAACTCCAATCCCCCAGCGCTTCCGGTTGGCTAGCGATAGGTACAGCTTTAGTATATATTTGAGAGGAAATCCATACCACGCCACTTGTAGTAGCAGGCGGGGTTGACGTCCAACCAGCTGGTGCGTTAAGTATCCCTGTTGTGAAGTTGAAAGAACCACCTACAGGCTCTGTAGGCTCTACAAGTAAACCCGTTTCTGAGTCATAAACCTCTTCTGTAGGCTTATAACAACTAACCTGAACTACAGTACCACCATCGATGCCATCAGCACCAAGTGTTGACTTCGTGTACTGAAGTGTATTGGTTACCGTGTAGTAAAGAGAGTTCTCATCCTTGTAAACAGCAGTTACTCTTACACTTGCTGTTAAAGAGTCTTCTTCCATAGCTGTTATATCATCAAGAGCTAGGAAGTCATCTGTTTCATCAAGCACTGTTCCAATGTTAGCAACAGGGTCAGCAACAGTAACACCATCCCTGACTATACTGGTGAACCACCAGCTATCTGGGTCAGCATCCTCTGGGTCTACTGGTGCTTCATATTGGTTGCCTCCACTTAGGTTTAGAGGCTTAACGTTATCTTCTCTGTATAGCCTAAATTCCACATCAGAGTGAGTGAAGTCAAGAATGCCACCAGTATTGACCCTCCACTGAGAAGTTGAGGTATCTGGTTGGTTATCTGTGTTCTCCGCTATAAGAGAGACATAGTAAACGTTATTAAACAGGACTAGCTGTCCCTTGTTATATGTGTCTATACTAACCCAATCAGCAACAGAAGGGTACTGAGGAATAACAACTAAAGGTTTACTTGGGGCAAGTCTTAAGGTAGACTCAACTCCAAAACTTACAGCAGCTATGTTGACTGAGATGTACGCAGGTGGACCTAATCCACTCCGGGTTATTATCTCTACTCTGAAAGTATAGAACCTTCCTTCTGAAACGTTAGGAATAATTGCTTGTGTAGAATCAGTGCTTGCTTGTATAGTCTGAAATAATGACGCACCGTTTTCAGAGGTTATCCTCTCCCACTTGCTGCTTGTTACTGCTTCAGGTGGGTTGTTAACGTTATCGTCTTCTTTGCTCTTATAGTGGGCAAGTCTAGCTTCGTCCCAAACAATGTCATCTAGTTCGTAGGCTACTGCAGCATCGTATACTTTAGCTTCAGATACGGACACTCGGTAAGAGAAAGCATTCTCTAAGCTACTAGGTGCGTCCCACTTAAGCAAACCGAAACCAGCGGTCTTATTCTCAAACTCCTCAACCGGAGGGTTAGAGAAAGTAACTGGGGGTATCGGAGCAGAGATAGCTTGGTACTTTCGGTCTTCCAATAGTTCCGATAGGTAAGCGTAATCCTCACCTTCATACCGGATACAAGTGAAAGCAATAGTGCCTGTAGCTTCTAGCTTAGAGGACACAACCCTCCAGTACCTAGAGTTATCCCCTAAGGTCTCTGGGTTACCTGTCATAATTGCAGGATCACTGACGTAGATTATGTCGTTAGGTTCTAAGCCTAAGCCAGTGTAATCTGTTTTAAAGCTTATCTGATCAGCACTTCGAGACTGTCTCACAACAAACTGAGCGTAATCTCTCGCAGCTGACATGCTGGTTATGTGGTTAACCGTAACAGTGTTAATAAGTGGCTTCATGTTATCTTGACCCAACAGGGTAAGATGATCTGCAGAATCCTGCTTAGGCCACTCTACTTCGTTATTCTTGTAATCGTTGAACTCATCAGGGAACCTGACGATACACTGGTTGTATCTGTCATCTATGCTAACACCAGCATAAGACATGTCGCTGACTATGTGGATCAGAGGGTTGCCCTCTTCATCTTCAATAGCATCGTAGTCTAACCCTATGTCATTAGGGTCTCTTACTAGGTGCGCAGAAATAGTCTTAGCGCCGAAGTCCTCAGGGACGTAATCCAAGGAGATGTCGTCACCCTCGCCTACAGCGGTATTAAAGATTAAGCCAACAAAATGATCGTTTGCGTCGTTGGGTATCTCTTGTAAAGTATACTTGTTAGCAGTGTTAAAGTCTCTATCGCCAGTAAAGTTAGTCTGTATGACCCCTTTGAAAGTCTTAGTCTTCTCAGCTGAGTCACTTACTAGCTCTCCGTTGTCATTTGAAGGAACAAAAGATAGCTTTGCTTTAGTGCTAGCGGCATTAACGTCCACTATAGAGTACCTAGCGTCCTCATCAAAGTCTGGAACTGTACCTGTAAAGTAGATAACTACTTCCGACTTATCTGAGTCAAACTCTGCTCTATCAAAGCCAGCTACCGTAGAGGCATCTGTACTGTCAGCATCTTGATTGCCGCCTGCTTCAAAAGAGTACTCACTGCTGCTTAACGCATTACCGTTAACCTTAACGGTCACCCCTTGATCTTCTCTTGGAAGAAAGGGTACATCGTAAGGACCTACTGTTCCATCTCCGTTAAAGGTGAAGGAGAAGTCTTTCTCCAGCATCCACGCAGCGCTTACAGTCCACTTACCTAGCTTATTCTTAAACAGACGCGCCCCACGACAAGCAGCAAGCAAAGAGCCTAAGTTGTCTGAGAGAGTGTCATCTGTGGGCAAGGTTATGTTAGAAGTAAGCAGCGGTGCAATTTCTGCTGTCCTGTTAACTTCAATGTTACCTACGTTGTAGTTACCATCTTCAAAGTTTATGTTAGAACCAGCGCCGGGTATAAACCCACCGTAAAAGTTGTTTCCAGTAAAACCAGTACCCGCGTGCTTTACGATATTCTCGGTCTTTCGCTTACCAATCTGAAGGTTTGCTATAAGAGAGGCTTCTTTAAAGCTATCAAGGTTTATTTCATCTAAGGTAAACCCTGCGCCGTACTCATCATCCAGAAGATAGTCCAGTAGTTGTAGAACTGGGCTGTCAGGTCTCCCTGTCCATAGATTCTCACCGCCAACAGCAGTAGGTGTCTTATGAACTGAAATAGGGTCTACATTAGGGTCCCAAAGAGTGTTACTCTCTACCATAAAGGTGAATTCAGGAACACCTGTAAACTTAGCTTTACCTTTCTCAAGGTCTTGGAAGGCACAAGCGTAAGCGTGGATAACCTCTGTCCAAGTATCGTTGTTACCCGCATCCATATTGCCTTCACGGGTACCCATCTTAGTGTTAACTACGTCAGGGACGTTGCCAGCGGTATACAAACACAGACCTACACCGGAGCGGATGATATCGTTAGACTTGAGTTTCTCGTCTCCCGGAGATACATCTAGTACCTTAATGTCAAGATCATCGGGGGTAGTGAGCTTGTTTTGGTTAAAGGGTGCATTCATTCTACCCTTAACACATACAGGCCCCTGCAGGTGCATCATGGTAATTCTTCGAGCAGTGGTGTCTGGGTTTACCCTGTGGATAAGTCCTACACCATCACCTTCTGCTATGTTTCTTTCTTGATGATCAGAACCTTGCCAAACAATACCCCTACCAATCCTGTACTTCTGCTGGAAGTAGAAAGCACCCTCTTGGTAGTTAGTGTTGGCATTGGTAACTACCATCGCCATCCTTCTTGTTCCGTAGACTCGCTCTAGCTCTACGTCGTTACCTTTTCTCTGTACGTTGTTCTCTAGCTTACGTGGCTTTGGCTTATTCAGGATAGCAGTAAGCAAACTTACTACAAAGGATACTGCAAAAGCAATCAAAAATTCCATTAGCCAACTCCCCATTTAAGTAATTGTGCGTCAATTTCTTCACCTGACTTATCAAAGCAGGTATCGTTAGGATCTCTTCGGTCAAGAGACCCTCTGTTTGTTCTTAGCTCTTTAAGACCATCCAGCTTACCGAAGCTGTTGGAGAATTCCACAGTGATCTTACTGTCTTTAACAGACCGCGAGAGACTCTTGATGATACCGTTAGAGCGCATGATCGGTTCATCAGTTATCATTTGAAATGTCTCTGGGTGCTGTAGGTAGCTGGACACACGTATAGGTGCGTTATGGTAGCTGTTACCCATAGCTGTTATTACGTCGTCGAATGCATCTGCAAACTGATAATCAAGGCCTTGGGCTATCTCCAGCCTCTGGATCTCTTGAGTAACGTTACCTGTTTTAGCAGGTGGTGAGACCCCACTGAGGAGGTCGGAGTACCAATTGCGCTTAACCCCGCCTTTGTCTTCCACCGCAATGGGAGAAGCAGGATCAATATCGCTTTCAAAATCTGTTAGGAAAACCCCGCCAGCAAAGGCCCCTGTATCGAGGCCGCTGACATGGATTTCCACAAAGTTGTAGATAGGGTAACTTGCGTTACCCCGTAGTGTAGCTAATATGAATGGGTTTTGAAACAGAAATGCCATTATAACTTCTCCTTTAAGCTTAAGGGACCAATGTTACCGATAATACCATCTTCAATCCTGTTTATCGGATTACCAAAGTCTTCATTTAAAAACTTGCCGTATACCCCGTTGATCCTTACCCCGTATAGCGGGTGATCTACAGGCATTCCAGCGGGGTTAACCTGAGAGTAGCGAACCCTATCTCCGTTGTTTACTGTAGATACTACTGGTTGAGAAAGAGTAAGAGAGGTCCCTGCGTGAGACCTCACTTGGTATAGCTTGTCTTTCTCTCCGATCTTAATAAACTGGCCCGGCCTAAACCTTGCCTCATTTACGTTAAGGCTTATACGTAGAGTGTTATCTCCGGGCAGAACAGGCTCATCATCTTCTACGGTGATAACCCCTTGATCGTTCCACTTGTAGACCTCGCTTTCAACCATATCAAAGATAGGCACATAGAAAAATGGACTACCCGCAAGGAAAGTTACGATGTCCCAATAACGGTAGTTCTGAGAGTCAACCCGAAGGTTGTAGGGACGAATCCCCATCGTTAGGGCGTAATGAAATCCTCCCTGCCGAGCAAAAGAGGATTTATTACTGGCGGTGGTCACCAACGATGCAGATTCCCCCATTGAAATATTGAAGGGCGTTACGATATCCCTTTTAGTAATGGGAAGAGTTGACATAATTAAGGTGTCCTAAACACTGGGCGTGAACCGCCATTTTCAATTTCAGCTCCATTCATAGCAGATTGGAGCGTACCGGATTGTACCATAGATCTTATAGAGCGTTCAGCACGAGAGTCGAAGTCGCCTTCAAGCGCGAAAGTAATATTGCTACCTCCGTTACCAGCATTCTGCATCTCACGGGCAGTCTTAGCGCGGTTGTAGACCTTAGCAGGACCTGAGACTAGCTCTGGACCTCTTTCACCTACAATTCCGAACTTATTAGAAGGCACAGTACCTCCATTATCAAACATACCGCCAAGCAGAGTACCTAGCATACCGCCAAGACCTGCACCACCTCCACCACTGAACAAGCTGCTTAGACCTTGGCCGAGACTACCCATAATGTTACTGAATACATCTCCAAGACCTCCGAAGCCATCTGTAAGAAGAGTAGAGCCAAGGTTCTTAACTGAGTCAATGACTCCGCCAAATCCACCCTTGGCACCAGCAGTGCCGCCTTTCTCGTTAGAACCCATGCCTGCAATATCGTCAATAGAACCCATAACGCTATCATGGCTTGTGCTCTTAGCACTATCGCCTCCGAAGAGACCGAATAGACCCCCTGCGCCTCCTGCGCCTGCAGGTACTACGTGCATTGGGTTGTTAGGAGTACCTAGCTTACCAAGCAACCCTGCGCCCTTCTCGAAAGCACCTCTACCAAGACCTTCACTGCTCTTGGCTAAATTACCACCAAAGCCTGTGAAGAGACCGGCTAGAGAGTTATCTTTACCATCTGCGCTTGTGAAAAGACCTTCAACAAAAGAGGTAGAGATATTGTTGACTATCTCGTCTCGCATAGCTGTGGCTATCCCTGCCAGTGCATCAGTGGCAGAGCCACCTTTCAGCACATCGCCAATACCTCCAGCTAGACTGCTCTTAGCCGTATCTCTCATAGAGAAACCAGCTTCTTCTTGTCGCTTGTTGAACTTTGATACACCTTCAACAACATCTGCTGTCAACTCAGCTATCTTAGCTAGCTCAGTCAGTATGTCGCCTTCTAGTGCTCTTCTTTGTAGAACAAGCTCTAAAGGTACCTCTTTCCCAGCATCCCTTAACTCGGTTATCTTACTAACAACACTTTGCAGCGAGTCCTGAAGCCTTAAGGTTCTAGATGCAGCCTTAGCGTCATCCTCGAAGAACTTCGCTAAAGTCTTGGGGTTTAGAGTGATACCGCCTGTAGTAATGGCGGGAGTAAGCAATGAAACAAGCTCGTCAATAGAAGCGATAGCTCTCTTTTCTGGGGCAGAGTCTCCTCCTCCCATACCAACGCCTCGCTTGAGCAGCTCCCATATCTTCTGAATCCATCCACCAAGCGCATCAGTTATCTCTCCTGCGCTGTCCTTAAAGGAATCGGGTATCATGTCTCCAAGATCACTCGCTACTTCTGCGAAGTCCATTCCTCCATAGGAGAATCCTTCTCCAGTGTTGACCGTACCTGATCTAACTCCAGCCCTGACTTCATCCGCAGTAACATTAGGTTTGGTGTTCATCCAAGCCATTATCGCGCCGTTTTGCCTTCTTGCAGACATGTTACTGTCCGCACCAAACTGAGAAACCGCTTTGCCTAATGAAAGCATTGCCTGAATTACTAGGTTATCTGTTGTAGCAAAAGAGTTATTAATTTTGCCGTCATCACCTAGGTCAGCAGCGTTACTGTTGTTAGCTATCGTATTGAAGTAGTCTGCTAACTGCTCTTGAGAAGTTATTGTAGGTAGTAAACCTTCTCTGACATCGCTAAGCATTCGGCCTAGCATGTAGCTTTGTTGACTATACAGGATAGCAGAGAATTCTGCAGGAGTTTTAGCTAATGCAGTAGCAAACTCATTGGCTTGAGTTTCACCCACTAGTTTACTTTCTCTATCGGGACCTTCCATCTTTAGCTTGATATACTCTTTGCCCATAGAAAGGTCGTCATTCACCGCGTCAGTTTGATGACCCAGTTCGTGTACGGCTATTGCTATAAGAGAGCGCATCTGTTCTTCGGTTTGCCCACTTACAATCATCGGTACCCGCAAAACGCCTTTTAAGATCTGTCCTGTTTTTGTAGACAAAGAACTCAGGTAAGCAGCTCCGTTTTCTTCAGCGAAAGGGGTAGTTGTCTGAGTTATTCTCGTCTTTACCCCTGTGCCGAGCCGATCGTCGTTCATTGCTGCTCTTTCAGTAATGAACTCTAACAGCTTCTTGTTAACCTCAGCACCATCAGCCCCTGTTTTAACAAACGCTAGTAGAGCGTTGTAATCTGTTTGCAGATCATTTGATTCAGGTGTGCCTGCTTCAGTTGTGCCTTTTCCTTTATCTCTAAGAAAACTAAGGAACGTATCGTTAAGACTACCATCGAAAGGGTTAAAACGACCTAAGTCTAAGTCGTCCCAAGCTTTCTGCACAGCATCCCCTATGTTGTCTGCAAGAGTAGTAACCCACTCAACAGCGCCAAAAAAGGAATCCTTGATCCAAGTTCCTGCTTTCTTGAAAGGCTCAGGGTTGCTGAATGCATAAGCTACCAGTCCTGCAAGCGCTGCACCTGCCAGTAATGGTAGGCCTACCGCAAACGCGCCTGCCATAGTTACACCCGCTAGCGCGGCACCTATTAAAAATTGTGCTCTAAGCGCAGCATTGTATGCGGCTGCTGCAGCGACTTGCGCAGCAATCCAAGCGGAGACTAGTGCTGCTCTGGCTGCTGCCATACCTGCAGTAATAGCGCTAGCTATAGCTGGACCTATTAGCAGTAAACGCGCCTTAAGCATCACGGCCAACGCTGCAACCCATTTCCACAGCAAAGCACCTAGTGGTTTTAGACCAAGCAGTAAGGCTGTCATTAGCCCCTGCCCTGCAAAAGCGCCGAGCGCCATGCCAATAGTTTGCCCAGCAGCAATTGCTAAGAAGCTTTCACCTGCGTCAAGACCAAACTTCTCTGCAGCTGCTTTGCCAATACCTGCACCAAGGAATCCACCGCCCAAGGCACCAATACTACCCGCAACTCTTCCGATACCACCTACTAATCTTTCTAGGCCCATCCGCATTCTCTGCACTGCACCATCCAGTAGTTGAGAGCTAACTGCGAGCTTCTTAGTATTTGCGGCTATCTGTGTTTGTATTTTATTATTTTCTCTGTTGAAAGCTCTTTCAGCCAACTTCCCTTGTACTCTAACTAGTCTGAGTTCCTTGGCGTCACCTTTAGCAGCTATACGACGTTGCTTAAACTCTACTCGCTCGTTCTGGTAAGACTCGTTAAGGCCACCTAAAGCAGCGGTAAGTTGCTCTGTCTGTGCTCTGAGTTCTCTAATTTTGGGTCCTGCTATGGTTCTCTGAGCGATATCTCCACCAGATTGACCTGCTGCAGCAATTACGCCCAACGGGTTAACCCCGCCTGTAAGACCGAATGCGGACAGCAGTGCCTTAGCAGAAAGTGCAGTTATTAAAACTGCTTCTATGTTCTCTGCTATAAACTCACCTGCGCTCTTTATAAGACCTATAAATCCATTTGCAGGTAACGCAGAAGAAAGTATGCTGACAACAGAAGAAACACCTTTAGATATGGTGAACAGTATGTTGCTCTGATCACTTAGTAGTGTGCTTAAGCTAGTCTCGCCTGTACCAGAATTAGTAGTGTTAGCGCTGAATCCCGCTAAGGCAAAACCTAATGCTGCAACAATTAAGGAACCTAGTTTACCCGCTAAAGTTCTGCCAAAACCGCCTGTGAGAAGCAGTGTAGAGAAGGGTATAGCCAGTATCGCAGCAGACAATGCAGCTGTTACACCTTTAGTTAAATAGCCTGCAAAAGTATCTGCTACTCCGACTAAGGTTGAAACCATATCTCTGCCGAAGACCTTTAACTTCTCTTTAGCAGGCACTATGCTTTCGGCGATACCTGTACTAGCTTCGGTTACACCAAACATTTGATTTATCATCTGTGCGAAGCCTATAACAAGATTCGCCATACCCACTTGCATTTTAAACACGGCCAGTAAGAAAGGTTCAAAGAAGCTCTGTGCATCTTCTCCAAAGACACGTATAGAAAGACCGATTAAACCTAAAGTCACTCTGAATGCGTAGCGCAGACCTAAAAGAAATTTGGCTATCGTGATACCTGCTGCAAATATCTTGCCTGCATAAGATACAACACCGTTGATCATGTCTTTCCAGATAGAGTTACCAACTACATACATGTATGCGCTGTAAAACATCTCCTTAACATTATCTAAGAAATTAGAGATAGGCTTAAGCGCCGCACCTATGTTAGAGGTGTAAGACTTTATCTTGGATATCATAGCACCAAAGGTAGAGCCTATGGAGAATGACTTGAAAGCGTCTGAAAGGGAGCCTAACTCAAGCCTAAACAAAAGGAAATCCGTTTGTGCTACCCGTAGAGTTACTGCGATATTCTTAAAGGCATTGCCGATGGCATCGCCAACTTTCTGAATCTGTTTCTGTACATTCCCTCCACCAGAAGAGAACACCTTACCTATTCTTGCCAATCCTGCCTTAACACTGTTGAAAGCACTTTCCATGCTCTCAGATATGGTAGCAGTGACTTGGCCGTATTCTTTGTCTATAACACTTGCGGAGTTACGTAAAGCCTTCTCTACCGTAGCAGAAGTAATCTTGCCTTCTGCGGCTAGGCTACGCAATCCACCTACAGTAACCCCTACTTCTTTAGCGATAGCTTGGGCTACTCTTGGGAGTCCTTCTAATACGGAGTTAAGTTCTTCTCCTCTTAGCACACCACTGGCAAGACCTTGGGTCAGCTGGGTGATAGCTCCTGCGGTTGTTGATGTAGAACCGCCACTTATCTTAGCGGCTTTCTGAAGTGTTTCTGTAAGCTTAAGCGCTTCCTTATTAGAGAGACTTGTATTTAGCGCCAGCTTGGAGTATAAGTTAGCTGTCTGATCTAAGTTAGTTCTTGTTAGCTTAGATACAGCGATTAATTTCTGTTGTTGAACTATCAGCGCCCTTGTGCGGCCTGTAGTCAGTGCGATTCTGTTATTCAGACGGGTAAAAGAGTCTATAGTCTTTGCTAAGCCGCTCAGCGTTACCGCTACGGTACCTAATGCAGCAAAAGCGTTGACTAGTTGTCCCGCTGTCTTAGTTGCTTTCTTTGTAGTGTTGTCAATGTTTGCAACAGATTTCTCAAGAGAAGCGACTTCTTGCTTGGCTTTTCGAGCGTCCGCTTCGAATTGAAGTCTAATGGCCATCCCTTGTTATCCTTGAGTTTCGATAGTTTCGAATAGAACCCCTTCAGGAGTGAAAGCCTTTAGAACAGCTGACTCTACAAACCTAGCGGGTGCTTGTTTAGAAGATCCTTTATTTAGATCCTCGATGTACGGTACTCCATTGGTAATGTACAGGGTTTCAATATCTTTGTTAGAAACAGGCCCCATTTGGCCTGTCCCTGCAGAGCTATATCCACCCTGTGCATCAATAAAACTATTCTTGTCAGAAGTAAGTAACCAAGAGTTTCTTGCTCGACCTGTGTCTACTGGAGTGTTCTTCTTGAGTTCGTTGACAGTATCTAGGCCTTGTATCCTAGCTAAAGAGTTAACTGTCTCGACAAGCTCTTCGTCTACCGATTTAAAGGTTTCGGCTGCACCTAACACTTTTATACTTATCTTGCTCATAAGTCCACCTTAACGTCCCAATCAGTTTGCTGCAGTATTTTGTTGAAGAAGCCAGAAGAAACTAGCTTACTGGCATCGCCCTCTACAGAAGCATTAGTTTGCTCCTCTTTGTCTTTCTCTATAGCGTGTAAAGAAGAGAATATCTCATGTGGTTTGGCCTTTACACCTTGAGCAGACAATAAGTAGTGAGTACGATGATCTTCTCTCCAACCCATAGGTCTTCTCTGGAAATACTCGACCCAATCCATAACTTCGGAATTGGGCCAAGATTTCAGTTCAGTTACGCGCACCCCAAGATTTAATGCTAGTTCATGGAGTTGCATGTCTCGGTTATCTAACTTCCGATTTAGACGTTTCCCTCTTCTTCTTCTGCGTTCACTAGTCCATTAAACTTAAGAACGGCTTCACTAAGTTCTTTAAGTGCAGCGGGAGAAAAGCGGTCTAGTTGCTCTCCAGTTAAATCTGCGAATTCACTGAATCCTTTACGCAGGAGAGCGCCCATGGCGATTTTGTTGCCTTCCATCTCGTCTTCGCTTTCAACTTCTTTGGCTAGCTTGCTGAATTCACCAACCTGACCAAAAGAGAGTTCACTAAGGGTTAATTTCTTGCCACGAAATTCATACGTTTCGGTTTTAACGGCAGTATCGTCTAAAAACTTATCTAAGTCCATTGTATTATTCCTCATTACTGGGTTTATTGTCGTTTATAAATAGGGATTTGTTTGCGATTTCGAATTCTTCAAACACTTTCCTTAGAGCATGAAGTGAGTGTAATGTATTAAGCACTTCAATCCACTTCTCAGATTTCTCTTCGAACTCTTCAAGGCGGGAAGATGTTTTATAGAAACTCGTGTCAATCGCCTTCGTAATTTTAGCTACAGTCACTCGCATAACGTAGGACTGATCAAACGGCGGTTTATCGTCTGACATGGTTTCTTCCTTATAAAAGAAGACACCCCCGGAAACCCAGAGGTGTCTTTTATGATTAAGCGTAAACTGGAGCGTTAGCCAGAACTGAATCTGGAGTGTAGCTCGAA
>Ga0206677_10004076_pt1 | contig 12057 bp, 14 predicted proteins | sample M130m12015metaG_FD_155475 | JGI IMG/M metagenome (GOLD analysis project Ga0206677, IMG submission 155475) | Ammonia-oxidizing marine archaeal communities from Monterey Bay, California, United States - M1 30m 12015 | ecosystem: Environmental > Aquatic > Marine > Intertidal zone | place: USA... | reverse complement strand
GGTTCTATAGGTGATGCATACGCACAACTTGAACAAGAGGATGATGCACTGGAATATTACATCAAAGCAGTTAAGGCCAGTGAAAACGACTACACGACTCCTAAATACTTATTTAAAGCTGGATTGCTTAGCAGCAATTTAGAAAAAAACAGCCAAGCATTATCTTACTTTAAGCGCATTAAAGATGAATATCCAGATTCTACTGAGGCTACTCAAGTGGACATTCAGATCGGACGTTTAGAAAATATTAAATAGTATTTATGGCAACGGTTAATTCTAATTTATCCGTTTATGATCCCGATCAAGTACCTTCGGGTGAGCATTTATCGGTAGCTCTTGTTGTTTCTGAATGGAATGCTCAAATTACAGAATCACTTTTCAAGGGAGCTTATGACACCCTACGAAACCACAGAGTTGCGGAAAATAATATTTTTCGAATTAATGTTCCAGGGAGTTTCGAATTGATTTACGGAGCAAAACATGCCCAATCTCAAGGATTTGATGTTGTTATCGCAATAGGAAGTGTGATTCAAGGCGAAACCAAGCATTTTGACTTTGTTTGCCAAGGGGTATCTCAGGGGATAAAAGATTTAAATATTCAATCTAAGATACCTGTGATTTTCTGTGTTTTAACAGACAACACGCTTCAACAAGCTATTGACCGATCTGGTGGTCAGTTTGGCAACAAGGGTATTGAGGCAGCTGTTGCTGCACTTAAAATGGCTTTTCTTTCTAAACAATAAGTTTTCAACATTTTACTTACTTCTTAGCAATCAAATTGGGATTTTAGTAAAATCAATGTATTTTTATGTTTTAAGGGAAATGCAGATGTTCAAAACAAATCTTTTTAAACTTAATCGAAATAAACGTTACAATTACACACCTCGATATTATCAAGGAAAAACGATTGAAAACCTTTATGATTTTGATTCAAAGTTTGTAAAATATCGTGAAACTTACAATTCCAATGATTTTGGAAAAAAATGGGAAGAGGCGCGTTTGGAAAGTCGAAACCGTTCCAATCGGTCAGTAACTCCTACATTATTGGTTGTCATAGCGATTTTATGCCTTATTTTTTTGTTTATTATTGATTTTGATTTATCCATCTTTTCTACCTAACCCATGGGAGATATCATAACATTATTACCCGATCATGTAGCCAATCAGATCGCGGCTGGAGAGGTTGTTCAACGACCAGCCTCAGTCGTTAAAGAGTTGTTGGAAAATGCCATTGATGCAGACTCTAGTCATGTTAAATTGATTATCAAAGAGGGAGGAAAAACACTCATTCAAGTTATTGATGACGGAAAAGGGATGAGTATTACAGATGCCCGAATGGCATTTGAGCGTCATGCAACCTCTAAAATAAAATCAGCTTCTGATCTTTTTGAATTACATACCAAGGGGTTTAGGGGTGAAGCTTTGGCATCTATTGCTGCCGTTGCCCATGTTGAAATGTTGACTCGTACTTCAGAAGATGAAGTAGCTACTCAAATAAAAATTATTGGAAGTGATATTCAAGAACAAGAATCCGTTGTAGCTCCCAAAGGAACTTCTATTGCGGTTAAGAATTTGTTTTTTAACATTCCTGCGCGAAGAAATTTTTTAAAATCCAATGCTGTTGAATTACGACACATTATTGATGAATTTCATAGGGTAGCTCTGGCTCATCCACAAATTGCATTTACTTTTTTTCAAGGAGGGAACGAGTTATTTGACTTACCGGCAACCAACTTGCGAAAAAGAATTGGTCATATTTTTGGCTCCAAGATGGATGAAAAGCTAGTTCCAGTTGAGGAATCAACATCAGTTTCGTCTGTTTCTGGATTTGTTTTAAAGCCGACTGCTGCTAAGAGAACGCGTGGGCATCAATTTTTTTTCGTAAATGACAGATTCATCAAAAGTCCATTTATGCATCACGCTATTATGAACGCTTATGAGGGTTTGCTGGCTGAGGGAACTGTTCCTGGATATTTTATCTTTTTTAATCTAGATCCCAAGACGATTGATATTAATATTCACCCAACTAAAACAGAGGTTAAGTTTGAAGATGAACAAAGTTTGTATGCTATTTTACGCTCTTGTGTAAAACACAGTCTGGGTATGTTTAGTGTTGCACCAACCCTTGACTTTGATCGTGATCCCAATTTGGATACGCCCTACAATCAAATCAACAAACAAGCTGAAACCCCAAACTTAGAAGTGGATTCCAACTTCAATCCGTTTAAGAATCCAGATGCACCTCGTTTTTCAAAACCTAAAGAAGCCAGTTGGGAGAGTTTGTATGTAGAAGTTGAATCTCAACCAATCCCAACACTTTTGGAGCATGAAAGCATGGAAGGTAAAAATTTTGATGCCGTAAAACTTTTTCAATTAATGAATCGATTCATTGTAAGTTCTATTGGGTCAGGCCTTTTGATAATTGATCAGCAACGCGCACATGAGCGAATTTTGTATGAACAATTTTTAAAAACGATAACTCAAAAACAAACTGCAAGTCAGCAATTATTATTTCCATATTCATTAGAATTGACCCCTACTCAACAAGTGTTTTTGTATGATTTAGAGGATGTTCTTTCGGAAGCGGGTTTTGTTTTTGAACGGAATTCAAAACCGGATATCATCATAAAAGGTATTCCAGTTTCCAGTTCTGAAAATGAGATTCCACATATTTTTGAAAATCTGTTTGCTTCACTAGAAAGCGACTTACCTGCCGATAGTTTTAGTCAATCTGATGTGTTGTCTAAATCTTTAGCTAAAACCTTATCAATCAAAAGAGGTGTACCTATGAAAGCCGAGGAACAACAAGGACTTTTGGATGATTTATTTGCGTGTAAAGAAACCCAAATATCTCCATTTAATCGACAGATTTTTGTTACTTTGACTCAAGAAGATCTAGAGAAAAAATTGAATTGATGGGAAGAATTACCGACACCATAAAACACCTACTGATTATCAATGGGATTTTTTTCCTTGCAGTCAATCTTTTGGGTGATGAAGTTTACGATTGGTTTGCATTACATTATTTTAAAAATCCTCGTTTTGAATTTTGGCAGCCTCTTACTCATATGTTTATGCATGGAAGTTTTAATCATATTTTATTTAATATGTTTGGATTGTACATGTTCGGTTCTCCACTAGAGCAGTTGTGGGGTAAAAATAAACTTATTTTTTTTTACCTATCTGCTGGTTTTGGCGCTGCAATAATTCAATTACTTGTCTATCATTTTCAATTCAGTTCGGTTTACTCCGAGTTGATAAGCTTAGGATACGGTCGAGATGCAATAGAAACAATTCTCAATAGCGGTCAATATCGCAGTTCAATACTAGATAGTATTAGTGAGGATCAAGTATCTGGATTCTACCAATCTTATTATGCCTCAATGGTTGGAGCCTCTGGAGCCTTGTATGGTATTTTAGTTGCTTTTGCAATGTTGTTTCCAAATGCGGAGTTGTATTTGATGTTTATTCCTGTTCCTGTTAAAGCTAAGTATTTGATTCCTTTTATGATATTGGGAGATCTTTTCTTTGGATTTAGTTCTTTTTCTATTGGACCCATTGCTCACTTTGCTCACTTGGGAGGTGCAATAACTGGTTTTATGATTATGCGCTATTGGAAAAACAGGCAGTTCAATAATAACCGATGGGACTTATGAGTACTTTCGATAATTTAAAATACAAATTTGAAAGATTTTCTATTGCTGAAAAACTGATTGTAGTTAATGTCTTTTTTTTCGTTGTTCCCTTCTTTCTTCAAACCCTTTTTTATCTTTTTAAAATTCCCAATGCATCTTTTTTTTCATGGTTTGAATTACTACCCAACTTTGATGTACTTCTCTATCGGCCTTGGACTTTAATAACTTATGGTTTTTTGCATGGAGGTTTTCGTCATATTTTATGGAATATGTTGCTTTTGTTTTTTGCATCTCGTTTGTATTTGAATTTATTTTCAGAGAGGCAGTTTCTTAAAAATTATTTTCTTGGGATTATCACAGGAGGTTTAGTTTTTTTAATAAGCTACAATGTGTTTCCAGTTTTTAATGGAATATTTCCCCCATTGGTAGGGTCTTCGGCTGGAGTTATGTCCATTTTAATTTTTGTTGCAACCTACACTCCTAATCAAGAAGTTAGAGTAATTTTCTTTAACATAAAACTACAGTACATCGGAATTGCACTTGTGATTCTTGATATTCTTCAAATACCTAACGGAAATGCTGGTGGTCGATTAGCTCATTTGGGTGGAGCTTTAATTGGTTTTATCTATGCAAATCAATTGCAAAAAGGGAATGATATTGGTGCTTTTTTTGATCGTATTTGGAGTTACGTTAATTCATTTTTTGTTTCTAATAAAAAGAATAACATGCGAACCGTTCATCGGTCAAAAAATAGGACTAAAGAAAATCCGAGTAATTTACAGCAAGAAAAAATTGATTCAATTCTTGATAAAATTAGTAAATCGGGTTATGAAAGTCTAACACAAAAAGAAAAAGACTTTTTGTTTAAAGCAGGAAAAAATAATTAAAGCTCCCCAACGATATAATGAAATTAACCTTTTTTGAAAAAATTGCACTTCTAATTAACATTCCGTTATTGATTTTTCAATTAATGTTGATGGGAAGTATTCCTTCTTTTTTTGATTTTTCAATTTTAAACTTATTTGTTCCTGCTTTAGTATTGATTAATGTGGGCTTCTTTATTTACTGGCTTCTAAAAATGAAATGGGCCTTTTTGTTATTTATGGTTACCTTTCTGATTGGTTATGGGGAATGGGGTCTTTTGTATCAATTTCCGAGAAATGCTGAGCGTATGGATGCCAATACCCTTAAAGTAATGACCTACAATGTGCGTCTTTTTAATCGATACGGATGGATAAAAGAGGTTGATGTTCCAAAGAGAATTGAAAACTTTATTGATCAAGAAGAACCTGATATTGTTTGTTTACAGGAATATTCAAGAAGGGAAGCGCCCGAATTTTCTTCTTATACCTATCGCTACATCCAGCCGATTCAATCAAACGGAAAATCTGGAGTTGCAATACTTTCTAAATTCCCAATAGTCAATAGCGGCTACATCGATTTTAACAATTCTACCAATAGTGGTATTTTTTCAGATATTGAACATCGTGGAAAAAAGGCTCGTATCTACAATTTACACTTAGAGTCTTTAAGAATCGATTTTCAGGATACCCTTATTACTAAAGTTAATTCTGAGGAGCTGAAGCTTAAGTTTAATCAGGTTTTTAAAAAGCAATTGAAACAAATAAAACAGTTTCAGGAGATTGATAATGAAAATAATTATCCCACAATCATTTGTACCGACTTAAATAATTCTCAGTTTTCTAAAATTTACAGGACATTGAAAGAAAATCATTTAGATACTTTTGTTGAGGCAGGAACAGGACTGGGTACTACCTTCAATTTTTCTTTTTTTCCGCTACGAATTGACTTCATATTTACAGACCCAAGTTTTAAAGTCAACACTTTTAATTCTTATGATATTGAATTATCGGATCATTTACCCATAATTACTACTCTAGCATGGGACTGATATCAATAAGGTTTAGATAAGAAGAACTTTCAGGACCCAAATTACTTATGAGATCTAAAACACTTAAGTTTGGTAAAAAGCCAAATTTATTATCGAATACTTGAGTGTATTTTGGAAAGGATAAAGGTGATACTTCCTTTGAAGCTATAAGCATATTTGTGGTTGGGTGGAAAACAACTTCTTCCTGACTCATTGATACTTCAACTTCTATTTCACACCATTCCAAAAATAAATAGAGCAAGCTTGTGTTGAAATCAATTAAGTTGGATTTATGGGTAAAAAATACTTCTTTCAGATCATCTTCATAAAATTCAAAAAAAGGAGACGAGCTGTATGCACTTTTAAATGATTTCCAATGGTTTTTTTGCCATTGTTCCTCGTAATTAATGCTAACCTCGATGTCTTTTAAACGTTCTTCTTTTGAGCTTCGATTGACAGGAATACTTAAATTTAAGATTCCATTCGCTCCAGCAATAGTAGTGCGATTTCTGTAGGTTTGTTTTTGATAAAAAGCTTTAGTTTGAATGACTACCTTTTCTTGTCTTGACAGCAATGCCATGGTGGCAATATTAGGAATGTAAGAACTGATGATTTCGATGGACACACTATGTTTTTCTTCGTTTGCGAACATAAATTAAAATCTGCCATCCAATAATTAAAGCCACTACATAAGGGAAAAATGAAATAGGTTTTCCACTTCCACCTACGGTTGTCATGAGTCGATCCCATCGAATTTTCCAGTTTTTTATTCCATCATTAATTCCGTCAATACTAAACCATATCAGTATCGGTTTTCCAAGAACATGATCATCTGGAACATACCCCCAATAACGACTGTCTTCAGATCGATGACGATTATCCCCCATCATCCAAAAATAGTCTTTTTTAAAGGTGTATGTTGTGGCTTCTTTTCCATTAATTAATAGAGATGAGCCTTTTTTGGTTAAGGTATTGTTTTCATACTCGCGAATAATTTTTTTGTAAAGGGACAGATTACTCTCGTTGAGTTCTACAGTCATCCCAGATTTTGGGATTAAGATTGGTCCAAAGTTGTCTTCATTCCAATCATACGGAATTTCATTGGGGAAAAAGTTAGAATTCGCTGTTTTTGTTTTGGTTATTTTTCTGACGACACTATCCAAAACTCCTTTTTCTTGCAGTTCTTGAGCTTCTTTTAGGGTAAGAGTAAGTTCTTTCTGAACATCCAAAAGTTCTTTGACTCTTAATCTCAGTTTACCGAGTAACTTAAAGGGTAAACCAGCCGATGGAGTTATTACTACAAAATTATTGATGTCATTTGAAATTCTTCCCAATATGTATGGGTATATTGCGTCATAACTTTCTTGAGTAATATTTTCAATCCTGTATTTTCTGGTAAAATCTTTGTAGCCATTATCCAAAAGCATTTTAGAGGATACTCCTTTTTTGTTGTATCCAAAATGAGAGTATTGTGTTCTGGCTCGTTCGGGAAGTTTGTTTTGTATTCCGTTGATATGCACAAAACCATTTATGATTTCTAGAGTATCTCCAGGAATTCCAACGCATCTTTTTACATAGTTGGATTTTTTGTCAATTGGTTTTTTTATTCCTTTTTCTTTTACAAAGAACTTCCTAACCGTATCAGCAGGCCAACTGAAAACAACTATGTCGTTTCTTTTTACTTCTTGAAAACCTGGAAGCCTAAAGTAGGGCAGTTGTGGTTTTTTTAGGTATGATCTTGTTTTGATGATTGGTATGGTATCGTGGACCATAGGGAAAGAAACAGCAGAGGTAGGAGTGCGGGCACCGTAATGGAATTTACTTACAAATAAAAAGTCACCAATCAACAAGGTTTTTTCGAGTGATCCAGTGGGTATGATGTATGGTTGAATGAAGTAGTTGTGTACCAATGTTGCAGCTATGACAGCGAATAACAGAGCATTTACCCATTCTCCAAACCAAGTTTTGGGGCTAAGATCTCTATCTTTATTGTAAGTTGTTTTTGGATCAAAATTTACCACAAACAGATAGAATCCTAAAGTAGCAATACCGAGTAGGGTGTCTTTTGAAGTGTTTTTACCAAAACTTCTAAGCGTTTCAACCCATACAACAGGAAACATCATCAAGTTGATGATTGGTATGAAAAGTAAAATAACCCACCATTTAGGTCTTCGGATAATTTTCATTAATACAATGGCATTGTAAATAGGGATAATTGCTTCCCAACTTTTTCTTCCTGCTTTTTTGTACAATCGAAAGGTTCCCAGGAAATGAATCACTTGAATAATTAGGAAGAATAAAAACCATTGAAATATTGTCATAATCTGAGTTTTATTTTTAGTTATTTAGAAGACAGTTTTATTTTTTTGTTACATTTTATTTAAGACTGAGTACGTCGTTCATCGAAAAAACACCTTTTTTGTCTTGTATCCATTCCGCAGCAATAACTGCCCCAAGTGCAAAGCCCTTTCGTGAATGAGCTTCGTGTTCTATGGTAATTGAATCGACACTTGACTCATATTTAATGGTGTGAGTACCTGGAACTTCTCCAGTCCGATCAACTTCAACGGGGAGCATGTTTTCTTTTATTACTTTGTTAATCGTCCATTGTGTGTAATCTGATTGTTCAACAATTCCTTCGGCTAGAGTTATGGCAGTTCCACTCGGTGCGTCCAGTTTGTGTATGTGGTGAATCTCTTTCATTGACGCCTGATAACTTTTGTGAGATGACATCAGTTTGGCTAAAACTTCATTGAGTTTAAAAAATAGATTTACTCCTACACTAAAATTAGAAGCATAAATAAATGCACTGTTTTTAGCTTTACAAAAATCCTCTATTTCTTTGAGTTGATTTAGCCATCCTGTTGTTCCACAAACTACAGGGATATTGATTTTTAGAGCAGTTTTGATGTTTTCAGCTGCAGCTTCTGGAATACTAAAATTAATCGCAACATCTGCATCAGAAAGATTGCCATAAGTTTCGTCTTGATCGATTTTTGCAACGACATCATGTCCTCGTTCAATGGCTATTAGTTCTATGGCCTTTCCCATTCTTCCGTAACCTAAAAGTGCTATCTTCATGATTTAAAGTTTAATATTCAGCGTGAGGCCATAATTTAGATTGGAATCTATGAGATCAGGTTCAAGATGAGGTCGGAAAGTCAGCTTATTGTCGACATTAAATTGCATTAAATGTGCTCCAACATTAGCATCGAGAATGTTTAAAAGATAAAAGCCCATAAAAAATAAAACCGATAAATCTCTGTATCGTTTATGGAAATTCATTCCTTGAATTAGTTGGTCGTTCTGAAAAATACGTTTTGCATAGATATCATCAGTGTAACCTGCAATTCTTCTTTTGTAAATATCTCGAAAGACTTTCATCTTTCTACTTTGGTAAAAATAGTAATATCCCGAGGTTCCTAAAGCTCCATAAATAATGGGGAGTTTCCAGTATTTTCGAGTGTAAATTTGTCCTAATCCTGGAACTACAGCAGAATAAAATGCTGCTTTAGAAGGGGTTAAGGGGTCTTTAATTAAAAGTTGTTTTCGAGTTAAAGTATCTTTTTGAATCTTTTGTGCAAAAACAAAATTGAATGAAAAAAGTAGAATTAAGATTAAAGTAATTTTATTTTTCACGATTCAACAACTTTTTCATACGACTGAAATCTTGTTGAGAATCAAAAGGGATTTGAATAATACCTTTGCCATCTTGTTTGTAGCTGATGGAAACTTTTGAATTAAAATAATTCTCAAAATCTTCAATACCCTCTTGAATAAATAAGGGTTTGTGAGTAATCTTTTTTGAAGTTCCTTCTTTTAAACCTTTAACAATTGCTTCGGTTTTGCGAACACTTAATTCTCCTGTGATTATTCGTTCATAAACGGTAATCTGATCATCTCTTTCATCTAAAGCGAGCAAAGCCCTACCGTGTCCCATGGTAAGAAATCCATCGCGCATACCTGTTTGTATGATAGGGTCAAGATTTAATAACCGCAGATAGTTTGTTATTGTCGATCTTTTTTTTCCTACTCGCTCACTGAGTGCTTCTTGTGTAAGTTTAATTTCTTCTATCAATCGCTGATAAGACAATGCAATTTCAATGGGATCTAGATCTTGTCTTTGAATATTTTCAACCAAAGCCATTTCTAGTGATTCTTGATCATTGGCTAACCTTACAAATGCGGGAACTGAAGAAAGCCCAATTAACTTGGCCGCACGGAATCTTCGTTCCCCAGAAACCAACTGATATTGATTCGAGTTTATTTTCCGAACCGTTATGGGTTGAATGATTCCAAGCTCTTTGATTGAGGAAGCCAATTGCTTCAATGCTTCATCGTTGAATTGTGTCCTAGGCTGAAATGGATTTACCTCAATTTGATTTAGTTCCAAATCAATTACGTTGCCAATGACTTGATCTGCATTTTTAACACTTGCAGACTTGATGTCGTTTTTTGAATCTTGAAGTAAAGCAGACAATCCACGACCTAAAGCTTGTTTTTTATTTGTTTTGGACATTTCTATTTTCCTTTATTTTTTTTGAGTACTTCTTGTGCTAAACTGAGGTAATTCTGGGCTCCTTTACTTGTTGCGTCATACTGGATAATATTTTCTCCAAAACTAGGTGCTTCACTGAGTCTAATGTTTCTTTGAATGATTGTCTTGAAAACCATTTTCCCAAAGTGTTTTTTAACTTCTTCTACCACTTGATTGGATAAACGAAGTCGAGAGTCATACATCGTTAACAACAGACCTTCAATGTCAAGATTTTTATTATGGATTTTTTGAACACTTTTTATGGTGTTTAAAAGTTTCCCCAAACCTTCTAAGGCAAAGTATTCACACTGAATGGGAATCAAAACAGAGTCGGCAGCAGAAAGAGCATTTAAAGTAATCAACCCTAAAGAGGGAGCACAATCAATAAAAATGTAATCGTATTGATCTCTTACGCTTTCAATTGCTTTGAGAAGCATGTACTCTCGTTCATGTTTGTCTACTAATTCAATTTCAATAGCGACCAAATCGATGTGAGAGGGAATTAAATCTAGATTTGGAGATTCAGTTCTGATGATAGTCTCCTCAACTTTAGCAGTGTGTTCGAGTAACTCATAGGTGCCTTTTTTTTGTTTTTCAACATCAATTCCGATCCCGGATGTGGCATTTGCCTGAGGATCGGCATCAATTAAAAGCACTTTTTTTTCAAGCACACCTAAGGCTGCAGCAATATTTACCGATGTGGTCGTTTTACCAACTCCACCTTTCTGATTTGCTATTGCTATGACTTTACTCATGTTCGACTATTTAAGAGTTTAAAAATACAATTATTTATTACTATCTGAAAGTAAATTTTCAAGTCAAAATTTCACTTTTCTTCATCAACAGAGGAAGTGTCGATTAGAAAAATTTTTTCATTTTCTTTTTTGTGACCATAATATTCTCTGGCAAAACGTTCTAGGCTATCTATGTCTTCAAGTTGATTAATCATTTTTTGATCTCTATTGATTGCTTTTTTTAATTTTTCCTTTTGATGCTCTAATTTTTCAATTTCCAAATTCAATTCTCTTTGGGTCATCCAGGAGTTAGCATCCAGAAATAGAATCCAAATGATAAATAGAAACGCAATTGCAATGTAGGACAATGCATAGGTTTTATTTTTTCTTCCAAGAAAATTTAAAAACTCTTTAAAAGGCATACTTATTTTTTTTGAACTTCGGCAACCTGAGTAATACTTATTTGTTCTTTTGCTTTATTACCCCAGCTATTTAATATGTAATTCATTACATCAGCAACCTCTTCATCATCAAGACCTTGTTGGGACATTATTCCATCGTATTCTATTCCGTTTACTGTTATTTTACCTCGCTGACCATATTTAATTCCACGAATACTTGCCTCGATATTGTTTTGCAGATAATCAGACTTTGCGAGTGGTGGAAACGTTCCCAAAACTCCTTTTCCGTTGTCTATATGACATTGGACACAAAAATCTTGATAAATTTCCTTTCCATCAGAAATACTTTTTTTTAGTGTTTTTTGAGGTTGCACATAACTTAGGAACCCGAATAAACTGATGCAATAGATGTAAAATAAATTTTTCATAACAAAATTAGTTCAGGGGTGGCTTAGGAATAATTTTTAATATACCTTTTCCCTCAACGCCGATGTAAATTAAACCATCGGGACCTTGTTTTACATCGCGTATTCGTCCAATTCCTTCTAAGACTTTGTGACGCTCTCTAACTTTGTTGTTCTCAATTACTAGAAGTTCAAGATATTCAAATTTCAATGAGCCTACTAGGAGATTATCTTTCCATTTTGGATAATTTTCAGATGTTGAAAATACCATACCCGATGGTGCAATTGAGGGTACCCAATAATAGAATGGTTGTTCAAGACCAGGGAGATCTCGATCGCTGGTTATTGGAGTACCACTGTAATTGATGCCATAGGTTATTTTGGGCCATCCATAGTTTTTTCCTGCACCAATGATGTTGATTTCATCTCCACCTCTTGGGCCGTGTTCATGTACC
>Ga0206677_10004075_pt1 | contig 12059 bp, 13 predicted proteins | sample M130m12015metaG_FD_155475 | JGI IMG/M metagenome (GOLD analysis project Ga0206677, IMG submission 155475) | Ammonia-oxidizing marine archaeal communities from Monterey Bay, California, United States - M1 30m 12015 | ecosystem: Environmental > Aquatic > Marine > Intertidal zone | place: USA... | reverse complement strand
TTCCGCTGAACGACACGTCCGAGACGAACTCCACATTTGACTCAGAGACCAACGCGCCCACGCGGGCAAAGGACGCGTCCGACACGCGGAAGGCCCCGTTGACCGAGAGGTCGGTGGTCACCTCTAACGCGTTGCCGACGCCACCCGCGTGCCCGATGGTTCCGCTGAACGATACGTCCGAGACGAACTCCACGTTTGACCCAGAGACCAATTCGCCCACGCGGGCAAAGGACGCGTCAGACACACGAAAGTCCCCGTTGACCGAAAGATCGGTGGTCACTTCTAACGCGTTGCCGACACCACCGGTATGCCCAATCGATCCGCTGAAGGATACATCCCCTATATCTAAGGGTGTTCCATTGAGCCCCCCAATCTTTTCGAAGGAAGCATCCACCGCCACGATGGACTTGTCAAACGACACATCCGATACGAAATGTAAAGTCCCTTGACCATTTTGTGGGGTTTCGTTGAATGCCCCTATTTTCCATCCATATCCTGAGGAACCATTATATGATGCCTCACTTGGGAAAATTACATCCTGATGACGAATCCAATGTCCGCTTGCTTCACCAAGATGGACAGCATTCAGGTCAGTATCATTCGCAACGCCAAAATTGTAATCAATGTAATTTTTGATTGCGTTCGCAGTAGCAATCATTTCACCTGAAGCAGAAGTAACACCACCCAACGAAGCACTAGAGTCAACAACACCACTTCCAGTAAACTCATTTGCCTCCATTGTATTCACTTCTAACTTACCACTTGTGGTAATGTCTTTCGCCGTGATAGACGTGTTTAATCCTAAAGTAAAGGTTTTGTCCCGAGAATTTGTCTGTTTCCAAGACGACTGAGACATATACAATAAAAGCACATTCTAATATTCATTCGACAACTCGACAAATCCATCCTCAACCACTATGGAGACCATAAAACCACAAAGTCGCGCACTACATTTATGTAGAGAACCCCTAAATACCACATAAATGTTTAGCATATGTATAATGGGATATGGGATTGAGCTTTCGATGGACATTCGCAACCCGAGCAACATGGTATCCCTCGAGACGCACCATCGTGAGCTCGCCACAAACAACAAGTGCGAGATGCAATACTTCACGCACGAGGTGGAGGGCAAGGGCAAGCAAATCAAGCGCAGCGTCAGCGTTCAAGTGGTGACATTTGGGGACGATGAGTTCGGCTCGATGCTCGCTTTCATTCGAACCATTCGCAACGAGCACACGAACCACATCGATTGCATCTACCGTGATGATGGTGCGTGTAAGGTGCTCTACGCGTCCGCCCGATACTTGCGAACCACAGACAAGGAGTTTGCCCGGAACTACAAGAGAGAAAAGAAGGCCAACCATATACCCAATCCTCTCATCCCACCAGACGAGGAGGCAATTTATAAGGCGTTGCACCGCAATTGCCACCCCAAAAAAAATTGATTTGTAAGAATATTTTTTGTTTACAAAATTGAAACCCTTTTGCTATCAGATAATTGTCATGTAATAAGGCAAATGACATCCATTTATTATGAAATTCTCACTGTTGAACTTAATGACGGTAAAATATACCCTGTTCGCCCACTCCTCATGAAATTGGGTGACAGGGAGAAGTGTTTGTATGATAAGGGAACCGGAGAGTGTGTTGGTACATACGATGAGGAGAATGTCGCGATTAAGCAACTTGACGAGAGCGAGAGTGACGAGAGCGAGAGCGACGAGAGCGAGAGTGACGAGAGCGAGAGTGACGAGAGCGAGAGCGAGTTCGCGATGATTAACCGGGAACAACTCAAGAAAAAACTTAACGATATCCGGGAACTCGATAAAAAATTTTACGATAGCAACGTCCAACTTTTAAAACACAGTGTCAGACTTTACAAATTAGAGAAAATTATTCGGAAAATTGGTGAAGGTGTCCGTATTCATCTTGGGGAGGACGAAGAGATGTTCGTTAATACTATACTTGAAAAACCGTGTCCGTTGCCACTACAACACCTCTCTCCATACCAAATCCAGTTTGGGTGGTGGTGGTAAGTAATAAATAGGTAGTATAATATATGAAGTCTTGCTGTCTTCATAATACACGGTCTAAATCTTGTGTCAGGAGAGATAAGCGTGTCTTCCAACTACCTCGTCGTTTTACCCGGAAAAGGTGTATGAAAGGACCCGTAAGAGGATTTACAATGCGGTCTTCTTGTGCTCCATACAAACATTGCAAAAAGCGGAATAGCAAGAATAGCAAGAATAGCAAGAATAGCAAGAATAACAAGAATAGCAAGAATAGCAAGAATAGCAAGAGGCGTATGATTAAATAATTATTATTTCCCATTTCTTTTTTCGTATTAGAATATCCATTTCATATTTGTTTTGATCAATGAAAACAAATATGTTGCCAATCTTTAGTATGCCCACGACATTGAAAGAGAAAAAATTGAATAGTATCGTGCAAAGTCCAAAGAAACCACGACACAAGACAATGAAGCGCAAGGGTTCCAAACTTCGAGTTGTGAAGAGTTTAAAGCAAGCACCACCATCTACTCCAAACATGCGACGCAACGAGCAGTTCGTGGAGGCCCTGAGCGAATTGGCCGAAATCATGACTCGCAAAGGGGAACCATTTCGCGCAAAAGCATACAAAAGTGCTGCCGAAGCCATCATACAACATCCAGAAGATATTACGGACACCAACCAACTCGATAAACTCAAGCACGTTGGAAAGACGATTCTCTCCAAACTCCACGAGTTGCAAACGACGGGAAATATACAACTTCTCGAACGGGAACGCAGCGACCCCCTGAATCAACTCACGCGAGTGTATGGAATTGGTCCCAAAAAAGCACAAGAGTTCGTGAACGGCGGCATTCGCACCATTGAAGACCTCCGCAACAACCAAGAGCTCCTCACAACAAATATGAAACTCGGACTCAAATACTTTGATGATATCGAAAGCCGCATTCCTCGCAGCGAGATTGATGAATACAAGCGCGTGCTTACCAAAACGTTCACAGACTGCGCTTTTCCACAACCAAGCATTTCACAACCAAGCCCAACATTTGAGATCGTAGGTTCTTATCGACGAGGAAACGAAACGTCTGGTGACATCGACATCATTATTACAAGCGCGGCAAACGATACGTCCGCATACAACGCGTTCTTGGACGCGCTCCTCCACAACGGCACTATTCTGGAAACCCTTTCGCGCGGAAAGACCAAGAGCATGACCATCGCGCGGTTGGCACCCGACCGCTTGGCCCGTCGCATCGATTTCCTTTACGCTCCGCCGGATGAATACGCCTTTGCGCTGCTCTACTTCACCGGCAGCAAGACGTTCAACACAATCCAACGGCAACGCGCCCTCGACCGCGGTTTCAGTTTGAACGAGCACGGATTCTACAAAATGAACGACCGAAAAAAGAGCACCACAAAACTCCCACAGTCGTTCCCCACCGAGGCATCCATCTTCGAATTCTTGGAGATGGGATATCGCGAGCCGCACGAGCGCATCGACGCCCGGTCGGTCATCGAAGGCGCGCAAAGCGTCAACACCCTATTGGAGACGTTTCGAAAACGCGGAACATCCGCCATCGACACGTTTTCGGAGGGCCAGCTGAACGAGATGATCCGCAAAGCCAACGAGACCTACCATGGAAACGACCCAACCACAGCGCCGATGTTCACCGACGCCGAATACGACATCCTGTGCGAAACCACCGCAACGCGGTTTCCTACCAATCAGGTGGTAAACGAAGGGCACACGAACACCAAAATCGAGGTCACCAAGAACAAGGCCACGCTTCCTTTCGAAATGTGGTCAATGGACAAAATCAAACCGAACACACAAGCGCTCGAGAAGTGGAAGCGCACTTACAAAGGTCCGTATGTGCTCTCGTGCAAACTCGACGGGGTGAGCGGGCTTTACGTCTCGGAAACTAAGGACAATTCCAAGGCCAAGTCCAAGGCCAAGTCCAAGGCCAAGTCCAAGTCCCAGCCCCCCAAACTATACACGCGGGGCAACGGGATTGTCGGTCAGGACGTGTCGCATCTGATACCGTATCTCAAGTTGCCGACCACCAAGGGAATCGTCCTGCGCGGCGAGTTCGTCATCTCCAAGTCCACATTCCAAAGCAAATACGCAGACAAGTTCGCCAACCCGCGGAATTTCGTCGCCGGCGCAGTGAACCAGAAGAAGGTGGAACCGGACAAGTTTGCGGACATCGACTTTGTTTGTTACGAGGTCATCCAGCCCACGCTGAAACCGTCCGAGCAAATGGCGTTGCTTGCCACAATGGACGCGGTGAGCGCCAAGCACACATCGCCGCCGATCGACGCGAACACCCTTACCAACGAGCACCTTTCGAAGATGCTCCAAGAATGGCGCACCAATTACACGTACGAAATCGACGGCATCGTCTGCAGCGACGACCGGGTCTATCCGCGCACCAGCGGAAACCCGACACACGCCTTTGCCTTCAAGATGATGCTTTCCGACCAAATGGCGGAAGCAAAGGTGGTGAACGTCCATTGGACGCCCAGCAAGGACGGATATCTGAAACCGCGCGTCCAAATCGAACCGGTCGTCCTGGGCGGCGCGCGCATCGAATACGCCACGGGGTTCAACGCCAAGTTCGTGCGCGACAACCGCATCGGAGTGGGGGCAATCGTCCGCATCATTCGCTCGGGCGACGTGATACCGCATATTGTGGAGGCGGTCGAACAAGCAACCGCGCCGGGTATGCCTACCGAAACCTATGTGTGGAACCCAACGGGCGTCGACATCGTCTTGGAAAATCCCGAGACCGACGCGGTGGTGCGAGAGAAAAACATCGCGGGGTTCTTCCGGAACATCGGGGTCGAAGGGTTGAGCACGGGCAACACGCGTAAATTAATCGGTGCCGGTTTTGATACCATTCCCAAGATAATCCGCATGACCCAAGACGACTTCCTCTGCGTGGACGGATTCAAAGCGCGCCTTGCCACGAAAATCCGCACAGGCATCGAGACCAAACTCGACGAAGCCACCCTTGCAGAACTGATGCACGCATCAAATATGTTTGGACGAGGTTTCGGTCAAAAAAAACTCCAAACAATCCTCGATGCGGAACCAACCATTGTACAATCGGACGCGAGCAGCAGCGACCTAGTGTCTAAGTTACAAACCATCCCCGGTATGGCGGCAAAGACGTCATCGCAATTTGGCAAAACCCTTCCCGCATTTGTCGCCTGGATGGAGAAGGCCGGTCTCGAAGCAAAGCTCAACGCAACACCAAATGCAACACCAAATGCAACACCAAACGCAACACCAAATGCAACACCATTAAAAACAAACCAAACAAAAGCAAACCCGTTGTACGGGAAAAAGTATGTAATCACTGGGTTTCGCGACAAAGCGTTAGTGAAAAAGTTGACCGAATTGGGAGCAATTAATAGTACCTCGGTGAGCAAGAACACCGATTTCGTCATTGTAAAAAGTAAAGGCCACGACGGAGACACTGGAAAGGCGAAAGAAGCCCGCGCGCTCGGACTCAAACTCGTCACGCCATCCGAGTTAATGAAATGATAAAATAGAAAATAGAGAATAGAAAATAGAGAATAGAAAATAGAAAATAGTCAGTTATACGCACAGACTAAATTTCGTATATATATTTTTGTTTTCATACATTGTTTTGTTTTCATACATCCATTTTTATATCGACTATTCTCTCTCTCTCTCTATTTCTCTCTATCCAACCACCTCCAAGCATCCATCATTACAATGAAGAAGTTCCTCGAAGTGTGCGGCGCTCTCTTCAAACCCCTGACCTCCGGGCGCGAACCGCTGTTCTACCCACGAATGTGCGTATGACCGCAGCTTTCGTTTCAATGTTGGAATCGCCCACATCTCTAGGACGGCACGCGCCAAGACCATATTACTAACGGAACCGATGACAAACGTGTAAAATCCGCGATAACTTCCCAAACCATCATACTTCGCACGCTCCCGCTCGAGTTCTTCGGCAATGATACGCTCCAACAGAGTTTCCCAGTCAGGATAATTGCGCCTTAGCGACTCGAACGTGACGCGCGTTGCGTTGCTTGCCGCGTTTCGAAGCCGCGTTGCCTCGTCTGGAGGATTACGGTTCTGTCCCCGTCCTGCTCCAGGGTTGCCTCTTCCAATAATGTTTGAAAATCCACCACTATTATTCAGCTCTAGGATGCTAGTCGCCAGACGCTGGTTTGATTCAAACGAATTTTGTCGTGCGCGCATCTGATTGCAAAACCAATTGGTCGAAATCGCGGTCTTCCCCTCTTCCACCGAAATGCTTTGGCTCTCGTAGTGTGGTTCCATGATATTTGATATTTGTCTTCTCATTGTGGAGAGAAAATCAATTCAATTTTTAATTACAACACACCATAATACATTACAAAATGACTTATAAAAAATACAACAATGTGTATTAGCAAGTTAGTTCATTGTCGAATATGAAGCCATCAGAACTGCCATTTGTCAGCGTATGCACACCAACCTTTAACCGGCGACAATTCATACCTTACATTATTGAATGCTTCGAACAGCAGGACTATCCAAAAGAGCGTATGGAGTGGGTCATTGTCGATGATGGCAGCAACACGGTCGAAGACCTCGTATCTCACATACCGCAGGTGCGCTATTTTAAATACGAGCAAAAGATGACATTGGGTAAGAAGCGCAATGTCATGCACGCGCACGCGCAAGGAGACATCATCGTTTACATGGACGACGATGACTACTACCCCCCCGAACGGGTCTCGCACGCGGTTCAGACGCTCACCGCAAATCCGCGCGCCCTGTGCGCCGGCAGCAGCACATTGCACATCTACTTCAAGCACGCCCAAACGCTCTGCGTGTATGGTCCCTACTCGGACAACCACGCGACCGCGGGGACTTTCGCATTCAAGCGGAAGCTCCTCGACATGACACGTTATGAAGACAGCGCCACTCATGCGGAAGAGAAGGCATTTTTGAAGGATTACACGATACCTTTTGTGCAACTGGACCCAAACAAGACCACCGTCCTGTTGTCCCACGAAGAAAATACGGTCGACAAGAGGGGGATGCTGACCAACCCGAAACGCTTTCGCGGAAAGGTCTGTCACGCGCCGACAATCGAAATGCTGGTCAAAAATAAAAAATATCTCGAATTATTTTGTAATTAGTATCTATATGACGAGTGTCCCCATTCGCTATGTGCCCACCACTTTGTCACCCGGAGACAAGAAAAGGCAGGCAAAGTATTTGAAACAATCGAGACGGGCCTACAAAAAGGCTAGAGGTGATGGAAGATATCAAACGCGAAAGCGGGTGAAATCATTCGTCTCTAAAGAGTCGCCGCACATCGTGAAGGCGCGGCAAATGTATAAGGTGCCAAACATCAAGCCTTCGCGACAACTGGCAAATGCCACGAAGTGTAGTCTGAAGGGGTTGAAACGAATGGTGAGCAAGGGGAAAGGTGCCTACTACTCGAGCGGAAGCAGACCGAACCAAACGGCCCACTCCTGGGGATACGCGCGGATGGCAAGCGCGATCACCGGAGGAAAAGCGTCGGCGGTGGATTACCACATCATCGAAAAGGAGTGCAGCAAAACGAGCAAGGTGGCACGCCTTGCGCGCAAAGCCCGCAAAACTTACAAGAACGGTCGGAAACGCGTGAAGCAAGTGAAGATTTGACCCGTTCATTATTCGTTTATAGACTACATCAAAAGGATATAAAATCAAATATAAGCATATTATAAGCATAACATAAGCAATGCTACGGGGCATCATCGCATCATTTATTCTACTAGTCGGTAAAACGAAAGGTTACGATCCGTATCCATACAATCCCAATATTCATACTATCGGCAATCACGGATTTATGGGAAGAGTCCACGCCGAAATCGCACCTTTATTCATAGAGTTTACCGAACGAGCAATTTACGACGATCATATTCGCCAGCGCATGGTAGAAGAATTGGGTAAAGATAAGAGTATCCTTGACATTGGATGCGGGGTGGGAATATCCACTTCGAACGCGAAAGGGAGTCTAGGGATAGACACCAGCATGTCGATGATTGAAAAGGCCAAAATCCTGTACCCCGATAAATCGTTTGCGCTGGGAAATGGCGAGCATTGGGAATGTGATAAGGGGTTCGATGTCGTAACAACGATGTTTTGCTTTCACGAAATTCCGCAGCAATCGAGGAAACATTTGATTGCGAAGTGTTTGAAATACGCGAGGGAAAGGGTTGTCATTGTCGATATTTCTCCTAACTACATTCCAAATAAACACATGCTTTCCGGCGAACCATATCTACCCGACTATCTCGAGAATATTCGCGACGACTTGTGCGATTTCGAAGAGACCGTGCTAGTAGTCGACCACGTTCATAAGTGGTCTATTGATATAGCATAGCATAGCATAGCATAGCATAGCATAGCATAGCATAGCATATAATAATCAACTACGTTTACATTTCGCACAAGGCGATGATAAGGGTAACTCATGTTCGCAATGTGTTTTCAATACGCAACACATTGCGTGCTTACACGTGGTGCGCCTGACATTATGAACACAAAACAATATTTTGCCGCGCCAATACACCGGAGTACCGCTGTGTAAATACATTCGGTTTTGGATTCGTTTCAACGGATTTGGTGGAAGAGGTTCGGGTGGAGACGAAACACATTCATGGCAAAAAAAGTCATCACGAAATACACGTTCTTCCGAACAGTATACACATTCAAAGTTGCGAGCATCGGCTACTGCGGCTACATCTACATCTACATCCACATCCATAACTATATTATCCCTCTTGTGTTACATTTAATACCATTATAAACGCTAAGCGTTTATTCCTCGTTCTCGTAAAGCAGTTCGTCCACAGCATGATACGTATTCATCGACGCTTGGTATATGTGGCAGTAAACCATCAACTGGATATCGTTAATTTGGTCTTCGCTTAGTTTTTCGGTTTCTTTAAGAATCGTCATCAGCTCTTCTCTCACGTCGTCGTGATAATACTCCCTGACATTTTGATCGATGAGCGACTCGGCTTCGTCAATCGGAATTCGCTCTTGATTCGTCGTCGCCTTCTCCACTTCGGGGGCAAAGACGTCCCGACAATACGGGCACGTGTTGTTCACGCGCGAGTGCATCGCGTAGCAGGTCGGACACATTTCGTGTCCGCATTTTAGTGTCACGTTGCCCTGAATCGTCTCCATACATATGGTGCAACTTGTGGAAGCGGGTATTGGTATTGGGGGCGGACTCGGGCGCTTCCGTTGAGGTTTGCGAACAGTGGGCTTCTCCGAGTTCTCTGTGCGTGCACCGGACGCGCCTTCTGCTGAACCATCCTTGGTGGGCGCAGAGTGAGGCGCGTGCCGGGTCTCATTTCCATACGTCCCAGTTAGCCGGGCAAAACGATGATCGTGCGAGTTATACATATGGTGCTGTGTGCGAATAACACACTGTTCACAATTCTATTCAATTTTTTTTGAATTAAACTTACTCGTGTATAGATGAGCGCATTGAAACTTGTTGAATTTATTTCCTTCCTTTATGCGTCCGTCCTTTATGCGTCCGTCCTTTATGCGTCCGTCCTTTATGCGTCCGTCCTTTATGCGTCCGTCCTTTATGCGTCCGTCCTTTATGTCTCTTTTGTGATTTCCGCAACGAGCCTCCATTTAATTTTAATCCAAGCATTTTTTTTAATTCACGCTGAACCTGGTTATTTTGAAACTGGTTAACTCCCTGTTTAAGTGTAGCTAATGCTAGATTATCAGTTTTCATTATATCTTGCGATCGTTTTTTTATTCCTTCGGCGAGTCTGTTTGCGCTCATATTATTGATATGCCCTTTGAGCCCGCTTTCTTCTATCATTTTTCTCCTCCTATCGTTAATTTGCAGCAATCTAATGATCTTTCTACTATCAACACCATCGTCATCCATTATGCGACTAAACAAGTTGGTGGGTATGCTTTGAGCAATGTCTAATGCTGTTTCATTTTTATTGTTAACAGCATTCACATCTGCCCCATGGTTGATTAGTGTCAATACCATTTCATAATTTCCATTACCCACCGCGTCGTGGAGCGGTGTATCACCTGAAAGTTTCTCATACTTGATGCTTCTCCAGCGCTTGCTACCATCAAGGTTTACGTTAGCACCGAATTTGCTTAATGCTTTTACTAAATCTACATTATTATTTATGACCGCTTTATGTAAAGGCGTATGTCCTCGACTATCGGGTTCTTCAATACGATCAACTAAATGAGTAGTGTTGTGGCCGTCCAACGCAGTTACATGCACGTAGCGCAACGGATACTTTCTGTTGAGGGCGACGCGGGCCACCCAGGTAGATCGGAAAGGGACCTTGCTCAGAACATCCTCGAGAACTAACCATTTCATAACAAATATGATAAGTTTTGTGTTGTCAGAGCCATCGATTATGCTAAACAACTCTTTCATACTAATAGAGGAATCCGACGGAACAGCGCGGGGATTGTCATCGAGGAGATGTTTGTTACGATCTCTTATAAAAAAATATAAACGTGTATGATAATCCATGCGATTATTTTTGTTTAATTCTTCATAACGAGCGTGAATACTTTGAAGATTTGTTAACTTATTTTTGATTTTTTCATTTGCGGCATGCGCGGCTTGCGCGTTCATTTGCGGCACGCCAGGTCCGCGCGGCTTGCGCTTATTTTTGATTTTTTCATTTGGATTCATTTATATTGTATATTGAGAAAATATTTTTACAATCTCAAATGTGTGTTTCTTTCAAACTCTTTAACCGATGTATATAAAATTGAATAGAAATATATCCAGACGCGGAGAGATAATGATGTATTTTCCCGAAGAAATAATGAAGACAATACTCGGGTTCCTTCCGATGCCCTATCGAAAACCGCCGCACCTTGATGCGTTCAAAGAGATAGCAGCATACCGTGCATTTCAAGACCTTGCGAAAGACCCAGAGTATCAAGAGGCGCTCGATACACCGGAGATGTTCATGAACAGTTCGCTCTACCGGTTCATCATGGACGATTACTCGTTTGTGCGAAGGGATTGCGGTCTGGAGGAGAAGTGGAATCCGTTTATGGCGCGATATTGCTCGCGCGCAATGTCTCCGAGCGGGAGCGAACTAGTCGACCTTGACTTTGGTGACAGGCACAGAGAGAGGCGCGCGCACATGCGGAGAGAAAATGGTTACGCAAAGGAACTCGTGTGCGACTTTTGCGACATACAAGACCATCTCCGAGACATCGAATCGTTGGCGTGGTGGTTGTTTTACTGATGTTCTGGGCAGGGCAGTTCGCGACAATAATGCAAATAATAATAATCCGTTAAACGCTCATTAATATATATAAATTTATTACTAACACAGAAACAACGAGGCCTGCGATGATGCTGCCAAATATAACGTAGTATAGTGCGTCTTGGTAAAAGTTGTCGTCGTATATAATCGATAAGGCGATGAATCCCACCGACCATATGGCGGTTGTCGCGGCAATCGCTCTAATCGCAACGTTCGCCCGGAGTTTCCAAAGAGAAGGCGCCTCCTCAACGTTTTCTGTGTTGTCTTGTGTCCTGTTCAACATAATGTTAATAGAGACACTCAAAGTATCAGGATTCTCCGTGTCAGTGAAGGGATTGACGTCGGTAATTATCAAAACCTCATCGGAACCGGGCGACCAATTCTCGGATCGACACACGGGACACCTCTGATGGATATTTGTTTCCCTCATAACATCGAAACACTCGCCGCAAACGAGGGTATCGTTGCACACCCTGCAATTCCGAATCGTCTTTTGATTGTCGACCTCAGCAAGGCATACACAGCACGCACCCTTCATATTTTGCCAACTTGTTGTCCTAGTAAGAACATTGTATTCTTTTAATCAATTTTTTATTACTTTCTCAGTCGTTCCGGATTATAGTTCATTTCCAATAACAAAATGATTTAAAGTGGAAAGCACATTCATATCTAGTATGGTGCGATTTACTATGGCAAGGGCACTTCTGATGATGGTCGCAAGCAACGCACACGGGTATG
>Ga0206677_10004071_pt1 | contig 12066 bp, 8 predicted proteins | sample M130m12015metaG_FD_155475 | JGI IMG/M metagenome (GOLD analysis project Ga0206677, IMG submission 155475) | Ammonia-oxidizing marine archaeal communities from Monterey Bay, California, United States - M1 30m 12015 | ecosystem: Environmental > Aquatic > Marine > Intertidal zone | place: USA... | reverse complement strand
GCACGCTCTTGATTGTTAGTACCGGCCGGTTCAAAAACCTTGTTCTTGCGAATTCGTGCGTCAAAGGTATCATCCGCCCAGTATTCAAGACGTTCCGGTTTACCGTAAATCCTAAAAGTATTGCCCTTGTTTTTTACTTTGAGCTCTTCTCCATTAGTTCCATAGGCTTGGAAACGCTGTATAAATCTGCCGTAGTCAAGCGTTGCATAGGTGCCTGGAATAGTCGAGGGAAAATGAAAATTATAAATGTTTTGTTCAGCATTGGACCATTGAACCAATGTAGCATCAACAGTGACTTTTACGCGATCCTCTTCCACTTGGGTAAGGTCAATGGCGTAGGAATGAATACCAGTAGTCTGACCAAAAGTGTGAGGCGCAAGGAATAGAAGTAGGTAAAGGAGATTAAATTTCATTGTCTAAAAATAATACGCTGTGCATTAAACACAACAGAAGCTAATCCACGGCTGACTCAGCACGCATTTTTTTAAAAAAGAAAGCCCCACGACTTCCGTCATGGGGCTTACTAACACTCTGAAACGTATGATTAAGCCGCTTCTGTCTCTGAGCTGATCGCTAGAGAATAGATAACAAGACCAAATCCGATTTTGTTGATTGCATCAGCAAGGTTGTAGCACAAGTTTAGTACTTCCTCGTTTGCTGCGATACCAAGATCCATACCGAAGAAACCTCCAGCAGTACCTAGGATGTAACCGATAGGGTAGATACCCCAACCGATGATTACAAATTTCGCTAGAGCACCGTTCGCTTTCGCTACTGCACCACCGGCGTTGTTTGCCAATTTAGCAACGTCTCCTTTCCATACCATCCATACGATGTAGAAGTAAGCAGCACCAGAAATAGCACCCCAAACCCATGAAACAGCTTGGTCAGCATAGAATGCCTCACCGATGTAACCGGTAACTAACATTGCAACTGAAGCTAAGATCAGTTTGTATAGAATTGACTTCGTACCACCAGCTTTCTTGGTGATCAAATAGAACTCAACACACATAAGTGGTACAGTTAAAGTCCAATCTACATAACGTAGAACAACTGGACTTCCATTACCGGCAGCGTAGAAATCACGCATGTAGTAGTAGTGCACTGCTGCAATACCAGTAATAAGCCCACTAACGAGCATTGAAGTTTTCCACTCGTCTGCAACTCTACTTCTTTCGAAGAAGAAGAATACCGAAGCGGCTAACATCGCCATGTAACCGGCGAAGAATGTGAACGATACGTAATCGTTCGGATCGAATCCCATAGATCCGTCTAAAAATAATGACATGGTGTTAAATATTAAAGGTTATAACTACCACTTAACTTACGAATAATACTTTTGTTCACAGCACCGTGAAATTAAGTTTAAACACTTAAAAAAAGCTCCTTTTAAGCCGAATTGGGCCTCTATATAGCTATTAAGCGACACAGAGAGAACAAAAAGAGTGCGAATTTGTTGCAGATAATAATAAGGGTCAACTTGACATTTAATAGATGAAACGTTTCGATATTGGTTTTTTGGGAATGGGCGCTGCAAATGGGTTGCTTTTGCTTGAATTGGAGCGTAAGAATCTATTGCACTCACTTAATGTGCTCATTTTAGAACCTGAGGCCAAAATCAAAAACGATAAGACTTATTGTTTTTGGGCAAATGCGAAGCATGAAATACGAACGCAACTCAAGGATGTCCTATTTCACCAATGGGATACGCTAGATACCGGAGACGGTTTAGAGTCGCTTGAAGAGGAACATTATTATATGGTCGAAAGTATCGCGCTATATAATAAGGTTAAAACCATTGCCCAATCCTATGATAATATCTTTTGGGTCAGAGGCGCTGTAGATGGGCTCCATGCCAATCCGGAGTATATAGGTGTATCTAGTGGCGATTATTCTTGGGAAGTACAACAACTCTTTGATAGCAGACCGCCAAACATAATGGAGCCTATGGGGCCATTGGTGCTTCAGAGCTTCGTAGGTTGGCGCGTCGAATTGAAGGAAGACTACTGGACACCTAATGAAATGACTTTGATGGATTTCAGTATTCCTCAAAATGATTTTACACAATTCATGTACGTCCTACCCACAGGATCAAAAGAGGCGCTGGTTGAAATGACCCGTTTCGGAAGTGAGCCCTTACCGCATGATTTGGCTAGCAATCACCTTAGAAATTATTTATTATCTCGAGGTTTATCATTTGAAACGCTCCACGAAGAACGGGGTGTTATTCCTATGACCCAATACGCCGAAGTTAAAGACCAAGATGCTCGAATAGTCTCCACGGGCGCGCGTGCTGGTAAAGTGAAAGCCACTACGGGTTATGCTTTTAAGAGCATGTTCGAGCATGCAAAGGAATTGGCTCAGGGCATTGCACAGGAGCGAAAAGAATCTTCATGGTTGCGCTTGCCTAAGAGTACTATGAATCGTTTCAATTTCTACGATCATTTGTTGCTTCACATTCTAAAGCACAAGCCACAATGGGGTAAAGAAATCTTTGAATCCCTGTTCGCCACTCAAAAAGCAAATAAGGTCTTTCAATTTTTAGATGAGAAATCTTCATTGAAATGGGAGTTACGTATGTTTACACGCTTGCCCATCATGAAATTTCTATGGGCATTGGCGGCATCATTCATTGCTATCGTGGTCGCTAAACCATCACGTTGGGCACCGGTTCTGTTCGCTGTATTCGCTTTAATAGCAGATGCTTTGTTACCGACTGGGATTACCTACGGGCTGCAAGCCGTACTCGTCTTTTTGCTATTACTCTACGGTATTCCTCATGGGGCACTGGATGGTTACAGCCACGCCAATAGGGATCGATTGCCTAAATTCATATTGCGCTATTGCTTTATAATGCTACTGGTCATACTGTTTTGGGCTGCCAGTCCGCTGGTTGGACTGCTTGCTTTTCTAGTTTACAGTGCATGGCATTTTGGAGAAACAGACTTGCGCGAATGGGGGTTTCCTAGTATTGGCTTGTCTTTCTTGTGGGGCACCATATTGTTGGCGATGATTCTTCTACCGCATTTAACGGAAGTGAACGCAGTGCTCGTCGTCATGAATATTGGTAAGGTGAACTTGTCTCCTGAATATGTGAATATGGGTATTCGTATGTCGGTGACACTAGGAATTTTTATGGGATTTTGGTTCCGCTCCATTCCCTGGGTTGTCGCTACGGTAACGCTCAGTTTAACGGGGTACTTGCCCTTAGCTACGGCGTTTGGGATTTATTTTGTCTTGCAACACAGTTTATCGGGTTGGAACCACTTAAAATTGTCGCACAAATGGACGAATACTGAAATGTGGATGAAAGCTATGCCGTTTACAATAGGTGCAGTGGTCCTGTTTCTGTTAGTATTTAGATTTGACAAGAATTCCCTTCTGGCTTGGTCGAGTTACTTTTTAGTATTCCTCAGCGCAATTAGTTTACCGCATATTTACTTCATGTCGAAGCTCTACAAGGACCGATTCTAAACGACTTTCTTTTTTAAGGTAATGTGCGTTATTTCGGGCCACATGCCTACACGTCCTGGAAAGGCTAAAAAACCAAATCCACGGTTTACGTGTAATATTCTCCCGTCTTGTTCCGGGTATAGCCCCGCCCACTTTGGGTATTTGAATTTTACAGGCGACCATTTGATCCATCCTGGGATTTCGATTCCAAACTGCATTCCGTGCGTATGCCCACTCAATGTAAGGTGTATTTTATTCGAGTGCTGCTTGACTTCGGCATCGAAATGCGACGGGTCGTGGCTAAGAAGCACAGTGAACGCATCTTCAGGGATTTGTTCTAAGGCCGTGTTTAAGTCTCCGTATTGCGGAAACGGCGGTAATCCCCAGTTCTCAACTCCGGCCAGGTATAATCTTGAACCGTTTCGTTCGAAATAGCGGCTGTCGTTCAGTAAAAGATCCATACCCATTTCTGCGTGGATTTCTTTTAATCTATCCATATTGGCGACTTTAGCTTCTGGCGAAGGAAAGCGCCAATAATCGCCATAATCGTGGTTTCCTAAAATTGAAAAAATACCAGATTTAGCTTTTAAGCGCTGGAAAACAGGTATCCAGGGTTCTGCTTCGCTGGCCGTGTTGTTGACCATGTCCCCGGTGAATACAATGCAATCAGCACCTAATTCGGTGACCATATCGACGCCGTATTGCACCTTTTCTGTATTGTCAAAAGAACCGCTGTGGATATCCGAAATTTGAGCAATGGTGAAACCGTCGAATGCATCGGGCAGGTCTTCATATTCGAGTGTATGTGCTATGACGCGATAGCGGTAGCGTCCTTTCCAAATGCCATCAATGATACCTAAAAAGGGGATGGCGGCTAGCCCAAGCGCTAATTTTGAAATAAAAGCTCTACGCTCAGGCATGACCGCGGGCTGAGTTGTGACACCGCGGAAGATATATTGGCCTAATCGAACGACATCTTCTAATAGTAATGGGCCTATAGCGATAAGCTTTGGTACAGCGAGCAACACAGATACACCCATTAGAAGACTGAGGTATTTATAGTCTACTTTCCCACTAGTCATTACAGTCGCCATTACGATGGAGAAGATAATATAGGCGACAGTAATACTCCAATAGACATAGGGTGTGGCACTGCTACGGAAGACGGTTTTAAAGGCTTGATACGCGTAAAGGTCGATGGCGAGCACGAACCCGAGGGTGAAGAATATTCTGAAGATCATAATATCTGTGTGGATGCTTAATAACAACGCCATGAGATTAGGATTGTTTCGATTGCAAAACTCGGTATTTGCCTTGAAGTAGCTATCTTACTTCCCTTATTTTTCTGTAGCCATTCGCAAAATCTATTCCATGGGTCAAGAAACACCAGATCAAGAGAAAAAATTGTTTTTATTAGATGCTTACGCGTTGATTTTCAGGGCATACTTTGCCTTTGCGAAAAATCCTCGAGTAACTTCTGGAGGTATAGATACCAGTGCAGTTTACGGATTCACGAGTGCACTTCTAGACCTGTTGTCAAAAGAAAACCCTACACACATTGCCGTTTGTTTCGATTTACCAGAGCCAACCGAACGTCACGAGATTTTTCCTGAATACAAGGCTAACCGGGATGCAACACCGGAGGCGATTAAGCTCGCGGTGCCATACATTCACCGGTTGTTGGAAGCATTTAAAATCCCTGCCTTGGGCGTTCCAGGTTACGAAGCTGATGATGTGATCGGAACCTTAGCAAAGCAAGCGGAAAAAGAGGGCTATACAACGTACATGATGACTCCTGATAAGGATTTTGGTCAATTGGTGTCGCCTAATATTTTCATGTACCGTCCTGCGCGAGGCGGTAATCCACCGGAGATTTGGGGTGAAGTTGAAGTTTGTGAGAAGTTTGACCTGGATAACGTTGAGCAGGTGATCGATTATCTCGGTATGATGGGGGATGCTGTGGATAATATTCCGGGCCTACCCGGTGTTGGTGCGAAGACGGCGTCCAAACTTTTAAAGCAGTACGGTTCTTTGGAAGAAACATTAGCGCATGCAGATGAAATCAAAGGAAAACTAGGCGAGAAAATCCGCGATAATGCAGAATTAGGAATCCTCTCGAAAAAATTGGCCCGGATTATCCTTGAAGTACCCATAGACTTGAATCCTGGAACACTTACTCGAGATCCATGGGATCAAGATGCACTTTTGGATTTGTTCGAGGAATTAGAGTTTCGGACACTAGGAAGAAGATTGGGATTGCAGCGGGAAGCTTCAGATGATGTGAGTGCTAAGCCTGCGCCTACGAAGAAAGTGGAATTGGCCAGTAATGATCAAATGAGTCTTTTTGGTGAGCCCCAAGCGATGGTTACAGTAACAGATGTTACAAACGGCAGAAAGTCGATTGCCACAACAGACCATCTGTATCAGTGCATAGAGACTTTACCTGAAGCCCGAGAATTGGGCCGATTACTACTGGAGAAAGAAGAAGTGTGTTTCGATACGGAAACCACCTCTTTAGATATTCGCTCGGCTGAGCTTATTGGTATTAGTTTTTCCTTCGAAGCTGGTAAAGCCTATTACGTGCCTTTGCCCGAAGAGCGCGATGCAGCACAACCATGGCTCGCTGCGTTTGAACCGTTTTTTGAATCTGAATCGGTACGGAAAATCGGCCAGAATTTAAAGTACGATATCGGTGTATTACTGAATTATGGAGTCGAAGTGCGCGGTCCCTTGTTCGATACCATGATTGCACATTACTTATTGCAGCCGGATATGCGCCATAAAATGGATATTCTTGCGGAGACCTATTTGAATTACACAACCATTTCTTACGAAAGTGTGGTGGGTAAAAAGGGTAAAACGCAGAAGACCTTGCGCGAGGTGACTTTAGAAGCGGTAACCGATTATGCCGCCGAGGATGCAGATATTACGCTACAGTTGAAGGAGGTTTTTGCACCAAAATTGAAGGAAACAGGTGTTGCGAAGGTGTTTGAAAATATTGAAATGCCTCTGGTTCCCGTCTTAGCGCGTATGGAGCGTGAAGGGATAAAGGTGGACGTTGCTGCATTGAACAGTTACAGTCTTGAATTGGGCCAATTAATAGAAAAGCTTGAGGATACTATTGTCGCATTAGCCGGTAGACCTTTCAATGTGGGATCCCCGCGTCAATTGGGTGAAGTCTTATTTGAAGATTTGAAATTATCTGAGAAGCCCAAGAAAACAAAAACAGGCCAATATGCCACATCGGAGGACATCTTGCAGGGATACAGGGACAAACACGAGATTGTGGATTCCATCTTGACCTACCGCGAGTTAAAAAAACTGAAGAGTACCTATGTGGATGCGCTGCCGGAACTGGTTCATCTTTCAACTGGGCGTATTCATACTAGTTACAACCAGACGGTCGCTGCAACAGGGCGATTGAGTTCGACCAACCCCAACCTTCAGAACATTCCTATCCGAACAGAAAACGGTCGTCGTGTGCGTGCCATGTTTATTCCTGCTGACGAGACACATTTGTTGCTCGCGGCAGATTACAGTCAGATAGAATTGCGCGTGATTGCGGCTTTGGCAAAAGACACTGCGATGATCGAAGCCTTCCGCAACGGCGAGGATATTCATAAGGCTACGGCAGCGAAGGTTTTTGAAGTACCATTGGAAGAAGTTTCTCGCGAACAACGTTCCAATGCGAAAACAGTCAATTTTGGCATTGTCTATGGTGTTAGCGCTTTCGGCTTAAGTCAGCAAACAGATATGAGTCGTAAAGAAGCGAAAGCAGCGATTGATGGTTACTTCCGAACGTATCCAGGTATCAAAGACTATATGGATGATCAGGTCGCTTTTGCCCGCGAAAATGGGTATGTAGAGACTATAACGGGTCGACGCAGGTACCTTAAAGATATTGAGAGTCGCAATGCGGTAGTTCGGGGGCACAGCGAACGAAATGCGGTAAATGCGCCTATTCAAGGTTCTGCAGCAGATATTATAAAGCTTGCTATGATAGAGATTGATCGAGCTATGCGTGCAGAGGGATTAAAGTCGAAGATGCTGCTCCAGGTACATGATGAATTGGTCTTTGATGTGGTCAAAGAAGAATTAGATATTCTTCAAGCATTGGTTGTTGAAAAAATGGAGGCTGCTGTGGATTTAGCTGTACCCATGATTGCCGAAGTCGGGACGGGGAAAACTTGGCTAGAGGCGCATTAATTCCGAATTCTAATTTTTGTATTATTGTAAGTGAACACTTACAATGACAGAAAAACAGCAAGCCTTACTTCAAAGCGCTCAGACGCTTATCGCTGAATACGGATTTTCTACCGTATCGACAGCGAAGATTGCTACGCACGCCGGCGTGAGTGAAGCACTTATTTTTCGTCACTTTAAATCAAAAAAAGGATTGGCTTCGGCAGTTCTATCGGCTGGTGAGCGTGCCCGCTCTTTACTAATATACGGTCGTTTAAATGATGCGGATCCCACGGAAGTCTTACGGTCTTTCACTGCCATTCAACTCAATGTTTTTGATAACTTGAGCGAGGTCCTGGCTTGGGTGGCTATGATCCGTATGACACAGGAAAATCCAGAAAATCGCACCATAGACGCTTTTGTTTTAGAGCGTTTGCGTTGGGCTATTTCGAGTGTCGGTCATGGTGCAGAGGAAGCCGTAGCTCGCACGGCTATAGAAATTTTAGAACGGTCATTACTGCTAGAGTTTCGTGAAGACGAATTAAGTGCTTCGGTATTGATGCGTGGTTTGCGGGAATTGCTCATAAATGAGTAAGTACTTACTTTGTTAAGTACCGAGAAGAGGTTTGACTACAAGCGCTTTCACTGAGATTAGACTAAACAAAAAAGGCGCCCGGAGGGCGCCTTTTTTATTCCTCGGCCAAGGCCTTAAAATTTCATTTCCGGTACATCACCTTCAACTACTAGGCGACCTGCGGTCTTTTCTTTGATTTCTTCCACTGTTACTCCAGGTGCGCGCTCAATCAAGACGAAGCCACGTTCTGGGTCCACCTCTAGCACGGCTAAATCGGTTACAACGCGCTTCACACAGGCAACACCAGTAAGCGGCAATGAACATTCACTGAGGAGTTTGCTTTCTCCTTTGCGGTTAGTATGTTGCATAGCTACGATGATATTCTCCGCAGAAGCTACTAAGTCCATAGCACCACCCATGCCTTTGACCATTTTTCCTGGAATCTTCCAGTTTGCAATATCTCCTTGATCGCTAACCTCCATCGCGCCTAAAACAGTAAGCTGCACGTGCTGGCCGCGAATCATACCAAAACTCAATTCACTAGAAAAGAAGCTGGCACCCGGCAATGCAGTAATGGTTTGCTTACCTGCGTTGATTAAATCCGCATCCTCGTCGCCCTCAAAGGGAAAGGGTCCCATACCCAAAATTCCATTTTCACTTTGAAACTCCACGTTGATACCTTGAGGGATATGGTTTGCAACTAAGGTTGGAATACCAATACCTAAGTTTACGTACCAGCCGTCGCGAAGTTCTTGGGCAATGCGTTGTGCAATTTGATCTTTACTCAATCCCATGGTTATTCGCTTTTTGTACGCACGGTGCGTTGTTCTATTCGTTTCTCGTAGTCCACTCCCTGGAAAATGCGTTGCACGAAGATCCCGGGAATATGAATACTATTTGGATCCAATTCGCCCACTTCAACAAGTTCTTCCACTTCTGCCACAGTAATCTTACCTGCCATGGCCATCATCGGATTAAAATTGCGCGCCGTTCCCTTGAAAATGAGATTGCCGGCTTTATCGCCTTTCCACGCTTTAACAAATGCATAAGGGGCATCAAAAGCGTGTTCCAAAATGTGCGGCTTTCCGTTAAATACACGTACTTCTTTTCCCTCTGCTACCTCTGTACCGTAGCCTGCAGGGGTATAAAAAGCAGGAATTCCAGCTCCCGCAGCACGACAGCGTTCTGCCAACGTTCCTTGAGGAATGAGATCAACTTCGAGCTCGCCGGATAGCATCTGTCGCTCAAATTCATCGTTCTCGCCTACATAAGAGGCAATCATTTTTTTAATCTGCTTGGTTTGAAGCAGCAGTCCTAGACCAAAGTTGTCCACGCCTGCATTGTTAGAAATACATGTAATGTCTTTGATCCCAGCGGATTTAATGGCTGTAATGCTGTTTTCCGGAATACCGCAAAGGCCGAATCCGCCAAACATCACATTCATCCCATCTTTTAATCCCTCAATGGCTTCAGTGGCATTCGCCACGACCTTGGAGATGTAGGTGTGTTTTTCTGACATAATAGGTACTGTAATGGGGTATACCCAAGTTATAAAAAAGCCCCCAACCTTTTCAGGAAGCGGGCTTTGTTTGCTTAATCTTCAATGGCCGGTAGCAGCGTCGTGCGTACCTCGCCAAAGCCAATTCTAGTGGTACCGTTTGTACACCAGCCACGCATGGTAACCGTGTCGCCGTCTTCGATAAACGTACGGGTTTCTCCCGTGTCTAACTTAAAGGGTTCTTTCCCTGCCCAGCTGAGCTCTAGCATTGATCCATAGCTGTCTTTTGTCGGTCCAGAAATGGTACCTGAAGCCATCATATCACCGGCATTGATGTTACAGCCGTTCACTGTATGATGAGCCAATTGCTGACGCTGGTTCCAATACATGTATTTGTAATTGGACCTCGAAATAACCGATTCCGTATTGCCTTCCGGAGTCAAACCCACTTCCAGGTGAATGTCATAATTATTCTTCCCTGTGGTCTCTAGATACGGTAAAACAGGCGGATCCTGCTGTGGTCCTTCCACCTTAAACGGTTCTAATGCGTCCATTGTAACGACCCAAGGACTCATGCTTGAGCCAAAGTTTTTACCTAAGAACGGTCCTAACGGCACATATTCCCATTTTTGAATATCGCGCGCACTCCAGTCGTTAAAGACCACCATTCCAAAGATGTATTCGTCGGCTTCTTCTGCCTTTATCCTGTGGCCGAGGGGCTTTCCTTCTCCTGTAATAAAGGCCATTTCCAATTCAAAATCCATACGAACAGACGGACCGAAAGTCGGCGCATCCGCCCCCGGCGCCATGCGCTGCCCCTTAGGGCGGTGGAGATCTACGCCACTGATGACAATTGACGAGCTGCGGCCGTGGTAGCCTACTGGGATGTGTTTCCAGTTAGGCAATAAGGCATTTTCTGGATCGCGGAACATCTTTCCTACATTGGTTGCGTGCTCTATGGAGCTGTAAAAATCTGTATAATCTTGAACGAATACCGGCATGAGCATTTGAACGTGATCTACAGGAAAAAGCACCTGATTTTGATGTGCAACATTCGCTTTGAGCGTCGTGTTGTTTTCATCAAAAAGTTCCGCTAATCGGTTTCTTATGCGGCGCCATGTCGGGCGACCCAGAGCAATGAAATCATTTAAGGTATCCTGCAAAAACACATCGTCCGGCAGATCAATTCCTTTAAAGTAGCCCAATTGTTGTAAGGCGCTTAAATCAATTGCTGTATCTCCAATGCGTGTTCCCGTTGTAATGATATCGTCCTCTGGAATAAAGACGCCAAAAGGCAAATTTTGAATGGGAAAATCACTGTTTTCTGGAACGGGTATCCACGAAGTTCTTGAAGGATCGTTTGCTTGATTTTCGATCATGCTGTACTTATTAGGGGTTCTATTTATAAGGTTCCTCTGTGCTCTTGCTCGCGCTCTATAGCTTCAAACAATGCCTTAAAGTTTCCTTTTCCAAAGCTTGTTGCACCTTTGCGCTGAATAATCTCAATAAAGACGGTCGGTCGGTCCATAAGTGGCTTCGTGAACAATTGGAGCAAATAGCCTTCATCGTCCCGGTCCACCAAAATCTTATACTTTTTCAGTACCTCGATGTCCTCATCGATAGCACCTACACGGTCCTGAAGGTCCAGGTAGTAGGAATCGGGAACGTCTAGGAAGTCTACACCGCGCTCACGCAATTCATGGATAGTATAAATAATGTTATCTGTGGCCAACGCCAAATGCTGAACACCGGCACCTTTGTAGAAGTTAATGTATTCTTCAATTTGCGAACGCTTTTTACCTTCCGCTGGCTCGTTGATAGGAAATTTGATTCGACCGTTACCGTTCGACATCACCTTCGACATGAGGGCAGTATACTCTGTAGAAATATCATTGTCGTCAAACGAGATGATTTGTGAGAATCCCATCACTTCCGCGTAGAATTTCACCCAGGTATTCATCTGTCCCCAATCTACATTACCCACCATGTGGTCAATGTATTTCAGGCCCACAGATTCTGGTTGATACTTTGGACTGCGTGCCACATATCCAGGCAGGAACGGCCCATTGTAATCGTTGCGTTCCACAAACAAATGGACGGTCTCACCGTAGGTATAAATTCCTGAAGTAACTACTTTTCCGTTTTCATCTTCACTTACCTGTGGCTGTTGGAAAGGTTTTGCACCGCGCTTTGTAGTTTCCTCAAATGCTTTAGTAGCATCAGGTACCCATAAAGCGACGATTTTTACACCATCACCGTGCTCGTTCAAATGGCGATTGATAGCACTGTCCTCCACTAAGGAAGAGGTAATAACCAATCTAATTTTATCTTGTTGAAGAACATAGGAAGTACGGTCGGT
>Ga0206677_10004069_pt1 | contig 12068 bp, 10 predicted proteins | sample M130m12015metaG_FD_155475 | JGI IMG/M metagenome (GOLD analysis project Ga0206677, IMG submission 155475) | Ammonia-oxidizing marine archaeal communities from Monterey Bay, California, United States - M1 30m 12015 | ecosystem: Environmental > Aquatic > Marine > Intertidal zone | place: USA... | reverse complement strand
AACAAGAGAGCATCCAAAGCTATATTCGAGGGGGAAACCAAAGCCGCTGGTGGACGGTGGGACTCTCTGTTATGGCCACTCAAGCCAGTGCCATCACATTTCTCTCCACTCCGGGGCAAGCCTTCCACGATGGGATGGGCTTTGTGCAATTCTATTTTGGGTTGCCTTTTGCCGTGATCTTGATTTGTTTGTTTTTCTTACCAATCTACCACCGATTAAATGTCTTTACCGCCTATGAATTTCTTGAAGAACGATTTAATTGGCAGACAAGAACCCTCACTGCAATACTCTTTTTAATTCAAAGGGGGCTGGCTGCGGGAATTACCATTTATGCTCCGGCGATCATTCTCAGTGCCATTTTAGGCTGGCCACTCAAAGGGCTGGTCATTGGCATCGGTTTGTTGGTGATTCTCTACACCGTGATCGGCGGGACACAGGCTGTCAATGTTACCCAAAAGCAGCAAATGACTGTGATTTTTCTGGGTTTGTTTGTTGCCTTTTTTAGCATCTTATCCGCTTTTCCCGAAAGCATCAATTTCACCCAAGCTCTAAAGATTGCAGGCGCCAGTGGCAAACTTCAAGTGCTCGATTTTAGTTTTGACCCCAACAATCGCTACACTTTTTGGAGTGGCATCACTGGAGGGCTTTTTTTAGCACTCTCCTATTTTGGCACCGACCAATCACAGGTGCAACGTTATCTTTCGGGCAAATCCTTAAAAGAAAGCCAAATGGGACTGCTAATGAATGGCTTTCTGAAAGTTCCATTGCAATTCTTTATCCTTTTGGTGGGAGTGATGGTTTTTGTGTTTTACCAATTCCAACCCGCTCCCCTCCACTTCAATCCGCAAACGGAAAAAGCCATACAAGGAACAGAACAGACCTCCGCTTTTGATCGCTTAGAGTCCGAAAACACCCGTACGCAAAAAGCCATAGCTTCCCTACTGCTTCGTTCGGATTTTGAAACAGATTCCCAAGCCCAACAACTATACCAACAATTGAATCGAGAAAACCAGCAGCAACGGGATGCAGCAAAACAGTTATTGGCCCAGGCAAAAACAGGCGTAACGGTTAACGATAAAGATTTTGTCTTTATCACTTTTATCTTGGATCATCTGCCCGTAGGTGTTATCGGTTTGCTGCTCGCCATGATTTTCTCAGCTGCAATGAGTTCTACCGCCTCTGAGCTCAATGCGCTATCCGCAACCACCTTAGTAGATCTCTACCAGCGCAATCGACCAGGGCAAAGTGAATTGCATTATGTCCAAGCGGCTAAAGGGTTTACCCTTTTGTGGGGGCTTATTGCCATTGGTTTTGCTTCCGTGGGAAATCTGTTTGAAAACCTCATTCAATTGGTCAATATTATTGGTTCGGTATTTTACGGAACCATCCTAGGGATTTTCTTGGTCGCTTTTTTCTTTAAATCCATCCAAGGTAAAGCCGTGTTCTGGGCGGCTATAGTGTCAGAAATTGCCATACTATATATCTATTCTCAAGACTGGGTTGGATACCTCTGGCTCAATGCCATTGGAGCGGTGCTCACTATTTTATTAGCCCACCTAATCGCCCTGATACAGCGATCTCGGTAAGATTTCAAAATAAGAAATTTGCTCTAGTCAAGTCACTGTAAAAACCTTTTTAAGATTCATTTTCAAATGCCGACTTTGTCGTATCTTTAACATATCAAAAGAGACCCCATCTCATGCTAAACCCCTTATGAATGAACAGCTGCTATCATTGCGGTTACCCAATATATCATCCTGTATGCTTTCACTCAAAGTCTTTTTGTTGTCAAGGCTGTAAAACCGTTTACGAGCTTTTTACGGCTCATGGTTTGACAAATTATTATCAGCTAGAAAAAAGCCTGGGCTTAAACCCACAAGAGGTCGCTATCAATACCTGAAAAAGGAGTCTATTGTCAATCAACTGCTAGAGTTTAAAGAGACTGAGCTTCATATCATCCTTTTGTCACTTCCCGCCATTCACTGTAGTTCCTGCATTTGGATTTTAGAAAAGCTCCCACAGCTTCATTCAGGCATCCTAAGAGCAACGGTGAATTTTCCAAAAAAACAATTGCGTCTCAGCTACGATCCCCAAAAAACCACTTTGTTTGAATTGGTTGAATTCTTGGCTTCCATCGGGTATGCCCCGACCCTTTCTATTAATGCGTTGGCCGCTGTGCCCAAAAAACAAAATCGACGTTTGCTATATCAATTAGGCGTGGCAGGCTTTGCCTTTGGAAACATTATGTTCCTTTCCCTACCGGAATATTTTACAGCAGACGAATTTTGGTTAGACCAATACAAATATGTCTTTCGTTGGCTGATCTTTTTCTTTTCGCTGCCCGTACTTTTTTTGCGAGTTGGGACTACCTCAAGGGCGCTTACCTCAGCATTAAAAGCAAATGGATCACCATCGATGTACCTGTAGCCTTAGGGATGATCGCACTCTTTATTCGTTCTTTTTTAGCTTTACTTTTTGATTGGGGATCTGGTTACTTTGATTCCCTTTCGATTTTGATAAATAGATGGAAGGAAAAATAAAAACCCCACCAAAAGGCGGGGTTCTAAAACGGTACAAGCGTCAATTGTTATTTAGACCATTCCGCAATGGACTCTGTATTGAGTTTGATATAATCCTGATTTCCTGCTTTTTTGGAAAGTTCTAGGGAATTTTTAGCCGCTTCAATCGCCGCTGCGGTTTCATTAAGACCGGCCAAAATCAACGATTGCTGACGGAAATACCAGTAGGCATCGTCTTTCATTGCGATTGCTTTATTGATCCATTTTTTAGCCTGTTTCAGATCTTGTCCTTCGTTAAGGTAATATACGGCCGCTAAGTAATAATCACGATGTTTGGGATCGTTTGCCAAAACTTTTTTAATGCTGGCCATTGCCATTTTAACCGTAGGCACTTCTATTTTCATAGACAGTCTCGTGTTTTCCCAAGCTAGGTTCAACACGGCATCGTTGTTGGTAAGGTTGGAAAACCAAATCGAGAACGTTTCTACCATTCCGTTTTTTTGCGGTTCCACTTCCAGCGTGGCTGCCACCTTATCAGCAGACCATTCCTTGGGGATGCCTGAGTTTTCTGAATCGGTGTAGAAAAACACTTCCCAAAGAGAAGCTCCAGGGCGAGTAAAAATGGCATAGGTACCAGCCGCTAGCTTTTGTCCACCCACTTGTACTGGGTCAGAAAATTGAATAGTTGTGTTTTTGTTGGCACCCGTGCGCCAGATTTTTCCATAAGGAACCAAATTGCCCATCACCTCTCGGCCACGTACCGAAGGACGGGAATAAACAACACTCGTTTCTGTCAAACCAATGGTCTGCGCCACGGTAGCAGCAGGGCTTGCTTGGGGTGCCTTTACTTGAGCAAATGCAAGCGTGCAACTAGCCAAGGCAAAACTTAAAAGTAGATTTTTCATGATTACTGATTTTTTTTAAATATACATTTTTTAGGTTTTCAAAACCTACCCCCATATCCGAAATTGTTTCGCTATTTATTCACCAAAAAAGTTTGAAAACTTTGTTTAATAAAATTTATATATCGTTAAACATTTAGTATATTTACCAAAATTGTTAGTATGAAAATCTATCGATTGCATACCCATCAAAATTTGCCCATAAGTGTTGATGAGGCGTGGGACTTCCTCAGTGATCCCGCCAACCTTAAGACCATCACCCCGGACTATATGGGGTTCAACATTTTGAGCGGTGCAGATCGTAAAATGTTTCCTGGGCAGATAATCCAATACATCGTTACTCCCCTTGCGGGAATACCGACCAAATGGGTAACGGAAATCACCCATGTCAAGGTCAAAGAATATTTTGTCGATGAACAACGGTTTGGACCTTATGCCCTGTGGCACCACAAGCACTTTATAAAAGCCATTCCGGGAGGGGTGGAAATGGAAGACATCATTGACTATAAACTTCCCATGGGGATTTTAGGGAAGCTCGCGCATCCCATTGTTGTCAAACCCAAGTTGAAAGAAATTTTTGATTACCGCTATCAAAAGCTTATTGAGCTCTTTGGTGCCTTTAAAAACTGAAAATGAAAAATATACTAATCATAGGTGGCAGCTCAGGCATTGGTCTCGCGCTGGTAGATCTTTTATCCCAAGAACATCAAGTGTTTGTGGCTAGTAGGACTGCCGAGCGCTTGACTGGAAAAAATTGCACCCACCTACCCTTTGACGCAGCCATCGATACCCTAGACGCTTCTGTGCTGCCAGAATTACACGGCTTTGTGTACTGTCCTGGAAGCATCAACTTACGCCCTTTCAAAGGACTCAAGCCCGAAACCTTTCAGGCTGATTTTGATCTAAACGTTTTGGGAGCGGTAAAAGCGTTACAAGCCGTCGGAAAAAATTTAGTAGCCAATGGGCAAGCATCGGTTGTGTTTTACAGCACTGTTGCCGTTCAAACAGGAATGCCTTTTCACGCTTCTGTTGCAGCTGCCAAAGGAGCTTTGGAAGGACTAACGCGTTCCCTTGCTGCCGAATGGGCTCCAAAAATACGAGTGAATTGCATTGCCCCATCCCTAGTCAATACCCCTTTGGCGGATAAATTTTTAAACAACGAAGCCAAAATGGAAAAAGCCAGCGAGCGACACCCCATGCAACGGGTCGGAACGCCGCAAGAAATAGCAGAAGCTACTGCTTTTCTCCTAAGTGATAAAAGTGGTTGGATGACGGGGCAGGTTTTGACTATTGATGGAGGAATTGGAACGCTCAAAACCTAAACGATGCCAAAAGTTAGTTTGTTTTGGTTTCGAAGAGACTTACGGGTCGTAGACAATGTTGGTTTATGCAAAGCCTTGCAAAGCGGCCATCCCGTAATACCACTCTTTATATTCGACGAAAACATATTGGGCAAACTCCCCAAACAAGATCGTCGCTTAGAACTTATTATAAATGCCTTGGGTCGTGTCAACGATGCTATGAAGAGGAACCGATGTACTGTTAGAACGTATCACAGTACGCCCAAGGCTATTTTTACGAAACTCATTGAGGAACATGATCTTGTCGAGGTCTTTGCAAACCGCGATTACGAACCCTATGGTCGGGAGCGCGATGCCGAAATAGAAACCCTACTCGCCAAGCATAAGATCCCCTTCCATACCTTCAAAGATCAAGTCATTTTTCACGAAGACGAAGTTGTTAAAGACGATGGATTGCCCTATAAGGTATATACCCCCTTTTCACGAAAGTGGCTCGCCCGATGGGAGCAAGAAGGTGTGGAAACCGCCCCTTCTGAAGCGCATCTGGATGCGCTTCACCCGGGTGAAAACACAATGCACAGCTTAGGAGATCTGGGTTTTATCCCCAGCGGTCATTCCGATCCACAATATACCTACACCGATACTTTGATCGATCAATACGAGACCACACGAAACTTCCCAGCATTGGATCAAACTTCTCGCTTGGGGCCACAGTTGCGTTTTGGAACCCTGAGTATTCGCAGTCTCGCAATGCAAGCGGCCGCACGGGCCAATAAAACCTTTTTAAAAGAATTGATCTGGCGAGAGTTTTTTATGCAAATCCTTTGGCACTTTCCGCACACGCGAGAACGCAGCTTTAAACCGCAATACGAACGCATTCAATGGCGTAATGATGAAAAAGAATTTGAAAAGTGGTGCCAAGGAGAAACAGGTTACCCATTGGTAGATGCCGGCATGCGACAATTGAACGCTACAGGTTTTATGCACAATCGTGTTCGGATGCTCGTTGGTAGTTTCCTCTGCAAACACCTTCTAATAGACTGGCGTTGGGGTGAAGCCTATTTCGCTGAAAAGCTCTTAGATTATGAAATGTCCAGTAATGTAGGGAATTGGCAATGGGTAGCGGGATGTGGTGTTGACGCAGCCCCCTATTTTCGAATTTTTAATCCAACGGAGCAAATTAAAAAGTTTGATAAAGACTTGGCTTATATTCAAAAATGGGTTCCTGACCACCAAGAATTGACCTATCCCCAACCCGTAGTCGAGCATAAAATGGCTCGAGAACGCTGTTTGACGACCTATAAAACCGCTCTGGCACAAGGATGAAGCGGGTTTTAAAACAACACCTGCCCCAAAAAATTTGTCCCAGCTGTAACCGTCCTTTTCAATGGCGAAAAAAGTGGGAAAAAGACTGGGAAAACGTAAAATACTGTAGTAAAAAATGCAAAAAATAAAGAAAACTGCCTTGGTATGGTTTCGCAACGATTTACGAACCCAAGACCATCAAAACCTTACCGAGGCCACACAAACTTACGAACGCGTTATTGCATTTTTTAGCCTAGACCCAAAACAGTTTGCCCCAACCGTTTGGGGATTTAAAAAAACGGAAAAGTTTCGAGCTCAGTTTCTTTTGGAATCCCTAGACGATTTACGAACGCAGCTATGGGAACTCAACATACCCCTTTATATTCACCAAAAAGCAGCGGCAGAAAGCATCCCCGAATTGGTTGAAGATTTTGAAATTGCTGCATTGTTTTTTCAAGAAGAGTGGACTCAAGAAGAAGTCAATGTAAGCAATGCAGTATTGCAAAAACTTCCACTCTCGATACGCATCCACCAACGCAAAGAGCAGTTTTTATTTCACCCCGAAGATGTACCTATTACCATCCCCAATCTTCCAGAGGTGTTTACTATCTTTCGAAAGAAATGTGAGAAATACGGACACATAAAAACATTGGCTGCCGCACCCGAATTATGTGAAAGGTCCTCCGATTGGCCGCTTCCCAAGGCGCTTCCTTCCTTGGTAGATTTAGGCTTGGATGAAGTATCCCCAGACAGCCGTTCGGCATTTCCTTTTCAAGGAGGAAGCAAAGCCGCCGCCAATCGTTTGCAACACTATTTTTGGGATAGCAAAAAACTATCCTATTACAAAAATACCCGTAATGGACTGGTGGGCTTGGACTATAGTTCCAAGTTTTCACCTTGGTTGGCCAACGGCTCACTTTCCCCCCGAACCATCTACTGGGCAGTAAAAGATTACGAAAAAGAAATCCAGAAAAACAGTTCCACCTATTGGTTGGTTTTTGAGCTCATTTGGCGGGATTATTTCAAATATGTTTCGCTGAAACATGGCAATGCATTATTTCAACTCGGAGGTATTTTAAAAAAATCCTATCAATGGAAAACAGACCCTACCCTTTTTGTGGATTGGGCTAACGGACACACTCCTGAACCTTTTGTCAATGCCAATATGATTGAACTGCAAAAGACAGGCTGGATGAGCAACCGAGGGCGGCAAAATGTCGCCAGCTATTTCGCTAAAAACCTTTGGATGGATTGGCGAATGGGTGCCGCTTATTTTGAATCACTTTTGTTGGATTATGATGTCCATAGTAACTATGGCAATTGGATCTATGTTGCAGGTGTCGGCAATGACCCTCGCGACCGAAAGTTTGATGTCGCATGGCAAGCAGAACGCTATGATGCTGATGGAAAATTTCAAAAACGCTGGTTGCAACAAACCCTTTTTCCATGACAATACGACTTGTCCTTGGCGATCAATTAAACTTGCAACACAGTTGGTATAAAACCGTAGAGGATTCGGTTTGTTATGTTATGTTTGAAATGCGACAGGAAACCGACTATGTCAAACACCATGTTCAGAAAGTGGTGGCTTTTTTTGCTGCCATGCGGCAATTTGCGCAAACACTAGAGTCTCAAGGCCATCAAGTCATTTATCTTGCTTTGGACGCGCCGAACAACCAGCAAGATTTAGGTGAAAATCTACAGCTTTTTATCCGTGAGAAAAAAGCCACTGCTTTTGAATACCAAGCTCCCGACGAATATCGCCTCGATGCCCAACTGATCGCCTTTTGTCAAACACTGGATATTGTGAATAAATCCTATGACACAGAACACTTCCTGACTACGCGACAAGAATTGGAAACCTTCTTTGAAGGGAAAAAACAATATATCATGGAGTTTTTCTATCGCTACATGAGAAAGAAATTTAATCTTTTGATGGTAGGGAGTCAGCCGGAAGGAGAAAAGTGGAACTTTGACAAAAACAATCGTACCAAATGGAAGGGAAGCCCAATCATCCCCCTTGCATTTGTACCTTCAAATGAAGCCCTTTTAGCACTCGAGCAGCTTCTTAAAAAGCAAGGAGTCAAAACGCTGGGAAATTTTGACCCAGAACATTTCCTGTATCCTACAAATCGCGAAGCTGCCTTGAAACAGCTCGAATACTTCTGTGAACACCTTTTGGTTCATTTTGGAGATTATCAAGACGCCATGCATACGGAAGAAGTTAACCTCTTTCATTCGCGAATTTCCTTTGCATTGAATGTTAAAATACTACACCCCTTAGAGGTAATCGAGAAAGTCATTGCTTACTATAGGTCCAATACAGAAATCATCAGCCTTTCACAAGTCGAGGGTTTTGTTAGGCAAATTCTCGGATGGCGGGAATATATGCGTGGGATCTACTGGAAAGAAATGCCGCAGTACGCCCAAAAAAACAAATTGGAAAACACCCTCCCTCTTCCAGATTTCTATTGGACGGGGAAAACCAAAATGAACTGCTTGCATCATAGCATTCAAAACTCCCTCGATCATGCCTATGCACATCACATTCAACGGTTGATGATCACGGGGAATTTTGCCCTTCTCGCGCAAATTCACCCCGATCGGCTGGACGAATGGTATTTGGGTATTTATGCCGATGCCATTGAGTGGGTACAGTTACCCAATACGCGAGGTATGAGTCAATGGGCCGATGGCGGAATTGTGGCCACCAAGCCCTATGTCTCTTCAGGTGCCTATATCAACAAAATGAGCAATTACTGTGCTGATTGCCAATACAACCTCAAAAAACGAACCGGAGAAGATGCCTGTCCGTTTAACAGTCTCTATTGGAATTTTCTCGATGATAAAAAACAGTATTTCGCCAAAAACAATCGTATGGCCATGATGCTGCGCTTGCTTGAAAAAATTCCTCAAGAAGAATTGGTTGCCATCAAAGAACGTGCTCAAAAAATCCTTTTAAACCCCGATGCCTTTTAAAACTCCTGTCAGTATTGTTTGGTTAAAGCGAGACTTGCGACTGCAGGATCATGCCGCACTCAATGCCGCTATGGAAGCAAAGTGGCCAGTGCTTTTACTGTATGTATTTGAGCCCATCCTTTTGGAAGAAAACCACTGCTCAAAACGCCATTGGACTTTTGTCAAACAATCCCTAACCGATTTAAACCAACAGTTACATTCTTATCAAACAAGGGTTTTAAGCTGTCAAGGAGACTTTTTAGCTGTATTGGCTTCCCTACAGTCACAATTGGACGTTAAAGGGCTTTATTCACACCAAGAAACGGGATTACTGGTGACCTACCAGCGAGATTTAAAGGTTAAAGCCTTTTGCCAAGAACAACAACTCCCTTGGAAAGAATATCTGCAACAAGGCGTCTTTCGTGGGATAACCCATCGTAAAGAATGGCTGCCCCGCTGGGAACAGTTAATGAATCTCCCTCTACTACCGTTTGAGGCCAAAGCCAAGGATTTTTTCTCAAAAACAAAAATTAACAGCCTACAATCCATCGGTAAAACCATTTCCTTGGCTACTGAAAAACACCCCCTGAGACAAGCCGGTGGAGAAAAGCAAGGACATGCCTATATGAACTCCTTTTTTAAGGATCGTTATGGCGGTTACCAAAAACACATTTCAAAACCCGATTTGGCTCGCAAAAGCTGTAGTCGGCTTTCGCCCTTCATCGCTTTTGGAAACCTATCCATGCGACAGGTTCTCCAAAGACTCCAAACTGAAATAGAAAAAAAAGACAGCCAACGCTTTCCCCTTCGGGCGTTTGGTTCACGACTGCGATGGCAATCGCATTTCATTCAAAAATTTGAAATGGAACACCGTATGGAGTTTGTCAGTGTAAACGAAGGCTATCATGCTCTTGAAAAACCACAAAACAAAGCACATATCGACGCCTGGGAAAAAGGAGAAACAGGGGTTCCAATAGTCGATGCAGCAATACGATGCTTAGTAGCAACAGGTTATCTGAATTTTCGGATGCGCGCTCTGATCGTTTCCTTTTTTGTTCATCAACTATGGCAACCTTGGCAAGCCGCCTCGGCATTTTTAGCACGCCAATTCTTGGATTTTGAACCGGGGATACATTTTCCACAACTGCAAATGCAAGCTGGTGAAACAGGTATCAATACATTACGAATCTACAATCCCGTAAAAAATGGCTTGGAGCATGATCCCTACGGTCATTTTACCAAACAATGGCTTCCAGAACTCAAAGCACTTCCCTTTCCTTTGATTCATCAACCTTGGACCATCACACCCATGGAAGAAAGCCTGTACGGATTTCAACCGGGAAGTGACTATCCCAATCCAATTGTTAAAATAGAAGAAAGTCGAAAAAAAGCAAGTGACGTCCTTTGGAATTTACAGAAAAACAGCTTGGTTAGGAAAGAAAGTCGGCGAATCCTCCAGCGCCATACCCTCCCCGACCGCAATAGCATCCAATAATGAAGACCCAATAAGCAGACAGATGAAAAAGAAATTTGAACTCAACGAAATGCAGATCGATCGGATCATTGAAATGGCCTGGGAAGACCGGACTCCTTTTGATGCAATTCTGGATCAATTTGGTCTTAAAGAACAAGAAGTCATCACCTTGATGCGAAGAGAGATGAAGGAAAGTAGCTTTCGGATGTGGCGCGCACGCGTTCAAGGTCGTAAAACAAAACACCGTATCCAACGAGGCGAAGGCATCGACCGTTTCAAATGCAGTCGACAACGGAACATCAGCAATAATAAAGTTTCCAAAAGAAGATAATTTTATATTTTGGAGGTATGAATCAGAACAAAATCCGACCCTCCCAAGGATCGGTTGCCTCCTATCTGAACCTAATCACTCCTGCCCAAAAACAGGAAGATTGTCGCTGTTTGCACCAACTTATGGAACGTCTGACTGGCGAAAAAGCCGTCTTATGGGGCAGTAGTATTCTTGGGTATGGCTCTTATCTTTACCGCTTCAAATCCGGACGTGAAAGAGATTGGTTCCTCTGTGGGTTTGCCGCATGAAAACAAGCCATTAGCCTTTATTTGCTCTGTTATTTAAACCATAAAGAACTTGATTTCTCCGGTCTAGGGAACTATTAAAAAGGAGTGGGTTGCCTCTACATCAAAAAACTCCAAGAGGTCAATCTGAATAAACTGGAAACACTGGTAACCAAAGCCATAGCCATCTGCCAGCAAAACGTTGCTACATCCGGGTGATCTTAGCGCCAATGGCACGAAGGCGTTCATCAATGCGCTCGTAACCTCTATCAATTTGCTCAATATTATGAATCACACTGGTTCCCTCTGCGGATAGTGCTGCAATCAACAAAGAAATACCCGCACGAATGTCCGGGGAAGTCATGACGGTGCCTTTAAGCTTGGACATGAAATCATGTCCAATGACCGTCGCTCTATGAGGATCGCAAAGAATGATCTTAGCTCCCATGTCAATAAGCTTATCAACAAAAAACAAGCGGCTTTCAAACATTTTTTGATGGATCAGTGCTTCCCCCCGTGCTTGGGTGGCAACAACCAAAATAATACTCAGAAGGTCGGGTGTAAACCCTGGCCAAGGAGCATCGGAAATGGTTAGGATGGAACCATCAATAAAGTTTTGGATTTTATACCCTTCGGTATGAGCTGGAATTACAATATCGTCTTGATCCTTTTCCAAAGTAATCCCCAAACGACGAAAAACGGAAGGAATTTGTCCCAAAAACTCCCATTGAACATTTTTGATGCGCAAAGCACTTTGGGTCATTGCGGCTAAGCCGATCCATGAACCGATTTCAATCATATCGGGGAGTATACGATGTTCTGTTCCTTGCAGAGAGTCAACTCCTTCAATGGTCAGAAGATTGGATCCAATACCGGAAATAGAAGCGCCCATACGGTTGAGCATCAGGCATAATTGCTGAAGATACGGCTCACAAGCGGCGTTGTAAATGGTCGTGGTTCCTTCAGCTAATACGGCAGCCATCACAATATTGGCCGTTCCCGTCACCGAAGCTTCGTCCAAAAGCATATTAGTCCCCTTGAGTCGCTCCGCTCT
>Ga0206677_10004066_pt1 | contig 12074 bp, 24 predicted proteins | sample M130m12015metaG_FD_155475 | JGI IMG/M metagenome (GOLD analysis project Ga0206677, IMG submission 155475) | Ammonia-oxidizing marine archaeal communities from Monterey Bay, California, United States - M1 30m 12015 | ecosystem: Environmental > Aquatic > Marine > Intertidal zone | place: USA... | reverse complement strand
TGATAACTTAAAATATAATACCTACCATTGTCATTAAGCCTGCGCCACAGATGAAGCCAAAGGCACACCCAACAGCTCCAGCAATATGCAATTTCTTTTCAAACTCTTCTTCTTCCATGGCTGTCCCCACTTACTTTCTTTTATAATGATAGACACTGTTACGTTTGTTCGGGCCTACCTGAACCCGCTCCCTGCTTAAAACTCCATCTCTATACATTAGGTCTAACATTTGGCTTGAGATGCGCAGTGTTAAACCTGTATTCCTAGTGACATCTTCAGCAACTCTTGTTTGATCGGACTTGAAGCAAGCCATTATCATTTGGCGGCGGTTAACTGATTGTTCTCGCTGCTTTCTTATTGCTGCACTTGAAGCATTTTCCGGTGTGTACTTTTTCTTTTCAGGAAATGGAGGGCGTAACTTTAGGTCGATCATCTTCTGCTCAAAAGTTCTAAGCGACTCAGCATATACAAGTTCGTACTTCTCTGCTCGAGGTAGTTCACTGTTATAGATTTCGTCTATTCTTTTTGCGCTATCTCTATCAGAGCTTTTATCTCTTCTAGTTCTTGTTTTAGGTTTCGCCGCTGCTGGTTGTCTGCCTTCTGTATCATTATTGATAGTAGACGTATGCCTCTGGTTAGGGCTATCGATGATTCTTTTCTTGTTTGCTTTTGCTTTGGCGCATGTGAATTTAATTCCATACTTATCTGTTAGCTCCTTAATTAAAGAGAATGGTATATCTAATAGCGTTGACGTTTCCCTTTGCGTCAGACCCATCTCTGCTGCGTTGATGCACTTACTTAGTTCTGTTGTTGACATGTTTAGCCCTCAGTTAAAAAAGGCCAGCCCAAAGGCTGACCAGTTAGCGGGAGAAAAAACCGTAACAAAGCTCCCGCGGAGAACATCTCTAGTTAAAACGGAATATCATCATCGCGCAAGTTACTTGTCTGTACTTTGGGTGATTGCGGGTCAGAAATATTAATTGACATATAAGGCTTGCCATCCTTCTGCCTACGCCATGCGGCTATCCGCTTGTCAGATTTAGCTACAGTCCAAGGCTGCGTCTTGTCATTGGTATTGTAGATGGTGCCTGTGTAGTTAGGCGATCCCTCTTTGCCTTGCTCTTGCTTAAACATGACGCCCACTTTCTCGTAGACTTCCATAATTTCTTTGCCCGCTTTTGTTTCGCGGCGAACAATTGCGTAGCGGCTATCTCTGCCCTCTACATTTATCTTGCCTTGCAAGATCATCTTCATGTCTTCGAAGGGTGGGAATGCCACGCCATCATTTGTATTGTCGTATTGATCTGCCATGCTTCTGGCTCCTTTGTTAAGTTAAGTAAGTTTACATCCAACCTTCATCGCTCTGCGCTTGCCCTTTGGGTGGGCCGCTTGAGCGAGAAGCTGCATTGCCATCATCGTCTTCTGCTGGAAGGTTCAGCATGGACATGATTCCGTATCGACGTGCATAGGTAATGGCACTACCCAATCCCTGCATGTCATTCTTGCCGATTACTAATGGCACTCTGGTACGCATGACAGTAATGCCATCGTCTTCAGAGATAAGTTCTGTAGTGATGAACATGCCGAACTCGTCAACGCCAGTTACATGAGTAAGAAAGAAGCCATTGTCAGATAGCGGTTGAGTCACCGCCTCAATAGCGCCCTCGAGCGTAGCGTAGCTGCTGCGAAAGTGTGGGTTTGTTCCATCTTTCTTGATGGGTTGAATCGCTGCTCTTGCTTTGAGTAGCTTTGCAATAATCTTATTATCCATTTACTTTTCTCCTTGTTATTCTTATTGCTCCACGCTTGTCACGCTTGGCTGTTAAGTGTTCGCAGTAGACTTCCCGCTCGTTGTCGCCAACCATATCTTTGATTTGCTTCTTGGCTGACTCGAATGCTTTAGCGTCTGCCTCGAGTGTGGTGTATGTGTGTGCTGCGTCAACGAATCTGTTGTCCGTGCTTGCGTCACGCCTGACCATTTGATCCACCTCGATCTTGTCAATCCCAAGTTGTAGCGGTTGGTCGATACCAACTGGCTCTTCATCGCGAAAAACGTAACCCCAGAAATCCGACACCACCGCCCACATTGAATCAAAATACTCTTTGTTGCGACTGACATAGACAGACTCCCACTTATTATTTCCAAAGATAACAGATAGATAAGCGCCTTGTGCATCTGCGATATGAATGTATAGCTGCAACTGCGGCATATAAAATTCTAATATCTTGTCCATAGTATTGTAAGCATTGGTATGCTTGGCCTCGATAATAGAATGATCCCAAGAGTCACCAATAACTCTAACTAGAGTGGCATCAACTGTGCCTTTTACTGGCACTTCGCCGATCTTCTTTTGAAATGTTTTCTGCAATCCAGTTAAGTTGCAACCGTGCTCATGCTCAAACCATTTTAGGTTAAAGTCTTCAGTGTGAACACCCATCTGTACTGCAATGTTGCGAGATAAATCTTCAGGTTCTGTTCGACCTGTCTTGATGTGCCATAGCGTAAGCCAATGACCATTCATTATCTTTACGCAGTCAGATCCACCTATGAATCCTTTACGTTCCATATTGTTCTCCTTTGTTATTTGGCCTCAGCCTACTGCACATATGCAGCTATTGCAAGATACTAATTTCCCTTGCTTCCTCATGCTTATCAGTCAAAGTCTTGAGCTTGATCTGATAATCATGTTCTGAATAAAGCTCCTGATACTCCGTAAGAAAACGTTTCCTATAGGAGTCAAGAGTTTCCTCACTAACTAAGCAGGCTCTTATCATTTTCATGGCAAGTTTACCCCAAAGATAATCCTCACTTACTGGCTGACCCCTCTTGATTCGATCAGCATTTATCTGCAATGAATCGGGTTGCCAGTTTCTTGATCGTTCCTTTTGTTCTATACGATCCTTCTCGTATATTTTATGTGATGGTCTGTTGATACTGGCTGACCAAATATCATCTGATATTGCGCGCCCGACATGCTTACTCATTGTTTTACCTTGAAATATTGTGCGATGTACTTGCCGCTCTCAACTTGGATCATTGTCTTATCTACTGGATAGCCCAGGTCTTTTAGATCTTTGATCCTAGCTGATAAGCGAAAGCAATTGTAAGTTAGTAAAGCATCAATAGCTGTGATTACTTTGCCCGCTTCAAGATGAGCCTTGATCTGTTTCACTTGAGTTTCCATAACTGTCCTCCATTATTTTCTGGAATTGTTCTCCTGTCATTATGACTAGGGTTTGAGGGGTTCCCCTCCGTCTTTTATAAAAGGCAATGTCTCTACCTTCTAACACTGTGAAGGGGCTGGGGAAGTTAGATGTGTCTCTATACTTGACTTCACCTACCAGCTTTCGTCCTTCGAGTTCGATGTGGATGTCGCCCGAATACTCTCCTCCCAAACTTCCGCTGAGGGGGACGCGTTTCGCTTTGAGCGGCGCTTTGATTTTGTTGAGCCAAACGACAAACCATTTCTCGTGGTAAGTTCCTTTGGATTTGTTACGATTTGCCATGTGTCTTCCTCGTAGCAGTTTAAACAAACAAACCAATGCTTCTCCATTGTGCCACTATGATTGTTCTTTAGTATGGCAACAAATAAATCTGTCTTTACTTGGCAAGCAACGCAGTTAATTGTTTCGTTTCTTTTTTTTGACTTCGATCTCATAGTCTAACGCCTCAAGCCAACACATAAGAAAGAATCCAGAAGGGACACGCTTATGCTGCTCCCATTTATGAATGAGTGATTCAGTACAGCCAATAATATTTGCTAGCTCAGGCTGGCTTAGCTTTCTTTCTCGCCTTGCCTCTACTAACATTTCTATTAGTTGGTTATAACTTTGAGACAGTCGAGTGTTCTTCATAGATAGCCTTGTAGATACGACAAGCTGTGTCGTACCTCATTTCAGTTGTTCCATTGGCTGAACGATAGTAGGTAGAGGTTGGCACCTTCGCCCGAGCAAACGCATCGAGCAAAGGAATGTTTAGCTTAGTAGCTAGTGATTGCAGTTGTGAGAAGTAAGGTTCCATACTGCATGTATGCGATTACTTACTCTTCAAAGTCAACATCATCAGCCATAACTTCGCCAGACCCATCGCAATTATCGCAAGGCTCTGCCTCACAGTATGGTTCTGGTGCGTCATTGTATGAAGTTCTTGCTGGCATACGCTCGACTTCAATGAAGCCATCGCCAGTACATTCTGAGCAAGCTACTGATACTCTATATCGTTTCATTGATACGGCACCTCATCGTCTATGACCGGGCCTACATAGTTAAGTTCCCATGCCTTCGTTCCACGTTCAATAAACTTATCTCGATTGAACCTTGGGTTGGTTGCCTCAAGTTCATCAGCGATACTGTGTAGGTGAGTGGGCCACGGTACAAGCGGCCCAAGTTTATCAGCTAGAAATTCATAGTGCTGTCGTGACATACGCATTAGTCCATCCTTACAATTAAATGTGGTTTACCTTTGCCATCTGGTATCGCAACGATTCCATATGGGTAGGTGTAGCAATGACCCAGCTTAGTATCCATGCGAACTAAGAAGTGTAGGTCAGGGTCTTGTGGGTATCTATAAGTGCCCTTGTCATCTACCTTACCTTCCATTGCACGATCCCGAAGCCCACCAAACTGATAGCATTCTTGAAGATAATCAATGAGGCTGTCATGCTGGTAGATGTTAAACTCCATCACCCAATGAGGAATGAGGCCAGCCCATTCTAGTATCTGTGTCCTCTCATAGTCGGGATAGGCTGCTTGATTAATGATTGGAACAGGGAAGTAATTCATACTCTTTACCTTGCTCATGTGCTTATCTCCACTGTCACATTGTAATTGATATAGTCACCAATCATGTCATTGATTTCATGAAGGTGTTCATTAATGTCGAACTCCTTATCCTCTTTGGTGTTCTCGATCAGATCAATTCTTTCATCAATCTTCTGGTCTACAATCTCTCCTATCATTTGCTCTAGTTGAGTCATAAGATTCCGTTTTGTTGGGGTCATGTCCATGATGTTCTCCTTTGTTGTACTGCAAGTATGCAGCAAGTGATTGATTATATCAATTGCAAGTGACGTTACGTCATTCATTTTCTGCAATGGAATTTGGGGCGAGCTTAACGCCATATCGACACAGGCACCTGAGCCCGCCTCGATCTCTGCCACCTGTTACGATGTTCCAGTGGCATTGATACTCTGTCACCCTGTCCCATGGAGGGAGCGAAGCGACCGACGAATTTTTTGGGAGACCGATTTGGCCTCCCATTGTTTTGGCTTGTGTTTGGTTGGGGGCCTTAGCCCCCGCCTGTCACGCGGCCCCTTTCTTTTTGGGCTTCGTGTTGCTTGCTTCGATGGCGTCCATCTCGGCAAAGACCGACGCGATTTCTGCGGGGAGTTCCGCGTCTGGCTCGTCTTTGATTGTGGTGTAAGTGCCACCTGTCAATTCTTTGAGTGCCACCTGTGCGGCGGCGAGCTCTGATTGCATCACGGCAAGTGCAAATGCCTCTGCCTTGTAGGATGCGATTGAGCTTTCCAAGTTTAGGGTGCTGATCTCATCGCCATTGAACTGCTTGCGATAGCGCTGAGCCCAAACCTTTTGGTTGGCCTCACGGTCTGCCTGCTTTGGAATCCAGAATTCAAGGTCTTGGATCTCGCGCTTGAGTTTGCGCTCTGCGTGAAATTGCAGGGTGTCCACCTGTTGCCAGCCATCTTTGCCAGCAAAGCGGTCAAGGTTCTTCTTTGCAATATAAAGCTCAGTCGGGTTGGTGTATGTTTCGATGATTGCATTTACTAGATTTGTCATTTTCTGTTCTCCTAATTTTCAGTTACCACCCCCCACAGTCTTTCGGCGGACGAAAGCGGCTGGGGCCAGAACGACAGGGATTATCCACAAACCGAGTTTACGAGGCTTGACGTTCGCAATTGCTTTCTCCAACAGGCACAGGTTCCGTTGGTCTTCAACGGTCGCCAGTACAGCGGTGAAGAGGCTGAGAGAAGAAAGTGATTGCGAATGTTTTGGGGAATAAGCCATGACGGGCTGGAACCAGACGGTTTTGGCCGTTGAAAGACGCCCCGAGCGATAGCGAGGGGTGGATTAATATACACTTGCGCGATAGCGCTCTATTCTATCTCTTCTCTTTTCTTCTCTTACCTTTTCTTGCGATAGCGATGGAAGCCCGATAGGGTCGAGACCTGAAGGGGCTCGATGCTTGCACGAGAGCGCGGCCCGGTAGGGATCGCCCTGTCAATGGCTAAACGAGGTACTATGATACCTAAATGACATAGTAACGTAACGTCACAGATTGACATCACATTGACAGATAAGGTTATGGTGGGGGGAGAGAGGGAGAGGGGGGCTACAGTAGTCACAATGAATGAAATTATGAATAAGAAATTAACTGACAAACAAACACTGTTGGTTGATACACTCGTAGCATCGGGTTGTAGTGTCACTCAAGCTGCTAAAGAAGCGGGATACGCTAAGGGAGATTCAGGAAGAGTCAGTGCTTCCAGAGCCTTACGGCAACCACACGTGCAGCAGTACATGATGCAAAGGGTCAGTGATCAGCTCGGTTTGAATGCTACAGTTGCTGTTGCCAAGGTCTTAAAGCTAGCGTCCGGTGCTAAGTCTGAGTACGTTCAGCTCGAAGCGTCCAAGGATATATTAGATAGAGCTGGCTTCAAGCCTATAGATAGGTCACAGGTTCAGGTAGCGGGGGACATCAAGGTTGCCATCGATCTCTCCTGACCGGGGGTGGGTCAAAAACTGCCAATACGGTCAGTGTCAGGGGTCTCCTACACTCGTTTTTTCCCTCAAAGGTTTTTGTGCGTTGCCTTGGAAAATATTTTTACCTACAAAGGTTCGCATAAAGGTTTAGCAGGAGACAGTCATGGGTACGCTCACCCCTCGTTTAAATACATTATTGAAAACGTCTGAGTCGTTGGAGAAGCGTTATTTTTCTTTAGCCGAGCGTAACTTTGAAAGTGCACGTGACAGTCTTGCGGCTGGTAGGGATCGGTCCGCAGAAAAGGAGCAAAAGAAACGCGCTGCAACAATGAGGCAGCTTGCGGCTGCGCGGGCTAAGGTTGTTAAAGAGATAGAAAGAACGAAGAAGGCTATAGCCAAAGAGGCTAAGGCTAAGAAGGCTGACCGTCCAAGGCTTAAGGAAAAGCTAAAGAGCCTTTCTGCTCGCGGTGGTGGAGGCGGTGGTAGCATGAACCTAGCCAATCGCGGCAAGTCTAGGAGCATGTTGCAGTTAGCCAAGGATTCTAGGGGTCCACTCAATGAGTGAGGCTTGGACTAGGAAGGAGGGTAAGAACCCTTCGGGTGGTTTAAATGCCAAGGGACGTGCCTCTTATAAGGGTGGCAAGTTAAAGGCTCCTGTTAAAGCTGGCGACAATCCGCGCCGCGCTTCTTTCCTTGCAAGAATGGCAGGGATGAATGGGCCTGAGCGTGACTCCAAGGGTAAGCCCACCCGCCTTCTTCTCAGCCTAAAAGCGTGGGGTGCCAGTAGTAAGGCTGATGCACGTGCCAAGGCAAAAGCTATTAGTAAGAGAAACGCATCTAAGAAGGATACAGCATAATGCCAATGGGTAAGGGAACGTATGGTTCGAAGGTCGGTCGCCCCAAGAAGGGTCAATCAATGTTAAACGCTGGGCAAAAGAAGTTGCCCGCTGCGCTAAAGCGTAAGATACTAAAGGCTAAGAAGGGCGGTAAGTAACATGGCTGTCAATGCTGCTGGTAACTATACTAAGCCTAAGATGCGCAAGTCTTTGTTTAACTCGATAAAGAATCGAGCGACACACGGGACTGCGGCGGGTCAGTGGTCGGCGCGCAAAGCTCAGTTACTTGCCAAGACCTACAAGGCTAGGGGTGGCGGGTACAAATGAAGGCTTCGCAGAAATCATTATTAAGCTGGGGAAAGCAGAAGTGGCGCACCAAGTCTGGCAAGAAGTCTAGTGAAACTGGTGAGCGCTACCTTCCTAGCGAGGCTATTGCTGCTCTTAGTGACAGTGAATATGCAGCTACAACCAGAAGTAAACGAAAGGGCAAGGCTAGTGGTAAGCAGTTTGTGGCTCAACCGAAAGCAATTGCCCGCAAAGTAAAACAGTATAGGACATAGTATGGCTTGGTATTTACCAACAAGTGAACTTTACACTGGCGAAACTCATGAGCTAGCTGGGACAACTTACAGCGGGAAAACGAGAACTCCAGACTCTCGCCGCTTAGTGGAAGGGCCAGATCCCACTCGATCCCGTGGTTCCAAGGGTCGCTTAAAGGCAGATGATCCTTCCACGCCAGACGTAAACGAGGCTTATTCTAAGCCAAAACGTAAGGTAAAAAAGAAATGAGTGATCTTCATAAGTCTCTGCTCGGTCAGTATAAGGCTCTTGAAAAGCAACTTACCTCTATGGAAAGTGGCATCGAGCGCATGGAAGACAAGAAGGGCGCCTCCCTGCTGGACAAGTCCCTGCGTTGGTACACAAACAAGATGGCAGACTTGGGCGATAGCTTGAATCAGGCGAACCCTCACTACAAGAAGATTGAAAAGAAGCTGAACACCGTTGCGGATAGGCTTGACGCGGAGTCGCAAAGAATCAGCCGCATGAGATCGAAGGCCGCTAAATGAGTTTTGTTAGTACGCTGAAGGCGCAAGAGCTTACTCTTCTTCGCAACATCGTGAGGAAAACAGAGTTTGCTTACGTTGAGCAAAAGCAAGGGAAATCATTTGTCACTGATGCAATGTGCGATCAGTTGATTGAAAGTATCGGCCCAGAGGTTATAGAGCGAATGATTAGGTTTGGTGTAGATAAAGGTCTCCGCTAATGGCTGATTTCAAATACAGACCTGACGGAGAAGTACTAAAATCTTTTATGAAAGATAATACTTTCTTTCGTGGCATTAGGGGGCCAGTAGGGAGTGGCAAGAGTGTTGGATGTTGTGTCGAGGTTTTTCGTAGAGCGCTTCAGCAAGAGAAAGGACCAGACGGATTACGAAAATCCAGATGGGCCATCATTCGGAATACAAACCCACAGCTACGAACTACAACTATTAAAACATGGCTTGACTGGTTTCCTGAATCTGAATGGGGAAGATTCACATGGTCAGTCCCATACACCCACAACATTAAGAGGGGAGAAGTCCAGCTCGAAGTAATCTTCCTTGCTCTTGATCGTCCCGAAGATGTTAAAAAACTCTTGTCCCTGGAGTTAACTGGCATCTGGATTAATGAAGCAAGGGAGATACCCAAGAGTATTATTGATGCGTGTACTATGCGGGTAGGTCGTTATCCTTCTATGCGTGACGGTGGGCCTAGCTGGACAGGTGTTATTGCGGACACTAACGCACCAGAGGAAGATCACTGGTGGCCGATCATGTCAGGTGAGGTTCCCGTCCCAGATCATATCCCGCGCGAACAAGCTAAGATGTTAGTAAAGCCTGACAACTGGGAGTTCTTTACTCAACCCGCAGCGATGATCGAGCAGAAGGATGATGAAGGCGAGATCCAAGGGTATAAGCCTAACGAATCCGCAGAGAATAGAAGTCATATGCTTAAGGGGTATTACCCCAATCTTGTTCAGGGTAAAACCAAAAGCTGGATTGATGTATATGTAATGAACAAACTTGGCACCATCCAAGACGGTAAGCCTATCTACGCTATGTTTGCTCAAGATGTTCACGTAGCAAAAGAAGAAATACCAGTCGCATCTGGGGCTCCGCTCTATGTCGGGCTGGACTTTGGGCTTACTCCAGCGGCAACAATAGGCCAAAAGGTTCGAGGTAGATGGTTGGTGCAAGCCGAAATCGTTGCGTTTGACATGGGCATAGTTCGATTCGCAGAAGTATTGCGTGAGGAAATTGCCACACGTTTCTCAGAGGCTTCAGACGTATATATCTATGGCGATCCCGCTGGTGACTTTAGAGCGCAGACTGATGAATCAACTCCTTTTCACATTCTGCGTGGGGCTGGCTTGAGGGCGTTCCCCGCGCCATCCAACTCTGTTGACCTTCGCCTTGAGTCAGTTTCCTCCCAACTGAACAAAATGGTGGATGGGAAGCCAGCCTTCTTAATAGATAGAAGATGTCAGCAACTTATCAAAGGGTTTGAGGGTGGCTATCAGTACAAGCGTATGGAAGTTAGCGGAGAAAGGTATGCGGATAAGCCAGACAAGAATATGTATTCGCACATCCATGATGCACTACAGTACATGTTGCTTGGCGCTGGTGAAGGCAGAGCCCTTATGAACAACCAAAGGCCCGCCCAAGTTTCTAATGGAAAGGCATCGTTTAACCTCTTTGACAGAGGTAAGGCTAAGAAGAAACCTAGCGTATGGTCTTTTGTGCGTTGAAAAAATATTCATTCTGTGCTTTGGAATGGACAAAGAGGATTTTGTTATGTGTGTAAAAGAGACCACAGCGTCAAAAGAAAGCAGCAGCAAAGATAGCAAGGCACCTGTTGTTGTTAAGAATCTTAAGACTGACTTGGCGATGGGGTTAGCTGGTTTTGGAAAAACTGGTGAAGCTGAAGCAATTGCTCTCGAAAAGGCAGGCTATAGTGGTGCCGCTGTTAAAGACTATCAAGAACGCAGCGCTGTAACTAAAGAAAAAATGACAAAGGCAAAAGGCCACCCTACTGATGATGATGATGCTAACTGGAGAAAGAAAGCAAAAACAACTGCTACTGACACTACTAGCACCACAACTACTAGCACTGACACAACAGCAGATACTACTGGCACGGCAACAACTGAGCGTGACAAAGATATAGGGACTGGATCAGGTGCAGCTGGGGCAACCTCCGTAACTGCTGCATCAATATATACACGCGATCCCGAAGAGGCTATTAGCGATCAAGAAAGATTGGCGCAAGCAGAGCTTAGGCGGCAGCGCGAAGCTAGAGCGATTAGTAAGGCTAGCAGATTAAGAACAAAACTTGAAAGTAGGCAAAAGGTTGGGCCACAGGGTCGCCGTGGTGGTCGAGGTCGTAGATCATTAATGACAGGTTCTCGCGGTGGGATCGGATATTATAGTAGGTTTAAATCATGAATGATCCTAAAAAATACCTAGAGAGATATGAGAAAGCAAAATCACATCGTGAAAACTTTGTTGATTTGTTTGAGGAGTGTTATGAATACGCCTTGCCTCAACGTGAGTCATTTTACTATGAAACTCCGGGGCAGCGTCGAGACGATAAGATATTTGATGAAACGGCTGTTGTTGGTGTTCAAGAGTTTGCATCACGCTTACAATCAGGTCTAGTTCCTAACTTTGCGCGTTGGGCTGACTTAGCCGCCGGGTCTGAGATACCCCCAGAAGAACGGGACATGGTAGACAACGATCTTGATGAAGTTACTGAATATGTATTCGAGATCCTTCAGAACTCTAACTTTGGACAAGAAGTACACGAATCCTTTATGGACTTGGCAGTTGGCACAGGGATTCTCTGCGTTGAGGAAGGCGATGCACTAAACCCCATAGTTTTTTCAGCAGTACCATTGCCCCATGTAGTGCTGGATACTGGCGCAGATGATAAGATAGATCATGTCTTTCGTGAGCGTAAACACTTCCGCAACTCAGACCTAGAGCATACATATCCCAAGGGAACATTTGATCCACAAGTTAAGCAAAGAATGAAGCGAGACCCCGAGGGCAAGTGTACGTTGCTTGAGGTTGTTTGCAAAGATTACTCTAAAAGAAATGAAGAGGCTTATCTTTACTACGTTATAGATATGACAACCAAGACCTACATCATGCAAGAAGAGTTTAAGGGCGTGGGCTCCAACCCTTACGTTTGCTTCCGCTGGTCTAAGTGTGCTGGTGAAGTCTATGGTCGCGGCCCTTTAATCAATGCACTGTCAGCGATTAAGACTACCAACCTAACAATTCAGTTAATCCTTGAAAATGCGCAGATGGCTATCTCGGGCATTTACCAAATGGATGATGATGGCATCATCAACCCAGATACTATTAACTTAGTGCCGGGTACTATTATCCCTAAGTCTCCACAGTCCGTTGGCCTACAGCCAGTTCAAGCTGCGGGTCGCTTTGATGTTGCTGACATTGTTTTGAGTGACATGAGG